>Ga0126339_10002269_pt1 | contig 13702 bp, 7 predicted proteins | sample OrbTmetagenome_2_FD_92532 | JGI IMG/M metagenome (GOLD analysis project Ga0126339, IMG submission 92532) | Coral microbial communities from Petempiche,Puerto Morelos, Mexico - Orbicella T R C metagenome | ecosystem: Host-associated > Invertebrates > Cnidaria > Coral | place: Petempiche,Puerto... | reverse complement strand
GACCACTCAAATGAAAGCTACTGAGCAGTACTTTCATATGATACTGTTTATTATGCTGTACAAGATTGTGAAGTCTTAATCTTGGTGATGTTACTCTACTGTGTGACCATTCCGTTGCGTGCAATTGAGCAGTGCGTTCGTGAGGTTATAGTTCTAAATACCTGGTGAAATCTTGGCATTCTCGGAAGTGAAAGAGTCAAAGAGAACTGTCCATTGACTTAGGAACATCTTAAATCGTCCAAATAGCCGCATGCCTCCAGTGTTTCAGTCCTTCTAGATTCTGTGAATCAACCTGGAGCTCATGTTATACTAAAATGTGCTGAGTCGAACGGAGTCAAATCATGTTGAACTTAGAACTTACGTTGGTAAATAAATTAGCTTTGAAACTAAGGCTGCCGGACTTTTGCTTTTTTTACCAAACAGTCAGAAAAATACTTTAAAATACCGCGGATCCGTTACCAGAATTGATCTTGATATGGATATAGCGTTCTCTGGTAAAAAGTTTTTGAAAACAAGCTTTCGACAGCCGGTCTACTGTCTTCAACGGATTTGAAAATTTTGACCCGTCGGAGACAGTAGACCGGCTGTCGAAAGCTAACGTTTTTAAATACTTTTTACCAGAGAACGCTATATCCTATATTATCAAGAAATAAAACTTGTTAAACTGTTGTCAATGTGACACAGTGTTAACGAATCCGATCCTTAAATGCGCACAAAATCTTTGTTTTTGCGATTGCAGTCGAAGTCGAGGAAGATGTGTATCCGCTGGTATAGTTTTATGATCACGTGACCTGGCGTCACGTGGTACTTTCTCGTTCAATAGAAAAGCGCCATTTAGTTGTCGGTGTACTTACACCATTACCACACACGCTCGGATTGAATTTCAACTTACTAACAACTGAGAGGAATTAAATAAGAAAGCCAGGAACCTGATTTATGGTACGATACTGTCACAGGCTGTAACTAAATGTGACGGCCGTGTTGCAGGCGAAACTTGCGCGACGCGTGAATTAGTGAAAAAGGTAACATATTGGTCACGCCAAAATAAACTCAATTTATAGCAGACGTTTCGATTCGGGCCTAGCCCTTCCTCAGTGCTAAGTTTAGTTTTGTTTAGTTTCATTAAACTTGTTCGCTTGGTAATATGCTTCATAATCATCGTTTATTTTGTTTCTCTTCCCTGTATGAGTGGTTTGTAGCTTGGTATAAAAAATATATAGTGTAAAGTTCATGTGGTAAAGAAAAGGGAAAAATAACTACATTATATATGCGTCCGACGCGAAGTAAACTCCAGGAAACTATGTTTGAAGCTTTGATGTTGGTCACAAAAGCGCTGGGTGCGAAAAACAATATAAAGTAGCAAATATTTATAATAATACGAAGTGCTAAAAATTTCTCAACCTTGAATCAACTAGAAAAGAGAAACTGAATTATTGAGGGTAATTGTCGTTGTTAATGGTTCTGTGGGTTATTTCGGAAAACCACAGGATAGCTACTTCAAAGTCTGGATAAATAATAGAAGGTCTTTTTGAAATTAATATCAGATCCAAATTTAACTTTGCCTGTTTCATGCCTATTGCACAGCTCTCACAAAATAAATCACGTTGATTCGACAAAAATCCTGTACAGACATTCCTCTTTTTTCTAAATACTTTTCTGTCAGGTAAATTTGCTTCGATTTTTCAAACGCGTTTCAGACGAATCATTAAAGCTCTGAACAGACATCAGCTATGGCCTAAATTTTTAACGTCTTTAATAATTGATATGTTACCCGCTGTTATTAGACATGCTATTTACATAAGGTGTTTGATATCTCGAGGAAAATTCTAAAACGTTGATGTTAAACCTCTGTGCGTTTTCTTCGCGGCCACAAGCTAGCTGCTCCCTTTGTGAAGTAAGTAGAAAAATGAGATTAATTTTAATCAAGGCGCTATCTTCATCGATAAACCGTGTTCAAAAAACGTTCGCACAGTGTGATACTAAGATATCAAAAGTTATGTTAGTGCACCGCGCGAAGTAAATTAGAATCAGAATACTGTCTGTTGAAGATTCTTCTCAAGTTTCGCGTACACTCGATTTTGCTTTCGTCCCTTCCGTGAAACTATAAATTTTTACTAATGAGGGGCAGATCTCAAAATTCCTCGTCCAAAAGTACAGTATGTTTAGGAGAGTTAAGACGCCAAAATTTTTCCGGCCAAGCATTGTAAATAATGGTATGTCTGGTGAAATAAACCCAGACTGCAGCAGTACCACGAAGGGTTTCGCTTTAGAGTGAAACATTTGTCGAAAAGAAGAAACTGATTTAAAGCTAAAAGAGTTTGAAAGAGAAAACATTTTCGCATGCTTGTAACGACACGCACTAAACAATAGTGTAAACTCAAGCCGCGTGAACGCGCCCGAGGGTTAGTGAATGCGGTAGTTTCCATCCTTTGCCGGCAAAATCCACTAAAACACGGTAGAGGTCGTTTACACAGCCAGAAACAAAACGCCAGCCAGCTGGTTCCTGAAGACAAAGGGGAACCCACAACCACATTGCATAATTATGATTTGGACACTCCAGTGGAAAAGCGACAATTAATTTATTACAGCTTAGTCTTCTTTCCTTAAAAAAAAAGTCATTTTTTTAAAGGCGTGACAGCCTGGGCCCAAAGTATCAGCGCGAGTTCTTATGGGGATAACTTAATACTTTGGGGAACTTGAATGGCGGCTCGAAATCGTCAGAGAAACGCCGAACGCGATGGTGAATGAATTGCTAATTGCAATTTGCAATTTTATTCATAACACAGTTTTGTTTATGTCTACACCCTCGACTACTTCAATATGCCAAGAATCTGTGGTGGCTCGTGTAGCCTACAGTTCTTGTTGACGCTACGTCTAGAGATTTCGAACTCACGCTCTGTTGAAGAGACTCGAGGAGCCCGTTGAAAATTGAACGATAGAGCGAGCGAGGTTCGACTAGAAAAATAAATAAAAATACATGTGAAGAAGAGCCGAGCGATATGAAAAATAAAGGACAGAGTATAACGACTTACAAATGTTTCCTGACTGTAGCGATGACGGTGAAGCTAGATAGAATAGATTCCGCAACAATATTAACTTGAAGCTAGAGAAAACGTTGAAAAGATTGGCGCGCTAGGAAACCGTAGCGTTTAAATAGCCCTAATTTGCATATATAAATGGCAAGCTAAAATAAAAATTCGCACGTGGAATCCTACAGCTCGAAGACTGTAACTGCTGTTTATGTAGAATATTAACTAATATTTGAAACTGTGTACCTTGCTGTTAATCTGTAAGTTTTTGAATTTCGCTCCACTCTCGTTCTCGTCCCCAGAGCCCATTGTCTATGTTTACCGGAATGGCCTGGGCACGATCTCGGGCTTAGGCCATGCCGGCTAAGAGAGGAACTGAGCTCTTGGGACGAGAATGGTCCTGTAATCGTGACACTGTAATTTACCTAATTAACTGAGCAAAGATCACTGCGTTTGAGTAATGATGATTGAGAGGTTCACTTAAACTTCCTTGTCTAAGCCGCGATCACGAACGCTAATTAATAATGAATATAGCCGTTTCTTGAGGCAGTTTGCTCGTGGCTATACATTCAAGACCTAATTGGTTCATTCATAATTCAGTTATAGTGAAATAACATGAAGTCTTCTCTGACTACAAGTCTACAGCATTGTGACAACGAATCTTTCAGTGCAATAATATAACATGCGTCAAGGCTCTAAACCGTGACGTAAAGCAGGGAGTAATTGTGAAAACCGCATCTCATAAATTGTTGACACTTCCTTAAAGCTGTAAAGGAAGCTGGATTAAAGTTTACTAAAGACCTTAATGGCAATATATATTTATTTATTAACATTTTTTACTATCTCTAAATAGCTCGCTATTTAAACAATTTACAACGCAAGGCTGTCCTTCTGTCCATTTTTTTTTTCTTGCATACTGACCTGCTGGTGCTTTCAGAGCCGAGCTCTGTGGAGTGTTGGTTCTAATCGATTCTTAAGTGAAGAGTTTTTCTAAACGAAGTGTTGTTTTGAAAATCGAAGTTTCAAACGGTACACTAAGCTAAACCTCACCAAAGTGACGTCGAAAAGAAAGAAAAGCTACAGTAGCTCGGAGAAAAAAGTATTATTGGACTTAGAAGCGGCTTTTTAATATATATCGTAAAACTAATTTTCGTTTGTATTTTCAAATTCCACATTTGCAGTACAAAATACCGTTTTTATTGACAGGCTGATATTTTCAAAATGAACCAACTTGTCGTTAAATTTTCATTGCCCTGCAGTGGTCCGACAAAACACATTAAGTTTTAACCGATATAGAGATAATGCTTCAGCAACTGGAACCATAGGAAATGAGTGTGGGTTTTGTAAAGACGAAAACACGAGAATAGTGGACATCAGTTTAATAACCATAGCTTGCTGTATTTTGGAATTTCGCCCGGTCCTTCACCTAACCTCACATCAAGCGGTAAGCGAGAGATCAGTTGCTTTGAGAGTGAAACGTCCTTGCTTCGTTCTCTAACTTGTTGTTTTAATGCCACAAATGTAGTGCTTGTTATTCCAACATATTGTTCACGTTACTTCGAAGATAGTCAAGTATATTTTAGTTGAGTTTCGCCCAATGTTTTCGATCAGTTTGAGTATCACATTTTCAGTGTAGAACTCGCTTGTTCTCGATTTGTTTAGATTTTAATAATAGTCTGTTTGCTTTTTGTAACAAAACCATTTTTTCTGGCTTGTTATTTTAGCATTTATACTTTGATGTGGACAGATAATGATGTGTATTACATTTACTTTGTTGTTTCCAGTGCGTTGAGTTTTCATAACATTTGGTGCAGTTTGCTATTGTTTATTTTGCAAAATAGTATCCATAAGCGCCATGGCAGACGAATTATTTATTAACATCGGTTTTTGAAGTGTTTCTTTGTCCCTTCTCACTCGAACTTTTTTGGATTTTCACACCGAACAACAACAACTTGGAGAGAATTTCTGGCAAGGTCCACTCATGGGAACATAGTGAATGAGCAAGCTGTCTCGGTCGCACGGTGGTTTAATTTTCAGAATGAATCAAAATTCATAACTTATTTTGAGAAATGTTGTAACGGAGAGCAGTATCGTGGTGGTGATTATAATAAACAATCTCTGGATTCGCTATGGTCTGATCACGATTATCGAGATAAACGGTTGAAACAGATTACACAAACAGGCCGCCTGGTCTTGATATCTTGTTATCACGAGAAAACCGAATGCAATAATCTGTCATTACGTAACACTCACTTTTTCTGAATTTTCTAAATGATACTTCACTACATTAGATTTGGCCATCATGAGTTTAATGTCGCTAAAGTCTAACTCGTTATTCGTCACACTGCGGCTGTGTCAACCCTGTAAATTGTAAGCAACACTTCTAGAAGCAAGTGGTATGCCGACGGCTGAAACTTTCCATTGAAGAATTTCCCCTGGAAAAATTAAGAGAATTTTCCTCTTTAACTGAAATTTTATTTATTTATTTAGTCTGGGTGCAGAACTGTGTTTTACATGCAAGAAAATGTCATTTGAAACAGAAAGCGAACAAGGTGATTAATATGTCATTTAGGAAACACCATCACGGTTTGCACATTTTGAAAAGTTTAGCTTACAGTAAAGTTTTCTAAGTCGTCGTTTGCAATCCGTGTCAATCTTAGCCATCCTTGACCATCCTTGTTCCTTTATGGTTTATTATTATCTCTTTGATGTTTTCTATCTTAGTAAACTATTATTTTCAGGTTCCTTGCATTTAAAGGAGATTTTGTACGTGGCCAAAACAACTCAAAACACCGTGACCGAGCCTCTTTAAGGGTCTGCTGTTTTATACGTCTAGGACGTCTATTTGCAAAAACTAGCAGATGTCCTTAAACCCTTAGTTTGTGGTACAAGGTGCAAAAAGTAATGGGAAGTTCGTCTTGACAAATTATCAGTGTTCTGCCCGACTTTATACTAACAGGCATAACCATCCACTCGCATAATTCGTCTGATGCCGGCCTTAATACACACAGAAAGATTATCCGTATAAGCCAAGTTCGTTTCTTAGTCAACGTTCGACGTTTCAAGTGGCCCGATAGGCTAAAAAATGACGACATTCAGAAAAATGCAATTTTTTAAAAAATCATAACATGTAAAGCCCAGTTTGACCACAAATATAGATCAGTTTCAACAAATATGAAAGATAGTTTGTACAAAGCTGTTAAGACATGTACAACTGGATAATTGTAATTACTTGTGAAAAGCGTTGCCTGAAACACCATCACAGGCTCATTCATTTCCTTTATAAAAAGCAATATTTCCTACAACTGCGGTAACTTTTTTAAAAATACAACAACCATTATACACTCCCCCGATATGCAACCCGCAAACTTGTCCCCTGGGTTTGGTGCAAAATAAGGTTATTTCCAGATAAAAAAGGCACCGAAAACGAGAGGTAACTGTCAAAGCTTTGGTTGATTGCACAGAACAAAACAGAAACTTACAAGATGTGCTTGTTTGAATGTCAAATCTTGTTTTGTAAAAGAGCAGGAACAGTTGGCGTCAATGCTGCAAATTAAAACCTCAAAAGGGTGTGGCTGGTTGCTATGTTTTTAAGTAAAACCTTCAAAATTTATTTTCTCTTCATGAGTGCAATCAAACGCAATTGGTACCTCTAAGGGGTGAAAAAAAATTCCAAGCCACGCCCACAAAACAGGATCTCACATTAGTACCTCTTGATATTTAGTGGTAGGGGTTCTTTTCAAAATTTCCGATGATTACCCCCGTCCTTTTTATATGGGAGTACCCCACCGGGGGTGGGGTAACACATATTATGACTTCCAGGTCATTCTAGTGGTGTAATCATTTATATCAGGAGCATCCTGTTTATATAAAGGAAAACATGTCACTGTGATAAACTTTTTAAAAGCCGCTTTGATCACTTGACGTTGTTTTGGCTTGTTTTTCTTTTGTCTGTCACAGACCTCGCTTATAAAGTTATCCATAACACAACCCGGCCAAACTCCAACATTTGTTTTGATCATTTAACTCAACAAATGCCTTACAAGATTCTTTAATGTGATAGTGATCAAGACAAATCATAACAGAAAGGAAAAATTGAGAACAGACCTACAGAGAAGTCAGTTGTTTTAATTTAATATTGAGATTTTTCTTTGTTTTTGATGCGCCGATGAGACAAAAATTGTTTACAACCATTAATCATTTTCAATTAAAAATAGTTATCTATTTTGAAGACTTATTGTGGTCGCCCGAGGCAGTGACAGAGAGTTTTATAACAACGTCATGCTTTACAGAACAAAGCGTTCGACCAATTTCATCTCGTTTCGAGCTTCACCCATAAAGCCGGCTTTTTTGCCTTTCTTTATGATTTAAAACTGCTTGTCTGGGAATTAGGTAAGTAAACATACTTCTTTTTAACTGTCCTTGTAAACCTAACACTTACCAGATTACTGAGTAAGTCGTTTGAACGAACAGAAAATTAATTATACACATTTAAAAAATTATTTTTAACTAATTCCACGCAATCTTTCAGGTATGCCGTATCGGAAAACATATATTTTGGAAAGAAAGACATTTAAAGGACCCAATTTTTGGGAAAATTTTGTGTCTCAGTTCATGAGGCGTTCTTTCGTCGATCATTTCGTTGGGAACTCATAATTAGGAAAACAATAATTATTCTTAAGGATTAACAATTTGAACAATTCAATGTGCGGTGCTCATAACTCAGTCTGTTGAGCTGCTTTCTTCTTCGCTTGACACAGCCATGCATGGTACCTTGTTAGCAGGTAATTTGCATGATTTTTATGAACTTTTGAACCTCGTTCGACCACGACCACTGCGTAATTACACAAATGCAGCTGAGAATTACGTCGTGAAAGCGTCGCCTCACAATGGTGTCATTACGCACAAGGGATTAAGACAATACGAAAGCGCTCTCAAGCAAAGTAACTAAGATTATTACATGTAAATTTCCAATCATTTAAAATTGCAAATGAGCCAGAGGTGTTACCAGTCACGAGTATGAAAATCTGTTTACCGGCGAACGCATGACGTCTTTACAACAATTCTAGGAGACGTGGTGTGGTGTTCGACGCCTCAAGCTCTTAGTTCTTCATCTGTGAATGGAAATCAAATCGTTTTTCTTGGTCGCAGTGGCGCGCAGAACTAAGGTATGCTTAAAGTTATTTTGTAATACTTTTGTTTTGAATTGTTTTTTCAACATGGCGGTATCCCAGTTACTAGTGAGGTCAATAGAAGATTCCACTGTTAAATTAAACCTCAAGAGCAAAGAAAGTCATTTTCAACACGGAAATCAAATTTCGTTTCAAGTTAACTGAGAACTAAGCTGAGTAACGGTGCTGGTGTAGAGTTCATGTCACAATATTTATCTAAACAGTCGACAGCGAGGCAAATCTCTTGTCGAGAACGGTTTTGTTCAGACGCTGTCTCGAAAAGTAAGATACAAATCATTTCATGTTTTGAGACAAACCTTTTCGTTCCCAAGACGATGAAAGAACCGTTGTAAACTGTTGAAAAGTTGTATTTCAGGCTAAACAAAGCGAAAAATATTTCCCTTGTGAGAGGGTATTAGTTGATAAATATCTTCGTTTCTAAGCTAGCTTGATTCATTTTGGTTTTTTCCAGGAAAACGGATCGATAATATGTTTGGTGTTTATCCTGGTGGTCTGAGTTTGATAAGTTGCAACCAGGAAACTTCTAGATAAGCATTCGATATTTCTAGTCGGTTATTTTCCTGTTAGAGAAGATTACATAGCTTACTAAGCAGTGGCGCAATTTCCGGCACTATTCTCCATCCACACAGTGACGAGAAAATAATGTTGATGACTGCGCAAGCGTTCATCCGCGTAATGACCGTATTGAAAATGCACACTGGATGCATTTACAGTGATCTCGTTTCGCCAAGTTGGCTAAATTCAATCTCGCACTGAAGTAACAACGCAGATTTGAGATCCTTGTTGTTTTCAGCCGGGAAAGCTAGCTTTCACGCCACTTCATGTCCAGCATAAAGTCCAAGAAACTTGAGAATAATATCTGATATGTATTGTACCTGGAATTAAGGTCAACGTTAGGAAAGGGTCATGTATCTTAAATGCGAACGGCAAAATCTTAAAATTTCATATGCCCTCTCACTATTTTCCAACTTTTTGCTTCTTGCTCTCTGAAGTTTGAAGCAATTTTGTTGGGGAAATTTTGCAGTCTCGGATTTGAAACACTGAAGGGTACCGTGAACTTTTTAGATAATTTTTAAAATTGTGTATAAAGGAGAATGCTGGTAGGAGATAAATGGTTTTGAGATAAATGGAGAAGAAATATAGATCTAATGGAGGCATGAAATCAGAAAGCGTCTTTGCTAAATGATTATAATTTAGATAGAAACCTAAATGGACTGCTAACAGCCCGAAATGCTGTCGCCGGTTAGTAGGTAGCCTCTTCGATGTTTTTTATTTCTATTCCTACTAAAAACTTTCATCCAACTTCGTGAAACAAAAAAATCGCGTCAGGAATCCTCAAAGTTATATAGTTTACCAAGGTAGAAAACACCAAAGAGGAAGACGAAATCGAAGGGACACTGAACTTCAGCAATGATGACTACAAATAAGAAAAATTGACATAAATTTTTGCAGTGTTATCGGAATACAAATCTGGTGAGGTGGTTTTCCGGGGATATCCTAACCCTGTTTTTAAAAATAACTTTTCCCGAGGCAAATAAATGAAGGCAAGACAACAACAACAATAACAAGTCACGTTATTTACATTTCCAAAAGTGTACATTGTTACAAAAGTAAACACGACTACTATTACTCCTTGCAGGGGCATTTTATGAAGGGAATTTGCAATTATCAGAATGTAATAAGGAATAGGGGACAAAACTTTCGTTATACGTCATTCCAACCTGTAAATTATTTTTTCTTCAACAATAAACGATAAGACAAACTTCATCATTCGAATTTGTAGTAAAGAATCTTCTAGATTCTACATTAGTTAATTGTTCCTAATAGATAGATCTAGATAATACCCTACCTTAGTTTGTGATGCTTCTAGTCATAAGTTCTTTTCTTTCTTTTATTTTCCCTACTATGTCCGGCAATAAAACATCAACAAAAGTTAGCCCATCTAGTTCCACTGTGCAACCTCAAAATGTAAAATCTCCATACCACCCGTCAAATGTTTATCTTTATGTAAGACTTGAGAATTTGATGTAATCAAAACAACAACCCATAAATGAGGATTTACTATTTTATCCTTAACCAGCTAATGAAAAAGTGTAGAAATTTCAATGTATGAAAATTGTAAAGGAGGCGCGGCGGCCTCATGGTTTATAGTGCGCATGACTCTAGATCGAGCGGTCCTGGTTCGAGCCCTGGCTAGGGACATTGTGATGTGTTCTTGGGCAAGACACTTTACTCTCACACTGCCTCTCGTACACAAATAGTTACCGGCGAATTTAATGCTGGGGTAACCTTGCGATGGACTGGCGTCCCATCCAAGGGGGATTAGAAATACTCGTAGTCGCTTCGTGCTACAGAAACCGGAGATAAGCGCCGGCCTGATGGACCACTTGACTCGTATGCAAAGTTTACGGACTTAACGTATAAAATTAGTAAGAAGAATTACATGTTTGATCTTCGAGCTCCAAGCGGACATCGTGGTGTAACGATAGAATCGTAGCCGCTGTGTACATGTTTTTGGTTCGCATGGCTGAAATAAAAGTATGCTTATCTCCGCTTCGCTAAAAGATGAAATTTCTGGTAGTCTAGTGCTGTGAAATCTAATAATTTTTTCTAAACCAGCTAAATGGTTAATTAATCCTACTACGCATTAAACCATTACTAATTTAGGCATGGTGTTTAAAAGGAATAAAAGTGACCGGAAGTAAAGCACCAGGGAGATCGTTTGTTAGCGCTCCCGGATTCCGCAATAGGCCATATTCATATTCTCGGTATTGGACTGGAACTAGCTTGGAATGGAGGTTCGCGCGGCGGAATATCATTAAAAAGAAATGAATTTAATTTGCATTTGAAAAGCTACCCTGTATTAGCCTCAGTTGCAAGCTAGTTCCAGTCTAATACCGAGGATACGAATATGGTCTATTCAGAATTCTTATATCATTAGTAAGCTTGAAAAATCGAAACCGCCTGTATCGCCCGGCTATTAGCAATGTCCTATTATTTCTTTTTTTTAACAAAAAAGACGTTAGATTATGTTCTCCAGTGTACGAATCAATAAAGTTCTTTCGAACGGAGAGAAAATATTTTTTCCGTTAAATGTAATCAACATTTAGTATCATAAGTACTCTCTAATATATTTGAAGCTTATTCCTATAAATGTAATTAACCTAAAAATTTGCCTTCAAATCTTGCGGCGGCTTGTTTCTTTTCCTTACCAGCTTTCTGCATCTATCTAACCCGCCATATACAACTTATTTCTTTATTTTATTTAACTGAGAATTGAGATACAAGAACTGAGCAAGCACAGGAAAGAATATGAGAAAAAAACAAAAGATGAAATGGCATTGTACGAGAAATAATTAAGATCCTCCCTGAATTTACGTGCGAGCAAACAGTCATGTGCTAATTATATTTGAACCTCAGCAGTTGTTTTTCAAACTTGTCAGGTGCAGTGTCAACCATCATAAAAACAGTGGGACAATGTGATAAATCATATTTATGCAAGACAAATATAACCTGGACTTACGCAAGAGCCATATTTGCATATCTACATAAAGACATCTCCGTTACATTTTGGCACAAAAAATTATGAACCAGCTAATGTAAAGTGAAAGTTATGACGTGGTATATATTGAAAATAATTATGTTTCTTTCTTATTGACGTCAGTTCCATAATAGATTCACTTTAATTTTTTCAAAGCTATTGTCCCCTAGTAAGAATTTTCCTCGCGAGCAAATTTTTTTCCTTTTCGTTGAATTGTCAGCTTGATGTATTTTTTGTACAAGAATTACTAGCTTAGAAATGTTTAGAATTGGAGGTGAATAAAGGTACAACTCCTGGCCCACTGAGTGTACTTTGACAGTACTGAGCTAGATGAATCTAATACCACTACATGTTTCGCTATAAGGTATCACCGATATTGCATTGCCTTAATTGTGTCCATTTTTTTTTTATTGTGTTGTTAGAATCCAACAACGACATAACGGTATAGTTTGGGAACCTAACCTCGACAGACGACTAAAATAAGTGTAGAATAGCGCTCAGTGTGCTACAAACTAACGAGCTGTCATTAATCGCTTTCTTTTTTGTCAGTTATCGTACCACGCTACGAGAAACGAGAACCTTCAGCGAAATAATTCCGTACGACCAATCAAAGTGGTTCATTTAGTCACGTGGCGAACAGGTGCTTGAACAACGCAAAGCAATTGAATTATAATACAGACGTATTGATATGATTTTTTTTTTGGTAGTCGCACAGAATATTATTTTCTTCTCAGTTTTTTCTAGCTGTTCAAACTGTCCGCGACTCTAAAGTTTTTGTGATTTTTGTGTTCTGTTTTTTACGACCACAGCTCTCTAAGGACCGGTCTTTAAATGCCGAGCGAGGCCTGGATTCTTAACCGCAGTACACGTGTGAGGTAGGTAAAATAAACTACATTTCAGATTATTTTTAAGAGCCCGTAATTTGCATTTCGATCTTTCTCGCCAAGTTTGTTGTAAATAAATTTAACATCTGAGACATCAGAGCTGGCACGTTTCGCATTAACCAAGGCCAAATTAAGGTTCATTGTTGACTACAGTGAATGGATAAGCCAATATGTTCATTCGGTGACAACAGCTCGGCGTTGGTCGACGGTGCGCGGTGAAGGGTTTTTGTCGTATTTTAACCGGCAATTGAGGTAAATTCAGGCATATTTTGATGTCTTCTCTGGGATAATGAAAGGCGGACCGTCACATTTCATGCTAATTTCGACTTCTCTTCTTTGGTTTGTTTTTTCAGGAGCCAATCGAAGTCTTCTCTACTAATTTTAACCAACGACACTTCTTTTGGAATTATGTGTTTTGTCTGAACTTTGGCTCGTGTGCCGCCGTCGGGTTTTGGTGTCTATGCGCGCGTGTATCGAATGAGCTCAAGACGCGTGATTTAAACCAGTTGCCGTCACTGAAGTTTACATTTTATAGAATAAGCGTGGTTTCCTAGGCTACCCAATACAGAGCCACTTACTGAGTGAAATCGTACAGCTCAATACAGTTCTTGCCTAGTTGCCAGCCGGTAAAAGCTGATCTTCTCTTACCTTACCAGTCCGCGAGGTCGATATCATGGCATGTACATCGCCGGTATCTAACCTTCCGTGCTGTTAAATGTAATATTTTCAGCGACCTGTCTGGACATGGGTGGATTTCAACGAAGTACATGCTTGACAACAAATGCTAAAGGTGAAACCTCAACCGATCTTCAAAATAAAGACAATCAACTTCATGGCCGGCGGGTCGCGCTAAAATCCCGCATTGTCATCGCTTGCAACTGATATTTTGCTTTCCGTGGTCTCACCAGAAAGGATTATCCGCTTTTACGAGACCGAGCTGACGAGTTATGCAAGGCGAAGAAAAACTTAACGCTGAGGTTTCTCGCGAAGATGACGCCGAAAAAATACGTAGCAATCCAAGTTTGGTGGTAGAGTGTAAACTTAACAGAGGCACAG
>Ga0126339_10002268_pt1 | contig 13702 bp, 8 predicted proteins | sample OrbTmetagenome_2_FD_92532 | JGI IMG/M metagenome (GOLD analysis project Ga0126339, IMG submission 92532) | Coral microbial communities from Petempiche,Puerto Morelos, Mexico - Orbicella T R C metagenome | ecosystem: Host-associated > Invertebrates > Cnidaria > Coral | place: Petempiche,Puerto... | reverse complement strand
GGGGGGGGGGGGGGGGGGAATTCTCATGTCAAATAGATGGGGCTGCTCGTCGGAAATTTTGAAAAGAACTCCTAGGAGGTACCGAGATCCTGTTTTGTGGGCGTGGCTTGAAATTTTTATCTTACCTAACTGGAACCAATTCTTACATAACACATCACCTGTCTTTTTTTTTTTTTCGGCTCAATACCCTAAAAGGAACCTGGAAAGCTCCCGCTGGGAACCTTTTGAGGCGCAACACCCTAAGAGGTACCAAAACCGCGTTTTTACCGCGTTTTTACCGCGTTTTTGCTCATGAAAGGTACAACGGGCACCCCATGATTTTTACATGGTAGTTCCTTGCCCACTCCCCCCCCCCCACCCCCTGGGTAGGAAACGGTCAATTGTAGAGGAAAACTACCTACTGTATGCTGTATCAGGCTTGATTACCAGCCGCGGTGGAAATCGAGCCTAGTTTTGTTTATTTGTTTTGTTTTTGCTTTTTTGTGTGTTTTCTTGGATCTTTTTGCTAGAGTGAATGGCCTTCGATATTTTGGAATGTCAAGCGCAAATACTCCTTCAGTTAATTTATATAGGATCTTTCTAAACGTGTTGCAACCGTGTATTTGGAAAGGGACAACAGTTGTTTATGTTAGTCTTATTCTAAGTGACGTGTGTCTCGCAGAGCAAACTGAATAGCCAAGGAACCCGTGGCGACTGGACTTAATGTTTTATCTGTTCAAAGTGATATCTGCATATTATGTGTGGCCTGTAGCTAAGAAATTATTAGCAGAGAGCGAGATTTTGCGTCAATGCCGCGAACGGAACACGAACCACTTGTTGCAGTCCTTGGAACTCGCGACAATTGTGACGGCTCTGTCACATCGAGGGAGGCTAACGGATCCGTGTCTTGTTTGCCGGCAGGAGTTCTAAGCGATGGAATCGCGCCATCGAAGTCGCCAAATTGGAAAAAATCTGGTATGAGATTGACAATGGTTCTTTTCGTTTCATGGTTTAATTTAGTATTGCAAGGTATTGCGCCTTGCCTTATATTGTTTATTTTGCAACACAATGGTTATCGCGTTTTCTCGACGCCACAGCTATTCCTGACCTATACCGATATTGTATCAGTGAAGAGAGTGCTTGGCCTTGGGAGTGGTGGAGGGCAGGGTAGGGGTGAGGCGGGAGAGACGCCTCCTTAATGGAAAATATTTTTATGCATCAGAATGGCTTTTCGAAGCTATAGCCAAGCGAAATTAACAATCCTTTATGAATACGATTCACAAGAGCCCTGGTTACGTTATTTTCTATTTCGAGGCGCTCCTGTCAGCGGCGTCAGAGAGAGTCGCGCTCTGATGACCGATGACAAAATTTGAAATCAAAAAGAGGGGAAGGATTACTCGAATATGCAACCAAAATCTAAAATTCAGGCTTAACTACAAGCCGGACCACGCGCACTTTAGATTGCAAGATTTTTCCCTACCCTCCCACCCTCACACCCAAAAATACACCCGATGTCCGAAAAAAACCCTTGATATGAAATATATCAGCCAAATATTTATTTTCGTATCTTGCGATTTAAAATTCGACACCTAGAACGATGTTCTCGATGTGCATGACGAGGAAAGTTCATTTGTAGAATCTTATAACGAAAAAGTAGGGTCGATCCTTTACAAAGGACTATAAAAGTCCCTCCCCCCGCAATATACTCCACCTCCTGGGGGCTAGGAATGAATTATGAGTTTATGACTGACAAGAAACGATAAAATCAAACAATAAACAGACGTCAGTGCAATAATAAACATCGGATTCTATCTACAAGTGTAAATTATCCCTCTTTGATTGTGTAATAAACTTATCTCAAATCAAGCAGACTCTGCTAGCAGTGGATACTAAGATTTTCAAGATTGAATACGGAGATGGTGAAATGTACCTCGAAATGAACGTTCTGGCTATCTTTCAAATGGATTTTCAATTTTCTTTCACGTGATTGGACATTCGACCGGTCAATTGACACCGACTGTCAATTGAGGACAATAAAAATTCGGAGAGATCTTTTACCGAAACAAACACGAGTAGACACCCCTTCAGTTTAGGTCCTGAACGTGAGATAGAGTATTTGTGAAATACAAATTTTGATTTCTTGTTGGAAAGCGAAGAACGATGGCTGGGATACGAGACTGCTCGGAAAGCAATATCAAGTATGAGCCAGCAAGTAAGTGAAAAACTGTTGCTATGATTGCAATAGAAGATTGTGTGAGTACTAGCCGGCAAGTGCAGGGTACGTCTCCAGATGCACTGGGGTTATTTTACATCTTTCCTCTCCTTTTCGTTAGTCGGTTATCGTTTAATCCTCGTTCTGTCGTCCGTCTTAAAGTAGCAATTTGTGTCCCAGCTCAGTGCGCAAACCTATGCAATCTACAACAGTTGGAATTCACGGGCAAGTTTCTTAAAAGCTTTTCACAACTGTTCGGCTGCGCCTAGCGTGATCATTCGAACAATATTGATTATAAAAGATTTCGGATCGCGCGCTCACTTTTATAGATTGTTTTAATAACAACAACAGCAATCTTCCTGGAAATATCCGGCCTGGTTGAATACAGGAGCTACCCAGTTCAGTTCACGGGCGCGCCGAATCCCTTTTGATGTTACAGTTGCCGATGTTCTGTCAGACATTTGTATAATAAAATTTAGTATACAAACGGTCCGCTATTGTCAAAGATGCCGTCTTTGGTAGCAGAGCTGCACAACGAAACTATTTTCACCAAATTTGTTTCTTTAGAGAGTACATTGACGCTTTTGTCTCTCAATTGCAATTAAAAAAATTGCGACCCTGTTAAAAGTTAGGTCATTAAATGTCGCTTTTTTGCAAACCTTTTGAAAACTGCGGTTGTATTTTTTCGCTTATTGTTATACTTAATATTTCGTTTGCTTTGTTTTTGAATAGAAATACAGCTGATTTCACCAAAGAGCCATGTTTGAACAAACCAATTATTAAACCACGGTTAACATTTACGATTCTAAATTTGCACTGAGCCGGTAACAACAAGGTTAGGTAGTCAAGCCAAATTTCAGTGTTGCAAGGTGACTCTAAAATGTATAAACATGATCCAGTCTTGTTTGTTTTGTCTTTTGTCGCAATCTTAGAGCCTTTGTCATTTTATTTTGACTCTATTTTCGTTGGTTTTAGTTTCTTAGGCTGAGATTTACACCGTTCCCGGTACAACCTTGTACAACAATCAGTCAGTAATTAACACAATGACCTCTCGCGCCCGGCCCATTAAAGCTTTCTTTTTTTCATACGTTCAAAAGACGAAACAATTTATGCCAATAGCAGCAATAAAAGGCGAAATGGTATGAAGAAGGCATAGCCTCTTTAGGGGAGTTTGGTTATTTTGAGACTTGATGTTGGGAGAGGACCTGAAAAATATTTATCAGAGACGGTATGCCTTTCATCCCAACATTACCTATCAAATGTCATCAAGTTTCTATCCCTCAATCCTATCTCGAGCAGAAATGTTTAATTGAAAGTCATGACCTTAATAGATCTCTCTTTTGTTTATTAGATACCCGAACGCAAAAGTAATGTTCTCCATAGAGATTAAACTAAACAAGATTTCTGTCGAAATCGAACCTGTAGACCTCGCAGCTTGCGGGATCTCGGGCGTGTACGAGACAGGGTTTACCAAAACACAGCACTCACACGGCACGTAATCCCGCCAGCTAAGAAGGCTCTTATCCCACTCGTTCTTTGCATATTTGTTAAATTTTGGGCTTCATGCTTTTTATTACCCTGGTCCCAGAGGTTTTTCTTGATTTTTCTTCTTTTCGCGAAGCGGCGAACGCGAGTTGCGACTCGTGTTTTCACCGCTTCGCGGTTCTCTCGAAGCTCTCTCATGCGGAGAAAAATCAAGGAAAACCTCTGGAACCAGGGTAAGTCGTTCTTTGCATATTTGTAAAATTTTGGGCTTCCTGCTTTTTATACTTGCAAGGATGTCGACAGCTGCGCTGCAGAAATTTGTCGAAAATGAAATATCTGCTAGCATGCTAAGGAGAATGGTGCACGGCCCAGAATAAAAACATCTTCTTTTACTTTTCGTTCATAAGTGTTTCTAATTCCTTTTTTCATTCTTAGTGATTCGACACCAAAGTGTGAAATTTTTGTCATACCGCCAACGCGTAGGACCTTCTTGACTTGTCACACAACAATTGCTAACCTTGTAACGCGCGGAAACCATTAGGAAAATTTTTTCCTGTGTATATTCCTGTTTTTACAAGATTCCACGGTAACGGATCTACGATCAAATTAGTTGTCTGAAAAAACACTTTTACAGCTGCACTTTTGGCTGCCGCTGTTTGATTAGCGTTGGCCAGTGGGTTCCCCTGTAGGGGGTACGTGGGGCATCGTCCCGGGGGAAATGTTTAAAGGTCCTCAGAAACGGGATTTGCAGCGTTCTGAGGCCAAGTCAACGTGTTATAATGTCTCATTTTTGTTTAATTTAGGGGGTCAGCCCGAACCCCACGAAGTCCTCTCCCCATAGTCTGGCGGAATTTGCAGTAACGTTAGTTTCCTTTCCACTCTTTATTATTACACGAATGAGAATACTTTACTGTAGAGACACGCAATGCAGGATTAGGTACCCCTTGCCTAAGGTATGTGAAGGGCAGGGTTTTAAAGGGGTTGAATGGCCTGTCATTCACTGGGAAACTGATAAGTTTTAGTGGGAAACTACTCCGCTAGACCAGGACTTCGCACAAAAGTGGAAATACCAAACGTGACGTCAAAGATGATTTCCAGTCCGTACTGCGCAGTCTCGAGAGTTTTCTTACCGTTTTTGGTTTAATTTATTAAAAGACCTCACTAATTTTTTGTAACATTTCGAAACCACTTACATGAAGTCCTCAGAAACGAAGAAGTCCTTAATGTTTCATATCAACCGCCAAAAAAGGTGCGAAGCTTTATGCTCCCTTCTTTCTCAGATCACTCAATTCTAGCTGCAGAAATCAAAAAGCTTTTGGAGAAACAATTCAGATTGCCTCATAGATAAGGTAAGCGGTTCGTAACGAATGATTCGCACTCCATCGTGTGAGACTCACGAACATCGGGGTGCTGAGCCTGCGAACTACACGAACTGGAAATTATCTTTTAACTTTAATAGCAACTCACTGCCCGCAATAGTGACAACCTCGACCCAGACTCTCTCTCCTTTGCCTTCCTTGACTGAACAATAAGGGAGGCAAAGGAGAGAGAGAAAGCCTGGGATCAAGCTGCCTCTCTCGCTCCCGTCTAATTTGGCGCTTCGCAATAGAGGGCCAAACCGTCCAGGGGAGGTACGAGAGACGGCTGTATTCACAGGTTAGTCTGGGATGGGTCACTAGCGAATTTTATTGGTTAGTCTCGGGTAAGGTCTCTTTCTTACCGTCACGAAAGAAGTTACCGGCAGCTGCTGAGCTGTTTTCCAGTCTCTCTGCTGTCAGATTTGGCAGGGAAATAGAGAAAAGCTCTGAAACTAGAACACAGTGGACAACTAGAATATGCTATCAACACATGGATATTAGTAACATCGTAAATATTTTCTTCTACGTTATTTTTTTCAGTTGCCGAAGATGAGGATCATGCGGGAAATTGCTGCACTAAAACCAAGGTTCTATTTAGTTTCTTTAGTTTAGTACTCAGTTCCCTTGCCACATATGCTGATATTTTTATATAACAACAAGAATACCTTTGCAATTCAATTCTACTTCAGACAGCTTCAAATTTCCGAAGGACATCGGATGATCCCAAACCTTTCCAACACAAGGTCGTTGCAAACTCGTTCCCAGATCTCTCTTCTTGCCGCCCCTCTCCACAGCAAGCAGAAAGAAGAAAAGAGAGAGTGCAGCCTCTGTTGGAAGAGAGAGTGTAGTCATTTTTTGTAGTTGCTTTTCTTGTAACAGACAATCATCATGATGAAAATAACGAAATACCAACGTAAAAGTTTAAATTCAACCGTGGTATGACCCACTGTTTAATTAAGTTGTTACCACAACTGCTACAGCCTTTTTTCTAATTCGCCCCTTGGTGACCCCCCTGTTTTTGATTGCTTTCTCATGACACTAAACTAGTCTTTTCTTTTTTCTGCTCAGAACTGGTTCACTAAATTCCCCAACGCAACTTGGCCGATTCTGATAACTGAATTTGGTGAACGTTTCTCTTATTATGGAATCAAAAGTAAGTAACTGCACTTAGTAAGCCTTGCTGGGATATTCCAACAAGCAGTATTGCATGACGTTTTACACTGTCAGTCGCATGGGCGAGCGCACGTGCGCGATAATCACCGAGATCGTGAACGAGAAATCCAGGGAGGAGAATAATGGGGACACGAGGCGCAACGCGTCGACTTGTCCGAAATTCTTTCGCTCGCCGTCGTGAGCTCGCGCGACCCCTACCTCTTCCCCTCGTCTTCCCATGTACCCCTCCTTATCAATATTCTCCCTTTAAATATATTTCTATGTCATCTTTGATTTTTTTTTAAGCTATGGACAGCCCCTTATTGTTCAAAATCGTCGCACGCGAGAACAAAACTGACCGCGAGAATTTTGGGGGTCAAAAGACCCAAGATTTCGGGCGGGTTTCTTTCTCCATTCTATGTGTTTTTTTGTTTCTGTTCCTCAATCCACTCCCTACCGTAGCGTTTCCACTAACTATGAAACTCATTAGTATCTCCCTGGAACCTGAAATCAAACAATATCTCACCAAATAGGGTCTTTAATCGAAAGAATCTCATCGAACTCGCCGTTTCCATTCCCACCCTACATTGATCTAAGTTTCGCTCAAGAGAACGTTTCACATATTTTCTTTTTCTTAGCGGTGCTGGTGCTGTATTTGACCAAAGACCTCATGTTCAACAAAGCAAATGGCAAGAGTATATATCATGCTTTTAGCATGACTAGTTACTTTACCGGAGTTATCGGGGCCATGATTGCTGACAGTTGGCTAGGAAAGTATCGGTAAGTCAATAAGTCATAGAAATTTTCACTCCAATAGTCAACCTTTTACTGTCTATTAAGGTATAATATGTGGTTCTTAACTTTCAGTCTGTGGATCAAACCCTAGAGTGTGACCATTCAAATGAAAGCTATTGAGCAGTACTTTCATGTGGTACTGTTTATTTTGCCGTGCAACATGGTTCTAACTTTTAAGTCTGTGGATGAAGCCCTACTGTGTGACCATTCAAATGAAAGCTATTGAGCAGTACTTTCATGTGGTACTGGTTATAATGCTGTATAAGATGGTTCTAACTTTTAAGTCTGTGGATCACACCTTAGTGCGTGACTATTCATGTGAAAGCTATTGAGCAGTACAATTAAGTGGTACTGGTTCTAACTTAAATTAAACTTATGCTGATCTTGTGTTCCATAACGAACTGAAGTCGATACGCAGTTTTCTGTCCTTTTTCGTTTGTTTATTTTGCTTTTTGCACGCTGATTTAGTTGTAAGCCTACTTTTGTCGTCGCGTGTGCTTTACAGTTTTCACACGTTCAGTTTCGTCGTATCATTGCTTTGTAGAACCATCGCCTACACATTGTTCCTTTATTCCATTTCTGAGGTCCTCCTTACACTGACCAGTGTAGACACTATTGGTCAAAGGAATGCGTAAGTCATTTTTTCTTGGGTTCTTTCAGTCGGTTATTCGTTCGTTCGTTCGTTCGTTCGTTCGTCCGTCCACCTGTCCATTTCGTTCAATCAGTCAGTCAATCAGCCAGTCAGTCACGCAGTTAGTCGGGCAGTCAGTCAGTTAGTCAGGCAGTCAGTCAGTTAGTCAGCCAGACAGACAGACAGACAGACAGACAGACAGACAGACGATGAGTGCGCCAGTCAGTAAGTCAGTCAGTCAACCTCCGATACCGAAATATTCATCTATTTATCCATCCGTCCGTCCGTTCGCTTGTTCATTCGTTATGTTAATTATCCAATTTTCTCTTGCCAATCTAACATCTCTGATCTACTAGTTCGATCCTCGCGGTAAATTTAATAATAACAGAGTCTTTCGCCGTCTTCCCTATTCATGGAGTTTAATTCATCATTTGTCTTTCAGGGTTGGACCTCTGATATCTTTGTTTGCCATGGCCATTGCTTGTGGTAACATCAAGCCTTGTCTCGCAGCGTTTGGTGGCGATCAGTTCCGCAAAGATCAGGTTAGTCCAGTCTTAAATCAACACAAAGAAGTTGATATCTTTTTCTGCTCATTCTAGCCCCATGGCATTCTCTATCTCTCGTGCGCGAGTGCCTGTGAATGATTGAGATTTCAGGAAGTCCCAAACCTTACGAGCCCAAATCGAGTGAACCGGAAGGAAGCGCATCTTTTGATCTACACAAGTTAAGATCAGAAGGAGCCAAGCAAATACACTGTTTCGGGGGTACTACCTGTTCTCCACGACCACCTTTATATTGGTTGTCGCGCAACGTCTTTATTTGGGTCATCACCCAAACATCTTCATTTAGGTCGTCACGCAAACATCTTCGTTTGGGTCGTGACAGGATGACGTTTTCAAAGTCGTCACGCAACGCTTACCTTTCTTTCTTACTACAATACTCAAACGTTTGTTTGTAACTATTTTATTTCCACAGGAACACATGTTGGAGCTGTTTTTTGCCATGTTTTATGCCTCGGTCAATGTAGGCGCCGTGCTCTGCATGTGGTTTATTCCAATGGTCCGAAGTGAGTCTTCGTTTTATGGTGATTTGTTTCAATGCAGTAGAATATATTAGGGTTTTTTAAATTGTGAGGGTAAAATGAGTTTTTTCATGAGCTTTCGAGGGTAGATAACGGAGCGCGGATTACTCGCGAGTATCTCACGTTTCACCCTCGTATCTCGCCCATCGCACTTCAACTGACTAAGGCCAATTGCAAGCAAATCGTCGTTAGATTTTTTTCAATACCAATAATGATGATCTTTATTGACTCCTAATAGAAAACGATTTCCAAAAACAGTTAAGCAAGAAAAATATCGAAAGCAAAGCAGCATGACGTTTCGTCAACTTCATGTTATCATTGTCGAATTAAGAAGTTAAAAATAATGGCGAGGCATGTTTATGGACTTTGTGGGGAAATAAATTAGCAAAGATGACCTGAAAGCATTCAGATTAACCTCAAAAGCTGACCAGGATCGCAAATAGGATGCATGACTTTTTGCCTGACCTTTTTGTCGCTTTATCTACTGCAGATTTTTTTTTTATAATTGCCTAACCCCTCCTTCCCATAAAAAATATAATGGTCCATCCCTTACGTTTTTCAGACAATTACGTTGATGGACAGAAAACTAAAGGTATTGATAATTTACGGACTTTACGATAGTCGTTTTAGCAGTAACAAATCTTTCTTTCTGTTTCTTTGCAGCTGATGTGCAGTGTTTTGGAAGGGACTGTTATCCAGCAGTGTTTGCAATTAACACTATTCTTATCATTGGGGCAACCAGTAAGTTTGTTTTGGAAAAGTGCCTTTGTTATCACTGTATTGGACGCGAACGGACTGTAAGTTCTCTCCAGATCCCTTTCGGTAGAACGCAAGTTTCTAGTCTCGAACTAAACGGTTTTACGTGTAACCTTTGCTGTAATGTTTTTCTTTGTTTACAGTTTCTCTTGTTGCGGGAAAGCGGCTGTACACGCTAAAAGATCCATCTGGTAACGTGATGATCCGTGTTTTCAAAATTATGGGGGTAAGATGTAGTCTAAGGCTTTTCAATTTGGGGCGTAGCGGTAGCTTGGCTTGTTACACAATACTTTCCAGATTTAGTGTTGCGTGACCATCTAAATTATCGTACATGCCACGCTTATAGTGTTCATGGTGCAATTCATTGAGAGTTGTCACGCTTTCGCCTGGTCCTTGCTTTAAGAAAGCAAGTTAACGGATCTTTTTAATCTTTTCGTAGCACGCAGTTTCAAACAAGGTCAGTGGTTCTGGACCTGCGCAGTGTAACCATTGGTTGGACAACGCTTCTGATGAATATGAGGTAAACATAGAGTTTGTTTTGAAGACAGCTCATTATCAAACTAACGTAAATTGGATGTTTTGATCAGATGTGTAACGGTCGCTTATGAAAAAATTCCCTTGACATCACAGCCACCTCTCCACCCGTGACAGTTGCTTAACCACACGTGCCCTCCCCGTTTCTCGAAGTACAAAGCCCAAGGAGCACACCGGTATTTTATTCCATTCCCGACCAAGAGGCCGCACTTTCTTTGGCAAGCAGTCTGTCCGGATACGATTTTCTGAGCAAGCGCAGAGTCTTCGTTTCGTATCCTAAGCCAATCAGGCTTTCAGATTGGACGGAAGTCCGTGAATCGGTGCTTACCAAAAGAAGCGCAGGCTCTAGGGACGAGAATGATTCTAAAAAAATGAATCGGCTGCTTAACTGGCTGAGTGAATATTTCCACAGGCTTTCGAAGAAAATTTCTTTAAATTTGCCAGTATATTAACTTAAGCCAGGTGGGAGTGCAAACTACCTTGTCTGTGGAAAGGATATATCGGCGTTAAATCCAATTTTTAATAGTGCACGAGCAGTTTTTCTGGTGGGGATTTAGGAGCCGCAAAAAATGGGGAAATTAGCTCTTTACTTGTCTTTATCCTTTGTCCATTTTATTTTTCCATTCTTACAATGTTCGCTCCTTTTTTGCGCAGCACAAAGAAATCAACGACATCAAACTTTTACTCCGTGTATTGAAGATGTACATACCTCTGCCTGTGTTTTGGGCCCTTTTCCATCAACAGGTAAAATATTTTATTTGTTAGACCAATGTTGCATCAACATAACCGCAACTCGAACCGTCACGCAACACGTGTCTCTGTTAGAAGAGCCGGAGAGGGGTTACCGTGACAGCTCAATTAACGGCAGCGAAAGGAAACAAGAATCAGTTGCGTTACTAGAAACAGGATTTCTTTGGTAACTTCTGCAATAGTTTTCAGGTAGTTTTTAGCGAGACCAAACTGCCTACAAAGCTGTGTCATAAATCAAGTGACGTAAACGTAGGAGATTTAAAACCTATCAAAGCTAGCTTGTTCAGAAGATGTCAGGACCTAATTTATTTCTAGGTGAATCGCGAAAAAGGAATATTAGAAGGTTGAAGAATACAATTGCAGACCTCGTTGTTTCGCAGGCTTGCTCTTAACGTTATCAGTCTCCAAAACAAAACAACACTATTGATCAAGGTTCTCTATTTCAAAAACCAATATCGTCACCGGTTGTTGCATCTTTGCTTTCTCCCTGAGCAGCAAAGTTCGTCTTTAATTTTGCTTCAAATCACGTTCTTACATATTTTCAGGGTTCAAGCTGGACTCTTCAAGCTGAGCAGATGGACGGCGACTTGGTGAGTTGTTGAACACAGGCAAAGCTTTAATCTGATGGCGCAGTGGTGAGAGCGCTCAATTCCGGCACGGTGCCATATGTGGGTTGAGTTTGTTGCTGGCTCTCGCCTTGCTCCGAGGGTTTTCCTCTGGGTACTCCGGGGCTTTCCTCCCTTTACAAAGGCTAACTTCTCCAAGTTCCAATTCGACCAGGATAGAGGACCTGCGTCAGTTAAAGCTGATGTGGTTTGCTTTCTAAATATTGAAAACTATTGTAATTTGTATTTTAAAGTTTTTTGTATTTTGATTTTATTCTCCAATTTAGGGTGGCTTCACGTTACGTTCCGACCAGATTCAAGTGAGTAAACTCCTAAAATATGTTTATACTTTTAAAGTAATGCGTCTCTTTCAAAAGAACAACGATTGGTTAACTGAACTTGGAGCTACCGCAAATGATCAAAATAAACACCCGGGGCGTTTATTAAATGTTTGTGGTGTAAGGGGGGCGTTAAATAGATAAATAGGTATGAGGCGTTTATTAAAGAGAGGCTTTTATTTCAAGTGAACCGTAACAACTACTGACAAAATACAAATAGAAGTTCATAGTTCTCTATCAACGCGGCGAAAATAGCAAGTTCATGGTTCTATATCAATGTCCTCGTCGTCATCTGGGTCAACAGTGTTTTCACAATCGGCTTCGACGACATCCGACTCAGTGGTGACCTGAAAGGGGTTTGGGAGGCCGGGCTCATCCGGTACAGAGAGCTGTGCTTGTGCTTGGGCCGGACGATAGCCTTTCCTTGTGGCGTTCATTGTCGCAGTTTGTGGAAAACGAAAACGTGAAGTGGGCCTTGTTGTTCTGTGTGCTATCGAGCCAGATCAAACCGAAAGAAAATTGACCAACATTCTGAGCGCAGGAAGTAAGAAAATAAAAGAGTGATATCCGTACTTTGAACTTGAGATCGAACAGGATACAGTTCTTAAGCCATTGCTGTCTAAGCAACCAAGGTGTTAAATAAATCGCATGATTTTGCTTTACAGAGCGTTTTCTTGACTTTTAGACGTTTTGTTTTGGGGGGGGGGGGAGCGCCTCTGTTAGAAAAGGGGCGATTATTAGAGAGCGGGCATTTAATGGATAGGAGGCGTTTACAAGAGAGGGGGCGTTTGTTAGGTCATTCACAGTAATTCTCTTTTCACTTTATTTCTCTTACAGGCTTTGAATCCAATTCTGGTCCTGATCCTTATACCTCTATACGATGGAGTTATTTATCCTATGTTTGAGCGATGTCAAATGCCTCTCAGGTAGATAGTTGTGGTTGATTGATTGATTGACCGACCGCCCGATCGTCCAACCATATTTCGCCCCAAGACCCCTTTCGTCGGCAAATGTTAAATCCAATCAATCAGAGTATTCTAGTAATTTTTAATTTCACCCAGAATTAATTCACCAAGCCAGTGGCTTGCATCACAAGTTGAACAGCAGCATGAACAACCTCGTCAACACGGTCTTCGAGGCAAATCCAAAATGGCAGACATCTTGAATTTAAATGCTTTAAGATCCTTGGCATTACATTGCAGCATGGCATATCATGACAATGGCGAGAAGCATTCATTTCAATTACCGAAGCACTAGTCCTTTTGCTGATTAATTAGTCAAGAACGTTCGGAAATTCTTCGTGTTCCTCGCCCTTTCCGTCTTTTCCATTCAGTGGATAAAGACAAGAAATTGTGATATTATAGACGATAAATAAAGAAGACAGTTCTCCAAGTCTAAGGTGTGGGCGTTGTCCCAAAGTTGAGCTATTCGTTGAAATGTTCCGCGCAAAATTATAGAGCCTAGTATGGAGCCGCCATGCATGTTGGAGGACCCCCTTAGTCCTCCAATATGGCGGCCGGAAAATAGTGTAAACATCTAGAACTTACTTTGACTATCTAGGCGACTGATTATCTGAACCAATCAAAAAGTAATTTACACAAGCACATTTCTTAATATTTTAACTCCTACAATGGCAAAAATCACGAGATAAGTGTATATTTTTTGACGAACGCGTTCTTAGCTTTATGTCACGCACCGCCATAACTCCGCACTCTGGTTTCCAAACGAAGGACGCTATTGAGCTGGAAAGTTGTAAACAGATATAAATTTAGTACCCCTTATGTCTGATGAGGATAAAACCTTTAGTGGCTCTTTAGTTTTGGGTTTGAGAATTTAATGACTTCACTTGAACACACTCTATACGAGAAAGAGAAATTGCTCTTTCATAAACCTTGTTTGTTAATCTTGTTTTAGTTTTTTTTTTTTTTTTTTTTTTTATAAACTTGTTAAGGTTGATCCTTTTTTTTTTTATTTTTTTTTTTTTTCAATCCATTCTATTATCTTTTTCTTCTATTAATTTTTTTCC
>Ga0126339_10002267_pt1 | contig 13706 bp, 10 predicted proteins | sample OrbTmetagenome_2_FD_92532 | JGI IMG/M metagenome (GOLD analysis project Ga0126339, IMG submission 92532) | Coral microbial communities from Petempiche,Puerto Morelos, Mexico - Orbicella T R C metagenome | ecosystem: Host-associated > Invertebrates > Cnidaria > Coral | place: Petempiche,Puerto... | reverse complement strand
TTGATTAGTAAGAGTATAACACATGAATTACTCAAAGCACTTGATGCCAAAAGCAAATTTTAAAAACTTTAACTAATTGAAGACTTTACTTCCTTCAACTGTGAGCCACATTCCCACGAAAGACTGATAAAAATTAAGTTTGTTACGCGTGACCGCTGAGTTAAGAGTATCGAGAACCTATCGAACAAGAGATAGCTGGCTGACCTGGAGTTCCTAGACCGCCCTGCCATGTTTAGTACCTCCCAGGGAGGAGTAGAAATACAGCCCTAGTCGGTTAATAGGGAGCTTAAGCAAACCACGACGACGACAGCAACGAGAACGTCGCGAAACAAAAGGTTTAATGAGCAGAACCATAGCTGTGCACGTGCGTTATAAATCTTTGTACATTTCTTAGCCGTCCTCTGCAAAACAACAACGTGAAATGGCCAACTTCTACGTATTTTGGAGAACGTAGGCCCAGACGGCAAGTTTTTCGCATTTCTTTTTGGAATTGATCGCTGGCATTGCATACTTAGTTTGAGCAGGTTTTCAGACCAATTGGCGAACTGAGCAGATTCAGATAGTTCCAAAATTCGGAGGTAAAATATAAATCTATCTCGTCCCTGGCGTCGCCGTCGTCATTGCTCAAGGTTACTAATGTTGCTGAAACCAGAGATAAGCACCGGCCTGATGGGCTACTTGGGTCATATGTAGACTTTACCTTAGTTGATAGATTAATGAAAGGATTCCATTGCCTTCCCACCAGGACTGTCTTCAACATTCTTGAAAAGAAAAATCCTTTTGAGAGACTCATTCTGGAAAGCCGTTGCATAGACTGCAAGTTTGGTGAACGGCTGGGGTACATGTGGAAACTGTCCCTGCTAATAGGAGACAACAAGGATGAAGACAGCTCATGGGAAGAGAAAGAGGACTGGAAAGATTACACAGAAGCTACTGGATTGCAATCACCAAGCTTAGTCCTAGAAGCTGAATATCTTCTTCCCGGTAAAATCTACAGGCTTCAACTAAATGCCTGGAGACTAGGGGGGTTCCCAGGAGGATATGTGATAGAAGAGATAATCATTAACATTGCCCCAGTGAGTGGCCGGTGTAGCGTCCCTCTGGAGGAAGGTTTCGCTTTGGAAACGCCCTTCAACGTCAAATGCGAAGGCTGGACCGACCCAGATGTACCCCTCACATATTTGATTGGTAAGTTTATTTAATGGCACTATACTCTGTAAGCTGTAAAAGCTCTATTGAGAGCCCTCCCCCCCCCCCACCACCCGTCCGAAGGTTGCGCATTTCTTTAAAAAACTTCTCTCCATGAGGGCTTATTTGACTTCATTAAGTTCCCCCCTCCACCGTCCGAAGGTTGCTCATTTTCTTTAAAAACGTCTCTCCATGAGGGCTTATTTGAGTTCGTTAAGTCCCCCCCCTCCCCCCACCGTCTGAAGGTAACACATTTCTTTAAAAAACTTCTCTCAATGAGGGCTTATTTTAGTTCATTACGCCCCCACCCCACGTCGAAGCGTTGCTCATTTCTATAAAAGAACCCTTTCCAGGGGGCTTAATTGAGTTTGTTAATCCCCTCCCCCGAGTCCGCCAGGTCCCATGTGCCACGAGGCCCAAGGAGGATAGATGCTCGGTGCCCCATCCGAGGCTGACTGGAAGTGAAAGAAAATAAGTGGGGGGTGGGGGAAGGGGAAGCTGATTTCAAACTAAATCTCTGGAGTTTGAGAGTGCAGCACCCTTATAAATCTTCTTTGCTATTTTTCAGAACTAAGGAATGGCGAGGAAATCATTCCAGTGTCTGCGGGGCGTGAATCTGAGAGGTCAGCCATCTTCCCTCTTGGCAAGCCCGAGAACAACTTTACGATTGAAGTCAGAGTGAAAATCATGGACAAATACCTAGGAACCGCTGAGACCCGGTTTAAAGTCACTGTAAGTGAGAAATATTCATCAGTATCTAATTAACAATTATTCCACGAGCGCGCGTTGGATATGAGAAGGTAAATACTGGCAACGAGGTGCGTGATGCCGAGTTCATTTTAACCATCACATATCCAGCACGCGTGAGTGAAATAATTGCTTTGGTAAAAACGCCCCAAAAGATAGAAAACCAAACTGAAATAAAAACGCTCTAAAACTCACGCGTACGCTTACCTTATTGGTAGAGCATGGTATCATGACTCATATACCATGATGGCTAAGCCAGTGAAAACTGTTGGGTTGCATTATCCAATGATACAGCTTTTAATAATGATCATTACACGATGATGTCACGGATGAGGTCAGTTAGCATGGCCTTGTTTGTTTGGTGAGGCCAGACAATTCTCGCATGGCAGTCTTTGTGGCACCAAAGGCCATCCAACACATTCCTAAATAAAAGATATGACAACAAGATAATTCATTTTCTAGGCGTGATATGAATGACATAACAACTCTGTGGCAGATTAACTACATGCATTCTAATTGATGTACATTCAGGCCTGATTTTCTGTTCTTTCAGGTTCTAGAACCAAAATCAGTTGATTACGATCAAGTGTTCGGGGACATGCAGAGTGCGTCTGGGGACGAAGCAGGAGATCAGAAGGCATTCCAGTTGGCAGGAGCCGCCAGTTCTGTGTTAAACGCTAAAGTGGGCAAGGGAGGAAATGACAGCGCGGCCGCGGAGGAGAGAGCAGCGGTGCGTACTGTTGATAATACAAGAAAAAACGCTTGCGGTCTCGTCTGTTGAAGGGCTATGTTGTTCGCTTGCCGTTATAAATCAAAATCGGTGAAAATCCCTTTAGAAAGTCTTTGGAGAGGGAGGTGCACGTGGGGAATGAATCCATCCTTTCAAGAGCCCCATTCATGGGTTCGTAATAATGTCACTTGCTTCATTTGTTTTGCGAATAAGACTAGTATTAGCCTGTTCCAGGCTCTCGGTCAGTGTGGACGATCGACGAGCGACGAGCAGCAGGGTCTGGTCCTCCTTTTCGATCGTCCCCACTGACCGAGAGCCTGGTGCCAACAATAATCACTGTGTTCACAAGACACTCAGTTTTTCTCTGCATATCTGTGTTTTCAGTTTCGTGGTAAAGTAGCCGGGCAGCTGAGCAAGCTTCCTGTGGCAGATTTTGACGGCGTGGCAATGAAAGGTGAAGTGCTCAACTCACTGACACAAGCAACTGATGAAGTTGACGAGGATGCTCAGGTAAAAACGTTAACTTCAGTTTTTTCTTTTTTGGGATAGAAGTACGGTAAACTTTAAACTAGAAGACATGCACTGCCTCAAAATAATAAGTCGCTCAGGTGTAAAAAAGAGAAAAGAGGTGATAAGTCAAAACGTAACGTGCGTGGTTAATGGTGTTAAAGAGTACGATTTGGAAAATAGGGAGTGACCCATCATATACCGATTGGTACGTTCTCATTCTTTACCCTCTTACAAAAATGGGTCGGTAAGCAGTTCTCGTAAGGTCTCACATAAATGGCTTGATACTCTTTGAGAGGGTAATAGAACAAACAACAGAAACAATGCCCCCTAGTCCCAAAACTACACCATGACCAAGCAAAAGAATTACAAACTTACAAGAGCTGCAGCTCTTCCGACAAAAATGCGTCAGTCGTGTCATATGGAGGTGACTAGTGTCTTCCTGTAGCGGCATGTGTATAGTATTTTGGCACGTCTCGTGGCCAAGAAAGAACCACAAGCTGATACGTTTGCATGTGTTTTTGACAGAACGCCACAGTGAGCGCGTTAGGTGAAATGGGTGACTTCCTGTCCGGTAGCGACAGTGCACGTGACGTGGAGAATGTAGCGAAGAGCCTGGGTTCTGCTATTGGCAATGTCGTCGGAGCCTCGATTGACTCGTATCAAAAAGCCGCGAATGGAACTTCCGCTGGAGATCCGGTAAGTAGAGCACATTTTACTAGAAATTTGAATTGGCTGGAAAGCTGTTGTATATTCGACGGCGTATGCGCCGCGCCTATGTCGCATTGGTTATTGTGTTGGCCACTGTATGTTTCTATGGCATGGTATAAAATAGTTATGCCACACTTTTGAGTGATATACCATGGAATATCCGACTTGTCACTTGTATTTCTGTAGTATACACACTCGCCTAAAGGCTGGTGTGTGTACCGAGAAAATTCAAGTGACTCTCATATTCTGCGATATATAACTTTAAAACGTTGCGTAACCAGTGTGTATTTATTTTGGTGTAAGCTTAGCCGTAAAATATCTGCTGTCTTTTCATTTTTGCTTGCAGAGTAAAAGTCGTAACAACACCAAGAACGCCCTCGGTGTAGTGGACAAGGTTAGCGGTGCCCTTCTAAAGCAATTAGCGGCTGGTGACAAACCAAAATCAATATCCTCACCAAATTTGGACTTGTCTGTCGGAAGAAAGACTCTGGACAGCATCGGCGGTGAGGACGATGATGAAGATGCCGAGGAAGGGGAGGGGATGGGGGGAGTCAAACTTCCCGACCCCATGGCACTGTTTGGAGGAGCCAACGCCTCTGTTGAGGAAGGAGCCACTAGTGCCATTGGTTCAACGGTCAGTACAAAAAAGAATAATCTATAAATACTAAAAAGTGTTTCAGTTTGAAGTCAATCCGAAATGTCAGTCTGTATTATAACTTCATTGTGATTAGTCGGTGTTTTGATTGTTTATGTTGGCCTGTTTTTGGATTACTTAACACTGTCAGTATTAGAGCCTCTCCGTGGAGGTGCCACTGCTAATTCCTGTTTATTCATTTACCTATTTACTTATTTATCTATTTAACGAGCTTTCATACGACTATTCATGTATTATATGACTGAGAAAATTGCGAACACACACGCGTCAATTTTCACTGCCTTGCAAATTAAAAATTTACTGTAACTTGGCTTGCCCTCAGCCAATCAAAAGAAATTAATTTTCACAGTCATATTGTTATGAATATATTTCTCAATTTATTATTATATTTTTTTATTTCTTGTGTCGGCGACGGTTGATCGACATGTTACCGACAGCTTAAAATTGGTGCCAATTTTTACAATTATCAATGTTTTTTCTCTTGTTTTTAGCTCTCAGCCATGGATAAGAATCCGTTTGCTTGGGATAACAGCTCAAGCGATTTAAATTCCAAGACAGTTGGTTTATCCCTCACAGATGGTAACGGTAAACCACTGGACTTAGCAGGACAACAACTCGAAATGTTTGTACCGAGGAATCTGAAGATAAATCCAGTGAAAGCCATGGAACTGAACCACTTTGAAGACGGCGATCCGCCCATGCGTGTGCATAAGTTCAATCGCTCAAGCATCGAATCAGCCATCGCTGTAGAAATGAAGTTCTTTCACCCAGATATCAAATTCATGGCGGCCGTGAGGTATGACAAAAAACCAACTGCGAACCACTACGATTTTGCGCACAATTTCCCGAGTCAAACGGAGGCGAAGAAAATGAAGAAACGCCCTCACCCATTCACGTTCGTGATTCCACATGTTCTTATCAATCCGCTGTTGATTAATGGACAGAATGGAAGCGACAATGCCACAGATCTGGCGACACTGCTTGCGAATGTGACCATCAAGCAGTTTTATTTGGGCGTGAAAATTCTAAACAAGGATGACTTGGGTAATGTGAACACAAGCTACGCGCTGAGAATCTACCTACCTTCGTGCAAAATGTTTAACGAGGATAAAAATACCTGGACGACAAAGGGTTGCAAGGTATGAAACGATTTTGAGGTAGTTTGCACTTATTTAACTGTAGTCTCCATCGCTTAAGATTTGGTGTTTAGAAGACTACTGGCTCTCAAAATATTTCTAAATTTATTCAAAATTAAATTGGTCTTTCTCGATTTCTCGATCGCGTTCTGTTGTAAATTCGCAAATGTGATTGGCTGTCTCGTCGTTTTAAATTTTCAGCAATGGACTACGATCGCTCTATGGCTACAGAAATCGTAATAACCAGGCCATTGTTATTACAGAACGTTCTCGTGTTCATATCGCATATCCGAAAAACCGCTTGTTGTGATTACCAGCCGCTGGTTGAGAAACGAACCTGCGGTTCATGTCAGATGAGCGGAGGAAATCGAGCTTAAATAGTCCTTGTCTAACAGATATTACTGTTGCTACAACAACAAATCACTATTTATGCATACTCTTAGAAAGTTTATTTTTTTGATTATTTCGTTGTCATCAGGTTGGACCCAAGACCATCGCGAACAGTACACACTGTCTATGTATACCAGGCGAGGACGAAGAGGAAGACGAAGACGAGGATTTCGAAACGACAACTGCTGCACCAACAACTTTGGCAGCCACAACTCCTGGGTCTGACGGAAACGCGGACTCTCAGTCTGGTAATAAGGTTATCAAGCGAAGGCGCTTCCGGAGAAGTGTGAACAAAGTGTCCATTGCAAGTAAGTATTAACTATCTGTTAGAACACAAGCGTAGGGGAATTTTTATTTTCTGATAGCTGTTGTAGAACAGAAACCACAGCTATATCATCTGGCAAATCACAAACAAATGGAAATTATTCAGTTAACCAACCAGAACTGTGGAACTCAACCTGGTGCTAAAGACGGGTAAACACGCAACCGGTGCCAAGTGTGGGAAAACATTCAATCCGTGCTTACCGCGGAAAACAGGCAACCTGTACTAGGCGCGTGAAAAGAGACAATTTGTGCCAAGCGCGGTAAAATATGCAACTCGTTCTAGTTGCGGAGAAACGGCCAATTTGTACCAAGCGTGGGAAAATATACAACCCGGCGTACTAGTTGCGGAAAAACGGTCAACTTGTCCCGAGCGCGGGAAAATGTGCAACCCGTACTAGTTGCGGAAAAACGGTCAACTTGTCAACAAGTGCGGGAAAACATGTAACCCGTTGTAAGCTTACTGAGGAAAACAAGAAACCTGTGCTAGGTACGGGAAAGCATGCAACCCTTGCTAAGGAAGGTAAAACAAGCGATTTGTGCCATGCAAGCGAAAATTTCCTCATAAATCCACGACAGACTTGTAAAGTGTTAGGGTCTTAGTTATTTGGCGAGAATTCTAACAGGTCAGATCGATTTGGTTGCACTGTTTCCCTTGTACTCTGCTTTTAATCCTAGTTTTCTTTATAGTCACAGGCTGAAGTGGTTAAAATCTTAATTATGAATTATTTGGCTGACTGGTTAATTTATCTTTCTTCACAGGTAGCATGTTCGTGGCGCCAAACCCGATCGACTTCAACAAAGTATTTAACGCTAATCTGGCGGAAAATCCTGTCGCTTTGGCCGCCGTTCTGGGAATATTCGGAGTCTATCTTATACTGGCTATTTATGCCCGAAGAGAAGACAAAAGGGATGTGCATCGGGTATGGAAAATTTGCAATAACTGTCTGCAATAGCACCATACCGTAAACTGCCGCTTACTGAAGAGCCCCCCGATTATGCCTCCCGGTTATGGGTCCATCTACCCGTAAACCAAAAACTACGTCCGATTATAAGACCCCCGCGGATATAAGCCCCCCTACCTAACTTGCCTTGTTTTGAATTTGATAACCTACTTTGATCAACACAGCTTCAGCTTGTTTCCAACCGGTTTTTTAATTCCGGTTATAAGCCCCCTCGGATATAAGCCCTCTGCTTATGAGCCCATCTAAAACCTCTTGTAAAGTTGCACAGGCCCAGGAATTATAAGTGGCTGTTTACGGTATACAGTTAAGCAGTTTTCCCCCTTACCTAATTTCCTATGTAGAGACGTGCTCACGGCTCGTCACGCATCCTCCTCCAGGAGGGAGTGCGTGATGAGCCTGAGGGGCGTGTGCCCAGGAGATTACCTTTTACTCAGCAAGAAACGATGGAGATTCCCGTAAGGGTGAGCGTGAGACCGTAAGTGCCCCTTATGGGAGGTGCCTTCCTTACTATGCCGGGTCTACGGACGTATCTTGATCCCTTCTCCGAGGCCCAAACCTCCTAAGTAATTGCCAACTAGTGCTTAGGGTTTATAAACCCGGTACTAACTAAAAGCACTCTGACATCACTGATCTCTAAATCAATAACGATTAAAACTTGTACCTTACATTCTGTGAAAAAACTCTACCGACTCGAAGAATTCTCCGTTTTCCTTAAGAATCCCATTTCATCAAATTCTAGGCTGGCTTAACTCCTCTTGAAGATAACGAGCCTTTTGATCAGTACCATTACGAAATTACGGTCTACACTGGGTACGGTAAACGAGCAGGTACTACCGCTGAAGTCAGCTTTATTCTGTCCGGTGAGGAAGGTGAGAGTGAACCACGCTTGTTGAAAGATCCCAAACGGAAGACGTTTCAACGACGCGGCATCGACGTCTTTCTGGCAACGTTTCCGGAAAACTTCGGAGAACTGAACTATTTACATCTCTGGCACAATAATGCAGGTACGCTTAACTTCAGGAAATTTGTGCATCGGTGGAATGGAGGGCTTTCTAAGTTTATGCCGAGCGTTGTATAATCGGATCTGAAAGCAAAATCGCGACCTGTTCAGGCGTTTTTCCCGCCAACTGCTTTGAGTTGCTGGTTCATTTTGTCGTTTGTAAAGGCAATACTATGAATGCGGACTGGAGACTGGAGGTGAAATGCAGACTGAGCGTAAACTGCAGACTGCAGACTGTAGACTTTTTAAGTATATATCCTGTTATTTCCATCATCGAGTTCTAACTGTGAACAGGGTTATTCAGGCTCCGCTTAGACTAGACATCACTCAGGTTAGGCTAAATAACGATCCAGATACCCTGTTTACGGTAAGCTCTCAATGATGGAAATGGTACCACGATTCAATTAAAAGGTCTGCAGTCTGCATTTTATCCTCAGTCTAGATTCTCAGTCTGCGTTTTACACAGACCGATTAAGTACACTAGTGCAATTAAGGATTCACAGTACGAGTGGATCTTGAAAATTCTGTCAAAATTGGGCAAACCTTTAGGCGTCGCTAAAATAAGATGTATCGCTTAATTCATTCTTTTCCTTACTATTTCTATGGCAGGTCGCTCACCGTCGTGGTATGTCAGCCGTGTGCTCGTTCACGACCTCAACAACGACAAGAAGTTTTTGTTTATCTGCGAGAGCTGGCTAGCGGTAGAAGAAGGAGACGGTACAGTCGATAGGTTGATTCCAGTGGCAGGCCACGAAGAAATGACGAGCTTCAACCATCTCTTTTACTCCACTACTCAAAAGAACCTCGCCGATGGACATCTTTGGTTCTCGGTTTTCATCCGCCCCGCGAAGAGTCGTTTCACGCGACTTCAGCGCATAACCTGTTGTTTAACACTGCTGTACTGTTCCATGATCACAAACGCTATGTTTTATCAGGTTGGAGGCGAAACCGACCCCGCCTCTACCCTACAGATCGGACCCCTGGCTTTCAGCCCCGCTCAAATTGGTATCGGCATTATGAGCAGTTTGATCATTATTCCTGTCAACGTTCTCATCGTTGGAATCTTTCGTAACGTTGAAGCGAAACCAACGAGAGAGGAACTCAGAGAGAGACGCAGCAAACGAACCTGCTGGTGGTTCCAGGAGTTGTTTTTCTGCTTCTTCGATTTCAACAAGAACGACAAGAACGACTTCATTGAAATCTTGCATACAGGATCAAAACAAGAAGAGCAGTTCTTGGACTTCAGTTCCAAGACGAACTTAGCGGAAAACGATGAGGTCGCTCTTGGTTTAGGCGTCGAATCCGAGGACATCAGTTTCAGAATTTCTAAGCAAGAGCGAAAAGAGGAAATGGAGAAAAAGATGAAAAAGAAAAAGAAGAAGAAGAAGAAGTTGCTGCCGTATTGGTTTCTCTACATCGCTTGGGGCATTTGCTTCCTAACGTGCTTCACAACAGCCTTTTTCTGTGTCCTGTACGGTTTGCAGTTTGGTAAAGAAAAATCAGCCCAGTGGATTTCATCCATGTTGATTTCGTTCTTTCAAGACGTACTCATCAGTCAACCAATCAAAATCCTTGGCATCGCCCTCATAATCGCCATCATCATCAAGAAACCCCCCGAGGAAGAAGAAGAAGATGAAGACAAAAAGAAGCTCGAAGACGAGGAATGGTTACATGATGGTCCAAGACGAGGTCAGTGCGACTACACCTGTTCAACCCCTCCCCACCCCCACAACTTCACTTTAAAGGTGCTCAGTCACCGGTATTTTCAGTTACTTTGGCTACGTACAAAATTGCCTTTATATTGAAGGAAACCTGAAAATAGCAGTTTACTAAGATAGAAAAACAGCAAAGAGATAATAATAAACCGTAAAGGAACAAGAAAGGTTAAGGATGGAGAAGACTAACAAGGATTGCAAACGACGAACTTGAAAGACGACACACACACACACAAAACCAACATGCGCAAACCGTGACGTAGCTCCTTTAATAAGCGCCACTCCTCTCTCTCCCAAGATGGTAAACAACTATTATTTAATTGTTTGGGGAGAAACAAAAACTAATATTTTCCAACGCAGCAGTGTATCTTACGGAGGAACAACAAAAAATTATGGAAATTAAAAGCGAGGGATCTTGATCTTGTGGTATTCAATGTAAATGAAAAATAAATGTAAACCATAGTGTCTACAAAAAAATACTTATTTTCGCAGTTTTCGGCTCATTTGCCGTTGTTAGTTAAATGTCAATTGATTTTCTGTGTTAGGTAGCTATTCCGTTGTTTTAACACTTGTTATGTTTTGGAGAGTACTAATAACATATTGTCGTAATTGATTTCTTTCACAATCGATTTTTAAGGCCCCTAAAGTTTAACCAAGAGGTAGATAGAATCTTAGAATTGAGAGCACGCTTTTAGGTAACGTTTAAGTATTATAGTCTGTGCGTTCTGTTCTGATAGTCATATTTGTTTGTCAATGCTTTCATTTTCCATTTTTATTTTCAGAATCAACCGACAAAAGAGTGAAGCCAAACTCTCTGATTCGTTTACAGCCTCCTGACAAAACAAAATTGGAAAAAGCAAGGCAACTCAGGTACAATGGCTGGCTGTTTTGGTGATTGTTTGATCGTTATTTCTATAGGGTAAAGATTACACTATGTGTACCTAACGATCTCTTGAATATGCGAACATAACTAATAAGGCGCATGGATCGGACTGAGTTTACTGTGTGCGCATGTCGGGAATAGGCGCATGTCTGTAAACAGAACGAAATTGAGCGGAGTAACTGTTTCAATGTATAGGCAATACTTGGATTATATGATAATCTATTGACTTACAAGAACCAAAGCTATTTGCTAACAAGACCATTACTGTTCAAAGGAAATAATTTATCTTCGCCATCTATTCCACGAGGTTTTTATGCTAGTTGGATATGAGCTGACAACGTATATTGTAGCAGGTGGCTACATTCATAGTGTTCGAAATTTCTGAAGGTCATTGAAATATATTTCTAATTTTATTCTGAACAGATGAATAAGCCGAACGTTATCGACTGTTGCGTGCAACGTCAAGTTTATTGAATAAACTAACGACCTTGAGCATATTTTGAAACTGGTTTGAATTGATTTCCAAACCGCTTTGATTTCTTTAAAATTCGTGTACTACAAAAAGCCTGTAATTTTCTGGAAAAAAAGATATGTTAAGACCCTATTTGTCTTTGTGTGGCACGAACCGATTGTTTCTCATAAACCCGTTTATAATCTTATTTTCCAGGTTTAAAGAAATGAAGATGAATGCCATCATCAAGGAAGTTGCACTCTACGTGTTTTTCGTGGCCTGTCTGTGCATCGTCAGCTATTCTCATCGAGATCCAACTTCCTTCGCTTTCAGGGAAACAATGTACAACTCATTTGTGGCGGGTGTTCACGGAGGCAAAAAGAACTTTTTATCGGTACGTAGCGCCGGCGCAGTAGCCGGCGTCAGCGGTTCGGTCACTTAATATTACGATGGACTTTGGGTCAAAGTTCAGTTTAGTAACTATTAGGCAACCACGCCTCGCACACGTGCAGGTGGAGTATCAGTGTTATAATTCGCTTCACGCAGTGCCATACCATGCTGTTTTGAGTGATTTTCCTTCTTATTCCGCCAGTGGAATTGTAAGTACAGTTAAATCTGTCGAGGGAACACCTAGTCTTATTTAAGACTGGCGCTTAGCTCCGGGTTCCGTTTCATGAAGTGGAAGCCGCTATTGCAGCTCACCACTGGAATTTTTCCTGTGCTCTTCGGAGGCCCCGTCCACATGACGGCGGAGAAATTTGAAAAGGCAGCTTTATTTCTATGGTTAGGCCTACAGTCCACATTAATCCGTCACGAAAACGGAGCTTTTCGAAAACGCTCTTCAAACTGGAGGAATTTGAAATCGATGAGGTCACAATACTCATGATTTCCCTGTTCGAGTTTTCCTCGAACACAAATCTAAAACGACTGGTTATTGTTGCATTTTTTAAATTCCTCCCGCGTGGTGTAGACGGAAAACACTTGATGCGTTTTCAGAGTGAAACCTCCGTTTTCAAATTCATTCGGTGTAGTGTGGACTGGGCCTCAGGCATATACCGGCCACTGTTCTTGCATTTGGGTTAAACATAAACCATGAACTGTGGACGTACAGTCTGACCTACTGCATTTAACTCAATCTATAAAACGCCATTGGAAAAACAAGTTACTAATCCTTAGTTGCAGTTTGATTCACCAAGAATTAATTCTGTGTCTTATCGTACAAAATCTAGATTGGAAGCCGTGAAAATTTCTACCTGTACGCCAAGACGACATTGATGAACGCTCTGTACACCACAGAATGGTACAATGGAAACGAAACTGAGCCGGGCTTTACTGCGGATTTGACGGCCTACATCATAGGGATGGCGAGACTAAGACAACTCAGAGTCGGAAACCGTGAGTGATTAGCAAAGATTTCTCTCTTTGTTTTCTCTTTTTGATTTGTTTGTAATTCGATCGTAGTAAAATGAGAGTATTACGCTACATGAAAGTAGCGAGATTGGTCTTTAATAGAGCGGATTTTCACTTCAGTGGCCAAACGGTAATTCGCATAACATCTACGTTAAGGAACTGGCTTAAAAAACTTCGCAAAGGTGCCTTTGCTTTGAGTTTTGATTGGTTCACTGGATTGTCCATGTAATATTTGTGATTGGCTCCATTAGAGTGCACGTGATTACTTTAATTTTGATGTTACGACACAAATGAAAACTGCGCCGTACTGAATGTGGTGTAATTCCGGCCTGGTGCCATACGTGGGTTGAGTTTGTTGTTGGTTCTCGCCTTGCTCCGAGGGTTTTCTCCGGGTTCTCTGGTTTTCTTCCCTTCACAAAAACCAGCATCTCCAAATTCCAATTCAAGCGGGATAGACGTCGCCGCAGTGAAAACCACCTAAGGCTGATGTGTCTTCCTCTCTAAATATTGTACTTTATTTATTTTATTTAAATCATCCAAGACTTTTGATTCTTTTTTAATCGACAGAAAGTTGCCAAGTTGCACCGGACTTAAGGCGTTACATCGACGATTGCCATGACTGGTATGGGTTTTTCGCTGAGGACGATGGCCAGTATGACATCGCATGGGAGTCACTGAAGAACGAGTCTCTCTACAATCCTCCCTTTACATACCAGGCCTGGGAGTTCAACACTTCAGATGAACTTGACACCATGCCTGTTATGGGTAAGACTGCACGTGAACACACTGTGCGTCTCCGCTAATTTCTAAAATCTCATGATCTGTTGCGATAATTAATAAAGTTAAGGCTGACCGGGTGAGGTATCCGGAGGAGGCGGTCTGTATTAAGTTACTTTA
>Ga0126339_10002265_pt1 | contig 13712 bp, 7 predicted proteins | sample OrbTmetagenome_2_FD_92532 | JGI IMG/M metagenome (GOLD analysis project Ga0126339, IMG submission 92532) | Coral microbial communities from Petempiche,Puerto Morelos, Mexico - Orbicella T R C metagenome | ecosystem: Host-associated > Invertebrates > Cnidaria > Coral | place: Petempiche,Puerto... | reverse complement strand
TGATCTTTAGTATTTCTATAATGAATTTTAGTATCTTATGATGAATTTTAGTATTTAATGAATTTTAGTATTTTATCATCCATTGTAATTTAATATATTTTCCTTATATTGGTTTCGTTATCGGTGGTAGAAATGTAATTTGGTTGGTTGTACCAGACTGGTTTAAATAGATGAATTCAAATCCAGCATTTGTGGCACAATCTGTTATTGAATCAATTGTCCAGCAGATTAAACCTTAAAGACTTAAAGACTTAAACCTTAAAGATTAAAGACTGCTATTTGCTTGTTGAGGGAGCCTTTTGAATGGGGCGGTTTCTTTTCAATTCAGAACGTACCTCCCTGCACCTTTCTTTTTATTTATACAATCAAAGTCGGCGACTAAAATCCCTTGCTCTGTACAAGATGGAACGGGGTGTTGAATAAAAGGCAAATGAAGACCCTGCTTTTGAAGGTAAAAAAAGGAAAGAAGACATCTCTCACGATAATCAAGTGGCTGTCATTAGTAAAGCACACTGCAAGTAACCATTGCTTTGAACGTCCTAAAATGATTCGATGGGACGCCGAATTTTCCGTGTGTCGAATCGCATCACCATAATACGGTAAAACCCGCCTATAGTTACGTCATATTATTTCGTTAGGACCTAACCGGATCAACATTTTTTCACAGGGATTTTCGTGTCGTTGCTGATTTTCCACGTTGCTGTATGCAAGGAGGAAGAAAACGAGGAAGTGTTCGCTTTGTAAGCCTTAGAAAGAAAGAATTGACACGACCTTTTCAATAAAACCAAACATAGCGCGGCAATGGTGTCAACATTTGTTTCACTCATATGTTAGTGTAACTTATAGGTTAAGGGTATTAATAAAATCACTGGATGACTGAATAGGCTTTTATTCGGTTAAATATCCATAAATTTATTTCAGATAAAAATGAAAAGAAAAACAAATTCCATTCCTCAGATTGTGTGCTTAAAAGTGGCATTTGCCTTTTCTCTACCACGAATACAGTTAAGAAGATTTCCAAATGATCTCCTACGTTATTATTTAAACCTAAGATAGGTTGATGTATGTCTTGATGTATGTCTTCCAAGATTTTATCAACTTAAGAAATGTAGATGTAGATGTAGATAGGTGAAGCAGACTACAGTATGTCTGATCTTCAAATAAAAAGTTGACTTGGAAGGGTAAAAACACGATTTGACCACCTTCCAATACATCTCGCAATTCGACAAATATACTCCACGACGTGTCGTATTTTCAACTCTCGGCTTCACCGTGTTTGGAAATGTGGTAAGACACGGTCTTTCGTATTTGATATAGTAGGTCACGACCAAGATCAACATACGAGGCCCTAATAGAGAAGACTCGAGATCAAAACTGGGGCTTGAATTGAAATGTTCGTTGCAATTATATTTGTTCTAACTTTCTGATGCCACAGAAGTTTACTTGTTTTTGACGCGCCTTCATTCACATCGGAGAACTGGAAAACCTTCCTTTTAGTAAACGTTTGAAGTTGTCCTGTTTGAACTCAATTCCTGTGAAGAATGCATCGAATACAAAGACCTTCAATTTTTAATTGCTTTATCACTTGTACTCATCACCGATTGTTCATGTTATTGTATCTTTTCCAAATTAATCCCCATGAAGAATGTATCGAACTCAGAAAACTTTTATTCTATCCTAAACTGCTTTATTTTTAACTGCTTTATCACTTATACTCATCAGCGATTGTCCATACTATCGTATATTTCCATTTTAATCATTTGCGTTACCGGACCTACACCACTTTTACATCACGCAATATTGAATATTTTCTTTCATTCCCTGATGATGCCGTAGAACGGCGAAAGCCTGGAATTAAAATACAGTAGCTCAAGGCCTCAATTGAATCGATATATCTATCCTTCGTTTGATTGTTTGCACACTCATCCTTCTTCAGGAAAAGTCAGTAATACACAACTCCGGTTTAATTTCCGTCTGTCTGCAAAGTTTGTGCTTTTAATTAATAAATTACCACGAACTGACTCAATCAAATTACAAGGAGACAACTTCATGATATCCTTGCAAACGTTTATCCTTTCATCCATTCGTTGATTTATTTTATCAACAATTATTCAAATCTCATTTTGGAAATACGCTTGATGGGTGGATCTTCATCTGTCTTGAAAACCACTATCGACCTAAAACAAAATGAAAACATAGAGATAATACTATGTAACTATAATACTCTGAATCACTTCTAAAATTACTAAAGGTCCGTAAAATGTTTTAATAGTAAAGCTTTTCACTGTCTTTTAGTGAGTAGGGTTATGAGTATAATTTCGTTATTTGTCTGAGTCTTAATGCTATAAATTGAACTTTTGAAACAATTTAAATTGTTAACTAGAAGCCTTACTGCGTGTACCTAGGCAGTAGTTATACTGAAAAGCACTAGCTATATTGCATTTGAGCTAAATGTTCTGCATTTGAAGCCGTACGAAATTCAATTGCAGCTGTTAGATCGTGGTTCCCTGATCTGCTTAGTGAGAATTAGCGGTAGTCTGAGAGGTATTTCTAAAGGAGCAAGTGGGTGATGAGAAATACGTTAATAAAGTATACACGTAAGTTGTTTTCACGCTGTGAGCATCTAATAAGAATTACTAAATGCCATAACTTTTAAAAGGAGCATGATGGTTTAGAATATTTTCTTTTTTTTTTTATCTGAGAGAACAAACCAAGGTTTTTTTTCAAAATTGCAAATCCCTTCATGAGTGGTTAAAAGGTACAAATAAAGGAAAATTAAATGACAGGTCAAAAATTTCAGTTTTCGTTTTGTTTTACTGTAAACTTAAGGACTATGCTTTGAGTAAAAAATCACTTTCCTTCGCCTGTCGCCCGTCCTTAGCTTGTCAATATCCCCGAGAATAATATTATTTATATGCTATGATGGATTAGCGAGACAAACAGATAACAAAAAAGAATGAAAACTAAAAGAGAATAGGGCTTACCGTTGCAGTTTTTATCAATTCGAGGAAAAAGTCTTATGAGACTAACTAACAAATGGCAAACATGTCAATAGACAGCTAATGATTATCACAGACCCCGCCTCCTCTCTTCCATACATGTAGCTTTGAGGAAAAATCGGAACAAAAAGATCTTCCAAGTCAGTCGTCCAAATCTGCAGCAAAATATTGCAGTGTTCGATCTACGAGATAATTAAGATTTATTTTAATGACACAGAAAAGTAGTTTAAGTCTTCGCGTAGAAAACCATATTAGTCTACATAATTACTAAATCGTAAACTCGTTCAATAATTTTCCCCCAAAAAAATGTGCGCTTCAATAAGCGACTCTCCACCACCCCCACAAGTTTTATATCTATATTTTTGGGGGGATTATAGAGCGTCCTATCGTTTAAATTTGGTTCCTATCTTAGTTCATATTATTTTTAGACCACAGATGATTTCAGAAGGGCAGCGCAGGCTTTTGCAGCTTTCCCATTACTCTAGCACTAGTTTAATTTCTGTTTTACGACGCTGTGTTTAGACACTATTTTCAACAATTATTCCTATGTATTTTTATAAATTTTATAAATATATATAAGCCTAAAGATAGTATAAGCCTGACCTCTTACGACAGGCAAATTCTTCCCAAAATAACCCCACTGAGCTAATATTAAGACACCCAAAAATCCTTCTCTAACAGAAAATAAACCAGGAGCTTTTTGCTCGATCTTTATGACTGAGCAACTAAACAAATAGTTAGCACGTTTTTAAGCAAATGCCAAGGTTATTTAAAACTAGGTATCGCAGATTTAATACAAAAAAATTAATAACGCTCTTTAAAGGTTTCTTTCCGATATTGGTTTGATTTGATGCGTCAATATTATGTACATTTTAAATCACTTCCTTGGCAACTGAATAAATGGATATAAATCAAAAAAGATAAAAACTTTTTTTTTTTTAACAAAGCTCTCATCAATATACAAAACTGAAGTAGTTAATCTTATAACACTTGTTGTCATTGCCGCAACCTAAAATAAGAGAGATAAACCAATTTAAGACACTTCTTTTTTGTGTGTGAAATATAGTAGTGCATTATACCCACTATCTTGTAACAAAAAGAATCCCACGAATACATAATACAGTAGGTATAGTGAAATGAACTTTTGGGACAAATCAACGAGTTGCATAAAAGCAAACACTTGCATATGTCAAAATTATGTTCGGAAAAGCCTACCTTTTATGTTAAAACCTCTTTGTACCGTTTGCATGGTCACTTGTTAATCTGCAAACCAATAACGATAATCTTTACACCAGCGCTTCTTCGAAAACCAGTTACCGGTGGCAAAACTTTAATTTATCCTGAGAAGGTTTGATATCGAATTTGAACTCCTGAACTAATGTAGAAAACTGAAAATGAAATAACTCATTCCGGAAGAAAATAAAATGAAAGTTCCATGTTCAGCTGAGCTGACATCATGTATAAATACTGGCATACATCAAAGATGCTAATTATTTTTTTTCAATAAAGTTACATCATCAAAACTAAATATTAATAAACAGTCCATTTGATGACATTTTCATGGCCATTCAACAAGAAAGCGACCATCCAAATTAAAAAAATTCTTTGAGAATGTATTACTTTTGGTCAAATATTGCTTTTATGAATTTATACCGTCTAATATCTGACGAAATTTTCACTTAATTTTAATACCACATGCGATATCTTTTATCGATCTTCTGGCTAACTAAGTAAGTGGAAACTTGCAACGAAAGGAAAGCTATTTAATTTGCTACCCTCTAGCCTAACTAAGAATTTGCCTGCTTGGTTCTAGCTCCTTTTATCCAAAATTTCCAGCAAGTCTGTGTTCAGAGAAGCTGAATGTAAAACATTGCTTATAAAAAGAAATGAAACATAAATTAAGCCCAGAGTATCACAATTGCATTACCAGTTGCCATGCAAAAGCTTTTTCCAGCACCGCTCGTGATCCTATTTGCCTCTCTCTTTGCATCAGACAAAGGAGTAAATGACCAGGATTTCGCTTTGGTAAGGTCTGGTTAGAGAAATTGGGTCCATTTTGTGTGTGAATATATATTTAGATAATCGTCCATGGTAGCCCGTGCCTATCAAAGCTATTCTAGACGAGCTACTAACAAAGTAAGGGTTAATCTGTGTTACCTTAAGTGTTAGTCTTAGGAGATGGTGCTGCATTGGTGCAGAATTAAAACAACAGGGTTAATATTGTCCATCTTGCAGGAGTTGTTGATTTTTGTTTGAATTTTTTTTTTTTTTTTCGTTTTTTTCTTGCGGAAATTCCTCCAACAATGTAATTACATGTCAACAACCCGATCCGGTGATCATAACACAAAGACAGCAATCAAAAAGTTCCAGGAATTCTTTGGTCTGCCAGTGACCGGTGAACTGGACGACGAAACCTTGAGCGAGATGAAGAAGCCCCGCTGCGGAGTCCCGGATATTCATGATAATATGAGAAGAGTGAAGCTAATAAACCATGGAGGTAGTCTACCTAAGTATTTTCTCTACAGAGGACAGGATACGAAGGTCTTTAAGTACTGTAGCGATGTAGCACTGAAGCTTCAGTTTACTAAGACGAAGTCCACGCGCGATGCTGACTTAAAATTTAGGTGTGTCAAGGGGAGATGAATGGTTACAGAGTTAATATAGGCTCTTACTTGCAAGATAAACCCGCTCAAATTATTTTCAGATACGGTATCTAGTTGTCCCACAGAGAATGATACCACTCGCTTAGCGTAGAGGTTTTCATGGAGGCTTATAAAATCAGACTGCCTAGGATCTGCTATCTCTAGAGCCTCCAAGGATTCCTTAGGTCGCAGTGATCTAAAAAAACAAACCTTGATGGGGGTTATTTTAGGAATAAGGCCTATATCGGGAATTGATTCCCTACCCTTTCAACTTCTCTTGGGTATGTCAAAGTCTCCTGTGAGACCATGCACTCGTTATTCATTGGGTTAAGAACAAGTTGATGGGGTCTGTCCTGCATCAAAAAACGTACATGACTCAAAAGTGCTTGCCATTGTTGTTTCAAAATTTTCTCATAACTTGGCATCAATATTACATTTTATTCCCATTCGTTTTCATCCTTTTGTTTTGTTTTCTAATAGTTTTGGGAAAACGAGACATTCTGGAACGCAATATGAGCCACTGTGTACAACGGTTTTCGACGGTAAAGGTGGCATGGTAGCCCACGCATTACCTCCGAGAGATGGACGAACTCATTTCGACGATGATGAGTATAAGCTGTAAGCTTTCATTCATATCTGAGATTCGTTTAGCTTTTCCTTTGTAAATGAAAGGTACTCACGATGAATCAGTACACAGCTATTGTTGTTGTTGTTTCTGCTACAGTTCCCTTTCACGTGCTTCCATATGCGCTTGTGTAAAAATCAGTTCAAGGCTCTTACAAACTAGAGAGTTTCATAAGAAAGCTACGAGCAAGTTCCGTCTCAGTTTTGGTTTGCTCGTAAATGTTTAACTAATTGTTAATACAGCAGAAACCCGCGTGTAACAACCTGCTGACAGAAGTTTACTTTTTTAAAACCCAAAAATATAAGAACATGTTTATTAAAGGTAAACTATGAACTCTTGGAAGTTATAGAGGCAACACTATATAAACATTCTGTAATTAGTTGTTTTAAGCTTATCAGGATAAAGTTGTCAAAAATACTGTATATTTAAATACGAAACCCAAGTCTATTTCTGGTAATCAACAACCATATCTCCTTCCGAGAAATTAAGAGCCAAATAAGATCCTACCTAGCCTAAATTGCAAATAAGTACGCGGTTTTTAACTGCAGTTTTCTTTTTACTCTTCAGATTGGCGGATGGCGTGCATGCTGCTGACTTCTTGGGAGACGCACGTTGAAGTCAACCAAAGAACGCTCTTTTTTTTGTTGTATAAAAGTAAAACGGATTTGGAATAAAGGGAAGAAAAGAAAATATCTGAAAACGTGTTTGTGTCGTAAGTTTGTTCAATCATGCAATGACAGGCCTTCTTCGCATATATTTATTTATTTTTATTCTGTTCATTCTTGAAGTCATTTTCACCCTTTGTCCTATCTTATTCTAAAGCAAAACAAGTCGTAATTCTAAAACGTCTCATTGGGGACGGGTTCAAGTCCCGCTTAGACCACTTAGCTGGAGTTGTTCCTCGGTAGACCCTAGTTCAGCTGCTCGGTCATCCTTGGAAATAGCCAACTAGTCTACCTCCTACCAGTTGGGATTTTTCAGCCTACTATGCATGCTTAGCTGATATATTTCTTTCTTTCATTTTAAGTGGCATGCCTGTGAACTAGCTACACGTAGCTACAGCTGTAGTTATGCGTATTGATCGCTGTAAACAACAACCTTTGACCTTTTTGAACATTTTTTTAACTGTTGTTTTCACGCGTGGCGTCAAATATAACGTTATACCTTAAAAAAAGTTAAGGATTAAGTGAGAGGACCGCTGTAGAAATTTATAATAATCGTACAATTGGAGATAAATTTGTCCAGTCTCGCTCAAATATATAAGTATTTAATATGTAGAGTAACGTGATGAAACCTACATTGTAGGTAAAAAAAGTTAGTATTCAATATATCTCGTTTTGCCCATTTTAGTTTCGAGAGTTCTATCTCCTTCATTAATTTGCCGTTGTTTTCGATACATTTGTTTTGACCGAAGTGTAACGGTATTCAATTTGACATATACCAATTAAAATTATCTTATTAAATACTTCTCCAGCGCAACATTCTGGACGAATTCTGAACTTATTAAATGCACTATAGTGAACGTAACGGCACAATTACCCACAGAGAAACATTAACCTGAGATTTGAGGCTTAGCCTGAACTAGTTAAGTGTTGTTTTTATAGGAGTATTAGTATCATACTTTTGTTGTCAAAAAAAAAATGATCGGCCTTTGTCGCCAAAGACTAATATTGTTATAAATAAATACACTTTGCCAGTCTAACTTAAGCAAAGTTACAACATGCCTGTCTTCTATCGTTAAGTAGCATCTCACTCTTGAAAAACGGATATGTCATTTATCTCTATTTTTGCCTTAACTTTTTGTCTTGCATAACAAAACTTCAGTTTGCACGTGCAAATTCCAGTGTTCACCAGAAGCGCTTTTAAGGAGCAATATGATCGGGGCTATATTGGGTCCTTATTAGATTCGTATTTGGTCAGTAATTAGTCCTTATTTGAGCCACATTAGTCGAGACTGAAAAAAATATGCAATATCAGATATCATATTGCATAAAAAGTATTAGGTTTTATTCAGTGTTGAACTGGTTAAGTGTATCTACTGGTGAGCAGGGAAGGTCGGTCATGCTTCTCCCCTTGGTGTTTTTGTGGTTGCTATTTGTAGGTGGCACAGTAGGTGAGGTTGACGACAACGAGGACGAAACAGAATTTGCCTTGGTAAGTTCACAAATTAATAGAATAGCTAGTCATGGTATTTTCCTTTTTTCTAATTTTTTGACACTCATTAATTGACCAAAATTTACTTTCTCATCACAATTCCAATACGTTATCGAGTATCCAGGTAGCAAGAATAAAAAAATATCATCTCAGGGATTTCGACTTGATGAGCAAACAAATTCTCACAACTTATACAAAATAAATGAATCATATTTAGTAATGAGAGTTACCCTTTCAATATCATTACGGGAGTGTTAAAGCGGCAGAACTGGGAGGAATTGTTTGTTGGTTATCGCTTATGATAGAACAACATTGGCCAAGACGAAAGTAAACTGAGAATGCATTAGAATTGCAACTATATTATCTATAAAGCTGGCATGAGAAAAACCTCAGACTTTCACATACATGGACAGACTTTATTATAAAACCAATACTTTCGATGGATTGAGATTTCAAAACCACTGAACGTTTGTCAAATAAAACACGTTGTAAGCCTAGCGAGTCAGTCAGTGTTTTACTTTTCTATCGCCTTAATGCAATCCAGTTTGATAATTATGGAAAATTTGACACCCCTCGAATTTCCATTTTTTTTAATTTAAACCACAGAGGACAAAATATTCTTAAGTGTACGTTTGCCAGCATAATACTGTATCGATATTTCATCGTGCTCTTGATCGATGTGAAAATGTTTTAGATTTTCCCACGATCCGCGTTGAAAACGTAGTTGTTGATTTCAATGTTGGATTGATACAAATATGGAAGATTGTAAACGATGATCACTTCAGGATGGCTTGAAAACAAGCCGTGAGAATAGATATTTATTTGTATGTGTGTCGTATCACTGCGATATCAGCATCAGAACAGATATTGCATTAAAACATTCCCGTCAAATTGAAAGTTCGTTTTAACTCAGAGAGTTTGCTTTCCTTTAACAGCATTATTTACAACACTACCACTACCTTTCATCTGACAACTCTAGTAACCACAACACCACAGAAGCAATTGAGACCTTTCAGAAGTTTTTTGGCTTGTCCGTTACCGGGGAGCTGGACGCGGATACATTGTACGTAATGAAGAAGCCACGCTGTGGTGACCAGGATGTGGATGGCGATGGAATGCGCGTGAGAAGATACGCAACATTTAGCAAATGGAGTAAAACAAATTTAACTTATTATTTGTCTTATGGCGATGATATGACAAAGGCAGATCAGGACAGAATCATAGCCAGAGCGTTTAAATACTGGAGTGATGCGGAACCAACGTTAAAGTTTAACAGAACTTACAACTACAATAAAACCGACATTAGAGTCAGGTTAGGTTATTTCTTATTCACGACTATACTTTGAACTTTGAACTTTGATTATATAAGTCATGCTTTAGCATGCACTATCAAGTTGGTATGCAAGCGGAAACTCTGGAGAACACGAAAGAAGCAAAAGCGTCGCTCGAGACGCAGCCGAGGACAATTCGCAAAAAGTATGAATCAATTCTCCTTTCTGCATTGCCAACGGGAAAAATAAAAAAATCTTACCCGACCAGAAATGGGGCAGATCGATTGGATTTCAGTCATTTTTCTAGCTGAATTTGTTTTATTATTAACACAGGTTTTATCTAACAATATAATTAAAATTCTGGCGAATTTGCAAACACTTTGAGCGAGAGCATTCACCACTAAATTAAGATGCGCACTTTCTTTCGTGTGCTAAAGGAATTGCCAGCTAGATTATGATGTATTTCTATTTAGTGCCAAAGCAGTTTTTAATAACGTCCTAAAATCATCATATTTGTGTAAAACGTGCTCCGCCACGTCGTAGACAAGCAGGTACCAGTATCTGACTATAACATAGCACAGCAAGGAAGATCTTGAGGCTACAGATGATAAATCATTTATGTAATTTATGTAAGCAAGATATGCTTCTCTGTTTTAGAACTTATGTTATCCTTTGTTCTATGTATTTTGAACTGATTTTTTTCTCTTTGTTTCCTCCCTTTTTGATTCTATATGAAAGTCTTCGAGAATTGATTAGTAACATAGTAACATCCTAATAAACTGGCTTGTTCCAAGGGTCTTTCCTTCCAAGGAGCAAAAGAGAGCCTGGAAAGGAGCTTGAGTTCCTATTCCATTTGCGCATTCTCGATATTGGACTCTAACTAACTGCCAATGGAGGTCCATGCGGGGGTATATCACTGCAAAGGGCAAAATGTCATCAGACTCCCCTCGTTAGCCTCAGTTTCATGCTAGTTACAGTCCAGTGCCGAGAATTTTTTTTTTTGCAAATATCTTTAGCTCATGGTGTTTAATTCATTCTGCACAAGGGACTGGTTCAGAGACACGCCAGGACGCTGTCAGTAACAATTTTAACACGTTTGACATGAGCAGGCGATAATTTGATGTTATGAATTGTGAACTGATATGATTCAAATATATTCAACTTCTTTATATTTTTCAGTTTTGGAAAAAGGAGGCACCGTGGCGTTCCAGGTGAAAAGCCGTGTCCTTATCCCTTTGATGGACCCGGTGGAGTAGTAGCGCATGCCTATTTTCCATCTGCAGGAAAACTCCATTTCGACGATGACGAACAATTCACTGAATTTGGTAAGAAAGTCACAGGCTGGTGGTGGAATCGCCGACAGTCAACTGGACTGCTTTACACAGCTGTTCATGAGATTGGTCATGTCTTAGGTCTAAAGCACTCCGACGTTCAGGAAGCTGTCATGTGGCCTTTAGCCAAGAGTGGCACGCCAGTACTACACCAGGATGACATTGACGGGATTCGCTCATTATATGGTATGTGAGAAAAAAAAAAAACGTGCATCTTAGCTTAGTTGTTTCGTTGAATCCACAATTACAGTAGTTACTATTGCAGTAACTGTAAATTATATTAAACAGTTAGATTATGAGCTCGAGATTGTAAAAAAGTCAAGGGTGAATAATTTAATTATTTTGGTACAAATCTTTGCCTCAACTAATAAACCATATAAATCTTCTCCTTATACTCTTCAAAAACACAAAGAAGCGAACCGCAATTTGGTACCAGACGCACAATGCTAGGCTACTCATTACTTTCAACAGAATTGATAGTTGGTAGCGTGGCCAATAAGAGAACGATGATTCTATTTATACTTATTACCTGAGGATTTAGCGCGAAATCGCCTACTTTGCCCGTTTTTTTTTTAATTTATAGCTATCTGATCCCCTAATTTAAAACTCATTTAGATGCAGTTTGCTAATAAATCTAAAGATGTGCTATTTCGATTTCAGGGTCTTCGCCGACTGCAGATTAAAATTGTACAAGATTCAAGAAAATTCTTCATTCCTAAAGAATTACGAAAGTTACTCCACCTAATGAAAATAATAAACTGAAAAAATATTATATTTTTTCTAACGATTTAAATGTACTATAACTTGAATTATTTTGTTTGTTTGTTTGTTTTTGCGTTATATTGCAGTTTTGAAATGTACACGAATATGCACATAAACATGAAAGTTAGAGATCTTTCTTCAGGAGGGGAAAAACCTAAGAAAACTAAATACGGGCTACTTTGAGTTCTACTGTTCTTGTCGTATCTTTCAAATATTCAGCGTGAAAAGCCCACATATGGATTTTAGAACTTTAAGTTTAAACCTTTTAAACCTTAATTGCTTGTTTTGATAAGGCGCAAAAAGCAAAATTTTCGAGTTACTTTTGCCTCTGTTTCAAAACTACCTTTTTGTGCAAAACCTTTCAAATGAAATTGAGCTTGATTTGCATGAAAATGAACCTGTGGGGGAAACTCATTGTACTATAAATGGTTTCGCAACAAGACTCAGAGGCAAAAGGCAACTCGTAAATGGCCTATTTGGAGCAATGAATCAGACACCAGGAATAATGACACGTTTATAAAATTAACCATCGGGCTTACATAGAGGGAGAGAGAGTGGAAGCAACTCCCCAGAGACCCTTGCTGAATTTTCAATTTGCTGTGAGATGTTAAAAATTTCGATAGCTGTTTCTTCAACCTTTTGAGAAGTGTTAAGTGCAGTCCACCGTTTCTCTGTGTTATTTGACATAATTATAGTAGCAACATTTTGTTTTTCTGGGTAGATTATTCAGTCTTATTGAGCAGCATTGCAGTAACAGTAGTGAAATATTATCTTATTGAGTTGCATGCGTTTGTTATATATTATGGTCTAATTTTCCATCAAGTTAGGTAATGTTTTGTATACCTTGTACCATTTGCTTCTACGTCAGAGAGTTGTTAATGCCATAATAAAGACTCTTTTCTTCACTGGAATATAATAATCGCCGGCGATAACTAGTCAGCGGCAAACAACAATTTATTAGTACCTTCCAATATTTCCTGGGATTTATGTGTACAGCGGCCACTCACGGGGAAATGGGAGGTGGCCGCTTAATAGGGGATGGCCGGATAATAAGGGCTCGTCAGAAATTAGCACTAGAGGAGCCCAAGTACAAACTTCAATTTATTCAAGTAGAAGCATGCTTTATGGCATCATGGAATCACGTAAAGAGAACAATAAACGTGTGTTTGAATGTTTTTATCAGTGTTCACTTTCTATTTAAGACTCTCAGTATCTGTCATCGCCATTTCTAAAACAAAGCCAAACTACGTGTATTAAATTTTGGATGGCCGTTTGATCAGGGTGTAAGGACAATAGAGAACCACCAAACCGTGGCCATGGCCGCTCACAACGGTGGCTGGTGAACAGGTTCAAAGTTCCAACACCCTACCAATGAGCATGAAATTGCAACCTTTATTGGCACTTGTATTACTATGTAATTTGTCTCTTCTTCTATTAGAATTTATAAGGAAAAGGTGAACACAATCTTCCTCCCCATAAAGATGCTTTTTTTTAACCCGCAATGAAAAAAAGAAAGAACAGGTTCTAAAAATGGCTTTCCAAGCAAGCATTTTTTTTTATTAAGGTTTTTCCTCGTCAATCAATCGAATGATTTGGTTGAAGGTTTTAACGTAACTGTTCGATAACCTGGCAAGTGGAATTTAGGTGACACGTAGCTATAATTCCTTTAGTTATGATTATGTCGATTACAAAGCGTTCCTCGATTCCGTTTTAGTTATTAGAAATCAAATTTGGATACACAAAGATTGAGTATTACACGCCATTGCCTGGTGCCTTAACTAACGGCCATTTGGAAAACAAAAAGACAACGAAGGGAAAATTTCGAAGGACAATCATTTCTAATTTTGAATCAAAGAGTAAAGAATTAAATTGAATTGCTCTTACATTTGCTTTTCTGACATTTGTTTCAAAAGCACTTAAATCGCATT
>Ga0126339_10002264_pt1 | contig 13713 bp, 4 predicted proteins | sample OrbTmetagenome_2_FD_92532 | JGI IMG/M metagenome (GOLD analysis project Ga0126339, IMG submission 92532) | Coral microbial communities from Petempiche,Puerto Morelos, Mexico - Orbicella T R C metagenome | ecosystem: Host-associated > Invertebrates > Cnidaria > Coral | place: Petempiche,Puerto... | reverse complement strand
TTGTCATGTTTACTGACTGTACAAAACACGCATCGGCGGGCGCTCTCATTCATCGACAACAGAGAATTTACTGGATTTTTACACGAATAAAACTGAGCAGTATCTACGGACGTAAAGTTATTAGGCCTTGATGAAACATCAAGCGTTGCTTACAATTCAGGCGAAACTCAAACTGACCAAACTAGCAATTATTTTGTTTTACTTTTCAGTCACGATAGACTGGCAAATTCCTCGCAAGCGTGTGGCAAGAGGAGCTGGGAAACTATGAAGTCCTGAAGCTCTGCTATATCGAAATATATCCAGCTAGTTTTTTGCTGTGTAATGGAAAAGCTGTTAATCTTCAACATACGTGAAATTTAAAGTGGAGTAATGTACAGCTCATGTAAAAGAAGCATCCGTCGAAACACAACCTGGTCAGCGATATATATAAGCTTAAAGCGGAAGATACCTAAATTCGACACTGTCTTACTTCACTCAAACTGGAGCTGCTTACGACGAAACTACTTAAGAAAAATTCCAACAAACGTAAACGCGTTGAGTTGTGGGCCAAAAACATGAAAAATTTCGGGAATTTCGGACGCCACTTCTCCCGCGCAACATCCGCGTAAGGCGGTCTCGGCTACTTTTTCAGTCTTAAAATCACACTAAGGAAGTTGATATTTCGAGCAGATTGCTCCTAAGTAAGCGTTCAAAAATTTTTCCTGTGTCCATGTCACTGAAAACCAGAGTCTTCTGCAATTAGTTTAGTCTCTAGGTCTGGGAAATATCGCCCAAGTTTCTGGAAATCGGCCCAAAGTTGCTGAAGATTACGTTGCGCGTGGGCCGGTCTCGGCCACTTTCTAGTCATAGTCACTAAGGGAGTTAATATTTCTGGCAGATTGCTCCTAAGTAAGCGTTCTAAAATATTTTCTCTGTCCATTTCACTTAAAATCAAAGTCTTCTGCAATTAGTTTAGAGTCCCTAGGGCTGGGAAATATCGCCCAAGTTTCTGCAAATCGACTCAAAGTTGCTGAAAATCACGTTACGCGTAGGGCGGTCACGCCCACTTTCTCGTCGTAGTCAACTAAGGGAGTTAATATTTCTGGCAGATTGCTCCTAAGTAAGCGTTCAAAACTTTTTCCTCTGTCCTTTTCACTGAAAACCAAAGTCCTCTGGAATTAGTTTAGAGTCCGTAGGGCTGGGATATATCGCCCAAGTTCCTGGAAATCGGCCCAAAGCTGGTGAAAATCACGTTTTCCGTGGGCCCGTCGCGGCTACTTTCTAGTCGTAGTTGCTAAGGTAGTTAATATTTCGAGCAGATTGCTCCTAAGTAAGCGTTCAAAACTTTTTTCTCTGTCTTTTTCACTGAAAACCAAAGTCTTCTGGAATTAGTTTTGAATCCCTCGGGCTGGGGATATCGCCCAAGTTTCTGGAAATCGGTCCAAAGTTGGTGAAAATCACGTTGCGCGTGGGCCGGTCTCTGCCACTTTCTAGTTATAGTCACTAAAGGAGTTAATAATTATTTCGGGCAGATTGCTCCTAAGTAAGACAAGTAAGCGTTCAATAATTTTTCCTCTGTCAATTTCACTAAAAACCAAAGTCTTCTTGAATTAGTTCAGAGTCCCTAGGACTGGGAAATATCGCCTAAGTTCCTGAAAATCGGCCCAAAGTTGCTGAAAATCACGTTTCGCGTAGGCCGCTCTCGGCCACTTTCTAGTCATAGTCACGAAGGAAGTTAATATTTCGAGCAGATGGTCCTAAGTAAGCGTTCAAAAATATTTCCTCTCTCCATTTCACTGAAAACCAGTCTTTTGGAATTAGTTTACAGTCCCTAGGGCTGGGAAATATCACCCAAGTTCCTCGAAATCGGCACAAAAGTTAGTGAAAATCACGTTGGGTGTGGGCCGGTCTCGGCCACTTTCTAGTCATAGTTACTAAGGTGGTTAATATTTCGGGCAGATTGCTTCTAAGGCTGGTCTCGGCGACTTTCCAGTCATAGTCAATTAGTGAGTTAATATTTCGGCCAGATTGCTCCAAAATAAACGTTCAAAAATTTTTTCTCCCTCCATTTCACCGAAAACCAAAGTCTTCCCGAATTAGTTTAGAGTCCCCAGGGCTGGGAAATATCGCCTAAGTTCTTGGAAATCGACCCAAAGTTGGTCAAAATCACGCTGCGCGTAGGCCGATCTCGGCGACTTTCTAGTCATTAAGTGAGTTAAACAGAGGCTATATGTCTGCCAGACTGTTTATAAGTAAGCGTTCAAAAATTTTTCCTGTGTCCATTTCACTGAAAACCAAAGTCTTCTCGAATTAGTTTAGAGTCCCTGGGACTGGGAAACATCAACCAAGTTTCTTGAAATCGACCCAAAGTTGGTCAAAATCACGCTGCGCGTAGCCCGGTCTCGGTGACTTTCTAGTCAATAAGTAAGTTAAACAGGGGATATAGTTCGGCCACACTGCTTATAAGTGAGCGTTCAAACATTTGTCCTCTGTCCATTTCACTGAAAACCAAAGTCTTCTCGAATTAGTTTAGAGTCCCTAGGACTTGGGAATATCGCCCAAGTTTTTGGAAATCGACAGAAAGTTGGTCAAAATCCGGTCTCGGCGACTTTCTAGTCACTAAGTGAGTTAAAGAGGGGCTATATTTTGGCCAGACTGCTTATAACCAAGCGTTCAAAAATTTTCCTCTGTCCTTTTCATTTAAAACCAAAGTCTTCTTAAATTAATTTAGAGTCCCTGGGACTTGGAAATAACGCGCAAGGTTTTGGAAATCGACCCAAATTTGGTCAAAATCACGCTGAGCATTGCCCGGCCTCGGAGACTTTCTAGTCACTAAGTGGCTATATTTCGGCCAGACTACTTATAAACAAGCCTTTTAAAATTTTTCCTCTGTCCATTTCACTGAAAACCAAAGTCTTCTCTAATTAGTTTAGAGTCCCTGTCACCTAGAAATATCGCCCAAGACCCTAAAAATAGAAGCATGACGGGACGCACGGGGCTTTTATTGTAAGTACCGCAGAGAAATGGTAGGAAATTTCCCTAGCATTCCTTATACACTCTCACTAGGATTCTTCGTCTTGCGGCCAGGGAAGGCGTCATAATCTGTTTTAGTGACATGTCGATGATGCTAAATAAAAAATAAACCAGAAATGGCCGATGGAATATGAGACAAGCTTTAAAATGCAATCACGATACTATTAGTGCTTTAAAAGTAAACAGTGCGATTTAATTTTTTTTAATTCGGCCGATTTACTGATGTTAATTCGACTGATTTAAGAAAAAAATTACATGAGGCTATTTTGGAGTCATGAGTAACAGAAGGCGATTTTGATAATTTTACATCGTTATATTTATGTAAGGTCATTTGCCCACATGCTGATATTGATCCTCTTATTCCAGGAGGCGTCATGAAGCGCCCTGGTAAAAGAAACCTCGCAAAATTGTCATCAAGTAACAAGAAGGTACTAACAGGACCTTTTCTTCAAATTGAATTTCCTAAAAAACTTTGCATCATTTCTAACAAGAACGCTTAAAAAGAACGTTTAATCAACTCGACCACTGCAGTTAAATATTTATAAAGCAGACTAACGTAGCAATGCATCATGAACAGTAAAAATAGTTTAAGGTATCTTACATCACGGTCTACATATAAATTGTCCACCCATGTGCCAGCAGCATAAATTTGAACTGGAACGAAGAATTTCTAAACGATTTATAAGAACTCAGTGTTTTTACAAATTACACCCACAGCCCTAGAGGAATACAGCCCTGTTCCCATAGAATTAAAAAAAAACGGGAAGAAATACTTCCAGTAAAAGTCATTTGCGTCCCCTCATGGGGTAAAAGATTCTAGCCCATATCAACTTTCTTTTCTCTCGTAAGTTCTCGCGTGTTTGGAGATGTGCTACACTCCCGTTTTAGGTGCAGGGATCCCAACTAGTGCTTACCTAACTTTTTAAAGATGCAACTTTTAGCATTCCCCCAAATCTACGCACGTGTATTTAACATGTGCAGGTATATCGATTTGGACAGTGTTTGGGTTGGAGATTCTCGCCCATACCAACTTTTTTTCTCTCGTAAGTTCTTTGCGTTTAGAGATGCGCCACAGTCGCGCTTTAGGTGCGAGGATCCCAACCAGTCAGATTCTCGCCCAAATCAACTGTCCTTTCTCTCGTAAGTTCTCGCGCGTTTAGAGATGCGCCACACTCGCAGTTTACGTTTCGGGGTCTCAAACTATGCTTACTGGACTTTTTGAAGATGCTAGATTTAGCCCTTTCTCAAATCTACACACGTGTATTTCACTTGTGTAAGGGTATCGATTTGGACAGTGTTTGGATTGGACATTCTCGCTAATATCAACCTTCTTTTCTCTCGTAAGTTCTCGCGCGTTTACAGATGCACCACCCTCGCGTTTTAGGTGCGACGATCCCAACCAATGCTTACCTGACTTTTTAAAGATGCTACTTTTAGCATTTCCCCAAATCTGCACACGTGTATTTCACTTGTGGGAGTCTATCGATTTGGCCAGTGCTTGATTATGAGATTCTCGCCTACATCAATTTTCTTTTGTCTAGTCAGTTCTCGCGCGCTTAGAGATGCGTCAAACTCGCGGTTTTGGTCTCGGGATCTTAAACCGTGTTTACTGGAATATTTAAAGATGCTAGATTTGGCCCTTTCTCAAATCTCCACACGTGTATTTCACTTGTGGAAGTCTTTCGCTTTGGACAGTGCCTGGGTTAAAGATTTTTGCCTATTAATATCTTTTTTTCACTCTCGTGTTTTCGCGCAATTAGCAATGCGGCAAACCCGCGTTTTTGGTGTGGGGATCCCAAACTATGCTTACATGGCTCTTTAAAAATGATACTTTTGGTCCTCTCCACAATCTACACAAAAGATTTTTTTGTGGAAGTCTATCGATTTGGACAGTGTTTAGGATGAAGATTCTCTCCCATATAAACTTTCTTTTCTCTCGTAAGTTTTCGCGCGTTTAGAGATGCGCCACACTCGCGTTTTAGAAGCGGGTATCCCAACTAATGCTTACCTAACTTTTTAAAGATGCTATTTTTAGCCCTTCCCCAAAAATACACACGTGTATTTCACTTGTGGAAGTTTATCGATTTGGACAGTGCCTGGGTGAGAGATTCTTGCCCATATCAACTTTCTTTTCTCTAGTAAGTTCTCGCCCGTTTACAGATGCGCCACACTCGCGGTTTTTGTGTCGGGATCTCAAACTATGCTTACTGGGCCTTTTAAAAATGCTAGATTTGGCCCTTTCTAAAATCTACACACGTTTATTTCACTTGTGGTAGTCTGTCGATTTGGACAATGCTTGGGTTTGAGATTCTTAAACTGACTGAAAAAGTCGCCGAGACCGGGCTACCCACCCTTAGGGTCGAATTGCTAGAAATTGTACGACATTGCGGAGTCCCAGGGACTCTAAACTAACTCAAGGAGACCTTGCTTTTCAGTGAAATTGACAGGCGCAAAATAATTGAACGCTCAGCTTGGCTGAAGTATAGATCCTCTTAAACTTACCTAAACTGACTGAAAAAGTCGCCGAGACCGGGCTACGCGCGCCTTGATTTTGACCTACTTAGGATCGATTTCCAAGAACTTGGACGACATTGCCCCGTCCCAGGGACTCTAAATTAACTCGAGGAGGCGTTGGTTTCCAGTGAAATCTCGGTTTCGAACAGTCTGGCCGAAATATAGCTCCGGTTAATCTCACTTAAACCGACTGTAAAAGTCGCCGAGACTGGGTTACGCGAATCTCGATTTTGATCTTCTTGGGGTCGATTTCAAAAAACTTGGACGAGAAGACCTTGGTTTCCAGTGAAATTGACAGGCGCAAAATAATTGAACGCTGGGTTTGGCCGAAATATAGCCCCTGTTAAACTCACCTAAACTGAATGAAAAAGTCGCCGAGACCGGGCTACGCGCGCCTTGATTTTGACCTACTTAGGATCGATTGCCAGGAATTGGACGACATTGCCCGGTCCCAGGGACTCTAAATTAACTCGAGGAGGCGTTGGTTTCCAGTGAAATCGACAGGGGAAAAATAATTGAACTCTCGGTTTCGAACAGTCTGGCCGAAATATAGCCCCTGTTAAACTCACCTAAACTGAATGAAAAAGTCGCCGGGACCGGGCTACGCGCACCTTGATTTTGACTTTCTAAGGGTCGATTTCCAAGAACTTGGACGATATTGTCGAGTCCCAGGGACTTTAAACTAACTCGAGAAGACCTTGGTTTCCAGTGAAATCCACAGGGAAAAGCAATTGAACGCTTCGTTCTGAGCAGTCTGGCCGAAATATAGCCCCTGTTAAACTTTGTTAGTGACTGGAAAGTCGCAGACCGGGCTTCGCGTACCTTGATTCTGACCTACTTACGGTCGATTTCCAAGAACTTGGACGATATTTCCCACTTTCAGAGACTCTAAGCTAACTCGAGAAGACCTTAGTTTAGAGTGAAATTGACAAAAAAAAATAATTGAACGCTTAGTTATGAGCAGTCTGGCTGAAAGATAGCCCCTGTTAAACTTACTTAAACCGACTGGAAAAGTCGCCGAGACCGGGTTACGCGCATCTTCATTTTGACCTACTTAGGCTTGATTTCCAAGAACTTGGACAATATTTCCGACTCCCAGGGACTCTAAACTAACTCGAGAAGACTTTGGTTTTCAGTCAAATCGACAGGGAAAAAGTAATTGAACACTTGGTGATGAGCATGCAGGTCGAAATATGTATAGTCCCTGTTAAGCTAACTTAAACACTGGAAAAGAGACCTTGTTCTTCAGTTTCTATATCTATATCAAGATATAAAACTATCAATATATATCAAGATATAAAACTTTTAAACCTTCGTCTCTCGATAGTAAAATCCCATCTTTTCAACTGGTGAAAAAGAGAATGTTGTGAAACATCGGCCATGTTAGTCTAATATGGCCACCATCTTCAAATGAAGTCCAGCATCTCGGGTCTTTTAACGTTTTTCCTAGTACGTTGCTAGTTTTTTTTACATCAAGGCAGCCTACTGTCGCCTGGAACTTCATCTCTCGATCTTAGAATCCCATCTCTCTCACAGGTTGAAAAGAGGATGAAGCCCAAACAACGGCCACGATACTTTAATATGGCCGCCATCTTGAAACGTTTTGGTCTAATAACTTCTTATGTAGTAGCTTGTTAGTTTTGGTGGGAATATCAAGAGACAAAATTGTAACGTAAAATTTCATCTCTCGATGATAGAATCCCATCTGTTCTTCAACTGGTGAAAAAAAGAATGATGCCAAACATCAGCAGTGTTAGTCTTATATGGCCCTCATCTTGGGACGAAGTCATACATTTCAGGTCTAATAGCGTTTTTCTCTAGTAACTCGCCAGACAGTCTAACATGGCCGCCATCTTGAAACGAAGTGTAAATTTTTTCTGGTCTAGTAACTTTTTATTTAGTAACTTGGTAGTTTTGATGAGAATATCAAGATATAAAATTGTAACGTAAAACTTCACCTCTCGATAGTAGACTGCCATCTCTTTAACGAGTGAAAAACAGAGTGATGTCAAACATCTGCAGTGTTAGTGTGATATGGCCCCCATCTTGAGACGAAGTCGAACAGTTTAGGTCTAACAGCGTTTTTCCTAGTACTTTGCTAGTTTTGTCTTTACATCACGGCAGTCTACTGTCGCCTGGAACTTCATCTCTCGATATTAGAATTCCATCTCTTTCACGGGCTGAAAAGAGGATGAAGTCCAAACAACGGCCACGATAGTCTAAGATTGCCGCCATCTTGAAGCGAAGTGTAAATTTTCTGGTCTAATAACTTTTTATCTAGTAGCTTTGTACTTTTGATGAGAATATCAAGATATAAAAGTGTAACGTAAAACTTCATCTCTCGAAGGTAGAATCCCATCCCTTTAACGGTTGAAAAACAGAGTGATGTCAAACATCGGCAGTGTTAGTCTGATATGGCCCGCATCTTGAGACGAAGTCATACATTTCAGGTCTAATAGCGTTTTTCCTAGCAATTTGCTTGTTTTTGTCTTTACATCAAGGCAGTCTACTGTCGCCTGGAATTTCATCTCTTGATACTAGAATCCAATCTCTTTGACGGGTTGAAAAGAGGATGAAGTCCAAACAACGGCCATGATAGTCTAATTTGCCGCCATCTTGTGAAGGTGAATTAATCAACATGACACGAACGTGGGACAAAGAAAAATTCTGAGTCCCCGACAGGAATCGAACCCATGACCTCTCGAACATCGGCCAGGCGCTGTATCCACTGAGCTACGAGAACTCATGGAGAGCAAGGCCATTTCACTGAGTTCATATATGACAGGTGTCATGCATACTGCTAGGATCAACGCTATCGAAGTCATCGCCAGTAGTGATAAGGTAATAAAGATGGTGAATTTTAAGCTCGGTAATGAAATGTGAAGGTGAATTAATCAACATGACAAGAGAGTGGGACAAAGAAAAATTGTGAGTCCCCGACAGGAATCGAACCCATGACCTCCCGAACACCGGGCGGGTGCTCTATCCACTGAGCTACGAAAACTCATAGAGAGCAAGGCCATTTAACTGAGTTCATAAAGGTCTCTTATTTCACAGAAGGAGAAGGTCTTCTCAAGTTAGTTTAAATTTCCTGGGACTCGGAAATATCGTCCAAGCCCTTGAAAATCAAGTCGAGGTACCATAAAATCAAAGTTTCCGCAGCCCTGTGTCTGCTTCTTTCCACCGTCTGAGTAGAGACAATAGAGATCGGGCTGCACCAACTTTGATTTCCACCTACTTAGGCTTTATTTCCAAGAGCTTCGACGATATTTCCGAGTCCCAGGGACTTTAAACTAACCCGCCAAGACCTCGTCCTTCAGTGAAATCGACAACCAAAAAATAAACGAAAGCTTGGTTATGTGCTTGGTGGCCGAAATATTGCCCCTATTGGACTTACTCAGACAGTGGAAAGAAGCAGACACCAGGCAGCGCAAACTTTGATTTTGACCTACTTAGGCTTGATTTCCAAGACCTTAGACGATATTTCCGAGTCCCAGGGCATTCAAACTAACTCACGAAGACCTGCTCCTTCAGTGAAATCGACAGAGGAAAACTAATAGAAAGCCTGGTTATAAGGATGGTGGCCCGAAATATAGCCCTTGTTGGACTTTCTCTGACAACGGATGGAAGAAGAAACTGAACTGGGCTACGAAAACTTAGATTTTGTCCCACTTAGACTTGATTTCCAAGAACTTGGACGATATTTCCGAGTCCCAGGGACTTAAAACTAACTCGTGAAGACTTTGTCCTTTAGTAAAATTGACAAGCGAAAACTAATCGAAAGCTTGGTTATGTGCATGGTGGCCAAAATTTAGGCCTTTTTAGATTTATTGAGGCACTGTAAAGAAGCCGAGACCGGGCTGATATGCCATATTTGCCATTATGGCAAATCTCTCCATATTGCATTCTAGTTATGTCGAATTGCAACAGGATCCACACACCTTTCTCCAGTACATCTCCACAGATTTTTAAATTAAATACACTATTTGAATGCTAAGTGCCACTGGTCGATGCGATTTTGAATTTGTGAAATTCAAAGTTGAAAAATTTTGGACTGAACTTTCCAAGAGGTTCCAAGTTCCGCCCGGCACATGTGCAATTTATGACATAATCCCTTTAACGTTTCTTACCATTTTAGCTACTAAGGCTTCTCGATGAGAGATGACCTTTATCTTAGTCAATGATTATTTTCTGCGAGAACACTGGAGCCGAGACCATAACAGGTGCACTGAACTATAATCGATTTAATATCCCGATGGGATAAAAATGCTATTACTATCATTCTGTTTTTTAACTAAAAGAAGAAGCGAGTCTTTTTCCTCTGCCTAGATTCGATGGCGCACATGAGATCAGTACTGCGATTTTGAAATATTACATGTACTTTATCACGATTTTGACTCTAGCGAACGATTTTACAGACAGCAGTGAACGACATGAATTAGTTATTGGCGCCAATGTTTGCAAACAGTGTATTTCTCGTCTTAAACAGCTGGCTACAGTTGCAGATCAATATTTTATTTTTCGACAACTCTCGGGCTATTTTAAGAAGATTAAAACTAAAAAAGAAATAAAAATAAAAATGAACAGAATTTTGAGGTGACTCACAGTAACATGAAAAACATAACTTAAATGCACGAGTGTTTAGTTACACTTGCAGTATCAAGACAACTGCTTACCTCGCGAAATAGTAAGAATTTTAATAAAATCGGCTTTATAAAATATTGTTTTTGCATAATAAACAGCAGTCATAGAGGTGTTAAACGGAAACAAGCCTATAAGGTAGATACCGAAGATTTAGTACGATAATTTTTATTACCTCCACAATTCCTTTTTCGGCAAATTTAGGTATATTTTGTCCCTGTTCTATTCCAGTTGATTCTTGAAGCTCGATAGACACAAACGTTTACTTTTACCACAAAATCGGATATATTGTTTTCCCATCCAAATTGTTTTTAACACCTTGAATCAGGCTTAGAAAAAGAAGCTGTGAATTTTAATTTGATTTCGTTTCATTCGCACAATAAGAAAGATTAGTTATGAAAGAAAGGAAAATAAGAACAAAAGAGCCAATTCGTGAACCACTGAAACGTGCCATCGTTGTTTTTACATATCTTGGATGGAAACAAGTGAAAAATAGAATTCCATGAATACAAATGGATTACAAAATTCATTCCTACGCTTTAGATTAGCTACAAATATTGTCCGTTAAACAACTTTTCCTTGAACTCCGATTCCTAACTTCTCAAGAAAATTGCATGGTTGTTTTGGAGAAAACCATTAAATTACGCCAACTATACTTTATTTGCTCCGGTTTGCTTAATTTCTTGACGTGCGTCACTTATCGATCAATCTATTCTTTTGTTAGACTTGAAATGGCTTTGTTGTAAATTGCCAAAAACAACTGTCCGCCGCCAGCGAGGCTTGGGATTGTTAAGATAAACCAAAGAGGGTTATTGATCTCGATCGGTAATTGTTTCAACCTTTACCGCTGCGTGGTAGGACGGAAAATGAAGATATTCTTGCAGTAAATTAGAGGAACTTCGCGACGAAAATATTGATTATCACCTTGTCTAGGACGTGTCAAACACTTTCTGGCTAAAATACAGCGATAATTAATCTAACAAGTTTACGGTGATAGACAAGGATCGAACCGATGGAGGGACAAGCAAATCCGCGTCGACGATTTAATTTCAAAACTCGAGTCTTGGTCTTTCTAGCGTACGGTAAGTGTGAAAGAGCCGTAATTGATTTGAATTACATCTAACAATTTTGAAATGTGAAGGGAAATTTCAGAAATACCAGACTTTGCTGGATATGAATGACAGATTTTTATACTCATAAAAGTTTGCTATATTATATTTTTTTCACTTTAGCTAAAATCGGATTCCGAACATTTTAACTGAGCATGATTGTCAATATTTTTTGAGTCCAGTTTTCGATATGGTCTCCATTTTCTATAGGGAAGAACGTTTAATTTTGAAAGCTTGCATTGCTCACTGGAGATATTGAATGTAGAATTAAGTGTTAAGTTAATTTGAAGTTGTCAATGTCGCTAGCTGCCTGATTAGTATGCAGAATTTATAACATTTTCCAGTTCTTTTTGCATCCAAATTTCAAAGAAAATTTTAAACATATACATTGGATAATTTTGAGGCCAGCTCCAAATATATCTCATGTAGGTACACATATTTGGTCTACAGAAAACTGCAAGCAAACTATTACAAGAAACTTTGTAATTTATTACATCGGTCAAACAGAGATCAATAAGTTTCGATACATCAGTCAAACCGAGATCAATAAGTCTCGATACAATTAATGTAACTTCCTCTTGATCTCACGAATAGCACCTCGAAATTTTGATCTAAATAGTATACTAATGTAAATGCTGTAATCTGATTGGTTGAGCCATTGCACACTATCAGCAATTAGTGGGAAAGATGAGTGGGCAATGGCTTGGTGTGGTCGACAAAATTGCAACGTTTACTCGTTTCTCCGAAGTTTTGAAATAACATTCATAAGCAAATCGATAATCAAATTCCTTAGAAGACTGAGAGGAGGGCATTTGCGGTTTCTTTAATCAAAAAAGCTCGAAATGTTTGAAAGAAATTGGTAAGCGCGCGTACACAACTGCAAATGTCAATCGACAATTCAGTCTGCGCGAATTTTCTAAAGCGTGAAGTCAAATGCTGAGAACAGATATAATTGAAATCGTTATTTCAAGGAAATTTCAGGTAGAATTCTACTAAAACAATTAGATTATTCGCTCTCGATTTCTATGAAATGATAGTTGATTCGGCCTTCGGCCTCATCAACTATCACCTCATAGAAATCTCGAGCTCGTAATCTAATTTTTAATTATTACCAAGTGAACCTCAATTCCAAACTGTGGCCCCTCAGAGGTCTTGATCATCATAAAATACAAATATTACACTTGCCATGCTCGTGTAACATTCAACCCAACATTACCCCAATTTAGGAAATTAAAATAAAAATACAGAAAAAGAAGAGATAAAAGTCATATTTTCCCATCGTTTTTTCCTGGCTCTTAATTGAATTCTGGAAAGCGAGTGATGTTTATATAATAACACCAAAATCAGTGAAGGCCCGAGAAGCCTAAGATTTGGCTTCTATCATTTGCGCAACGTGTTAAAGAGAAGGTGAAATGCTGAAATATCTCATTCTTTAACTGGTTGCAGGTTTGGCGAAACTTGCTTTAAGTAACGCCCAGTTTACAGGTAGGCCAATTGACACACTGTTTTCTTTATCTCAAGAGGAATTTTAACGATACTTTAAGCAGTTTTCGCATGTATTCCTTAACTGCCAGCAACTTTTCCACTGATAACTAATTAATCCATAGCTGAAGTTTCGATTAGGGGAGGCGAGAGGTATGATCAAGGATACAAATAAGGGATATTCGGGCTATGCTATCATTAACTGCAGTATATGAAGAGCCAATGGCGTTTTCCGTTTTTATTCCAGTGACTTATGTTCTAAAAAGTATTTGGTGATTGTCTATAAACGATGGAAAATTCTTTTGAGTTAAGAAAGTTGGAGTATTTTTTTGGCTTATATAATTAGTTTGGGGGGAGGTTGAATCACGGCAATTTTGTGGCTCTTTAAGTTTTTTTTTTTTTTAAGGTATTCAACTCATCCCTTTCACACTCTCAAGTAGCCAATTTTCTTGTTTAAACGCTGAGTCTCAAATAAACGCCAGGTCTCCAATGTATAATTGTAAATAAACTTCTTAAGGTATACCAAGCTTTCGGCCGGTGTAATAACAAGGTATATGCCTGTCAAAAACAATGTCTAAGACCCATTGTGTAACATGCAAAGGCTTTAGGAGTCAAATAAACGCTGTATCCACCAGGCAAATTTAAACTTAACTAATGGGAGCGTATAATGGAACAAGGAAGTGACCTTGGTCCTACAGTTATCACGTACCGATAATGGAAATCTCTATGTCGAAACCCATAAAAGCTTAAAAACAAGAGACAAAATGGTACCAGAAGGTGTAAGATAGCCTTAAACTAAACCGCGAATGTAGTTTGCCTGTGAACACCATAGTCTCGTTTTGCTTTTCAAGTTGAAGTATTGCTTAGAGTACGACGAGAGAGCTCCCACATTAGAAATTGATCATCGTACTTTGCTTTTTTGGTCTAACAGCATGTACTACCCGTGGAAATCACA
>Ga0126339_10002263_pt1 | contig 13714 bp, 5 predicted proteins | sample OrbTmetagenome_2_FD_92532 | JGI IMG/M metagenome (GOLD analysis project Ga0126339, IMG submission 92532) | Coral microbial communities from Petempiche,Puerto Morelos, Mexico - Orbicella T R C metagenome | ecosystem: Host-associated > Invertebrates > Cnidaria > Coral | place: Petempiche,Puerto... | reverse complement strand
TATCCGAAATCCTGGCCAGACTGCGCCACTGCGTCACGAGTTCGTATTTAAAAAAGTATTCTTACATTCGCTAAAAGGGTTTTTTTTTTTTTTTTTTTTTTTTTCATTTAACGTACTATCGACTGGATCTTTTAATTAATTCACTATTACACAGGCTGACCCAGCAGGTTGTAGACTCCCCCTTAACAATCTAATGTATTCCTTTTTATTTCTACTTCTACACCACTGCAGTTCGCGCGACCCATATCATGTGCGGTTGTGAGGCAACGCATTTAATTCCCAAGGACTCAGTACTCGATGATTCGATGACAGAGAAAGTAAAAATGTTTATAGCAAAAAAATTGTAAAAACAGGTATCAAGTGTAATGTGACAGATATTAGAAAACGCCGGAAGGAAAGTAAAATGCAAAAAAATATATACTCTTTTAGTCGCTGGGCGTGTTTTGCCGTTACAGTTCCACGAATGAGCACAATGTTGAAAAAATATTTTGACCTTTACTGGAAGTCAACCGATTTCTATTAGAAATACCGCGAAGAAACATTTGGTAAATCCCCACGATAAAAACAAAATGGATATAATGAGCTTGCCGTATTTAAATTAAGAAGCTTAGCTTTAATGGATCAACTGTTTTAACGGGTGTTTTTTTTCCTTGATAATTCATGTAAGGACATCTCTTTTGTCGATGTTTTTTATCCTTCAGAACCAAGTGCGAGAATTTCGCTTAAAAGACGCCAAAATAATTAACTTTGAAGTTCATTCTGCAGTTGCCCGTTTTCGCCAAACATAAAAAGTTAACACTGCGCTTATTTTTTGAGCTATGTTTGTTTTCCGTCGTTAACAGTGTGTGGTTAGCTTATATTTGAATTTCACAAGCTTAGCACCATTTGATTGGTTCCCTGTCGAAGCGTATGATCAGTTCAACTCGCTCAGAGTGAAATAGTTACAGCACGTTCAGGAACGCGTTTTAGCGGCATACACATTCACGGATATCGCTGTTTCTTCCAGACGATGTTTCAAGGTCTATGATACGGAGTAAAAGCTACGAGTTAACAACAGAATTCTCAACAAAGAAAGGTCCATTAAAGCAATTTGCAAAACAAACCACAAATGCAGCTGTTTCAACGTTAATTTTCCCTCCCTATTGTTATTTTATCTTTGCACAAACATCAGCAGAAAATAGCTAACTAACACGCTGCCTATCTAAGAATTCGCAAAGCTGTTCAAATCTGGAAGTCGCTGTTTTAGGCAACGATATCAAATTGAATACGAAATTTAGTTAAAAGCTATAATACGTTAGTCGCACAAGGACCTCAAGTTAATAAAACGGATAAGACAGAATTACGACAAATATAGTTATACGTGTAGTAGTAATTCGAGAAGAATTGATATATTTGCTCTAACCAGCGATGCTCTTTAATGTGGGTTGCGACATCACAAAAGCAAGCGCAGTGCCGAACCAGCGAGCACGTTTTGTGAATTGATCATTTTGAGAATTGAAACTTGTAGCCAGCCATACATCATCATTATTCAAAACAAAAATCCCTGCCTTCGGGTAAGGCTCTTTCTCAAAAATGAAGAAACATAAATACTACCAACTATTGATGAAATATTTTACCTATGAAAAATAAACTAGTGCTGTCATAAAAGTCAAGACATAAATATTCACAGCATCTCTTGTGTGGTGCGCATAGTTTTTTATGCATACAGTTGTTTTTTTAATATATATTTAATGTAACAACATAATATAATCATCAAAGTTAAAAGGTAACAAAAAAAAAATAAAAAAGAAACTGCTCAAATAACGTGACTGCCGAGTGGAAATTCCGATGATATTGTTTAAACTGTCCAGTAGCGCAAGCATTTCTCATGCCTTGGGCAGATTCTTCCAGAGAAGAGTCACTGTAACAGATTAGAGTCACCGTAACAGATTAGACGTTTAGTTGTCGACAACAAATTGTGTCCGATGTGGGCATTTCACGCATCGGGGTTCTTAGTTGTCGATGTCCAAATCGGGTTAGAGAGGCCTTGGGAAATAACGCTCAATACGCATGCTCAAACACAATGCGCATGCTCAAACCAATGTCCACTGAGAAAGCAGTTTCGCTAGTTGTTAATCTCACGCCCAGATCTCACTCTGTTTGGCGAGATTAGTTAGTTGTCCACAACTAAACAATGATTCCCACACAATGGAAAACGGTCAAAAACTAACTAAAGCAATTTCATTTTTTGAAAAGGCAAACGTCTTAGTTGTGGATAACTTAAAAATTAGCGTTCAGCTGTAGACAACTCTTTTCACATTCTGCTTGTCGATAACAAATAATTGTTGCTAACTAAATGTATAGTTTTTACATGTGGAGGGCCGAAAAGTTGTTCTAACTGACACCGAGCTAAGTTTTTGAATTACTCAAAACATTATGCAGTAACGTCTATTGTTTCTGAGCAACGTTTATACAACTTGTCGATAATTTATTTTAAAAATTCTTGAGCTCGAATCAAAAGGCAATTTTAAAACGATCGACTCTGGCCGCGCGATTTTGCAGCCGGTTCAGTATCGCTTCAATAGAGAACTTAAGATCGACGTTTACCGCAAACGTGTAACTACGGTTTTAGGTTAGACGTTTCCGGCCGTTCGCCGTTTGGACGTTTGGTCGATTTAGATTGTAGCAAATTGGAGCGAATGGACATTATCCTGTCAATGCATTGGAAACTGTCAAAATTACGCCATCAAAAAAAAAAAAACACTAGACAAGAAAATTGTATGCTTTGTAACATGTGTAGCTTTTTAAAATAAAGCATCAAAAACACAAATTCAACTTAAACCGCCGCCATATTGGATTTCCAGTTATGTGTAGGATAGTGCCTTTCTACACAGAACAGCAAAAGGCTAGGTAATGGCTTATTTGCCTAAAAATTATAACCAACTTATAGAAAAAGGGTTACTTTATTCTATCTCAACATTTGTACTTGGTATAAAATAAAATTTAAGGCAATGAAGTTTGAGGTAAACTGACCTACCTCTTGACGTTCGAATACCTCCTCTAGCTCTGGTCACGTGACCTCTAGCCGTTTGCCGTTTGCGGTAAACGTGGCTCTAAAAATCAGTCCCAAAAGGTGCTGCAATAGTTGTACTAGAAATATGTTTATGGTATATAAAGATAACTCCGCATGATTCATGTGATTTACCTTTTAAAAAACCTTTCACCTTTAAAAAACTGAAAAAGAGTTGTAAAAATTCTGCCTAGCACACCCATGATGAAATCGTGCGAAAAGTTATGGGAATCTGTTTTGGATATAAAAACAATACCATCGATCATAGGTCATTCTGGTACTTTTTCACCTATTAACACATTCATCGAAGAAACGTTTCTGGTAGGTCCTTGGAAAGTTGCTTTCATATTAATTAAAAACCACGACTCTTTTACTTTGCGAAGTTCGAATTGTTTCAGTAGGTAACTTGTCGCGTGTTGTTCCGTATCAACACGCAAAAATAGAACAAATAAACAGAGAGCTATTTTGATCGGGTAAAACTTGTCTCATAAATGATTCACTTGTGAAAATAGCGTTAGCTAGCCACCTTGGAGAGGCTGTTGGCAAATGCGAGCAAATAGCTAATGGCTATCTTCGATTCCAACAGGAAACGAATTAACTGAGCATTGAGAAAATTGAACGGATCGACCAGACGGACTCGGATAGGATCATAAGGTCATTTATTTTTTAAATGCCACTGTTCTTAAGCTAAATTAATCAGTGCAGTCGGATCAAGATTTTCCAACCTTCGATACCGATCCCTTCCGATCCGATCCGATCCGTCGCGAAGTTATCTTTCGGCGGTTTATGAGAGTGGTGGTGAAAAAGCTTGAAAGTAGGTGGATACTTAACATTACAATGGCATAATGAAGTTTGAAGCGAGAAGTCTTAATAGGAGAAAACTGTTGCAAACAAATAACTGAACGTTTGTTTAAACTACTGCTCAAACTCATTAGCCATGCAGACAAAATTGTCAGCGATGTTTGTCATGCACAGTGGCACGATATTGAGAAAGCAAATGCAGTTTTATATCAATATGGCTTAAATAATTTTAAAAAATTCCAGAGATTTTTAATGAACTTCCCTTTTTTTGAATTTCCGTCACCTGTGCTTGAATACCTTAAAGGAGCTCAGACACGGTATTCAGGTATGAGGTATTTTGGCCACGTATCGTACAAAATTACCTTTAAATTAACTGAGAAAACCTCAAAATAATAGTTTACTAAGGTATGAAAACGCTATAGAGATAATAATAAACTATAAAGGAACAAGTATGTAGAAGATTGATACGGATTACAAAAGACGAACTTGAAAAATTTCGGCTAAACTTCTCAAGATGCGAAAACCGTGTGACGTAGCTCCTTTAACTTCTAAATCATTTCCTTCTTCAAGCTAGGCAAAAAGAAAACAGCTCGTTTTCGTCTGGGATAGTTTTCCGATTCCTCACTTGAAGTGGAACTGCCCTTTTCCATCTCGAGTTCAGAACTAACTGGCACGCGATAAACAGAGGTATTTTTCGAAGTTTCAGTTCGTTCTTCCGGTAAAACTGTTCGACTCTTCTTTGAACGTTTGCAGCCTTTCTCTTGAGCGCCTTCTTTAAGTAAGGTTGAGGTGATATGTTTGCAATCTACTGAGGACAGCCTTGATTTGTTTTGGGACACTTCATCTGTAGAGCTTTCCTCTTCCTGCTCTCGAGCAATTGCTTGCGGAAGGCTAAACGCTTTGTGGCAAGTTAACTTCTCGTCTTCTGTATATCCCATTGCAGTTTTTTTGGAGTTTTTCCTCTTTTTGTCCGGCATTTTAACACCATTTTCCACTCTCGCGCTTTTCGAAGTATTTCTAGTGTAATTTCCAAAGTTTCCACTTTGAGGATTCCTCTCCAATCCGAATTCTAGAAGAGGAACTCCTTTTTCGCTTAAAATTCTCATTTTCTCTTTTTCGGTTTTGAGTAAAAGCGCGGTCCAACGTTTTTCACTCTCGTTGGCGATGTCTTGCTCTTTCTTTGCGTAAAACCACACGGCTCCCCAGCGTCGGCACTCGCTTTTCGCGGCAGACTTGCACGACTTCTGAAATTGCTGCACATCTTCCTCGTCAAGGTAAGGAAAACTGTTTGACGCGCTCAAATCCTCCGAAGCCTTTCTAACCGTACCATAGCTTACGGTCTGTTCGTTGCTTGTTCTTCGTGAAGGGCGAGAACTTTTTTTTAATGTGGGATCGAAAGCCAGCGAAGCAGAGCCACCAAACGACTTCTGGTTCATCGGTAGCTGTGTGTTGACTTCTGACAATGGCGTCCTCAGTGAATGCCGCCTTTCACGCGAGGATGAAAAGGAATTGCGCTGACGGAGTTGCTTCTCTCGTTCAAATCGAAGCTTGTCTCTCTGCAAGTTATTCAATTCTTTAACCACTTTTCTCTCTTCCTCTGCGTGGTAAAGAAACCTCCGTGCCCTTCTCCTTTCCAAATCAACGCTTAATTTACGGAATTTGTCTTCTTCCACTCGACTTTTAAGATCTAGCCATTCGCTGGCTTCTCGCTTGCCTCGCGCAGGGTCTCCAGAAGTGTGATATAACTCCAATATTTCTTGTTCCATTTTCAAATCCAACACACACGCGAGGTGATTTCAAAGCGCGTCAACCAAAAATTGTACAAAAAATCAAGAGCACAACAACCTTTTCAACTGCTAGTTTCTTTCAAACTACACGCCGTTGTTGAATTTTTCGCAAACTTAAACTTTGAAATGTTTACCCCTTACTACGGACAGAAAACAAACACATCGGTGTATCGTGTTTGCATACCAAGGCACGCATCACTCTCGAGATTTCTAAAGTATTGTTTGTACAAATCCCGTTAAACAAAAGTACTCAGGCGATTAAACAAAGTGATACAGAGACGGAAGCAATTAATTATTTCCCAAGTGGGGTCATCGGTTAATGTGAAACTCTTAATGAATAAAAAGAGCCAGCGACTCTGGCGGCTTTCACCTTAGTATACACGTTCTGTAATTAATCTATTCTACACTCTACAGTGCAGCTCGCTTCTAATTCTAAGACTTCTACGCGCTTGGAAAGCGGACCTTGGGGCGAGAAAAATTAGTCTACAACGCTCAAAACCCGAGTGCAATTTTGCGCGCAAGATCTGTTACTAAAGCCGATCACCCTAAAAATTTGATAGCAGATTTTCTTCTCTTGTTTCGACTTCTCACGATAACTAATTAAAGAACCTCTTAAATTAAGCACCTTTAAAACGCTTAACCTTCCTAAAAACTACAACATAACACAGTGAACGTTTGTAGCTTTGTGCGGCTGCTTCTGCAAAATCAATTTATTAATGTCCACGTACACGCAATTGCGAGGGTTGCCGCGTCTGTTTCAACTGCGGAAATCACTCGACAAGTTAATAGACTGTAGCATTCAGCGTTCAAAATCGGCCGTTTCCACTCAATCTCAACTACTTGCCAAATGAGGTTGTTAAATTTGTTTCAATATCTTTCCCATGATCATTCCTTTGCATTAAAGCCCGTTAATTAACGATGACATCCCTGTCATCCTCATGAGCTTCGCTAAAGTAATGTTTGTTTAACGGGCAGAGATGTTAAGCCTTGATTTCTTTCTAGGTACACAAACAATACCGTGTCATGTATCACGTAAATGTAAACTGATTTCATTGAGAGCCTCGCAACATAAGCTCTTCTAATCTTACGCGATTGAGACAGCTGTAACGTTCAGGCTTACAACATCCGAAAAACAGTTCTTTCAGCAATGACACGAGAATAAAAGATATAAAACAGTCATGTTGAATCGCGCTTTGTCCATTTGTGCCACCATAATACAAAAGAATTACGCATAAAAACAAGCTGTCGTCGTCTGAACAATTGTAGCTTAATCTCCGGCTTGGGATTAACGTGCAAATGAGGTTCAATTAGTCAGAACACTCTAAAGGCAACGCTAATTTTCATGTGAAATCGTGTGATATATTTACTATCTACCAAGGCCTTGTTCAACTTGTGCGAATGTGTGGCCCTTAATCGAGAGCATTGAGAGAACAACTTTTCTGAAAGAAATCTCCGTTTAAAAGTGTGCTTTCTCGGGATGACTGCAGCGCCAAAGTTCTTCAGTCGATAGGTTTTACCAACCAACGTAGCAACCAACGGGTAGACGAACAACAGGAACAACAAAGTGACAGCACCGAATTTCGTCGATTAAATTGTCGCTTGGCGCGCTGAAACAACTGAATGTGCAACGTTGGCGCAACGTTACAACGTACAAAGAGACGATTTGTCAAAGTAATGTGTTTATTTGCCATAATTGTCGATTAAACCATTACAATTCCTGGAAAGTAATGATTTCGCAAGGCAGAGTAATGGACGCTTCAACTACAAGCAGAAAGTACAAAGAGCGAGAGGGAGAAAATGTTACTTTAGGGAGCGTTGTTAACCGTTTAAATTTAGCCAGTGAAAAGATGGTCGCTAGCAACGCAAAGAAAGTGGCCATTTTGGAAAGGTTACACCAGGCTAGCACGGTACACGAATTTCCGACATCGGGAGAAGTAAGAGATCCACACGAGGTCATCTTTGAAATGAAGTCCATGCGAAAAAGTTTGCAAAATCAACTGAAAAATGACGGCTATAACACAGTATGTCCCGAAGGAAGATTGAAACAACTTTCAACAAGAAAACAAGCCCGAGGTGAGCGAGGTAGCTCGGCGAAGTCTTTAGGAAGAGTTTCAAACTCTTTAGCTCATACAGAAGTTTTTACGAAGAGAATTGAAAAGCAGAAAAAGTACTGCAGAAAAGAATCGCGAGGGGCACCATCAAACTCCAAGAAACAAATCCCAAGCTGCTTAAATGAGTTTACGAGAAATCTTTATAGCAGGCACATGGCCGCTCCAACTCCTCGCATAACTGTGGAAAAAAACGTCGAGGATTATGCAGAAATGGACTTAGGGAAGAATTCTACATCAATAGCTCGTACAAATCTTAAAAACGAGACTCCAATTCCAGAAATTGACATTGATAACAAATCGGATGTGGAAAACTCTAACTGCAGCAGCGAAGATGCGTCTTTTATCACAGGTGAGGCAGAACATGTAGTAGTAGATCCCGAAAAGATATATCCTCCGGAAGAGATTTCATTGAAAGAAAAAGAGGTGCTCAACAAACTCACTGATCCGCAGTTGAAGGAATCGCTGCAAAATATAATCAAGAGACGAAGAAGCAGCGTGCGTTTTGTAAGATCCGAGTCGGGATATGACATAGCAAATCTTGAGAAAACAATCAGTGAACAACAGGATGCAACTGCCGATCAATATCGACAAGAACAAATGGAACAATTAGTGGAAAACGACAAAGCAGTCGAGGAATCGCAAGACGGCGACGTGCGAAGTGTTAAATCGGCGAATTCTCGGCAAGTTTCGGTAAACCGCGAGCGCTCAACGAGCGCAGGAACTGTAACGTCCGAGAGAAGCCACATTCCCACCAGTTCTCCGCAACCTCGAGCGCGCCAACGAAACCTTGCACGTCAAGAACAAAGAGTTCCCACAGCGAGGCGCATCTCGTCAGCAAGATCGTGTGTAAGCAACACGTCAATTCAGGCGCAAAGAAGCGTAAGTTCTCCCATCCTTAGAAGGCCAAAGCTAGAAATACAGACAGGAGAAACAAGAGTCATTCGGCCTGCTACTACCAAGGGATATATATCCACCTTGTCTTCTAGAAAAGTTTCGCGCAAGCAATTCGCCATCTCTTGCCCGGAAATTTCACAGCATAGAGACGAAGCCAAAAACTTGGCCCAGGTAAATATGATTCGAGAGTTTCTATTGATGTACACTAAAGTGACAACAAAGAAGGACGAGGCACTTCCCAGACGCGTGCCAGTTCGTATGATGAGTCAAACACCCGAGTTTGTCATCAAGAGTGCCATTGGTCAGTTCTTAACGCGCGCTTTTCCGTCCGGGGAAAGCGAAGAATGGACTGGACTGAGTAGCCAATCGAAGAAGGAACGATATGAAGAGCAACAGCGTTCGAAGTTGTTAAGGATTAAGATTTGCATGAAACATTTGGCGTCTGTAACGTGATATAAATGCGATATTCTGACTTGGGTCCTTATTTTTATTAATTTTTCAGAAGGGGCATGCATTACACAAACAATGCTCTTTATAGTGAGGCCCACTTTCCAGGCGAAGAAAAAAAGCTAGGTTGAGATTTCATTAATAAGCATAAAATGTCCAAAAAAACGCCTTTCAAAAAAAAGTATTTGTAAAATTGTTGCTATGTACCTCAATTTATTATTTCAGTCATATCATTACTCCTGCGTTGACCGAGTATTGCAACTTACTTTTTAATATTGATTTGAAAGAATATTACTTCATATTTCATTATTGACTTGCAACTTATTTAAGATAATACCAAATAGTTTAAATCAGCATCGACACTGATCTTAAATGGTGTTTAAAATGTAGGTATAAAACAAAAAAAATTGAAGCAATTTTGCTATTAAAATTGCTCTACAAAGCGTAAATTTTATTGACAAAAAATGCAAGGAAACTTTTAGAAAATAAAAGTGTTTTGGTCAATAATGTTATTTTGAGTCTTCTACTCTGGGGAAATATTTCAGGAACATTGACTGAAGGTTGTTTCATTAATTCATCAGCAAAAATATCTGGAGAAGACGAAAGCCGTTTGTGCTTGAGACCACCAAATCCAAGAAAAATTTTTTCATAGAACTTGTAAAATAACATTTGACTTCCATTGGCTGAAAAACAAGCAACAAGATACTGACAACGTAAATTACAATTTAAATACAATTCTCAAGATAAATAATTCCATCTCATTTTCTCTTGACAATTCTTCTAAAACATCACGGAGAGAAAGGTCGTAAACAGCGACACCATTTCTCAATTGGCTCGATCTACAACAAGAATAGCTTAACGCTACCACAACGAAGAAATAAACAACTTTTTTACATTTGTGTTTATACTACCAGCAATAAGGGCCTGTTTTACATGGAGGGAGGGTGCCCCGGCTAGCCGGACTACCCGGCTAGAAGGGTTGACACGTAGTCCGCCTTTACATGCAACTCACCTAACCGGGACAGTGAGTAGGCTGCGTGGGCTGTCTTTTGAGCGGCCGCTAAGCACAACAAACAAAATGGCCGACCAAAGAAACTATTTGACATCTTATTTCAGCTTCCTGCACGGGCACGGGCCTGCCTGAGACTCAATATGTTACATTGATCTCTTCAGATTGACTGTCATTCTGTTCGGGAGATAACACTGGCAAATGGTAACTACGAAAAAATTCACCTCGTGCCGCCATGTTTTCGCGGTTTATCTCACCTCGGCTAACCGGGATAGCTCGGCACAAACCGTTTACACGGTAAAAAGCTATCCCGCCTAGCCGGGTGCCCCGGGCAAGTAGACAGAGTGCCCCGGGTAGGCGGACTACCCTGTCTAGCATGTAAACGCTTCAATGCGTTTTCTCAAAAACGTATGAAAAGTTAGCCCTCCCAGGATAGCTCGGTTAGCCGGGGAACCCTCCCTTCATGTAAACAGGCCTTAAGAGCGATCGTGACATATTCATGACCTTTTAGTCCTACGACTGATATTTTGTGAGCTAGAAAGTCTGCATCTCAACACTCCATGCCGGTTTGTCCTTCGCATTTGCAATGAAGATGTAAACGTGTACTGGATCTGGACAGGAGCGCTGATTGGTCAACTTGCATATTATGTTGAGCGATCTCTTACCTTCATTACCCGTGGGAAACATATGCGGAAAACCGAGAAACCTGATATCTTACGAACTAAACGTAGAATGGCAGCCGTAAGCCATTTTCGTGTAAGATTTCCAGACCAACGAAGTCTTGCTCCACGAGAAACCTTAACCTGATGCACAGGTTACCACTGCAGCCCGATATCCGCTAAAATTTCTTGCTACTGATTTTCAAAATTAATACTAGTAACAAGAGTACCTTTGGTATCAGTTTTTTGTTTTGTTTTGTTTTGTTTTGTTTTTGTTTCGCGTGATTAACCAAAAGCGGAAACCGCACTTGAAAAGTCTCGAGTACTCAGGGCATGACCAAACATGCGGGCGAAAAAACTAAACACGATTTAGAAAATTGATATGCAGAACATCAAGTGAGTGATCTGATTTTTCCGTTCATAATTTTCGCTTCGGTTAAATTGTTATGAAATGTTATGGTTATATATAGGCAAAGCCGATTACAAGGCATTCTGCGGAGCTTTTACGGTAATCTATCGGAGAAACTATTTATCCTGAGAATTACACCTTTATAGAATATGGTCAGTTATGACTTGTTTCTGTTTAGGTTAAAAATTGAAACCTCCTCCCGAAGAACAAACTCCATGCCATTCCTCATTTTCCGGCGGGATCATTTGCGGTCCACATCGGGGATCAGAGCTTTATTATCTAGCTCTCTGCACGCATTGCAGGCCTATGATGAGGGAGCATAATTTGGCGGTTCGGGATCATTTGCGGTCCAATTTGGGGATCATTTCCGGTCTGGGGATCACATATGGTGCTGTACAGCACCATTCATGACTCTTCGAATAATTTTTAATTGTGGGTTCCTGGTGACGGCCTTATGCGCTTACTGGCGTGTAGCCTGCATGACAGACGTTCAAAGCGGTGGAAGAGGGGGAACGAGAACCGCGAAGCGCGATCTCCTTCCACACGGGCTAACTGGCGAGAATCAGAAGGTCTGATGCCCATGCAGGATAGTGTGCGAAGTTTTAAGGAACGGGAAATATTAGGAAACCACTCAGAGGTCTAAGGAAACTTCATTGTTTTTGGCGAGCGATCGTATCTTCCGACAATTTCGATTTTTCCCGGTCATCCTAGCCTTCTGGTCGTCACGTAATCTTTCCTCTTCGTTGGTGAGGAATGCGTGACGAGTCTAAAGCTCCAGGCGTTCAGTTTCAAGCCTCGCGCGGTCAGAAGTAATAGCTGTCATACACGTCACAAAATGCCTCGGGGCAAGGATCGAAAGTTTTAAAATTGTCTTAATATTTTTTCTTCGTTGACACGGAGTTGAATAACAAGTCCGCACGGAGTGGAATGGTAATTATCTGCACTGAGAAGAGCTCAAAATGGTAGTGTCACAAGAGGTCTTCGGCAAAACAGAATCCGGGGAGGAAGTCATCAGATACACGATCAAGAACAGCAACGGGCTGGAGCTGGATGTGATATCGTTTGGAGCTACATTCGTTTCACTGAAATGCCCTGATAGGTGAGAGAAAGTCCTCGGTATCTCGCTTTCTAAACGGGCGTTTTCACCACGTGCAAGGCTCTTATTGAATTCCCAGTTACTGTGGTATGTACAGTGAGAAAAGACTCAGTGCAATTCACCCAGATTCACCTGAAATTTGGCTTTGAGATTCAGAGGAAATCAACCTTCGTAGATAAACAAACAGGGGAAATTAAGAGGAAGGGCCGAGGTTATAGCGTGAATGGGCGCGGTTAGGTCAAGGGTATTTCGTAATTCGTGACTTCCCGCGAGTATTGGGAAATGGCCAATTTTTTTTTTTTTTTCGCGTAAATCGCGATTTCGTTGGTAGCCGTGAAGTGGGTTCCAACAATTTCTGTGAAATGAGAAATTAACGTTTAGTTCGTCGTGAACCGTCATGCTATTTTGTTTTCTATTATTTTCGACGTGAAAAAACTAATGTTAGGTAACATCGAAAGCAAATCCGTTCGATTCGTCCCCTGAGTCCAGTCCCCTAGTCTAATTCAGAACTGGACTTACGAATCATTCCCTTTGCATAAAAAAACTCTTTGATGGAGAGCAGTTTTGTTTTGCTATGTGTAGGAAAGCGGGAGAAGATGTCCTACAAGGCTGAGAAATGAGGGGAGTTTCCTCATTTCACAGCCTTGCTTTAATGTTCCAAAGTTTCATCAGTTTAGTAACTTCGCGTGAAAAATGCCCCTGGTTTTTCGTGAAACGTGAAATGCTTACTTTATTTCCCGTGATTTATGCAAGGACCCAAGTTATATTTTTAAACTTGATGTAGACCCCCTGCCTCGGATGGGGTCTAACGTTATCAAAATAAGGTTATAAATCTATACAAGCACGAGAACAAAAATCCTCTGACGGACCAATGCTCGGAATACAGTGCTAAATATGGCTACATTGTCCATTCTTTTTAGGGTTTACATCAGTTCTTGGTAGGCTTGAATTAAGTTAAATTAGTCCTGCTTGTACGTTGACACTGTTGTAAATTGGCCCATTTAGCCTGTGGATTTTTTTTTTGTAAAATTTGCATATTCTGCTCAGTCATTAGCTCTTCTGCCAGGTAACCAACAGTACTATCAAAAATCCAATAGGTAAATTTAGGCTTCGGTAAATAATTCTGCACAAGTGCACCTTAGTATCAGTGTTGACTGCGTCCGACATTCTGCTGGCAGCATTTTTCCAAGTTGAACTTTTCACAAGGCTGGCATATGTGATAAGAACTTCATGGCAACTATCCAATTAAAAATATATATAACACAGTAAATGGTTTGAACCCAGGAGTATCAGTAGTTCGTATAGTGTGATCAATCGATCACACTATACGAACTAAAGATATATATATGTATAAATTAAACAAGTAGGTGAACTACTGTACTCAAATCTTTAGTGGATGGATGTAAATTATATACACCCAATGATCACACCCAGCCAGTAATCAGGGGGGGG
>Ga0126339_10002262_pt1 | contig 13718 bp, 9 predicted proteins | sample OrbTmetagenome_2_FD_92532 | JGI IMG/M metagenome (GOLD analysis project Ga0126339, IMG submission 92532) | Coral microbial communities from Petempiche,Puerto Morelos, Mexico - Orbicella T R C metagenome | ecosystem: Host-associated > Invertebrates > Cnidaria > Coral | place: Petempiche,Puerto... | reverse complement strand
TGGTAGTCCCCGTCCTTGTGAGACAGAGCCATATAATATTTTATCTGTGTTTTTCTTTTCTTTTTTTTTCTTTGTAAAATTATAGTCAATAGAATACATTATTTTCTCCCTCAAAAATTGCTTGGGCTTTTCAAATTTCCAAACCGTTCTTTAATTCTCAAATCTACAAAGTGCGAAATAATTGTCCTTGCATATACAGTATTCATGCTGTGTGTGCTGTGTATACACAAAGTACATTGTAATCTTGTATCAAGATTATATACCGAGTTCACTTTTATGCTCCTGAAATACAGTATGCCTCCGGTCAGATTTTGCTTTGTGCCCAAATTTTTAAACAAGAGTTTTGGCATCTGAACAAGTCTTGGATTTTATCTTGTACATTTGCATTATTTTGTGCTCAGAAATTAGTACTCTTTAGTCAGAAGTGTTATAGCATACAGTAGCGGTATTAGACACTGTACATGTATATGATGGCATTTCTGCAGGGTACATGCAGGAAGCGACAAAAAGGCTGTCCGATAGCCCGGGACTAGTGAAACGATTGGTCGGGCTAGTGCCTTCTTATCACAGGTTGCGCGACAGGCAAGCATGAGGTGGATATGAGTGAAACAATGTTGGGTTTTTTAATTTTTGTTTTTTCTAATGGCAAACTTCAGATGTTGTGTTTAGCAGACAGTTCATGAGAGAACGTGAAGCAATACAAATCTTTTTTAAAGTAAAATGAAAATTCAAGCGGCCAAAATCAATTAAAATAGTAATTTTTTTCTCCACCGCATGTCCCAACAATGCAGTGGCGGTGCAAGACAAAAACTTGCGTTAACAAGGTTATCACATATTTTCATCGTTATCCAATAATGTAGTTAATACATTGTAGTTTGCTTAAGTTAGCAAAGTCAATTCAATGCCATTTGTCTAATTGTCTTGAAGCATATGTGACCGTGGATAGCAAGGAGCACTGGAGCTGTATTCAAGATATCCCCATAAATAATGTACAATAAAATAGCGTACGTCATGTGACCAAATCAAGGTTTCGAATTGTTTGTGAAAATATGCCATCCTGTACGGCGTCTCCGTCTACAATATATGAATTTTATTATAACAGTACCTACGGGACTAAAATAAATTACTCAGTCTTGTTATTTGTGGATATGGAATTTACAGGGGATAGGGGGACCCAAGAAGAAAAATCATGGAAATTCCAGGGCATGGGGGAGTACCATGAGCCCCGTGGAACAGAAAATCCAGCAAAGTGGAGGATCAAACTAGAACCGGAAATATCTATACCCCTGTGCGGGGTATGGATATTTTTCTGGAACCACACATTGAGTGTTTCTAAATGTTTTATTGTGTAAGGTTTAACTCAGAATAAAATCAAAGAGATTTAGTTAATCTAAGCTCTGTATCATTAATTAATTAATTATCATTATTTTTGCATATTAAATTGTTTAATTATCCTTATGAAATAAAATAATTTCGGGCTAGCTCCTCAGAGATTTGGGCTAGTAAGATGAAATTACAGCTTGCCCGAAGAGCAAACTTGTGGAGTTTTTGAATTTCATCTCACCCTAGGTACATGTATTTATTTCACCAGGGCTTGCACATGTTTGTCTTTGCAAGTTAACAGCCCACATGTGGGTATTTCCCTATAGCATTGCATTGACACAAGCAAGATTAGTGGTTTCTAGGAGATAATAGTTTGTAAGGAGGAGTATTTGTAGTAATTGTGGTTAATTTGCTTGTGAACTAAAAGTTGTCTTTTATATTAAGGATCAGTATGCCTGCAACATGATGACTTGAACATCCTTACAAGAAAGAGAACAGACCAACATTATTTTAAAAGGCAGACAGAACCAAATGGAGGATTAAGTTCACACTCTTGATGCACATGGTTAGTACATATATTTACATGTACCTTTCTGGACAGGCCTCCCTTCTGTGTGGAATGTCAATTGCACATAATTGTATGAAATCCATTCAAAGTTACTCCCTAGATCTCCTGGGTAGTCTAACCACTATGTTTAACCTGTTAATAAACCTGGGTGGAAAGAGTTACCTGTGAGTCAAAGTAAACTTTCCTGCCCAGGATCATGTCATTACAGCAATGAAATTGAGGAGTAAAATCCCCAACATTGAGATCCAGAGTCTAATGCACATACCACTGGGCCAGTTCTACATGTTATGTGCATTTATTAGTGCATTGTTATAACTGTTGTCTATTTAACTAGTCAACTAAAACTTCATAATGTCTTGTTATCTTTTAGTATAAGTATCCTAACAAGATGACGACACATGGAGGATGAAGTTTGCACTTTATGTCAGCATAGTTAGTATATATTTTTCTTTTTGTCAGAATGACATGTGCATTTAAGACTAATAATTGACTAATAATGTTTTGCTATTTCAAATGCCATTCCCAGAAAAAGGTTTTCTTGAATTTTAAATATGAGGTGTCATCCATTATTTGAAAAATAATATGCAATGCTGAAATGGTTTTGAGAAGCATTCCTTTTGTTGAAATAATTGTCAAAGGTACAGTGTATATACAAACTTTAAATATTTACATGGTACTATAATCAGCATAATGTTTCAGAAAATCAGTCAATTCTACAGGAAAATTCATTACCTCACGAGGGAATTCCATGTTAAATTTCACACAAAAAACCGATATCGGTTTTTAAGTAAAATTTAATGTGGAATTCATGATTCAGGTTATTGATTTTTCTTGAATCACATACTAGCCTTCTTTTAAATGAAAGAAAACCCTGTTTTATTTACATTTGTGTGAATGTTGTCGCTCCAGTGCAATATTATGCAAAGCCTTACTTCAAGAGTCGCAATTCCATGCTGAATACCCTGCCAAGGTAACCAATCAGGGTGCCAGAATTCTCTCTGTGATTCTCCTCAAGATGGAGACAAGGAGCAGAGCGTAGTCTTCATATCATTGAGATGCCCCCCAGTTCAGAGTATTTTAAGTTTCTCATTTCAAGCTTATTTATTCCTGGGTCAATATTACTGTACATGACTTGAATGTACTCCTTGAAATGATTCAGAACTTTTTTACCTTGGCTTCCAGGGTTCAAAATTTACTTGTATGTCCAGTTGCCTCTGGGGCAACCACAATACTTAGTTTGGTTGCCTGTAGAGTGTTTTGGTTGTCCAAGCTCTTGCCCCAGTTCAAGCCAACAAACTAATACATGTAGCCACATAGTGAGTTTTATTCATTTAACAAGAACATTTAAACTGCATTCAAAAGAGTCCAAATAAAGTGTTTTGACGCCTGTGTCCTCTTATAATTGTTTTTAGTCCATTAGTTATGCAAAGCTTAATAACATTATAAAAATTAACACACAACAGTGATTGTAACAGGAAAAAACTTGGAAGTTGAAGCCTGACATAAATGAACAGTTTTATAAAAGCTTGCCAAGATTAGAAACTTATTCTTGCTTAAGTAGAGAGTCTTGCAGTTTGCTGATCTTCTTCAGAGCTGTCTTCAGCATCCAGATCATGTTCACATCCTTTTCCATCAGATGTCAACCAGGCATGCTACCAGTGGTGCCATTCCAGGTTGACAATTGCTAGCATCATGAGCCAATTTTTTCCAAAGTTTTTTTATCCCATCAAGGCTAAAACTGTTGTTACCTTTTTGGCTTCCAAATGCAGATTTATCTTTTGAAAACCTTCTGCAATAACTACAAAGTATAGCATTTTCTTTCGAGTGAAATTCCAGCCAGGGTCTTCCAATCTTCCACAACTCTTGAAACATACACCGTACAAAATCTTTTTTGGAGCTTTCTTGCACCTCAGCTAATTCTGCTTTAGATTCTGAAACACCTATAACAACACTTTGATCTTCGTCTTCCTTTGAGGTTTCCGAACTGTTGTTATCACCACCATCTTTTAATTTCTCACAACTGAAGTAGTTGAAGAGGCTCATGTTAACTAAGATTATTAAACACAGAATCACATGAAATGGTTTTAAAGTGAAACGGGCAAACAACGTGGTGCAAAAGATCTGTATTAGAATTGCTATTGTCAGAACAAACATGGCGGCATCACACTAGGGCATCATGGACTATGTTTATAGATACCAACCACTGATTAAAGCAGCAGGCGAGTTCATTGAAGAGTTTGTGAGATTGAGAGAAAAGCCATGCAACATGTGAACGGTGTATGTTACTCAAAGGTTTTTTTTTCTTTTCTTTTTTACTTTTGACTTAATTATAACTTTTAGGTATCGTCACCTCTTCAGAGACAACAAGCTCCCATATTTTTCAACTTTATTAATAGGGACTAAAGCCATGGCAGATTGGGTTGCCCAAGGGACAACCCTTCAGCACAATTTGGTTGCCCCATTGTAATTTTGGTTGTCTGGAACAACCGGACAACCATTAATTTTGAACCCTGACTTCAGAGTTAATGTCTGGTTCAGAATTATTTATCCTGACAAGGACAACATTGGCTTTTCTCAAGTCTAAAATTCTGCTGCAAAAATGTGTGATTGATCGCTTCATAATTTTTTTTGGGAGGGATGCAAGAATAGAAATGTTTGGGTGATCCTTTAAGGTGGCTCAATCAGATTTTTGAGTAATGATACCATTCAACTTTGAGCAACTAGAGCACCACCATTATCAATCAATCCGACCAGAATACCATTGAGTCAAGTCCTGTGAACATAGTTTGCAATAACATTTAAAACAGCTTTGTTTTTGTTGTATTTTGAAACCTTGAAACTTCACTAGCAATTTTCTCGAAAACGCTCTTATAGAGCCACTGTTAAGACAACTATGTGTCAAGTCCAAGATCCCGACGTTGCATTTCCAAAATTATCCCTGATGGCAAGTTATTTGGTCTTATGTAAGACGGGATATGGTGTCATTTTGTTGCTATGGTTACTCAAATCCTTGTGAAATGTACCCCCATTTGAAACTTTCATCTTTCTCTAGCACACCAGTAACATTTGATTTTCCGTTGGATCGATGATGGTGGTGCTCTAGTTGCTCAAAGTTAAGCGGTATAATTACTCAAAAATCTGATCAAGCCACCTTGGTTCAAAATACTATCAAATCGTTTTTATGCAAGTGTACAAAATACTTACTAGTTACATATTGGATTTGCAGGCATGCTGCTACAGACACACATAGAGCACGGGATAAAGGACCATTGAGCCAGGATGGAGGACCTAGGACCCAGGACCAAGGATCAAAGAGCAAGTAATAGTATAGGACTGAGGACTGTGGATCAAGGAAAGTGGATAAAAGCAAGCCTTGGATGACCAAGAACGTTCACGGCGATGAATTGTAGATATTTAAAGCTAATGTATATGAGATATTACCACTAGCAGAGATGTCACAGTGGGAGAGGGCTCACCTCTCACTAATGTGTCATATGTGAGTCTGTTGTTGGTTCTCACCTTGTCCTGAGGGTTTTTCTCCAGGTACTCCGGTTTCCCTCACTCCCAAAAAACCAACATTTCCAAATTCCAATTCCAAACATTTGGTGACAAATTACTTCATGCTGATTGAGGCAAAAATTCTCTGATTACTTGAGCTAAACGTTTGTTTGCAATTTATATAAATACTTGCCGTTTATTTCCTAGTTACATGTGCATTACTGTAGGTGCTACAGGTATCGTATCCTTTTGCAGCTGTTACAGAATATTGGTCAACAACGAAATTGGGAAGAAGCTTTTTAATTTTGTTTGTATTTAAAGATCTTTGTTTTAATCATTGGTAAAAGGGAAATTTCCAGGTCCAATCAATCAATTATTCAGTCTATCAATTTTTTTATTTTATCACTGAATCAACCCATTCAATCAATTAATCAGTCAATCAATCAATTATCAATCAGTCAATCATTCAGTTATCCATCCAATCATTCAATAAATCAATCAATTAGTTAATTATTCAATCAATCAAATAAACAAACAATCAATTATTTATTCAATCACTTAATCAACCCATTCAATCGTTCAATCAGTCTATTATTCAATCAATCAATCAATCAATTATTCCATCAATCAGTAAATCAAACAATTATTTATTCAATCACTCAATCAACCAATTCAATCAATCAATTAATTATTTATTCAATCATTTAATCAACCAATTCAATCAATTATTTATTTAGTCACTTAATGAACCCATTCGATCAATCAATCAATTACTTATTCAATCAATCAATCAATCAATTATTTATTCAATCATTTAATCAACCAATTCAATCAATCAATTGATCAATCAGTTATTTATTTAGTCACTTAATCAACCCATTCGATCAATAAACCAATTAATTACTCAATCAATGAATCCACCAATTCAATCAATCAGTCAATCAATTATTCAATCAATCATTTACTCAATCACTTAATCAACCCATTCAAGCAATTATTCAATCAATCAATCAACTATTTATTCAATCAGTCATTTAGTTAGTCATTCAATCAATCCATTCAAGCAATCAATCAATCAATCAAACAATCACTCAATAAATAAAAAGCCTAGGGTTATGCAGTTAACTAAAATAGCAGTCACTGACCTTTAAATTTATCTAGTTGCAATTTGAAGATCTTTGACAGAGTTAATTTCATTAATTGCAAAGCACTTTTCATATCGATCTGATGCACATGTAACTAGTACTGGACGGAGTATTGAACTGACCAATGTGTTGTGTGTGCTGTTCATTTGCAAATAAGTGGCTTGCTTGCAAATTCTCTCTATGGGTATTTGAAGACTTTCACATTTTCCATGAGTTATATATTTTGGAACCAAAATTGTCTTTTTCACGATATCAGAGTGAGAAAATTTTGCCAATAGCAATCATTACTACTGCAAATGAAATGAGACTCAATTACGATAAAATCTGTTTCTGATCAATTAAAAATATTAACTTTGATTTTATTTTTATTTTCATGCATACAGACATAAAACAAAAAAGAAATGACATTTTGTTCAAACTGGGCTGAAAATGTAAAATTTGCACAATTATTATTGTTTGATTCAGAAACATCATTCTACAATTTAATTGCAAAAATGCAAGCAGGAAAAAAACACTAAAATATAAATTTCAATTAGAAAAACAGTTCAAAACTTATATTTTTACATTTTATATATTTTTTCCCACTGTAGAGGCATTTTGGGGTGCTCATTAAAAATTCCCATTTTTAAATTCTAGGCTACTGGATGCTCTTAAATGCAAAACTAAGATTATTCCTATAGAGTTCTAACGACATTTTAATTTCAGTTACAAAAGAAAATTTGACTTTAAATTAATTTTTTGGTTAATATTCAGGCATTTTGGTGTACTACTAAGGCAGTTGCATCATACAGTAGCATGTAATCATTACAGTAAATTTGATTTACAGAAGCCACTTATTTGCTCATGAAAACTCTAGTTCCTCCTCCTCTTCACAAGATTCCTATTGAGCAGCTTTATGGTGAACTTCAACTTTTTTTCCATTATTTTTCACCTCCTTTAATTGGTTATCCTTGGGTCTCTCAAAGTAAGCTTAGACTTATGAAATGTTTACGTTTGCTGATTTTGTGAAAAAAAAAACCCAACAACATTGACATTGATGCTGATTTTGAAAAAAAAAAACATATATTTTACTTACTATTAATTTTTGAAAATACTATCGTCTGATTTGGAAAAATAGATGTTGGACTTGAAATACCATTGCCAGAATACTAAGTTATTTGATTTGCTTGATAAGAATTTTTTCTGGTGTCATTTTCCAAAAAAACGTTTGGTAATCCAAATCAACTTGTTTTAGGAAAGAAGCTGCTCGATAGGAAACTTGTATTCAAGAAAATATTTTGTTAAATAATTTTGTAGTTTCAATGTTCATCATGCTCTAAATGTGTATTTCTTATTTTTGTACTTTAAAGCTGACATTGCTGGCCAATTCAGTCCTCACTGATCACAACTTCGTCAGACAGGCAACATTTTAATTTTTTTTTTGTTAAATTTTTTTTTTTTTAAATTGAAACGTTCAAAGGGTTAGTTTTCTAGGTGAGATCAATAGCATGATGGTGCTTGAAACTACAGAATTGTTTTAAACACCTTTAAACAGAGAAGGCTGCCAAAAACTGTACACTTTTGTAGAAATTTTATATAACTATTCCTATTAAATTCTATTAACTGATCACGAAATTGCTAAATTAAATGCAATGCCATTAATCTGCAGGATTTCACAAAATAATTTATTCTATTTTCTTATCGCCATACAAAATTCTTATATCTTACATGATCAGTTTTAAATAACAAATTCTGAGCTAAGTTTTCCAAATTATGTATTCAAATTAAATTCAATTGTCAGATTAAGACATTATTAATGCAATACAATCTAGGATTTCACAAATTTATTCAGTTCACTTATTGTCATACAAAATTATTATTCCTTACTTGATCAGTTTTAAATGACAAATTGTGAGTTTAGTTTTTCAAAAATAATTTCTTCACCTCCTTTGTTTAAAGGTACCACGGCAAGCTCATTAGCACAAAAGTAAATAATTCCTAACTCAGCAAAGAAAACACAAATTGTGGTGTTGTAATTTTTTCTCATTAGTATTGACACTGAGGTGTTAAAGGTGGTGTAGTCAGAAGAACAGGGGTATAGAATAGTCCGTTCAGATCTAGTGGGCTTTCCTAGTCAACCAGTACATGTATCTTAGAAAGGAAATTAACCCGTATGTTAGGGTTTCAATGCAGTTAATTTCAGCAGTTCAAAACCACTTAGGGAATCATGGTTTTTAATCCTACTTTTTCCAAAAAAAGTCTTATGGCACAATTAAGTATATCGAAGTATTGTAGCTGTTTAAGTATCATTTCAATAGCAGAATTAGTTTGGGCATAAGTTTGTTTTACTCTTGAAAGTGGACAGGTTTTTTCTGTGCTAATGAGCTTGTTAATTTTATTTCTTTGTTGTTTTTATACGCTCCACTGAGCTTAATAGTATATTTTAGATTATTTTCAGGAACCAAGATGGCCCATACACCCGCACACAACACATATGGTCAGATTTAAATCTAGCCGATCGGTGTCCCTGCAGGGTTGTGGAAACTCTTGCTCTGAGGACGGTGTTTCTGACGTTCCTCTGCAATATTCCAACTGAAATCCTGGTGAGTTTATCTGATCCGCTCTTTTTTGATGGAGGCACTTGGACACTGATGATGTGGCCGTTTGCTCTCAAGTGGAGAAGGCATCATGGGGGAAGGTGAGAGTTTGCTTTTCATGTCTTTTCGGCTTCACTTGACTACGTCAGAATACCACACCTTCATTCCAATTGGCTTCAAAGATGTTTGTTTTCAATCGGTGTTTCTGGGAATTTTCTGTTGTTGAGGACGTAAAACAGTAGTGCTTTAGTGCAGGTCATGGGTAGTACATTTCCAGGATGTTGGGGTTAGTTTAGAACAATGAAGGTCACTGATCTGGCTTGACTGGAATTTCACAAGCGACACAAGATTGGGCTGATAGTCATCTGGGATTCCTCTGAAAGAGCTGATTCTCGTTTAGGGCTTTTCTTAATTAAAAAAATAATTTTCTCTTCGCTCTTTTCTAAAAATAAAAACAAATTAGGTCAGTTATCTTTAGAACAGAATTTATTATCACCATTAGTCCACAGTTCAAAGAAAAATTAGTAATAGCAATTGGACCGAGTGGAGTACAATTCAGGGAGTAATCGCGCGAGTAATTTCAAAATCGGACGAGCGCGTAGCGCGAGGCTGATTTGAAATTACAAGCACGATTACTCCCTGAATTGTACTCCACTCGGTCCAATTACTATTTAATCGTATCTATGACAAATTTCGGAATTAAAAATGGCTTTTGAGAACTTCTATTGAGCGAAAACGTATGTTGCGCGTTTCATGAGTTTTGAAAACTGTAGGAAACATTGCAAAGATAACCATTAAAGCGCCCGCAATTGACGTGCGAATCACGTGGGTATCCGATTACAGGTATCCAATTACAACAAGTTCAAATTGGATACTGTAATTGGACACCCACGTGATCGCGCGCCGATTACGTGGCAAATAGGCGCGCGGAAAACCAATCACGATCGAGAATTTCGTTATAGATACGATTGAGAGCATTAACGGCTTAATATAAAAATTACAGTAAATATATAAATAATGTCTTTGAAGGAGGCTTCATTTCAGGAAATTTTAATCTTAGCTACTTAAGCTATATTTAGGTTTTCCGTGATCAAAGTTCAAAACGTAGGCCAATTGTTCATTTTGACTTCCAAAACGTTTAACTAACCTTGTAAACTTTCTTTTGTAATCAAACGTATCCATAGTTAGATAGATAAATTTTGTAAGCCGATTGTTTATCTTGTCTTCTTTAACTTAACTTGAATCGCGAAAACATTAGTCTTGAAGTAGATATTTAATTTGTTTTTTTCGCTTAGGCCAATTGTTCATTTTGATTTCCAAAACTTGAGACTATTTTTTGACCAAGAACAAAATTGTAAGCTAATTGTCAATTTTGAATTCCAAAAGTTTAAATTCAAAAACCAAAAAAACAAAACAAAACCAAATATATATTTCTTTTTTTTTCTTGAATTTCGTGGGCCAATTGTTCATCTTTACGTCGTAAACAAACGTAAACCTAGGGAACGTTTCTCATTTTTTTTTCTAATACTCGCTCAACGTCGTTGTTATCCTCGGGGATGCAGCGGTAGTTAATCGTGACGAGACGAAGTAAACCGAGCGGTAAAACCTTTCGTCGGGTCGATTTTGCCGCTCGGTTTACTTCGACTCTTCCGACTAACTGCCCTACGTTTCCTAAGATGCTTCGTTGTTTATTAATGCTATTCAAAGCCAAGATTAACAATAACAAAAGCGCAAATAAATTTCAAAATTCCATCGTGTTTGCATTTTTAAGACTATTTAAATTGTGAATATTTAATAAGATTTACTATGAAGGCTGCGCGCAAAACATTTCGATTTTTGAGCAGAGCTAACACTACATCGATTTTAAATAACTAAGATTAAATGTAAATACAAACTTGACGCAATTCTAGGTGATGCGAACGGACAACAATCGCCCGTTTGCTTTCACATTAGTATTTATTTACTTAGGCAAAACCTGAAAACAAATAACTAATATTTCATCGCTTTAACTTTGATCTTTATTAAAACATAAGCGAAAATTCCTAAACTTGTATCAGCTTGGATGGTAGAGTTTCAAGTGACTTGTGTTCTTTTGGTGAAGTTTGTGGAAAGACAGTCGGCAGGAGGTTTGGTCGGCAAGTCAGATCAATGATTTTTTGCGTTTGATTCTTTTCTTGGCATCCATGGAAATTGCTAAACATGACTTGTACTTTAGCGCTTCCGTTTTTCTTGTCCTTTCAAAGGAAATTTCTAGAAACAGAGCTTGGAACACGCATCTTAAATTTTACTATCTTGGCATGAATCTTTTCGCGCATCACTTACGGCTCTAAAAGCTAATAGAAATTCCAATTCAAATGGTGTGGTATTATGACGTAGTTGAGTGAAACCGAGGAGGCATGGGGAGCAAACTCTCACCTCCCTTATTATGCCATCTTCACTTGAGAGCAAACGGCCATATCATTAAACTGGTCAAGTGTCGTCATCAAAGATGGCGGAGCAGATAAACACCAGGATTTTAAAGTTGGAATATTAATGAGGAACAAAAGGAACACTTCAACTCAGGGCAGAGTGAAAACAACCCAACAAGCAGGGACAAGATTGACTAGACTTTTTTTCATTTTTTTAACTCAATAAAAACGCAAATAAAGAGACAGAGACAGTTTTGTGTGTTGTCGTCTTACCAGCAATCCATCATAACTAACCAGGTAAACACTTGTGTCCATAACTAAGTCCCGATATACAGTGTAATCTGTCACGCAACTTGTCCCGCAATCTTCTCGAAAACGGCGTGACAAGTTAATGAAACATTGAGCCATGTAACACAACGCGCAACGGAAAAAACGTTTGCAAAACAAGTAGCTTCAACGGCTACAGAAAGTAGAACTAAGATCCAACTTTCTCTAACCGCTGTAGTAACTGTTTGGCATATATTCTGTCCGTTACGCGGTATGCTAAACGACGCAATGTTTCATACAACGCACTAGTCACGCCGCCCTCGAAAACATTTTAAGACTAGTTGCGTGAAAGATTACACTGAATAACAGGACCACAAACCAAGTTCTGCTTTTAAGATAACCACCATAAAAAAAAGAACAGTCTGCCACTAAACTCTCTTTGTACCTCTACCGCGTTCCCACTGTAGTATTTGCGAGTTGCAAACTGTACTTAGTTGCTCAAGAAGTCGACTTAAAAATGAGTTGGCCCTTCCCTATTCAAATTTTGCGTGACTGTCACGGAACGCTTTTACGTAAGCGTGACGCAAGTCTTTGCATGTCACGCTAACGTTTGGTAACAGAAATCTAGCTATAGCAAATTCACAGGGGTAAAAATGCGTAACATCGTAAACTCCAATCGGACTGTCCTAAAATAGAAGCACGGGCGCTTGAAAATCCCCTATAATTTGCCAGATAAGATTCTGTAACTCACTGTAACTCCTTAAAAATGAACAACAAACCCCGAAATAAAATTTCGGCCTGTAAAAAAGGCTAATTCATTAAAAACGCGCACTACCCGACAATAACGTTTTTTGTTGGATGTTGACATCAAAAAAGTCAGCCCTGAAAAAATACCCGAGCAAGCCATTTTCCGAACTGAGCAACTAAGCACATTTAGTGCCTTACAAATACAACAATGAAATGAGGTATTAAACACAAAGATGCACTACAAACGGGATTACAAAAAACACCGACTGGATAATTAACTGCAATTTTAAATTGCCACAGTACATTTCCAAATAATTGTAAGAATTTTACAATATTTCAAGACAAGTTGCAAGTATGAATTAGAGACGGCTTTAGCGAGAGCTATATCATCAAGGAAAGTAAAATGCATTTTTTTATTTTCTTTGTAATTGTAAATTTTCAAATAATTTTAAGAGTTTTGCAGCATTTCGTGATAATTGGTAAACATGAATTTCATACATGTATTAAATTGTATCCAAGTTTGGAGACGGTTACATCCTCAAGAATATTAAGCACATTTTTAAAATTTTCTTTGTACGTGTAAATTTCCAAATAATTTATAATAAAGAATTTTCCAATATTTCAAAGCAATCTGTAAATATGACTTAGAGATTATAGTACATCGAAGGTTAGAGACAGCCATATTCTCAAGTACTGCATCTTTGTGGTTCTGAGAGCTGTACAACATACATTGAATTTTCTTGAACCCACATATCACTAACTTTACAGTGACCCATATTTTTCAAAAGAGACTTCACCTAAAACACACCGAAATGGGGTGTAATTATTTTCATAGATTTTTGACAAGTTCAGGGCTGTAAAACAACTAAGACTTCACAGCCTAATTTAAAAGGGATTAACAAATAGAACTGGTAATTGAGATTTATTTTGTACTTATCCCTTCAGCGAAAGTTCATCATAACAAGAAATGCAATCTATTTCCTGCAGCTACTTCACACATTTGAGATTTTGTTCCTTTCCCTACAAAATTTCTCTTATAGTACTACATGTATTGAATAGTGGAATCACTGACTTAATTCATTTCTACATTCAAAACATTACTTATTTCAAAAACTCTAGATTTTCAAAGTAATAAGAATTTAGACAATGTGTAAACTTTTTTTGGAAATGGAGCTCTTGGACACTT
>Ga0126339_10002261_pt1 | contig 13718 bp, 4 predicted proteins | sample OrbTmetagenome_2_FD_92532 | JGI IMG/M metagenome (GOLD analysis project Ga0126339, IMG submission 92532) | Coral microbial communities from Petempiche,Puerto Morelos, Mexico - Orbicella T R C metagenome | ecosystem: Host-associated > Invertebrates > Cnidaria > Coral | place: Petempiche,Puerto... | reverse complement strand
ACCGATACTTGGTCGACAGATGCCTTAAGTACACAAGATCTGCCCATACCTGAGAACCTAGTAGCATCTAATTTTGCAACTACAATAGAGGATCCATGAAGAGTTCTTCCTACTTCTGCCCATATAGGCTCTAGTTTCTTGCAGTAACCGCACCAGGGTGCATAGAACTGACAGAAAGAAAAAACCAGCTACAGTATTAACAGTATTAAAGTCACCTGGAAATCAGAGAAATGGTTTGATCACTAAAAAGATGATAAAGAAGTTAAGTACATGATGTTTACAGCAAATGACAAATGGCACAATAACCTCTGATTTTGTGTTCTTTTCTTCTAATCCTTAAATACAGCACACACAAATAGAAACATGTCCCCTAATATGCACCTAAATGAAAATATTTTTGCTCTACTGTGCAAACAACTGAAGACAGACGACATTTAAGTTTAATTAATATTTTTTCTGTTTGCTGTTTGCCGCAAACATCATGCTTAGCATCTCTGATAATTCAGTGATGATTCTCAGAGATGGTTAATTAACAATCAGGGGGTTTCATCAATACAGTTTTCAGCAGGAGGGCAATAACATTTAAATTTGAAAATGTTCAAATTTAACCAAGGTCTTTATAAGAAAATGTTTCCTAGACATGCTCAAACAGGCAAAAAAAAAAACATGCTTGCATTTGATCAATTCAACCGTTAAATAAACATAATGTGCAAGCTCACAAAAAACCAGTAAAATACCCAACCTCTACTAGCCAACTTCCATCTTTCTTTAAATCTGCAAAGCTGAAACCAAGATAAGAAGTTGAGCTTGTAAAATCCTCCAAAATGGAAGAAACATACAGGTCTGTGACTTTGCCCAACCAGAACTTGTGGGACAGTGTATCATACACATGGGGACAGTATCACTAAATATCTAACAGATCTATGATATGCATAGGGCTCCGATCCTGACATCATTGATCAGTTTCTATTTATTTTTGTATATTCACTAATGGTCAGTTCAGTTCTATGAGATGTGCCTGCAGGAAATCATGGTAGTTGTATCAATCAAAACAAATATCGCTTCCAAGATGATGAATACAACTACCATGAATTTCTGCAGGTGCATTGCATGGAGGGAATTGGCCGTTATCGATCGGAAAACTTACTAGACCAGGTTAATAATTTTATGACTTTTTATAGACAGTAACAATGAATGAGACCGAATTAGCTCATTATATGGTTAGCACATCTCCAGTTTGCTTGTGGTTAGTTTAACTTGGGTTTGCTTATGGTTCTAAAGCTTTTATTTTGTGGTTTGGGTGACACTGTATTAAATATATTTAGGGTTGCAGAATGTATATTTAAAAAATTGACCTCTTGCAGCTGGTGTTCCAATGGTGTAGTGGCAGGGGTTAGTGAACGGCAGGAGTAATTTGCAGAATGCCGAACAACGAATGCCACATGCCTAATGCACTGTTTGCTTGCAGTTAGTTTCACTTATATTTGCTTGCGGTTAGCTTTTATTTGTTGGACAGGGCCATATGCAATATAATGCTGTCCTTAACAAACAAAAACTTACCACAAGCAAACATGAGTGAAACTACAGCAAACAGTGCATTTGGCGTTCAGTGTTCGACATTCTGCAAAATACCCCTGCCAGTTAGTTAATGCATCCTGAATCAAATTTCTCAGGTTCAATTCCCAGTGGCCACATGTTAAAATTTCTTTCTTCTTCTTTATTTGAATTAAAAAAAAATAAGTGTTGGGTAAACTTCAAGTAAAAAAACAAAGGTTGGGCTCATTGATATTTAAGGCCTTCCTTATCGATCTAGTATTAATCTGGTAAACCTTACTTGTTTCCTTTTGATAATTTTATACTCTATACATTATTACCAAATAAAAAAACATAAATATCAAAAGGCTTACAAAGGCAGAGAAGACTGTATTAAAGTCACGTATCTTTCACGATTTGGCATGAACAGTTGTGCCTAAGCTTATAGGTAAAATACTGGATAAAATTTTGCCAATAAGAATAATCAGAACTCAAAAAGACCAGAACGTAATGATTTTCTGAATCGCATCAAAGGGAAACAAGAGCGTTTTTCTTCACCTTCCACTTTACAAATCAGCTAGAATATTTAAAAATGGTTTTCAATAAGATCTAAAAAACTAAGGCTTATATACCAAAAAAAACCCAACAGTTTTCAGTAGTTTTGCACATCACGCTCACCTGCCATCCAGCTCCCTTACAAAAGCGCTGCACCCACACACCAAAAGAACTGAGAAAGGTAAAGTATATCTGAGCATCCCACTCACTGCATGTATTCCAAAACTACTAAATATCAGAGAAGTGTTACTTACCAAAAGCAGGGATGGAAAACCAGAATCTACGCTGGAAAAGTTCCGAACTGCTTCTGTTGGTCGCCATCTTGACAGCTGGCTTTTGAACTGAACTCAGTCTTCCCACGGTTGTCAGGGATCGTCGCTGATCCGCCGCCTGGTATCCAGACAGTGTACAGTTCACACTTGGTACATGGTACTGCTGGGAACTAATGTGAACACACTTGCTACTCAAAGTACTCAAACCGAATTGTTATTGGGTACTTCGAGTACTGAGTGTGAACGCAACATCACTGGCTCGAGATTTCTGTCATACCCGTGATGAATCACGAGGGCGCAGCGCGCAGCCCGAGTCTACCACAGAGAATATCGAGAGCGAATAATCCAGGAATAATCAAATAAAATTGTTTTAGTATTTATTACATCCAGTTCGAAATCAGTGATTGGCTCTCTCTAAATAAATCGCTCTTTTTTTTGCTCAAAATCGCATCTTTTCCCCTGCCAATAGGAATTTAAAGTAGCCAATCAAATAAATTGCGGGAAAGCCAGTGCGATCTACTCACGAATCGCACTGTTTTTTACTCCAAATTGCACCTTTTTCTGTTTTGCATACAAAATGAGATGTAAAAAGTTTTCGGTTCTTCATTTTTAACAAAACTGGCTACCGGATCAATAAATTATTGGAACCGGACCAAATTCTTGTATTCAGGCGATAAATAGTGCGATTACAAAATACATGAAGGAGCAATTGGACTTCGTACCGTGCAATTTTGGTCTGAAATCATACTTGCGATTTCAAATCGAACTTGCACACAAACTCGTCCCCGGGTCTCGCCCTCTAGGCCCCTGGAACAAGCGAGAGAGGAAACACTCTCCTCTCTCGCTAACTCTAGGGGCGGGAAGATGAGAGACCCTGGAAACGAAGTTGACTTGCACACTGCTACTAGGTGACCACTATCTATTGAACGGAATAGATAGTGAGTAACTTAGCCAATACTGAAGAGATAGAACGTAGAGCGTGATTGAACGCTAGTAGAATTATACCAATAGGTATTACAACAATTCAATCCGCGCCAGATTTTGCTAAACTGTGCTAACGTAATATGTAGAGAAATAACTGGAAATCGCTAATTTAAAAGAAATTTGGTCAGAATTCTACTATGACAATTAGGGTCCATTGTATTGTCTCTCGATTTCTATCATTTCAATCACCTCATAGAAATCCCGAGCTCATTATTTAGTTGTTAATGAGACCACATTCAAAATTCCCAGTGGGTAGCTATGGTAATGAAAGCTGATAAATTACGTTTACCCAGTTTAACTCAAATTGCCTTCAGTCCTGAAAAGCGTCCATGACTACCGCGTCCCCGACAAACATTTTAAAAAGTCATCCTGTCCTGGCGACACTACCAGAAACGAAAATCCCAACAAATTCCAGCAGGAATAACAAGGACTGGTCGGGGATTGATACCGTAAATCGTAAATCCTTTATTCGTCTTGAAATAGTCTGGGGTCAGTTTCAGAGGTCTTTTTCGCGTCAGGGACCTGTTTCTCGAAAGCCCTGGAAAGTTTTCGGGTCCGAAAAGCCATTTTTTGTTAATCAATATTTAAAGACATAGAGGTGTACACGCCTGAAACTTCTTGCACGGAATGGAACCTCTGTTTATACTAAGAATATGCGAAAATAACAGCTCTGTAATCATAAGGTTTGAGATTTTGCTCCGGCTTTCCAGGTGCGAAAACTCAGTTTTCGGGACTTTCGAGAAACAGGCCCCTGGTCTGCTTCAGAATCCTGTAACTGGATCCCCGCTGTTTCCGGAGAGTTTGACAGTCACGGCAACAAACTCACTTATTAATAAGTTATTGGCCGATAAAACCGCAGGAATAAGGACGAATAACGCATTCGTTTATCTCATATGTGATGTCATGTCGCGATGTTGTTTTCAATTATAATTCTTCAAACCCTTTTCACCAGTGTTGAGACTTCAGAGAATGGATCAGGGATCGAACAATTCCACCCTTTCTTGTTTTTCAACGAGAAAGAGGTTTTTGCTCTCCGCGAACGAGCGCGATCTACACACGCTGAAATAGCACAAACGATATCCTTGGCGACCCAAGAGATGAAGCAGAATCCAGAAAGCTATCTACCACCCAGAGATTGGCAAAAGTTCTCCAGGGCTTGGAATGAACGTTACGGCAACGATCTAACCGCGGTGGCATTCTATTGTGTTTTATACCCTGAAGATATCAAGGCGAGAGAGTTAGCGATCTCATTTATGGAGCGACTTGAAAATCTTCCAAACTGGCGCGTAAACGCTACTTTACACGACGATGTTCCAGTAGCACACTCTTTAACCGGCATGGCGACCGCTTACGACTTTCTGTACGGGCAGTTAAACAATACTCAAAGAACACGCTTCTTGAAGAAAATAACAAGCGTGACGAAAGAACTGTATGGAAGATCTTACGACAAATCGCTTTGGTGGGGATCCTCTTACTTACAAAATCACGTGGCTACAAACTACATGGCAATTTTCACCGGCGCTTTGATTGTCGTTCGGCATAAGGAGCTCGAGGCGGAGAAATGGATGTCACGCGCTCACCTAATGCTGAGTAGAAACCTAGAACTGTTTAACTATATTGTGGACGGCTCAATCGATGAAGGAGTGGCTTATGGTACGTACACGTCACGCTCGTTGATCCAGTATGTTTTCCTTGCGTTACGTCACTTTCGCATTGATTTTACCCGTAGTCCCTGGCTGAAAGAACACTTTTGGTTTCTGCACTATACGGTGCTTTCAGGGTTCAGAGAAACGGTGGGTATTGGTGACTCTAATAGGAACTGGTTTTACGGCCCAGAAAGCCAGCTAGTTTTCCTGGACAACTATGTGTTAAGGAATGGTTTGGGCAATTGGTTGGCTAGACGGATCAGGGAACATAAAGTCTTAAAGGCGCCCTTCGCTCAGGCGCCGTCTCACAGAAATTGCATGCTTCACACAGAGTTTCTTTTCTACAATTCTAGTATCAAAGAGAGAGCTCAACCCAACCCGAGCCTGCCTCGACTGCATGTGTTCAGTGACTGGGGAGTGGTTACCTATGGGGGTGGCGTGGATGCCCAAAGCAACGACTCTCGGGATGAACGGGCTACATTTCTTTCCTTTAAATGCGGCGTGCTTCATGGAAGAGCAATAAACTCTGTTGTTAGGCGCAAAACCTTTCGTTCATGGATAAAAGGCTGGAAGAATTTCAACCCTGGCCACGAGCATCCTGACCAAGGATCCTTCGTTTTTGCCCCAAATGGAGTGCCCTTCATTACTGAGACACTCTACGCCCCCAAATTCACGTGGCTCAATAACGCCATAGTGTTTGGCCCCTCACCCAACTCGGAGTGTTCCAGCCACTTCGAGGGGCAGATAGGAGAATGCAAACGATGGTTTAATTTCAAGACAATGGCCGCTTGGAATGCCGAAGGGGACGTTATCTCTGCGTCCAATGAAGGAGGTATGGTTTTTACTAGCGGCGAAATGAACCAGTGGTATCGAGAAGAGTTAGGCTTGCTAAGCGTCTATCGTAGCTTGATTATGCTGACTCCAAGCGTCCTTCTTGTTGTTGATCACATCGAACGCAAACTAGCGGGACGAGCATCGATAATGAGCGCCTTCTTTCACAATATAGACCACTCATTCAGTCTCAACGTTAACTCCACGACAGCACCTCATGCCAGCGTTTCGATAGACGGACTGTTACACAAGGTATACTGGTTCAACCTGGAGAGCGGCGAGGAAAGTTTAGCCCGTGCGGGACATTATTCAACATCTTATAAATCGATGAGAACAAACTACCTTAATGTAACAACGCCGCTAACCGGGCGTTATACTCGGACCGCGTACCTTTTCCTGGGCCCTGGAAATAGAATGGACCTTGCCCCACGAGTGTCAACTTCGCGTGATCTTGGATTAAAGGTGTCGTTAAGAATCAATGGTGTTCACTACGTCGCTTCCATAGCAACAAAGCATAAAGAATCTTTCGCCCGCTACAGTTTCTTGGGTTTTGGTGGATATTGCAAGGTTCAGATTAACGCCAAGAGAACGGTACGTTTTGGTTTGGATGTAATTTCCGTTTCTGATGACGAAGTTGTGACCGATTTATCACCGACTGAGACCACTGATACGCCGACAAACTGGAGTTCTCTAGCTTCCTGGATTCTGCCTTGCAGCATTGTAGGGATTTTGGCATTTTTCTACTCGCAACTTCGGCGCATGCTGATTGGTCGAACCACTTGTCGATTGTTTGTCTGGTGTCTTGGAATATCTTGGCTTTTCACAACATTAGTGATCAATTTTAGCTTCTGCACAGGTGAAAGATGTCCATGGATGAACACTACAAAACACGAAATTACAAGCAACAAGTATATTAGCTTTGAACTGGTGGAAGATCCGCCGATTGTGTTGTACACTTCCCTTCCCTTGGCCGGCGCTGAAATTCTACAACACTTATTCAACAATTCTTCGGACTTCTTTAACGTAGAACGCGCAAGAGTTGCGCGTAAATTTTTGGATCCTTGTTCCGTTTTTTCTCGCTTTCACCCATTTCCTGAAGCGAAGAGGTTGAGAAGTTGGCTCAGAGCTCTTTCGAGAGACCCGAGAGCTGTTTTCCCAAATTTACCTAAAAAGCATCACAAGGCTCTACCGTCGGTCCGATTTGCAGACCCTGGCTGGGCAATGAAGTTTCCATGGCTCAGGAAAGTCCTGGAGTCGAGAGTTCTTGCCGTTGTTGTGGTTAGAGAGCCCATGGGGTGGGTGAACGCCTGGCTTCGAGAAATCCGCGTTGATGATACAATTCGCGATGCTTTACATAAAGCGTTTGATACGATAAAGACTCAAGGCTGCCACGAGAAGAACATGTCTTATTTTGCACCTGAATTCCAGGAAATGCAAGGGTTACTCCTTGAGCACGAGAACAAAAACGGCAAGGACACTGTAGCGCTGCTCGCCCATCTGTGGGCCGCGCACATGAACGCTGTTCTTAACGTGAACTCGCACCGTCATAAAGAGAGCATACGCTTTATTCATTTGGAGGACCTGATCCTGAAGCCTCGAAAAACTGCTCAGAGATTGTTTCGCTTTCTCGGCGTTCCTCTTTCACCAGCGACTGAGCATCGCCTTCTTACAGTTGCACGCACGGAGCAGTTCTCTCTAGGAGCCTCTCGAGAAATTGTTGGCGTCAAGACCGTTTCGGCTTGGAAACGAGAGCTGAAAAGCAAAGATGCTGAAAAGATTAAAGACATCTGCTCTCCAGTCATGAAACAACTTCGGTACGACACCGATGAACTAGAAATATCATAACGCGTAGAAAAATATAATGAGATAATGCTGCCGTAAGTTCTGTGAGGGATGTGTGAAGCCCAATTTACACGCACCGCCCGAGAAAAATTAGCAAAACAAAATCTGTAATTTGTAGTGCAAGTAGAACAATTTTTTTTTCTGCTAAAGCGCTTCGGAAAAGAAAAACGGTAGGCAATGGATAGGTTAGTTTGTATACTAGAGAAAGCACTACAGAGATCATTTTGTTCCTTTGCGGTAGGTTTACCAAATTTATACAAAAGTAGTTCCGACTTCCTAAACATTGGGCGGGCTGAATCCTCAGATTTTCCCGAATAAGGTCGATTTTCGTCCGCCTTAAGTAGGGAGTGATTACATCGCAAAATTCAGCCTTACCAGGTTAGAGGTGCTGAGATTTTTCGCCCAGCTTCCGAAAACAGTTCTCTTAAAATGAAATTGGACTAATTGGTGATTATATATCTAGATTACAGAGAGTGTCAGTCGGGGCTGAAATTCAGCCCAGGCTTGAAATTCCAGCCCGGCTTGAAGAACGGGAGAATCAGGGGCCGTAGTGAAAAAAAGTGAAAACAAGATATCAGAGATGCTCGAGGCTTGTGCAATTTCTTCCAATAAAAGAAATTTCGTGAAAAACTATATTCAGATAAACTGATGCATGTAATAACACATAAAATGCCTCCACAGGAAAAAAAGATGGCGACTGATGCATTTACCTATATTAAACTCTTAGCGCACGAAAATGTTAACAACGCCCATAAAAACGTACAGAAAAGTTCTAACATCTCCAAACCTAGCATACACTATGTCGTTAGCACAGGTACAAATGTTTTAAAAATATGGCTTCCCTTGTACTTTGTGGGCTGTGTAAGGTTCGCATGGTATTGTGGTAAAATGTACAGCCGCCATCTTTTCCCTACGGATGGCGGAGGATTGAGGTACTTCTATAAATAAAGGACTTCGCGTGACTGACCGTCAATTTAGTTTTTCACGTCACGTGCTCGAGATTTCCCAGTTTCTTTTAATATACACTACCATTTTACTAAAACAGGAAACCTCGTGACTAGCTCGCCTGGCTCCCCACGAGATCAAGTAAGGAATATCTTTTCAGGAATTTCTCGTGACAAACTCGCCACTTGAAGTTTTCCAGGTGATTTGCTTTTTTTATATATATAAATAGCCGTTATAAAGTATACGGCAGTGTTATAAATAACACTGCCGTATACTTCCGCGGGTAAATAATGATGTCAGGGTTATGTGAAAATACGGCGAAATACGGCATAGAACTTTGTGTCCGCGAGATTCTAGTAGGGAAAATAAAGTTTTAACGTTTCCGCCTATGTTACAAAGAAATGACACAATATTTGACAATTGCCTCTGTTACATAATTTAAACTGATTATGAAAAGTAATTAAGATTTCATTAAACGTGAACGAAACACGTGAAACTATTACATCAGATTTATTCGAAAACCACGTATCTCTTGTGATTGACCGTATTTCCCCGCCCCTCTCCCCCCCCCCCCCCCAAAAAAAAATAGTAGGAATTATCAGATGGCGTCTTGTAAGGGAAACACTGCAACTGAAAAGTGTTTGAGTCAATGCACTTTTTTGGAAAAAAACGTCTAATTTTCGGACTGAATAGCTCAGTTGTCTGTTGTATTTGTTTCCCTTTGAAGCTCAAACATTATACTAATTTCCAATCGTTTAAGTTTTTCCTAGTTTCGTTTTATAACTACCAATCAAGTCTGACCCAGGATAAGCGTGAAGTTTGATTTCTGATTTGTCAATTTTTGGGGTGTTTTTTTTGTATATATTTTTTGTTCTTCAGTTCTGAGCTTGAATAATCTCAAACTATACAAGACTTGAGCGTCAAAAACATTTTTTAATGGAAGAGAAATCAACCCCTCCGTTTACTTTTAACCCTTAGGTAACGTTAACCGGCTTTCAAATAACCCGCCCAGCCCTGAATATGAATAAGGAGAAAATAGTACAAACAGCCATACAACAGAAGCCATTTCACAATGAACCAAGCCATGAGACAAACCCAGCGCTCGGTTATGTTCAAATATGTCCCTTAACTGAAGCATTTAGTTATTGGACTATTTATAAACACAAGATTTACATTTAACAAGAATTAGAGAGTGCTTAGCGTAGCATATTATTTTCCAGGGGGGACTCCGTTACCGGAAAGTCTGGAGACATCTACAGCAGTGGGGCTAATTGTGGATACCTCTTTGTTCAGACCCTATAGCTAACCTCAAGGCGTTTCCAGGTAAATATTAACTATAAAGAATACTCTCTGAATAGACCGCAAAAGCAGTCCTTATTCGATCTTTTTCCCATCTTGCAGTCATTTCTGGTGGTCGGCTGTGCTCTCTCTCGAGTGACTGATTAGTCACGCTGGAGGCACGTGCACGTTTGTGCAAATATTGGGATGGCCTGTTATCCGAAGTCAGCTGTGCCATGTTAGCTGACGGTGTAGCCTCTGAGAAATAAATCCTACAAATATGACGCTATATGTATACTATCTCCTCACAGAACACACGCACAAGTTAGTTGGATTTAAGTTAGTTGGGTTCAACTGGGCTGGCTAAGTGACAGGAGTAAATTGAGATCTTTACACTCCTTTCACACAGAAAGTGAAAAAGCTGGTTGGAACTGAAAGGATGAAAGGAAATTCAAGACGGTCTTTGATTGGTCGCCATCTCATGGGGTGACGAAAAACTATACCATGAGGCATTGCGGGAGAACTCCTTGGCAGTTCTAAACAAAAACACCGCGAGACGACAACATGAGGGTAACGAAGTGAGCGCTGTTGCGTTTTCTCTGTACGGGAATATCATGTAAATACCCTGTATTTGTGCTGCAAGGGCAGCTTATGCTCTCCTGTGTTCTAAGAAACGGTAAAATATTATGGGAGCTAAGCAGTCTAGCCACAATGGCCGAGCGAACGCGCGTAATGTCGGCAACGGAGCCGCGGTTGCAGCAGCCGGTTTACCAGAAGGTTCAAGGGTTGTTGCGCTGGATTCACGGATAAGAACTCGTTCACTGAACAATGTTGGACAATCTTTATCCATTCCTGGCCATTCGGCTTCATTTCAAGAGTCTGATTTGTCCTCTTCGCCGGAGGATAATTCTCCATCTCCGCGAGGACTTGCGATGCAAGGAGCGCATTCGCTCCCATCTCATTTGTTCGCCACTTACACTACATTTCTAAACGGTGAGCGAGTGACATTTACTTTCTCTTTGCGATTGGCCCGTTTTTGGGTAAAGACGCTAATCGATTAATACTCTGCGAGAGAAGCTGCTGTTTGCGTTGAGTTTTGAGCTTAATCTTTTTGTTGTGGTGTACTTTGAACGCGACCGTGTTTTCTGATTAAATTTTCTTTGCAGGGGTGAAATGTCCCGTTTGTTCGAAAGTAGTTTTGGCTGACGATATTGAACTTCATCTGGTAATTTGCCTCACGAAACCACGTATTTCGTATAACGGTAAGTTTTTAATGGCTTTTGGTTAGCTTTGCCTTGAATTTTAGTTTGAATTGCGTTCACGAAGTTACTAATAGGACATCAGGCTCTGAGATCAGCGTGTAGTCTGACAACACTTCTGAGCACTTAAAGTTAGAATTTAGAGGTCTTGTCGGAACTATCCTGGTAATTCAGGTTAAATGGTTATTTCCATGAAGTCTGGAACTATCATTTGACTTTTCTGCAACAAACTGGGAAATTTCCGGGCCTATTGTTAAGCTCTGACCTGGAATTTTCAGCTGTTTCTGACAAAAAAAAAAAAATTTGGATCCAGAGAATCTCTAAAGACGAGAATACAAGATTGAGTTAACGATTTGACATCACTCACCACAAGGAACCTTGTCACCTTGTCACCTTGTCTTGTTTGATTAGCTATGGCTGTGAAAACCATGTTTATAAAAGCACGAGAAGTGGTCCCATTACCGAGACGATGTTCACAATGTTGTTTTCATCGATCACAACGTTCATGAAAAAAAAAAGTCAGCGACAACTAGAGAATACACGATACGAGATCGTCTGTAGGTTGAAAAGTTTCGTTAGTCGGGTCGGTTTTGATTTTTGTGGCGCTTTTTTGTTATAACTAGACATTGGGTAATAATTACAGACATCTATTTGTTTTCGTTCTGTTTTCCTTTCTGTGGTAATTTACATATTTCTAACCAATGAAAAGCTACATGTAGTCATAACGTGATGTAGCTCAAAGTTCCTGTTGTCTTGACACAGTGAAAGTGTAACTTTGCCATCACTGCAATGTAATATATACACAAGAATTATTTTTGATTGCTGACAGCCTTTTGGCAGCAATATTTAAATGGAATTTCTTTTCCAGATGTGATCGATATTGAGATATTCAGTTCTCTTTATATTTCAGTCAACCAAGTTTCTACAGTTAGGTATTTTCATCCTTTCCTCATTTTTCTTTACAATTAGAGGGACCTACAAAGTTGACAAGCTTGTATAAACATCTTTATGTGCAATGAGCCTAATCAGAGAACTCAATATACAATGATAAAGCAAACAAAATGTAGTTGAATTTAATAGAAACTATTTCAGTAGCATCGAGGATTGATGACCCTAGTATTTGCTTTTATACATGAAACCTGAAATCAGTTCATTTGCCAGCAAATAGGAAAGTGAGAACAATAAACTATGTCTAACGATAATGGTATTGTTTGTTTTGCTTAGTGAAACTCTAGTGTTTTGATGTACTAAAATTCACTCATTTTATGGTGGTAGTTTCTTTTTATGTCAACATCATAAAGAGAACGTGTCTTGTTTGGATTCATGCATGCCGTTTAGCGTAAAGTTCTTGACCTTTCCAAATTACAAAGATGTGATGACTTGTAAATTATAACCTGAAGGAATCATGTGGCTGTCAACTGGCTACTGGCTGATTTCAGTGGCTGAAAAAGACCCTATCACTGGTTGAAATTCCTTAGAATACAAAGACTTCGGTGTAATCAAGGTGCCTAGGTTGAAGCAAGCTTGCCAAACTAATCAATAAGCCTGTTTAGTTTTTACCCAGCTAAATTATGTAATAATAATGTAACAATTATTTTTTTATCATTGATATTTTGTATTAATTATTTTCTTTGGCAACATTGGGTTTTTATCTTGAAAAATATTTTCAAGTTTATTCAGATCCTGAAAACAATTGAAGGGGTGAGTGCAAAACCATGCTAAGTGACGATTTGGGTGAAAAAAAAATTTTCTCGAAAGGGCTTGAAGTTTTGCATGTGGTCTTCAATGTAATAGAAAAACGTAGTCCTGTATTTTTGTCGCTGTTTTTTGCTTTGTTTATAAAGACGCCGCTAGGAAAACCGAGTGGTTTATCTGCATACGCAATATCTCAAAAATGAAGCGAAGCTTAGCGGAAAAACTATGGGACATTGTTAAACATACCTAAACAAAACTGCATGCGAAATTTGGAGGGTTTTCGACAAAGTTCACTTTTGATTAAAATACCTAGCGCCCTTTTCTCGCCGAGGTCTTCAAATAAACGAAGCCGGGCCTTTGTTATGATAAACAGAGCCGATCCTTTGTTATAATAGCCAAGCCAAGCCTTTGTTATAAGTCGAAGTCTCGCCTTGGTTTATCATAACAAAGGATTGGCCTGCCGCGTCCGCAAGGACTTTGATTTCACTTAGAAAGCAGCAAAATGTCAATTTCACGCAGCGTATAAGCTCAAAAATGCTAATTCTAGGTCAAAAAAGGTTTAAATGTTGATTTCATGGTAACGCGTGATAGCAAGGAGGTTGATTTCTCTTAGAAACAAGCAAAATGTCAATTTCACGCAGCGCATAAGCTCAATGATGTTGATTTCAGGTCTAAATAGGTTAATATGTTGATTTGACGTTAACGCGTGATGGCAAGGAGGATGATTTCACTTAGAAACCAACAAAATGTCAATTTCACGCAGCGCATACGCTCAATGATGTTGATTTCAGGTCTAAATAGGTTAAAATGTTGATTTCACGTTAACGCTTGACGGCAAGGATGCTAGTTTCACTTAGAAAACAGCAAAATGGTAATTT
>Ga0126339_10002259_pt1 | contig 13719 bp, 16 predicted proteins | sample OrbTmetagenome_2_FD_92532 | JGI IMG/M metagenome (GOLD analysis project Ga0126339, IMG submission 92532) | Coral microbial communities from Petempiche,Puerto Morelos, Mexico - Orbicella T R C metagenome | ecosystem: Host-associated > Invertebrates > Cnidaria > Coral | place: Petempiche,Puerto... | reverse complement strand
GGTAATAGTTCTTCTGCAATTTTCGATTTCTGTTTTAGAGCTTCTTTTCTGTCTTTATATTTAACTTCTCGGAGGGTCTTTTCTACCATTTGCTCCGGGTAGCCTCTCGAGATCAGGCGTGTACTGAAATTTTCAATATTCTCTTCAATGTATTTCACAATAAACCTCACGCAAGCAAAAGGGAGTTTATCGGTAAAATTTTATCACTTATTTCAAACAAAAACTTACATTTTTCATGTACCAACATTGCCAAAATCCATTTTCGATAAAACAATGGCGAAAAAGCGTTGATCTCTCCCCAAAACCATGTTTTTTGGCGTCGAAACAACATTTCCCCATACATTTACTTCTAGCGACTTGCAATGTTTGCCCCCTGACGATCCCAGAGTTCTTTGCGCAAACACGGGTATCCGCTTACTGGCAACTCATTCATTAGAATTTAACTCGCGTAGTCAAGCATTTCAAGAACTTCAAAGAATACTTTAACGAATTCAGAAGTGTTAAACTCGCGTTAGCCTTAAAACAGTTTAAGGCTACTTGGCGAAGTGGTCAGGGTGATGGTGTTGAAATGCAGAGGTCTTTTTTCAAGACTTTCAAACTGCCACTGGTTGGACTTGCTCTTGGGTATCCTCAGTTCAACGCTTGACCATGGTTTGTAAATAGCAAGCTGGTCAGCCTCCTGTCTGTTGGGATTCGTTACGTTTAGTTCAAAATGGCTCTTTCTGGTATTTGAGCGTCATTCCAGAAAAGTAGCTGGCTGATCTTAAAAGCCCTAGCTAGACAGTCTATGACTAGTATCATCAGACAATAAAAATGAATTTCAATACTAATGACTATTTCTTGTGTTTCAGGCCTTCCAAAAAGAACTGACTCCACTCCAAAGTGATGTAACAGCGGTCAACCAGAAGGGCACAATGCTGAGCGAGCAGTGTCGCCCGGAAGACGCGGACTTGATCTCAGCACAACTGGAAGAAATCAACGCTCGGTGGGATGACTTGTGCATTCATTCCAGTGAGAGGCAGCAGACCATCGAAGGAGCTCTGTTACAGCTTGGACAATTCCAACTGGCTCTAGAAGAGCTGCTTGTTTGGGTAAAACAGACCAATGCCACACTTGACGAACAGCTGGCCAAGAATGTTCAAGGAGATGTGAAGTTTATTGAAGTTGAGAAAGCGAAACATAAGGTACGATAAATTTTGAGATGGAATTCTACACTTTACAAACATTTAAATGGAATGTGACGTACATTTCACTGAAATGGAAGCCAAATTTTTCAGTGATGTTGCTTGTTCCTGCCACTGAATCTGGCTGAACTCTAACTAAATATTTTCTTTGTTTTGATTTTTCAGATTCTTCAAAATGACATCCTCGCACACGAACCTTCTGTTGAATCAGTATCACGTGCTGCTTCCTCGCTACTGATGGAGAACGGAGACAGTAAGCTGGAGAGCGGCGCCCTGCAGATGAAGGTGACGGAGCTGCAGGATGGCTGGCAGAAGGTGTTGGACAAGGCAGCCCGCCTGGATGCCGAGCTCGCTGCTGCGCTGAGCGCGTCCCATGACGTCATGGACCAGATGAAGGAACTAAGGATTTGGCTGAATGAATCACGTGAATTCCTTTACTCCAGGAGACAAATCGGAGGCAGACCTGAGAGTGCGCGTAATCAAATCGCTAAACATAAGGTTTGTTTGTTGAATCCAATGCATGTTTTCTAATCCTTGGTCAGTGGGTTGTCCTTCGATTGTTGCTGTTGTTTTCATACATTTACGTTGTGATCAACTCCAGTTGCCTTGTTTTGTTCCAGTTGCCACGGACTCGTGTACTTTTTGTCTAGTTTCATTCGTACAGGACATTTGGCACTGTAACTCCTGTGTAGTTAAAGAATTTAGATGCAACCATTTCTTTCCAAATTTTTCTTCCGTGATTCTCTAATGTCATCGATCGCTTCCCCCACAGGACTTTTTGGACGTGTTAGAAAAACGTAAGGAAACGTATGAACGAATCACTGAAGCCGTCCAAGCCATGATCAGGAACAGCGACCCGACGACAGCAGCCTCGCTTCAGAAGCAGCTGGATGAAGTAAAAGAAGCATGGGATCAAGTGAGCACTAAGGCTGAAGAGGAAGGTCATAAACTGGATGACGCTCTCAAGAATGCTGAAGAATGGGAGAAACAACTGACAGACATGGACTCATGGCTCACACAAGTTCACGATCGAATAGTGTCATTCGATCACGTCAGCTCTATATTGGATGTTTTGGAAAAACAACGGCATGAACATAAGGTACGAAATAAGGGACAAAAGCACTATTTTGTTATTTATCACCTAAATGCACTTGATACCATGCTATCTTTAAATACCGTCTTTAACGACTCCTCTTTTGCGGCTGTCTTTTCCTTACAAATGTGTTGTATGTGTTTTATTTTTGTTTGTTTCGTTTTCGAAAAGGACTTTATTACAGAGATCTTTACAGCAATCATTTATTTGGGCAACCGTAAATTTGTTTGGCTATCTCGTCGTCAACATTCGAGATTTCCGTTAGCCGATGTTCGATGAAGAAAACAATTCCATAACGACTTTCAGAGTAAATAGAGACCAAAACGACTTGTGTGATATGAGGTATATCAAGAGAAATTACGAACTGTTTTTTTTTTCTGAGCTCGCTCTTCGAAACTGCCAAAATTCGCGCAAGGTTTCCTTTTAAAATTCAAAACATAAAACTTATTTACCCGTCAATTTGTTCTAACTCGTCTTCTGTACCCCATTTGCACCTCACAGGAACTCAAAGACGATATCGACGCTCACCGTGAACCATTCAAACAGCTCAAGATTCTCTCGTATAAGATCACTGATGTGTGTATGCAGGAAGATGTTGCTTACATAGAAGTAACTGTCACTGAGCTGGAGGCTCGATGGAAGGAGTTGCTTGGTCTGTCTTCTGCCAGAAAGAAAGATCTGGAAGAAAATTACAAGCTGTCACAGAAGTTCTTCAAGGGTGCTGAGGAGTTGTTGAAGATGCTGGATGAAGCGGAGCAAGGACTTAAGGACGAGGAACCGATCGGAGTGGATCCTGTTCATTTGAGGGCGCAATTGAAGAAACACAAGGTTTGTATATAAGCTTATCTCTTGCTTATTAGCTACGTCTCAACAGAACACAACAGAGACAGAAGGCTGGTCTTATAATCCCAAAGCTGCTGTCACTGAGTGGAATTTTTGTTCTCGGTAATTCCCGGTTTCGTGGAGAACTAAATAATGGGTGGGAGCATCTCGAATTTAGGACATGGAAGGAGGCACTGTTGCCGGGGTTGAATATTGCTAGAGACATAGTGGCTTGGAGAAGCAGGATCAATGGCCCCATTCTCCACGAGAAGAGAAGAGAAGGGATCCATGTATCCCGAGATCGGTTGTATTGAAAAGGGCTTAACGCTAGAATCGTCAACGTTACAAACTCTCTTTCTCTGTTTTGCTGTTTTGGTGATTTGCCAGGAGTTCCAGTCCATGCTGGGTGCCAGTCAAGCTTCAATGGATGGCACTATCAAGACCGGCAAAGTGTTAATGGACAAGAGTCCACCAGACGACTCCATCATGATTGAAGGCAAGATAGCTGACCTCAAAGCACGATGGGATGCCATCTGTGCACTGTCAGTCGAAAGGTTGGTGATAACATGATATTCATTAAACTGTATTTCCCTGCCGTTCTCGTTATGAGAACAATATACTTCACCTGTTACATAACAAAGAGCAGACAACATTGTGACCCAGCCCTTGTGATTTATCTGCCGCTTGTTTGTGGATAAGGTTGTCATGGTGACTAACCACTGTTTCATTTCCTGTGCAGACAACAAAAGCTTGAGGAGGCGCTTCTCTTCACTGGAATGTTCCAGGATGCCTTGCAGTCCCTGCTTGACTGGCTTAGTACAGTAGAACCCAGTCTTTCCACGGAGACCGCCGTCATGGGTGATCCTGAAACTGTACAGATCTTGATTGACAATCACAAGGTAAGGAAAGTCTGTTCCGTTTCCGTTACAAAGAGAAAGGCACGACAGAAATTTTGATCAGATCTTCACTTGGGTTTTGAAAACATACCAAGCAAACACTTCAACTAAACTAATTTTCAGGCCACACACTTAAGGTGTTTTGTTGTTCCATAGACATTCCAACGTGAGCTTGGCCGCCGTCAAGCAAACTATGACTCTGTGATGAATGCAGGAAGGACAATGGTCGATGAAAACAAAGTTGAAGATCCGCAGAAACTGGAGGAGAGGCTTGAGGACTTGCGCGTGCGCTGGGAAGCTATCAGTGCCTTGTCTGCTACCAAACAAGACAGGTAACTGAAATAGAGACAACGCTATAAACATTTTTGATTTTTAAGCTGAGAAACGACTCTTAGTTCGCACATTCAACAAAAACAAAATGGTTACTCTCACTAGCTGGCAGAATTGCAAAAGTTCTTACAGCTACTCACGGCTAACGTTTGCTTTCTCTTGTAGGCTGGAGAATGCCCTGGTTTTAGCAAAAGAATTTGACTCGGGTGTGAAGACCGAATTGCGTATTCTGAAAGACTTTGAAGACACGCTCAGGGGACTAGGTCCTATTGCAGACGACCTGGAAACTATAAGCGAACAGTTGACTGAGCACAAGGTAAGTGAGACGTTGTCACATCATAAGCTTGTGTTACTGAGACGTATTGTCACTAATGTGAATATTGCAATTTTTTGGTAGTTCTTTCTGCTTTGGAATTTTTAGGGTTACAGCTTTGAAACCTCAAACTTGAAGGGGTTTGTATTCTTTTGTCCAAGTTCCTTTCACACGGAGATCTCAATTCAACTGTTACTTGCACTGCAGGCTTTCCATGAAGATTTGATGGCAGAGGAAGTGAATGTCCAATCAGCCATCAAGAAGGGTCAGGTCATAGCGCGCTTCTGTCATCCCAGTGCGCTGCAGATTATCCAGCAGTGGATTGCACGACTTAAGAAACGCTGGGATGAGGTGACTGTCTCCGTTATTATGATATGATAACTACAAACTGAGTTTGTAAGAAAGCGAGTTGAAGTAAAACGCTGTTTTAGAAAAAGTAAAACTTTACAACATTACTCGTGTTCTTGTCAACAGTTAACTACTTTTACGTTGTTTGTTTACAAATTTGACGTTGTTAATCTATCTATACCTGTATAATCGTCTGACAGAATGTTTCTATTTGTCGCGGAAAATAACCCCAAGAAATGCCCTTTGTTCTTGAAGGGAGTAAAAATACTAATGTTGATTCTGAGCGTTTAGGAAAGATTTTCATAAAATTCACGGAGCCTTTACGGAACTTGTGTGATCGCTTATTTTTCGCGGAACCTTTACTTAGTATCTACTTAAACTTTCCACTGAAGCTTTCTACCATTTCTTGTTGGTTTTAACATTTTCCTGCGGTTCGTTATTTGGCTTTGTTATCACAACGTGTTGCTTCGCGGTCACAAATATGCCATAAGACCCATCTAACCAGCTGGCTGCCGACTGTGTTTCAGGTGCGCAAGTGGTCAGTTCAGCGACTGACGCGTCTGGAGGAAGAACAAGCCAAGCTGACAGAGGAACAGAGTATGATGGAGGATCTGCTCAATTGGATCGGAAGGAAGGAAGAGATCTTAATCGAAAAGGAGAACGAACCAATACCAGATGACGATTACGAAGAGGTCATGAGACTGTTGGAAGACCACAAGGGTTTCCAAGAAGAAATGGCCAAAAAACAACCGACATACGATAGCCTCACCAAGTCAGTTAAAAGGCGCGGCTCTGTTGTCCCCGCTGCTTCCGTCTCCCCGCTGCAAACGCAGGTCACTCCAGAGCACAAGCAAGGACGGCGCCCTAGTAGCAGGATACCGAAACTCGCCAGTCCTGCCTCGTCCTTCACACGGGAACGATCACGTGACAAGTTGACTAGCCCAGGCTCCTCGTTTACGCGGTCGGGTTCCACCACACTTGACAAGAACCATCCAGCCCTGCTGCACTTGTCGAAACGATGGCAGCATCTATGGCTCCTTTCAATGGAAAGGCTGCGACGCCTTCAGGAGAAGCTGGAACGAATTGCTATTGTAAGTACAGCTGCTTTTAGGACAGACAAATTATCTAAAGGGATTTTTGCGGTAGAATGAAAGTACGAGTCATTCTCGGAAATGAAGTTTGTGACTCACGCTGTTTCACTTGTCCTGTACTTGTAAAATGAAAACGACCAGCCTGTCGCTGTACTGTTTCTTTGAGGTTCTGTGATAGTTTTTTGTTAACAAGTGTCGCAAAACGTGTCGGAGACTTTCTATATCGACTTATGCCTTCATCACTTCTCGAAATCGCTGACTTTTTCAATTTTGTTTTTCTACAGAGACGTGCCTCGGCGAAGTTTGACTTCATCGAGTGGAAGAACAGGGTACGATTTCTGACACCATAACAAGTGATCGAATATTACAACAAAAGATTATGTGTACACTATCAGATTAATTTTAACATATTATGTACTTCTTAATTAGCGGAAGGCAGTGTGGGTCACTTGTTACTGGGTAGGACTCCGAGCAGTCCGAGTTCACGCCCTGGTTCCTTGTACTGGGGGAGAGCGGGGTAACTTGTGAAAAACTAGCATCCCATCCAGGGGGGTATCAATGCTCCTAGTCGCTTCATGCTACAGGAAAAGGCATCTTTGATGCATAAGATTGCGCAGAACATTGAACCATGTATTAAGATAAGATAAGATAAGATAAGATTAGAACCTTTATTTAAGTGTAAAATGTATTTAGCCCTACCGGACTAATTGGGGAATTGGGGACACTAAACAAGAGCCTGAGGTAGTAAAAAGAAAATGCTAAACTAGTGCGTGGATAATTTCCGTTTGCAATCGTTAAATTGTGATTCTGTCTCGTCTTCACAGTTCAACAAGTGGCTTCGTGACAGCAAGTCACGCGTTCTCGACATCTTCCGCCGTATGGATCACGATCGCGATGGTAAACTAACGCGAGAGCAGTTCATCACTGGAATACTCAACACAAGTAAGTGTGACATAATCTTTCAACCTAGCGTGACATACCGTTCTAAACAAGCATCATCACCATGTACACTCGCGTGACACGTTTTGTAGTCTTGTGTAACGCTGTATTTCTCTACTTTAAGGCTTCCCCACTGAGAGATGGGAGATGGAAATAGTCGCCAGCAAATTTGAACGTGACGGACTCATTGACTACAAGGAGTTCGTGAACTCACTAAAGGATAAAAAACCGGTGAGTAGTAATTCCTTTGAACTCCATCACGGGAAACACAACGATAGTGGTTTGATTTTAGCTAATGACAGGAACAAGCTATGAAGAAAGGATGACTAACAATAGCTATGATGGAAATGAATCACAATAAATACTGGAGGTTCGCGTTATTTAGTTTGGCTCGATTCACTTGTTTGTTCCATACTCCTTCAAGAACGTTTTCTTTCGGCATTTAGTTTGGGCGAATAACAAAATGTTTTTCGATAAATCGAAAGCGCTTTTAACATTTCTCAGAAAATTCGGTTGTCGTAGTATTGTAGTTTGTAACAGTAACGTTTTTTCCTTTCGTTTCGTTGACTATTTGCTGTTTTCTTTGTTTCAGGCGAGCAAGAAGCCGGAGAAACCAAAGACTGAAGCGCAGCAGATTCAATCTGAAGTCGAACGCCTGTGTCGCAAGTGCGAGTGCTGCACTCAATTTCAATACACCAAAGTGGCCGAGAACAAATACAGAGTAAGTAAACCATTTTTTAATCTCTTTTAAGCTGACGATATCATGCTATGTTCGACGATTCTGTCCTGACAGAGCTTCACTCGCCCAGAGACGTAGCAAAATGACAATGTGGCATTTGTTTTCTTGTCGGTTTCGTTTCGTATCCACCGTTTGATGAGTCCTTACACTGTTGGAGATGCCGCATTGCCAAGCGTGTGCGAAAATGTTTGCATGTCGAACTTTAATTTTGGCGGCGCTAAGGGTGTTTTCTTGTCAATCAGACCCTATGTTCCGTCAATGGAAGCCACACCACATCAGAAGACTTCCACAACATAAATATGCGACAGAATGTCAAAGCATTTAACTGATCTCTCTTTGTATCTCTCACAGTTCGGTGACTCGCAGAAACTGCGTTTGGTTCGTATCCTCCGCAGCACTGTCATGGTCCGAGTCGGAGGAGGTTGGGAAACACTGGAAGAATTTCTTCAAAAGAACGATCCCTGCAGAGGTGAGTTAATGCTCTTCACTTTTGAACTGAAGTTTTAGTAGATCATTCCCCCACCCCCTTGCAATGCTTGTTCTGTCCGTGTTTTGTGATTTTGTTGTTGTGGTATTTCATGAGAGACTACGCGGTGTGTGGAGAGGAAGGGGAAATTTCAGGCAATCTTGTCAACACTATTTAAGAGGATGGTGGGGCAACTTTTGGTCCCAGACATGAAAGCCTAGTATATGTACTTTTCAGTGGACATGACAGTGTTTTTCCTTTTGCTTATTGCTCTACTAGCTGCGGGCCGAACAAATGTGGAACTCAGAGAACAGCTGTCGAGACCCGAAGGCGTGACACAAACAATGGGATCGTTCACGAGTAGACGGCAATCAGAACAGAGCAAAACAGTGGTCACCGAGAAACCACCGACTGGTCTTGGTCGAAAACCACGACTTGACGTTCCGAGCAGCGGTTACGGAATGCGCCGAGAAAAGTCCGGCGAACTTCGACCTCGTCGTGAAAAGTCGGGAGAATTTAAACCACCCAGTGGTCCACCTAAGCAGAGAAGCGGGACAAGCCTGAAAGGGGCGGCTGAAAAGTCATCTCCAGGAAAGAAAACTAGTATCGGATCAAGAGTAAGGAAAACAGACAGTCAAACATCACTTGGAAGTACAGGATCCCTCGAGGATTCGTCGGAGACTTCATCTCCTCGGGTGTCCTCGGGAATTCCTTCAAGCCCCACGAGTAGTACCTCATCCCGCGGATCCCCGGATCGTCCCAGTTCGGCTGCGTCAAAATCCTCTAGTAAGGGGACTGGGCTCTCAAGAACTGGTACATCAGGGAGTCGAGAAAATGTCCGCGGTAGCAGGGAGAGTCTTCATAAACCCAAAGAGGGAGCGCGAGGCACTGCCATTCCTAAAAGCACAAGTAAGAGTCCTGGAACAACAAAGACAAGAAGCGGAGAAGAGAAAAAAGGTGCGGCGAAGAAGTAGATGCGCCGACAACGACATCTAAATCAAATGAGAATTCTTTCAGAGTGTGAAAACAAGTTAAGATGGACAAAGTTAGGTAGTCTTAAAAGTAAATTGTGTTCGTAATTCTAGAAAAGTATTTAATAAGTCTGCTGTAAGAGTTTGAAGTTAAATAGTTATTTTAATTAAAAGTCGTCTATACGAGAATCTACAACGAACACAAATATGCAATCGTTTTATACCTGTTAAGCATAACTCTTCGTAATTGTAACAAGACTAAAAACGGCCATTTTTTGAAATTTGCGCTTTTTTTATACCGTGTAAAGGTCATACCTGTTTGGATTGCTCACAGACAGGAAAGCTTTATATTGAATATTGCAAACCGTAAAATCATTGCATTTGTAACATAGCCCTTTGGGAACGTAACAGTACACTAAGTTAACAAGTCATGTTTTTGGACGATAATATTTGTTGAAAAATTGTAGAGTTTGAAGCTATTTAAGTAGAAATTATTGTCACATTTGAACTTTTCGTAAGCGCTTTCCGTGTCTGGCGTTGACAAGAGTTGATGTTCTCAACTCTCTTAGCCTACATGTTTTTGCGAAAACTAAATTAAAGCCATGGACATTTTGTAGGAGTAATAAAGGTAATTTTCTATGACTGCTGAGTGTATTCGTATTTTTCAGTCTTGACCTGTGTCCCCGCTTTCGTATCTCTTCCCCGACATATTGTGTAAATTTTTGTCACTAATTTGACCGCTTCTCTCGGCGTATCTCCATTTCTCGGGTGATTGTTGTTTCCCGAGGCGTTAAAGTTTGAAGCAAAGAGCGTACTAAGAACGTAGCCCAGGACTGATGATTGGGTGAGAAATTTACCCCATGTTTGAGACATTGACGAGCACACCTGCAGGTACAGTGTGATCCTCTCCAAATGATTTACTTTCAAACCACCGTTTTAGAAGGGTGAACAAGGAGAACATTCCAACAATGCTACCTAAAGGTTCAATTACTGGAAACAATCCTCCCTAAAATGCTCAGCTCCCAACACGGAAAAAACCTGCGAGAACCATCTGACACCACTACCTTTCCGATCCCTCCACGAATTTGAGCACATGCTCTTTATAGACTTAGCTGACAAAGAATGATATAATTTCTTCTGATGGTAAACCCTTATACGACAAAGTCTGTTTTGCATTTGACATTATTACTGTATGTTAAGAGAATCTTTGGAGAGTTAAGCGTCATTTGTGTTTCATATCGTGTTAAATGTTTAGACTTTACCGTGGGGTTTTCAGTCTTCCATGCGCCGAAATCTTTTCAGACCAACTCCAGACAAAACCGTTTTTGACATGCAAAATTGCTCCGATAAGAGAGCCTACCGAAAATAGAAAGACCACGAAAAACTACTGGCTCACCGGGCACCGTGCCTTGACTTACTTAGACGGTTATTACGATAAGGACTCCCACTTACCTCGCTAAGTGTAGCCAATCTTTTGGTTGTCATCCTCTAGGGTGATGTTGAATAATAAAGAGGCCAATTAAATGCACGGAGCAGATGTAGCTCGAGCAAGATGTCAATCAAAGCACGGCTTGCGTTGTATCCTCCAATGAGGATTTTGATGACACCAGGAAGCCAAAGACCAATTAGAACGCGAAGAATGTTTTGCAGCATGCCATAGAGGGCCATATCATTCACAGCTCCCGAGAAAATGATAGTTCCATTCATACACTCACACAAATAGTTGAGCCATTTTATCACTCATCCAAAGCACCTATGTAGCCTTGGCATCTAAATCGCACACTAGATGTAGAAAAAATCTCTATTTTCAGCTCGGTGAGTAGACACTATGCTCTGTATCGATCTGTAACAGTGTAATGATATGTTTCTAGGATACGAGGCACTATTACAAAGAACGTTGAAGACGTCCTAACAATTTCATCACAATTAACTTCGCTTATGCTGTTTAACATGGTGGGCGGTTGCGTTTATATTTATCACGAGTGTGCATCGTAAATGGCCCCGGGAGGGGGGGGGGGGGGTTAATTTAAATACTTTCGGTCCATTTGTTTTTTGGAGGGGCCACCTTTAACTTCCTTTTTGGTGTTTAAATGGGGGGGGGGTTTGGTTTTTTTTTTTGCCGGGTGTGGATCGTAAATGGCCCCGGGGGGGGGGGGGGGGGTTAAATTACATCCTTTCGGTCTCTTTGTCTCTTGGGACGGTCTCCTCATAACTTCATAATTACCATAATCAGTAGAATTACAACTGATGAAGCTTCAACTTTTTGGTAAGTTTCTTTCATTTTTAAATTGAACAAAAAATACATAACGAGTTAAAGAACACTGTAACACGACTAACCGCTAACCTTGGAACGGTTGTTAACAACACGCGGAACGCTCCGGAAAGCCCGCGATCAGAAACATGTACTAGAATTATCTGGATGATTTCTGAGAAAACCGACCCATAAAACGGCATTCCTACGACCAAATCGACCGACAAAATCAGGACATTTAAGTCGAAAATCATTTTCAGACTGCGGGCCTCTATCTGTGTCACTGAAAGCATTCTGTGGCTCTGAGCTCATGTCAGTTGATCATATAAAGACATCAACATCCCCCTGGGCATACCCCACGATAGTATGATTTTACGTTCTGTTGGAGGGGTAGGGGTGAAGTTAGAGGGTATCAAGAAACAACAGCCTTCTTTGTCTATGTTGTGGTTTTAAAAAGAGACCTAGATAAATCAAGGAATATATAAAGTTTTCCTCGTGAAAATCTGATCACTTTTGTTTTCTAATAATATATAGAGACAACAGTGGGACACTAAGGAAATTAAAAGCGGTCTTCCTGGGCATTTGACATTTCCAATCTAGCCCTTCTCCTTACTTGGAGACGGAGGTCACTTATTTTATTCCTCTGGAGTAACACTGACATCACCATAAAAGTTGTTGCATTGGAATGTGATGAAAGATAGGCGCCAGAGATTCGTTTTATATCGCGACGAGATTCATGAGGTTCTGCAATAGCTGCCCCCTTCTGACCTTGCGCTAGTGAATAGCGAAAAGTCAGGAGGGGGTCTAGTTTTAAACCTAACCGCGGGGTAAAAATAATTTAATGTTTCTTGACAAGAAACGTGTTGAAGACGGCATCTACCTGTCAATGGAATCACTCCGAAAACAAAATCAAGGCAATTGGTCGTAATTTAAAAAAAAAAACCTCTAATCCACTGCACGCAGACTTATGTATAAAGCAATGGTACTCGCGATAGCCTTTTCACTGTCAAAACGGGAAAATAGTCAGGTTTTCGCTTTCAACTGAGCCGTGTTGTTTCTTTAACCGTAAAATTGTTCACTGACACGGAAATGTTTCCGTTTACAAATTAACGCCTAACAAAGCGGGGAAAACACTGCTACGGTTCAGTCCCACTTCAAATCACAAGATTTTCGTATCCAATTGCACGCCTCTTTTATCATATGTACCGTAAGAAAAGGCTCTGCTTGCGGGGTGATCCAACTGTTATTTGGTTAAAACCAAAAATCGAAATAGTTATGTCTCTTTCAAAATTATGCGTGGTCTCTTTGGAAATACCTCTGGTATCTAACAAACGCGAATCTGACAGCGCTCTCTGTATTCAGCGGCTGCTTGCTCGGACTGCTCGTTGTAAATTTCGCTACAGCTAACAAACCGCTATGTATTTCCCATTTAGTGTCAAAAGAAACACGCTACAGTCGACTCTGATAACTCGAACCCTCACTAATTCCAGCCTCGCTCTAACTCGAACCAAAATTGCTTTGTTCTGTTTCAAGTTACGTTTATAATAAAATTTGATTGAAATAAACACTGTATGAATAGACACACGAAAGAAGGGATATGGTAAGCACCGTTTTTTCTTATTTTCAAAAAATTCGAATTTTTTCATTATTGGGATGGTTCAGATTGATCAATGGTTTCCAAAGGCAACTATCAACCAATCATAGCTCACATTGGTTACCCAATCCATCCCAGAGCTCCTAGTGCCAAAGGCTGACCTTTAATCTTCCCAAAGTTTCTGTCAACGGCAATTAGTTCAAAATGATTTGTGAGGTTTTGGTGTTCATGGGAATGGATCAACAATGTGTGCTCCCAGATAATGCCTATTCCCCCACAAAGGGGACTGTCGGATTTCCAATCCTCCATGAGGAATATGGTATTTTCTATTTCAAACTGTTGTTTCCTTGAGGGTTCCAATTAACGGGGTTCAACTGTACCAATATTTCATAATCAAACAGCACAGTGCAAAATAGTCATTACATGAATGAGCTGGCTCTAAGAGCCCTTTGATTAACCTTAGTTAGTAGTAGTATTTTTAATCCTAGTTCTAGTTTTAAACCTTAGTTTTAGTCTCAAGTTTATAGCTTTTATTACTTTTGTGTTTTAGACATTTAATGTATATTTTAGACTTTTATTTTTTAGAGGACACTTCTGAAAACCACCTCTAAGTGATTGGAGGCCTCCTCATAAAATATTAATTTATTATTATTATTATTTTCATTATTATTATTATTATTAT
>Ga0126339_10002258_pt1 | contig 13721 bp, 3 predicted proteins | sample OrbTmetagenome_2_FD_92532 | JGI IMG/M metagenome (GOLD analysis project Ga0126339, IMG submission 92532) | Coral microbial communities from Petempiche,Puerto Morelos, Mexico - Orbicella T R C metagenome | ecosystem: Host-associated > Invertebrates > Cnidaria > Coral | place: Petempiche,Puerto... | reverse complement strand
ATAACAACTTGACGTATATTTGTCAAACTTCAATCAACCCTCTAGCACTACGTTAGTTATTTCTCTTACTCTTACCTCGTCATTATTAACATTGTTATCATCAGCTACGTCATCATCATCGTCATCATCATCATCATCATTGCTATTGTCTTTCTCTTCCTCAGTGATGTCCTTACTCTGAGCTTCTTTAACCTTGATCACTGGCTTCTCAACAACAGCAACTTTAGGCTTCAATGCAGGCTTGTCATCCTTCCTCTGTTGTTTAACCTTAGCTGTTGCTTGTTTAACTGTATCTTTTGCTTTCTGGGTCATTTTTGTAAGGACGTTTTTCAGTGTTTTAGCCTTCACCACATGTTTGGTCTGGTCTGATTGCTTTGTGTTACCATCACTGAAATGTCTCTTTTTGCCCATTGTAATGTGAGAGTTGGCTTGACGTTCTAGAGGTAAAAGATTACTTTGTAAATTATTTACAACGCTGCTCATGAAACGCTAACTGTTTTAGTACAAAACTTGAAATATTTATTTTCTTTTTTGATTGCCATAATTTCTATTTTCTTTGGTTCTCAAAATTTGGTACTGTTTCTGAGACCCGCCTCCCAGATGATAATCTTTTATTCTCATCACCTGTCTATTGGACAATCTGTTGCTCTTCTAAAGAGTAATAACGGTTTGATCACTTCATATTTAAAAGCACTGGCCGCCTTTGAATGTTTCCTTTCTTCAGATGATAAATGAAGATACATCTTTCGATTCTCACCTTAATCTATTTTGGAATTTTGTCTCTTTCAGTTGTTTTCTTTAGTAAGGTTGTGGCATTAGGTGACACTACGTGTGCAAGACATAGCTTGACTCGACGCTTATTTAGCCAAATGCAAACATTTCCTTCCTTATGTACTCACCGTAACCGCATTGTCCACACTTGCTCTTACAAGTCTCCCTAACCCAGCGGACCATGCAAGCGGAGGCGGCAAACTTTTTACAGACATCTAAATCTTGACAGCCAATGAACACTCCATAAGGAACTGAAGAGAAATGCAAAGAATTCGCTTAGTCTTTTTAGTGTTTAAGTGTCATGCAGTGCTGTTGCATGGTCTTTTTTTAATCGCATTTTAAAGTATGTAATATTTTCATCCACAGGACCAATTTGTGTTTTGACCAGTTTTGAACCTGTCAACCAAGCAGGAGTTTTAATCGTTTTTTTGTAATTCTTTTGCGAGGATTCACAGCCAACTTAGGCATAGGCTTACATATTGACTTTTATACACTGTTTTGACTTGATTAGCGCTTGGCGCACTTAACGAATCACGTAGGATAAATTTGTTGGAACAAAAGAAAGTGTCTACATAACAAAAGAGTTCTACTCCCATAGGATTGGTTTGGAACACAAAATCGCCGCAGTTTTATTGTTTTGGAACACCAATGTGGCTGTCGTGACGTCATGCAAAAACACTATTGACTTACTGTCACAAAAGTTGCAGCTCTTCCTGCAGTTTTTCTGCATCCATACATCTCTGCACTGGCCAGTTTTGGCGTAATTACTACAGTAAGGTTTGTAATCATGGCACGGAAACAATTTCTCTGCAAAAGAAAGAGTTCGATGAAAGCTGTTTATCTCTTTGAACCAAACCCAAGGCTGATAGAAATATCTGCCAAAGTAGTCGGGATGTAAACTTACTTTTCTCTTCTTTGGTTAATTTAAGGTCATCCATTGCTTTCGGTGCGGCTAAATGAAAAAAAAATCATTTTACAATAATTAGGCATTTCGATCAAGGAAGGTAGGGGAAGCCTAAAAAAAATGTCAAACGTTGAATGTTTATAGTGGTCGATGCGCTTAGCTACAACTTGCTAGTTCTCAGGCATGGCATGCCACCTAAACTGAAAGAAAGAAATATAATATTTCAAATAAACATAATAGGCTTAAAAATGCCTACTGGCGGCAGGCAGACCATTTGGCTATTTACAAGCATGACAGAGGAGTTGAACTTGGGTCTACCAAGAAACAACTCCAGCTAAGTGGTCAGAGCGTGACTTAAACCCGCGACCTTCGGATTTCAAGTTCGGCGCCCTGGCCACTCGGCCACTCTTCCCATACTTTCATGTGACTCGTTCCAATCTTCTGACCGTGGCTATCAATACTGAGTATTCGTCATGTCATACCTAGCACACTTGTCCTTCGACAAAAAAAAATACTATAATAATAGTTTTGAAACAGCTTTTCATTTTACGAACCTGATTTTGGCTTGTTCGCTTTAGCTGCAGGCATTACCAAAGCTTCTGTAGAAAACAAGAAATTGAAAGGTTAACTAACTTTGCTGCCGATATTATGAGACTGCAAGTACCGGTCCATTATCTTCAAGTTAATCATATGTCATTACATGTGATTATTCAAGTTAGAAAGCGGTTTTCACTTATTGTCGAAAAGTAATTGGTTTTACACTCATTACGGCACACGATTTGCTTAAAAAACTGGCATCAATTTTTCATCCAATCAGAAGTAAAACCAAGCCAACTGTGACTCGCTCACACTCATTTTCCCGCGCTATCCGTCAGCTACATGTAATAACTTCGAGTTTTGATTGGTTCACTGTATTGTCTGTGTCCTTTGTGACGATCGCAGGGATTACATTGGTTTTGGTTTTACCACACTCAGTTGAAACCCGCTCTATCAGAAAGATATGATAGTTATAATCTGACCTGCCATCACTGGAGGCTTGTTATTAGACGCCTTGCCTCCAACAATGAATGTTGCTGTCTCTGTAAAGATAGAACAATTTTCGCATATTAATTACACCATATTGAGATATTTTGCTCAAAAATGCTCACACAAGCTGAATTTATGAACAGTGCAACATTCGTGTACCTGTTGGAGGTCCTTGCACAAGAGCCCCTGGTTCCTGAGCCCCTGTGTTTGCTTGAGGGGCATGCAAGTTCATTTTGACACCATTAACTTTGATGTCTGAAATGGTAAAAAAAAGAAGTAAGGAGCTTCATAAATTAGAGAAGAAGTGAAAAGAGTTCACGAAACTTACTTCAAAGAAATTTAATTGGATCTTTGATGTATTTTGGGGCGAAACGTTCTTTTTACAAGACAAGAGTTACTAACTTGTTAGAATTAAACATGATGAAACTTAGCAATTGCTGTAACCGCTTTCAGTAAATTAATCATTTGATCAGAAGCCTACCTGGTAACTTTTTCCCTCCTTTTCCAAGAACCATGGCAAAAACTGAAAAGTAATCAAATTACAGTCTACAGCAGAGTTTTCTAAAACGTTCTTCATTTCAACTATCGGGGAAACAACTATGTAGTAAGCTACTTCTGCTTGTGTTAAGCAAAAATTAACCCAATTGAGATGATTGTGTCTAAGAGAGTTAAGAGATATTTATACTTCTATGGTATACTTTGAGGGGGGCTTTGCTCAGTTCCTTTAGGGTGGAAGGGTTAATTGAGATTGATGAACAAGATGGCGACAGCGACAAAATTTTCCCGTGTTTTAATGACGCACCTGTGTGTTGTGCCTGCTGAGCATAAACACAGCACGTGATTGACAGCACAGCAGCCAATAGGAGCTGTCGTCTGTCCATTATACCTTCCTAAGAGGGAAATCAGACACTCAATTAAGAGACTAAATGTTTAGCTAGACGAATGAATTTCGATTCATACAATATTGTGTACGTCGATAGATCACAGCATACTTAACATTACTTGCGAAAAATTTCGCACGTTTAGTTTTCGGACACTTTTTATCTCATTTCGGACAAATCTCGGACAAAGATTTCAAACACTTTGCTGAAACATAGCTGAAGTAAATTTACGCCAACAAAACAAGAATTAGAATGAAACAACACCTGTGAAAAGGATAGTTTTGCAGCACACTCGAGGTTTTACAGATATTCCGAAGGGAGGATAACACAAATTCTATCAGGAAAGTTTCCGAAATTAAAGACGTCCGAAATTTTTTGCAGGTAATGTATATCTCCTTAATGGCAAAGTGAGCACAGAATCGAGTAGTGTTTAATTTAGTCTCGTTCTTTTATAATATTTGACAGTTTGTCATAAAATATTTCCAATGAACTTTCATCATCATCGAGGGAGGCCTTTACGAGTGACAAGCACCTTGCGTCAACAACAAATACTGAACATTCGATTCACATTATCCCTCGACACAAGTTAATCACAAGCCCTGAGGCTTACATTATTACAGTCACAGTCTAAGAAGTGTTGTTTTTTAACTTGTACCAATTGTTTAAGCCGGCCTTAAAAGGAAAGAATATTGTCGGTTGACGCAACTTTTGGCAAGTAAAGGCATAGAGCACATGTCATAATTTTATAGTTAAAGAAACAGCAAATGAAGTAAAAATTTAGTGCCAACCACTGAACTGAAAACGTGTACAGGAAAAGAAGAACTACTCCTCTCAAAATTGACTGTTTTCATAAAAACCGTAAAGAAGACTATTTATAAGCTTTTGACACCTACGTTCCAAAACGGTTTTTCTTTTTTTCTGGAAAACGTTTAAGGTTACTCAGATATTATTTATAAAATCAAACTTCAACACGAATTATAAAATGCTTTGAGTGATTTCAAGTTCCGAAAGGGGACGTTCGTGGACTTTAAATACGCAGTTTGAAGAGCAATGATACTTGTCAGTTCTAAAACAATAACCTTGACACCATAACATAACCTCAACGCTAAAACTGCAAGCCGACCAAGACAATTGCTTTATAAAAAAAAGTTGCTTTACTCAGTAAAAATTGAAACGAAGCAAACGAAATGTCTTACCTTTTTTATTTCTTGTCTTTTTTGTCGTTGAAAAGAAGTTTTAATCTTAGAAGAAGTTTTGATCTTGGAATTTATGTCATGAGACTGAAATTCCAAACACCCTCAAAGGAACGATCTTCACTCGTTATTTTGTTGATCACACGTGACCTGTGAACAGCGGGTACTTCGCTCGAAAAATTACAAACAACTGATCTTCACCGACACCAAAAATACGTTTATTTTGATATCAAAATCAAAACTGCACAGGTGACAGCTTGTACCTTGGAACAAATAACGTTTCCCTTGTTTAAAAAAGAAAATTGTTCGGTAAAATTATTTCGTATAAAAAAAGAACACAACACAACTTTTTTCGAAGAATAATAGCAGCTTAGAGGAATACAGACTGCTTTATTTTCAAGGAAGTTCGTTCGCTATTCGTGTTAATCTATAGCAGTTCAAAAGTGACTGTGACAGTGCTTCTTAAATTATAAACATAAAGGCAATGGTTTTTCTAGTTCTCTATATTTTTTTTTTTATTTTTCTCCTAGAAATGAAAATACTTTACCATACTTAACTATACCCAGAGCACTGCCCTTGGGAAAGTTAAAGCGACCGGCGCAGAAACGCCGCTGATCAAGGGAAACAAAAACTCTTTGCATGATGAATACTTAAGCACACCTGCGGACCTACAATGGAGACAGCAGTAATTTCCGAGGCAACAAAAAGACCGTTTTTACATGACGTCACGGCAGCCATTTCGGTGTCCCGGAACAATGTAAAGGCGGCTTCGCTGGTGTACCAAACCAATCCTGTGGGAGTTTAATTCTTTTCTTACGCAAACACCTTCCTTTCTTCCAATAAATTTATATGGTTGCTATTGACGTGATAAGTGGAAACAGGGCTCCTGGTGGAAACGCTTTATAAAACAAAGGTAGACTGAGGATTGGAATCGGAAATTTTGCGGGCAATCAACTTTCATGCTGCACATAAACTTCATGTACAAGTCTTCAACTCAACGTTAATATTTAGATTTGACGGGCATTCGATCATTTTTTTACTTCCATATCGGTTTTGCTTATCTGTCACTTGCCCCATAAGTTTTTCCAGGCGAAAATCATGGGCCCGAATCGTAATATTCCGATTCCTCGTCGATAGTGTACAATCGATACCTCCTCGGTCGCGTTCGTTTGACGTTTTCTTCGTCTTCGCCGTCGTCGTCCTCGAAGAGAGGGTTAAAAGTAACGTTGCTGTGAACCTCGCTTTCAAACAAGTCGCTGAGAGAGCAGAGGTCACCTGTGCGCAAGGTCTGGGTACAACTAGCTGAAAATCCGGGACCTTGCCTCCGCACGTGCGCTGCAAAAGAGAAGCTAGCTTCAATCTGTCCATGATAATCGTTAAACATGGATGAAGGAGATAAACTTCTAGTTCCATTCTCGGCAACTTCTAGTTCATTTCTTTGGCGTTGACTCCTCCTCGTGAGAATTTTAGTCCGCAAATTTAATTTTGACTTGACTTGTGGGTACTCGTCCCCGGAAGAACCTTCCTCATCACATTCATTCGTAAAACGCGAATATTTTCTTTTCCGAAATATCCCACTCAAATGCTTCGTCTTGCTAGGATTTTTCCACATCTCGGCCATGAAATCCGGCTCAGTGTACGATCGAATTTTTTTTGTGTTTAAGCGCTCCTTGGAAGACTTAGCTTCATGGCTTTCCTCGTCATTGATGAAGTCGCTTGCCCGATAATCCACCAATGTCCGCGAAGGCTTGGTTATCTCCTTCTCGCTTGCGGTGGCGACATGTTCTCGGAAAGACGGCAAAACATTTGTCTCCACCAAAACAATTTTCTCCCCTAGGTCGCCTGGAAAGTACAACATATCGGTTTTTAGAATAATAAATTCTTTCGAAATGGTTTTCTAGTCGTCTTGATTATTAAGAAAGAATACTAACATCCAATGCAAGGCTCCTGGAAGCGGACTCTCATAAAACAAGGACGGGGCTGCTCGTGGGAAATTTTGTCAAGAACACCTGAGAGGTACCAAAATCCTGTTTTGTGGGCGTGGCTTAAAGTTTCTTTCACCCTTAAGTGGTAGCAATTCTTTACAACACGTAATCTCCTGTCATATTTTTCCGGTTCAATACCCTTAAACGTACCGTAAAAACTCCCGCTGTGGACCTTTTGCGGCTGAACACCCCTAAGAGGTACCAAAACCGTTTTTTTAACCCCTAAAAGGTACGACAAGCACTCCTGTCCTTCTCATGTGCGAGTCCCTCCCGAAGGGAAGGCTAGCAGTTCTATGCCTTATATTAGTTGAAACTCCCGTTGAACTCACCTTTTACCTTCCTAGCCTCTTTTTCAATCATGTTCCACTCTTGAGGTGAAATTTCTTCATAAAAACTGTGAACGAGAAAGAATTCTACGAATCTAAGGAATTGTTGATAGTTAAGTTTTTTACGTTGTCACTGTGTACCAATGGCAATTTTCTTCCCATCTTTTTAAAAACAATAAGCAACTTTAAACCTTAAACCCACGATTTGCAAAGCACCCAAAGCAAATTATCTTTCTTTAAGTTTTTCTTACAACCTTTTAAGAGCATAAAATGCACTTCAATGAGCCATGATACGACCAATGCGTGGTTATTTTATTTTTCGCCGTGTGTTTCGTTAGAAATTTCCGAAAGAAGCGATTTGATTGAATTATTTATTTGATCTAGTCATCCTTCACACATGCATGGAAGAATTTCTCAAGCCATAACATACCACAGACCAAACTATCGTAAAATTTAGGTAAAATCGCAAACTAAAACTCTTCACGTAAAATCACTTGGCAAACGATTTACTCTGATTAAATACTTCGCGTTCCAATTTAAACGTATTTCGTTTGGGTTTTAAAACTGTTAAACTAATATTATCACAATAGCATGATAGCAATTTATTCAACTAAAAGTAATCACATTTAGATTTAATTTCAACTTACTTTTCTAAGAGGAATTCGTCTCGGTAACACAACCCTCTCCAGCAGAACGTACATTTTCGGCAACACAAGCAACATGAGACTCTACAGCAATTTGCGAAGAAACTATTAAAACATGCGCCAGTGAAAGAAGTTCCGGAAGAATCCATCGCGAAGATGATTGTACACTGATCCCAAACCGCCTCAAGTCGCAGTTCGAGAAAACATTATCAATGTTGAAAGTATTTTCAGTCGGCAAAGAAACTCTTCTAAAAAAACCTTTGCTTTTTGGTAATTTGGGAGCGAACATAGCAAAGCTTCACCGGCTTTGTTCGTGAGTTATTTCATGATTTATGTAGTTTTTGTCGACATCTCATTCATAATTGATAAGCCATTTCATTACATCTTATACTGAAAGACTTGCATCTTGAATTCATGTGAGGATATATGCATTTACATAGTTCGGTTCCTATATCTTGTTAATTTTCGTTGTTTCTCTATCATTAAGTACTTTTCAAAGAAATTATCGGCTTCTATTTACACACGTTATTGAGAAATCGTTATACAGGATTATATTGTAATCGCAAACCGAATTAATTAGGATCATTACAGATGCCTAGGTCTTTCAAATAATTAGTGGATATTTTTAAACCATTAATTTGCGTCAGAAATCATTGTTATAAGACACATCCCCTTAACTACAGCTTCTTTGTTTCCTCCTCTTTTTAAAATCAGGCTCGATAGTTAAGTGATATCATTTCAAAACCGTGTCGAAATTTGTAATTGATAGTTTTGTGTACATTATTTATCCTTATTTTTTCGCAAGGACGTACATACTATATATGACATTGTTTGTTGTTTGGTAAGTACAATAAAAATTAAGGAAAGCGCAAACGTTTTAAATTGTCTGCGTTCTAAACATCCCTGTTATTTCTTACGTTATAGACAAATTTTGTCTAAGAAGGCGGGCTTTGTATGACTTGTAAGACCACTGTAACCGCGCCCTCTCAGACAGTGACGAACGTCGGCTCGATTCTCGACCCAACCCCTCCTTAGACTCTTGATTTGCACTGCTGGTGCGAAATGCAGGTTTTTAAAAGCTTAAAAGGATACACTTTGGGGAGGGGAAAGGGTTGGTGAAACTGTATGGACTAAGCTCCCTATCTCACTATACATAGCTCGACACACCGCACTACCGATTAAAGTGTCTGCCCTCTTTAAGCTTGCAACAGAATTTTTATAAGAAAACAAGAACTTCTAAAGACTGTTAACAAAGCTCAAAGAACAAACTGCCATTTTTATTACAGTGATGCACATAAAAAAATGATTCCTAACTGAAAATACTCATATGCAATGAATTCTCTTCATTTAGTGTCAACTCCAGAAATCCACTCAGTCCAGTTGCAAATGAATTCAAAAATGATAACTTCGCCTAACTAACAACGACTTAAAATCGACCAGAAGCGAATGTGAATGCGAATGTGAATGAAGTTGAGAGTGAAAATTGATAACTTTACAGGTAACACCATGATATTCATGGATTCTGTAATGAATTGTCTGAATAAAAAATCTTTCACGTTTCAGTAGAGAAATGTCCATGGTATTTTTGCAATGACTCTGGTCTATAGTAACACAAAAAAACCAGCGCACATAAACGAATAAAGTATTTAAGATTGCATATGTAAAATTCTTGTTTGCAGCGTCTTTGAAATTATAGCGCTAAGGATGAGGAGGATGTGGAGGATTGTATTTTAATCTGGCGATAATAGCATCTAGAGTGTGATCTGGTGGCGGTAGAACACACTGCCATCTTTGCGTCACCTTTGCCCTGGAGGATGGAGGTAATTCTTGCACCAAATCGAGTAATGTCGGATCTGGCTCACAAAGATTTATACGTTTAAGACAACGGCAGTTCTCGACCAGCGCGTTCATCAACACGGCATCCGCAACCGAGTCCATTGAAGCAAAGTTTATGAGGGACACCGCCTCGAGAGATTCACAATGGCGGATGAGGTTCGGAAAAAACATGCTTTCGGAGATACTGGCTTTACCAAACGCTCCGTATTCCAGGACCTGTAGCTTGGGAAGCATCCTTAAGACCTCCGCCATGGCTGATGGGTTGATGCTTGAAGACTGATACACTCCTAAGCATTTCAGCTTAGGGCAGGATCGGGATAAAATATACAAAGCTTCTGGAGTCAGAGTTAAACTCCACCGCACGTCCAACATTTCTAAGTTAGTCCCGGTGTCGAGTCGCGCCATTTGCAGTAAAACCGAGTCTGTAACCGCGCGACCCACGCCGCAGTAGGACAAATTGAGATACCTCAGAGTCTTGGCGTGAGTGACGAGGCTAATGAGGCCTATCTGTGTTATGTTTGAACACGCAGAAATATCCAATTCCTCTACAGGAACGTACTTCCACTCAGGGATCACGAAACAGTCATCTCGCACTGGCGTGTAGCGGAGGAGAATCGTACGCAGCCGAGAACACGATCGGAACAGCGTACAAAAGGTCCGTCCGTAGACGTATTTGCATCCGTTTAAGCAAAGTGATTCTAGGAGCGGGCAGCATTCGGCGACTTTACCAATAACATCGTCTGTAATTGTATCGCAGTTCGTACAGTCCAGGATAACCAGTCTTTGCATCTTGGTAAACATTGAGGGAACCGCGCCCTTCGAAGAGTTATTTCCAACACCCAAGTATTTTACTTCGCAGAAGTGCCTTGATATCCGTCCCAGGAAGGCGAAATCTCCTTTGATCGGCCTCAATTCCACCAATTCCAGCTGGGAAGGGAATTCATATGTAACTTCAGAGTACTTCGGAGGTGGAGTCGGCGGTCGGAGTTTTGACCCACGGCTAAATATCAAATATTTCAAACTTTTGCATTTTCTGTTCAGTTCACTTAGCAGCTCGAGCGAAATTTTACAGCCACCCAAGTGAAGTATTGAAAGGGAATGAGAAAACCTTGTCCTTATAAGCATGTGCAAGGTGTCTTCGTCAAGTTTAGCAGCTTGTCTCTTTATGTTGACCCGCTTCCACAGCGAGTGGTCGTATGCCAGTCTCCGCCAGTCATTGCAAACCTTGGCAGCCCTTCCCAAGTCCGCCACTGGTAGGAAAGAAAATACTTGTAAAATGACTATTTCTGGCAAACAATCCATACCGAGATGGATTGGTAGCTTGGCTGGCCACTTTGTGATAAGTGGCGCTGGCGTGATCGTGTTCAATCCATGTTCTCATTAAAATTCAATTAAACGTCACAGACGCAATTAAATGAATGGAAAAACCAACCTCGCGCTGGAGTTAATTTGCGCGGAAGCCGACACGCACGAGCTCGCGCGTGTCGATGAACGTTCCTTGCTGTACTTCGCTTAAAAAAGAGCTACAAAACGTGAAATGACTTTTTCAAAGCTCTTCGTTCACCCACTACATGGTCTTAGCCAGTTTTTCTACTCACTTAGGGATCTGACAGGAAACGAAAATAGTAAAAAAAAACTTAAGATTTACCGAACGGTTGAAAAACCTCGTATAGCTTTTTAGACGTGGGTATTTTGCACCAAGTGACAATTCCGAAGCATCGGATAATCAGTTGTCCTTTGCACTGGCTGCCTTCTCCCAACGCGGCTAGAAATATTGCAAATTCATCACAGGCAAGCTCCCAAAACTATTTCAAGCTTTCTATAACAGTACACGGTAACAACTTAGACCACTTGCTCGGTGACTCAGCGTAATGGTTTCTTTAGAACCCATTTTCTTGGTATAAGTTGCTACCGAAAGGTTTTGGCCAAAACGCAGTGGAAAAGCAGGATGTATTTTGAGCCATGGATCGAATCATAGCATGAAAGGTTCAGTAACAATGCAAGGCTTAGAATTTGAAACACTGGAAAACATAGTTTGTCATCATTCCTAGTGATCACTGCATGATTCAAGAAGCGTTTATTTCCAGCAAAGTTCGTGAACAATAGAAACTTTTTACCGGTTATTGAAAAATTAATACATTTTGGAATCTTGATACTCTAAACGCCATTTCTAGTGTTCTAAAACGACAATTTTTGTCAAATACGTTCGGCAGATTGATCGTCATTTTTATACTTGTTTTCCACGTAATCTTGATATAACTATAGAATCAAATTTCTACCAGGGAGGGCAAAGTAATCCACTGGGTCGGGTCCCACCAGGTCTGTTAGGTGTGAAGAGGAGGACGAGAAGCGTTTCCCCCGCGTTCTCCTTCCCCTCTCCCCAACCCCTGAACTGCTGGCTGACACAGTCAAGGTCAGGCCTGCGAACGCAGACGTATTTCCGGTTGTCGCTTGTCCGCGGAGCCGGAAATACGTCTGCGATTGCAGGCCACGGTCAAGGCAGCTCTTCGGATCGGAGGAGAAAGTGAACTAAGTCCGTTACAGAATTCTGTGCACAGCAAATGAGACATTCTTCCGTTTCCAAATGCTTTTAGGCCGCTCATAAATTCTCCCAAATATAAGCTTGCTAAGTTGCAAGCCACACAAAACCCTTTACAATGTTTATTTCTACAATGTACCCGGTAATAACCTGGATTTTCATTGACAAAGGACCGCAAACTGTCTAATAACATCAGTGACCTTGTTTGACGTCATAGTATTCACATCGTGCCAGACTTATAAACATTTGGATAATGAAGATTGGTTCCTGTGATAAATTGTTTGTTTATTTCTCTTACTAAAACAAAGCTCTCCCCTCTAGCGTGAAACTATATGCTCAAGTAGAAATTAAAGAATACGTAAATATTTTAGGAACACACAAAAAAACAACGCTGTTTTCAAATTCTTCACGATTTTTTTTCAAAAATCTCAGTGATTCGTGCGACTGGGCAGAACTTAACGAGTTCAGCCAAAAAGAAAACAACACAAAGAGTTTTCGACATTTTTTCGAAAATTCCGAAGTCGTCAAGGAAATTGTTTTGCTCCTACTTGACAAAAGTAATTCATGGACCAAAGAAGCTGAAGAAGAACAGTGTGAAAGTATGGTTTATAAAGTATGCAATTTTTGTTACGTCATGTCTACTCACACTTGCCTGAAGAAGAGAATTCTTAGGTTTCAATGACCTCCAAGAATAAGACGCGCTAATGTAAAAACAACGCTTAGTATTAAAACTTCAATTTCTTCTTTTGTGGTTCACAAAGACGCCGAGGTTCTCTATTATGTTGTTCTAAGTAGGTAGGTAAGCCAGCCCTGTCAAAACACAATAACAAAGACTTAGCATGCAATAATAAAAGGAATTAGACACCAAAATATTGCTTGCATACCGTATAGTAAAGCGTCCTGTCAGCTATGAGGAGGGTTTATTGCTTGTCCATAAGACAAGTGTCTGATACCGTAACGGCTTATAAACTAGTAGCCATTGTTAAATCTTTTATAGGTCTCCTACTCATTTATCAAAATTTAATTTCTACTCGTTAATTTTATCCAGTTCTTGAATATTCTCTTTCTCAAAGACTGATAAAGTAGGAAGGGGTGCTGGCTCGTCCCGAAATCTAAGATAGCGGATTTTTCTCATTTCTTCTTCAGAAGGAATCTCCTCTTTGACTTTTCGAAGACGCTGATCAATAACTTCATTAAAGTCCATGAATCCCAGACTCGATAAATCCGGCATAGATCTAGAAAAGTCATCATCTCGACTAGCTCTTAAGAGAAGAGAGTTTCGAAACAGTTCTGCGTCTAGCAGATAACCTTTGTCGCCCTCATCGACTGCTTGTGTGCTCTCGTCAGGGTTTTCTTCAATTTCTTCATTAGATTGTTCTTGATCTTCGACATTTATCGTGGGCACCACGCATTTTTCAGACTGCTTTTGTTCATTTTCCCCCTCTTTGATTCGCTCCCCTGAGCTGGTATTAGGTCTCTTTAAGAAATCAGTAACTCGGTCACTTAACTCCAAGGAGGGCTGCGATATAACTTCGGAACTTCGGCTTCGCGAAGTGGTTTTATCAAGAGAACGAGTGCTTCCCCCATCCGCGACAGAGTCAGACATTGGTTTGCTT
>Ga0126339_10002256_pt1 | contig 13722 bp, 5 predicted proteins | sample OrbTmetagenome_2_FD_92532 | JGI IMG/M metagenome (GOLD analysis project Ga0126339, IMG submission 92532) | Coral microbial communities from Petempiche,Puerto Morelos, Mexico - Orbicella T R C metagenome | ecosystem: Host-associated > Invertebrates > Cnidaria > Coral | place: Petempiche,Puerto... | reverse complement strand
TTCATCAACAAGTCGTTTCCCTTCGCACAGTTCGGTGCCTGCAGCTTCAGCAAATCCATCAGCTGCATGCATGAAGGAGAATGTTCAACCAGCAGTTCCAATCAGTTCAAACCAAGTTTCTTCCTCAGGGAATGTGGCAGCATTGACCGGTATGCCGTGGTCCATGCACAGCATGGCCACTAAACAGAATCTCTCGGCGCCATTTCAAATTTTTAACAGCTGTGTGTTTAACATCAACTACTTAAGAGAAAGTCCCCGTCCCGAAAAGCCAAGCAAACGAAGAATCATTATTGTATAATTGACTCTGATTCGTTTACGACTTGAAGTGAGCTGTCGATCGACTCAGCTCAAAAACATTTTACGTTGCAGGAAAAACTGCCCTGTTTAGCGTTCGTGCTGATTTTTACGAAATTCTGGTAAGTTGTTCTGCGCAGTTGTGCGTTTTTCATGCAGGGTTGCGTCTTTGACTGACATAAGACTTATTTTTCGCTCATCACTTAGCAACCAGCAAATCCATTTTGACTGTAGTCAATTTCAGAGAGACATTAAACAATTTACGCCTCCTTTGTCAGTCTTTTAATGCAAATTTTCCCTTTCTTTTATACCTTGGTATTCTCCTTTTCTCGGAAATTGTAATTTTTATGATTAATTGGTAATAAGACTTCGTGTCGTCCAATTCGATTTGTAATCATACTCGTGATAAACAAATCGGACTCCCGCTGCGCGGTCGTCCGATTTTGTTATCCCTCGTATGATTACAGACCGAATTAAAATAAACAAAAATAAACTTTGTATATAGAATGCGTAGGAACCATTCATCTTGGCATCCACCTTCCAGTTTAAGTTCATCAGTATTTTCTTGCAGGTTCAACGAAGACAAGTGGAATCCCATCTTCAATTTTCCACGAGGCTCCATCTTGATTTAGCTTGTTTGAAATTAAACGACACTGAATTAAGATTAAGTAATACAGAAGTAGAGTTAAGTCGAATGCAAGAAACAAATAAGAAACTGGTGGAGAAAGTCGACAAACTCGAAAAGGAAATATGTGAGGATGCAGGAAAAACTGAGCCCGATTTCCCAGTAGTGTTTGTTTGGAAGATTAACAATTTTAGTGAAGTTCTGAGACAGGCGAAGGCCAGAGAAAACGTAGTAGTAGAATATGGTCCATTTTTGACTGGCAGTTATGGCTACAAGTTAAAAGTTAAAATTTACCCTAATGGTAGTGTGTCCTGTAGGAATACTCACCTGTCGGTGTTCATCGTCGTCATGAAAGGTGACTATGACGCTATATTACCCTGGCCTTTCAAAAAGAAAGTGAAGTTTACATTAATCGATCAACATGAAGATCCAGTTGAACGGGTAAACTTTAGCAATTGGGTCCGTCCAAGCAATGCCCTAAAACACTTTGCAAGGCCAGTGAGTGAAGAGAACACAGGGCGGGGGTTTCCGACGTTTATATCTCACGAGAAACTTTTTTCAAGGCGCTTCGTCGTGGATGACACTTTGTTTCTTCAGGTTGAAGTCGGCTCGCCATCCAGTTGATTTTTAATGTTTAAGGAATTAGTTTTACTCTCGCACTCCTTCACATCGCGCGGAAAACGCTATGTTATCGGGGAAGTCAATCCCTACAAAAAGAAAAATCTCTAAGGATTTCGGGGTTGCTATGTGTACAAGCATATCTCATGCGACTATGGCTCTGAAATAGAGTCGTAATATTGTAAAAAAACCTTTTCTACATTGTAATAAAACAAAGCATGGTTTTAACGTTGTTAACAATCCTCGGACTCGTCTACAATACCATTTACTATGCGCGTGGAACTTTCCGAAAACAATACGAAAATAGGTCTTGGTCTAGCTTGTAAATCAAACGAATTACACAGTTTTCCGTGGATAATACCACGCTCCAAGCATACAAAATCGGCAAAAGTGAGAGACTTTTATCAGAGATGGCATGCATAAGAAAATGTAGCTTTTATTATGAAACAAAGTTTAAGCAATTTGTACGGCTAAGTAATTTTCTTCTTGACCAAGAGTGTTCCATATTCAGGTTAAAATTCCAGATTCATTTTATACTGATTGCAGTTTATCAGTTTATTGATACGGTATTTACAATCAATTACTACCAAGTATTATGCAGTTGTTATCGCCGTAAAAAATACTTTTTAATCATAAACAATGTTTCTTCTATTGTACATGGTAAAGGGTGTCTCGATCTCTTTCACAATGCTACAAGCACCAATCTCTGTAGATCTATGGCAGCCTGGGACTGCCATAACAAAAAACCCATTGTCTTAACAAGTTTCTTGGAATTTTTGTTGTTGTTGTTGTTGTTTTTTTTTTGTTTTGCTTCTTCAGTTGTATTTTTTCTGTTTCGTTTAATGTCATTTTGGTTTTTTCAAATCACAAAAATATTTTAATTTAAAATGAAAAGTAAATAAATCAGCGTTTGCCGTTGACCTTGGTAAATGCACCGAAATGCATTCTGGTCTATGGCAACGATAGGCCACGCGTGCGTTTTTTTATTTTTTTTAATTTTTTTCCGCTATGGCAGCGATAGGCCATAGACATTTTGTTTTTAATTTAGTTTAAAATGTCTATTTTTTTTCAAACTATTTTTTCTTTTCTTTTTTTAATTTATTTCGCAGCAAATTTTGGTTACGTTTGAAATTACTTTCATTTTTAAAATCATTTTTTTATTTTGTTTCTTGACATATTTTCTTTGATTTAAATTAATTCCTTGATTTATTTACTTTTGATTTTAAATTAAAATATTTTTGTGATTTGAAAAAACCAAAATGACATTAAACGAAACAGAGAAAATACAACTGAAAAAGCAAAAACAAAAACAATGGGTTTTTTTATGGCAGTCCCAGGCTACCATAGAGATCGTAGAATTTTGTTTGACTGGGTCATAATTACAGAGGTAACAAATGACTAATCAGTGCATAATCAATGGATAATCAATAAGCTAACATAGGATCTCTTATGCTCATTAAGTTTCTATCATTTTCCAGTAAATATTCAGATTTTATAAGCACCGTATGTCAATTAGTGTTGCTATTTTACTAGTGTCCCCAATTAGTCTATCTAGGCTAAACACATAGACACTTAAATAAAGGTTTTACTTTACTTACTCTACTTTAATTCTATCGCAATGAGTAATAAATCAGTGGCCGCAATGAGTAACCAAATAGAAGATCTTTTAGATCTTATAACCGCGCTTTTAAAAATTTAACTGTTTTCTTAGGACCACAGTCACAACGCAGTGCACATTCCAAAGCAGGCCTTGATGATTTCATTGATTACTGTAGACACCACATCACTTGATCAACACAAACTGTATCATTGCACCATTGCTCTTAGCCGCTGTGAAATCTGCGACGACGTAATGGTCTTAATCTGGAACTTTCTTTGGAATATGTATGGGCATTAACGATACAAACAATACGATAATAACACTATTAACAACAGCTTTCTTTCTTAAAGTGCACCTAACCCCAATTTTATTTTATTTATTTATTTATTTATTTATTTTTTGCGCTAAAACGAATCTACTTGTTATTTGAAATACTTCTGCGGAAAAATTTTTGGATTCGGTTCAATCCTCGATTTTCTGTGCCCCGACGAAATCTCGAAAATAGCTTCAAAACACCGCCATTTTGTTTCGCGACCGAATTTGAGGAGAATGGGTCCAGCGGCTGTTGTGACGTCTACCCAGGAAGGTTGGATATCTCGATCACGTCCTCTCATTTCCTTCAAGATGGTGCAATACACATTCGAAAAGTGCGCAGAAACGCCTTCCAGAGGTGCTATTGGCTGTTGCAGCAATATCCCAGATTTAAAGAAAGATATACTGTACAATTAACTGACGATGATCGGCTAATGGTACAATAAAGACGTAAACGATGGTTGATTTTGTCGAACCGAAACAAGCGAACTGCCGTCTGTGAGAACCATTGAAGAACTGTCACTGGAATTTGTTCCGCAGACTTTCAAACGCTATTTTCATAAATTTTCTGCTTAAAGCTAACCCGCAATTTGTAGAAATACTACCGACAACCTATATCTTCCAATCCCGCAGTATCTATAACATAACCGGCGAAGTTGTGTTATCGATCATGATCGAGAAGCGTTACGACCGATACACTGATTGTAAATAGGTCGCAACTGTACGCCGCTAACCAACACTTATTTCTCTTTCGATTTAGATGAAAGTCGAAGATTAATCCTTTAGAATAACATGATAACAAAATTGTTAGACTCGCAGTTTTTCGAAGGTTCGGAAATCAGCAGTGCGACAAAGATTCTGTGTAATAGTGCCGAAAATATGACTGTGTAACATCTGCGAACCGCTTTGGGAACACATCCTTTTCGCTTATCCGACGAATTCCTCTGCAATTTACAGAACAATTCACATTGGTTATTTGGAGTTACGAATTAAAACGCGTGACAATGTGAGATCGCCTTGTTTCCTGCAGCTTCAAAAATACAGGTCCAAACAGTACAATTTTCAATCGATCGAAGCCAGTGTTTTGGAGGTCATCAAGTCTCGAAAACTGCAACACGTACGTCGATCTTATAAACATGAAGCATTCAACAGAAATAAAAACACAAACTGGATTTAATAGAACAATCATACCTTGACAAAATACATTCTCGTTAAGGACAAATGTAAACGGGCTAGAAACACGGGTGGGAATCTTGTGTTTAGATGACGAAATTACCATCTAAAGGAATTGCGGTGACTCCGCCCGCTGGTCACTCCGCCTGCTGGTCACTCCGCCCGCTAGTCACTCCGCCCGCTGTCACTCCGCCCGAAATCGAAGTCACAACGCCCGATAAATAAGATACCTGAAACGATAGACTATTAAGTTCTAAATTAGCTCTAAATTATAATCTAAGAAATTTTTACCCGATATTTTTGGCTTAAGAAGTGCAGATTAGAGCAACAACTCGGCGCGACTCGGGTACACGAAATCCGAAGTCGTTCAGTCTCACGCACGGTAGTTTTAGAAGTTCAATTCCTTCTGGATGACGAGAATGACCAGTGAGATTTAGGGATGTGCTTTTCTTTTCTAGCAACAAATGGTAAAGATAGCGCAAACACTACAACTTGGTATTAAACTCTAGGACTGCATTCGATTGTTGTCCAAACACGCTGTTTAGAGTGATCAAAACTTCTTCGGTTGAATGTTACGCTTAGCTTGTATACATAATAACCAACGTTTCACTTGAAAAACTATAAACTAATAAAAATCCTCTGCTTTATAAAACTTCAGTTATTTATAATGGTTTTCAAAACTCTTTTTGCTCGATTGTTGTGTGGATTATTGTGTGGATTATTGTTTATGCAAATTTGACTTGGATGACAAATGGTAAAGATAGCGCAAACACTGCGAAACCTGTTAGTTTCGACGTTTGGCGTTTTATAATAGCGTAATAGTGTAACTTAAAGTCTCTTTTAGAGACTCTATGGAACTTAAAACAATTTATTTCATTTACGATGAACAAATATTACTGACAACGAAATATACATTTATAACGGGCGGTGTGACTTCGGATTCAAACGAACGATTCAAACGCAGAGCAATTTTGATATCCGTCGTCGGTTCCAAAGCGTACGACGTCCTATCAGACCTGTGCTCACCAGAAGCTCGTTTCGAGAAAACTTACGGTGATCTTGCAACCATTCTCAAAGGCCATTTCGCTCCGAAGAAACTTCTTAAGAGAGTCCTTTGAAATTAACAACACAAAGTCCTTTGACATTAACAACGCGAAAAAGGACGCTAACTTGATGATTGGACGCCCCGCCCAATTTAATTGATACTGTAATTGAAGTGTTTGGATTGTCCTTGAGGTTGTTTACACGCGCTCGGTAAATGAATATAAAGCGTCTTTGTTCAATCCACTTTTCCACATCTGTTATTGTTTTGCTGTGAGACAATAGCAGTTTTTTTCTTTGTTTATTGATCCTGGCCATGGTATAAAAGAGGTCGCAAAATGCTTGAGTCATTCTCGATTATAACGAGTATCATCTACAAGAGCGAAATTCTACACCTGAATACTGATGGCTTATCCATGCTTGAACTGCAATAATGAAGTTACCAACTGCCAAGAGGCTATACTATGTGATTCCTGTAATCGTTGGTGTCATAGTAATGTGGCACTGACATTACCCGCTAAGAGTCCCGTGCTGCAGTACGAGATAACAAAGATCCTCCTCCCTCTTTCAAAGTACACCAATCTATGGTAAGTGAATAATGCATTTTTGTCAAAGACTGTTATCATTACTGCATATAATTCAACCTCTGTAGCAATTGTCAAAATCCTTTTTTATCATTACCTAACCTTCCATGTTTTCTCTTCAGAAATACCTGAAGATGACTCTTACCCTGCTGAAAACTTTGATAAGATACTAAGTGGATGAAAAGTGGATGTATGATGTATGAAAATTGATAAATGCTAAAAATGATACACTGATGTAAATGCATCAGTTCATATAAGGTAATAGACACACCCACAAAATAACGGTTCCAAAATAACTGTCATATGCGGTTTCTCATATTGTTTTGTTTCAATCAAATTTTAGTTCTATAAAGGATCCCGAAGGGGCGAGGGGGTGGGGGGGATTGGTCCAGAAGCAAAAATCCTATAATCTCATAGTTGTGCTCAAATGAAATATGAAATAATTTAATGATGAATGATGAGCAATAAAATGTTACTGTGGTTTATTATTAAAATTTAAAATAATTAGTGTGCACACCTGTGTAACTTTTAAATTCGATGCGGGTTATATGTATATATATGTTGCTCATATATATCCTTATTGTTTTTGTTGTTATTTTTCAGAACCGCCTGCAGTCGCTCTACCTCCATTGACCAGTGAACCATCAATTTTAGATCCTGCCCCCAGAGGCATTCCTACTGGTCCTGAAGAAGGACCAAATCATCGAAAAGGACAGGAACAGCCACAACTTATTGGCAGTGCGGCAACAGGCTTAAGAAACTGTACTGTTCAGCCACAGTAATAGAGGTAATGATTTAAAACTCAACGTTGGCTGACCTACTATCAAAGCTGATGATAATGGCATGATTCATTTACATTAATTACTGACTAATTTACAGGTTAATATAGATTGGTTTACTGCATATTTACAATGGTTGATTGTTTGATTAATTAGAATGAGGGAACGTTCAGACTTGGTAAAAGTAACCACAGCCATCCAGCAGAAGTAGGGGCAGCCATTACATCAAAGATACTTGCAGATGTCAAAAAGAAAGCAACTACGAACGTCTTCAAGCCAGCCTCTGCAATTGTGAATAAGGTAATCTAGACTTATTGATTTATATCTACATAATCGCAATATATGATGGATTCCTATGTTACTAAGTTTTTTTTTTCAGTTGCATAGTAAGTTAAGAGTATGTATGAGAGGATCTAACAATAATCACCTGGATTTTGGTGATTTTAGGTTCTGTCTGAAAGATTGCATGAAGGACCCTGCCCATCACTGCCTAAGCCTGCCCACATTGCTCGAGCCGCAAACAGACATCGACAAAAATTAAGACCTGAGGACCCGACTGACCTGACCTTCGAACTACGTCCCGACTGTATTCCAGACAATTGCCTCCAGTGTAATAGTAGAGCTCATGTGTGGGCTGGGTGACTTTGCAGGGATCCAAATGTAAATGTAAATGTTTTGCAGCGTTTTCGTTGAGGTCAAAAAGCTTGACTCTAATTTACATATATGGTGACTGTAACGCGATACTTCTGTTTACGTTTCGGAAAAAAAAAAAAAAAACTCGACTTCCGTACTGCTTTCGAGATACGTTTGCTTGTATATTAAGACAAAATGGTTTGTTTCAGCATCAAATTGGGACAGCAGAGTAGTTTGACTTAATTTTTTGTTCCGCTATAATTTTTTAACCTTTTTTTCCCTATAAAGTTCTACTGAGTGAAATTTTGTGAAAGAAATATTAGTTTCCATGAAGGTAACCTATCTTTTTTTTCAGAAAGTACTTTTCGCGTCCTTTCTAACGAGATACGGTAAACTGCTCTGCTGCAAATTCTCCGTGAGAGTATTATGCAAAGAATATCATGTGATAGAATGGGTTAAACGGAATGTGTTGGTGTAGTTAACTTAATTGATTGTTTGGATCATATTCATGGTATATGTAAGATGCCTAAGTTACTGGAAGAGTATAAGTGGTATAGTTAACAAAAAAAAATAGAATTTTTAGTTCATACAAAAATGTACAATATTATTGTTTTCAATCAGCAGAAATAAAAGAAAGCGGGGGCAGATTTAGGGATAACTATTACTAGTGTACAACTAAAGGATTAGCAGATAATTCATAAGTTTTAGCATTTATGGAATTCAATACACTCCAGCAACAGTTGGAAGTTAAACTCTTTCCGTAACCCGTCGATAATTGCTCGAAAACACCTCTTCTCAGTACAATTTTCTCAATAACAAATCGTTGCTCCGCTTTCATATCGACCACATGCAGGAAACAGACAAGCTTTCTGTCTTCAACAAGGTGCGTGCAGCAGGCCGATCGTCCCGACGTAGTTGTGTGGCCTGTACAACGGAAATTCGCACATCGTAGAAATTTTTGAGGTAGTTTTAGAAGTCGTTCAACCATCGAGGAGAAATAATATATAGACTTATCCAAGCCTGATTACAATAATTAACCATAAATGAAAAAAAAAAGAAGATTTTCCCCCTGGATGAAAAAGTAAACTGCAAAAGTTTAAAGTGTAAAGTTTTCAGCCACCACTTCATGGTGTTATTAAACAATGTTGAAATGCCATGCCTCTTTATATTGCAGCAATTCACTAAATTCTTCTGACAGGTCATTGTGTGACTGGTATGATGATGGGATTTCTAGTAGTGGTCCACATGTATGTGCCACTGGTCTACGAGAAGCGCCTTCATGAGTTAAGAATGCCACATCTATACTTTCACAGCTTTTGATATCACTTTCAGTGATAAACTGCAGCAACAGTGACACTGACGTTCCCTGTAATGAACGGATATACCTTTTCAAATGGTCCAGGCACTGTCGCTCTTGGTCAGTTCACAGGCTTTGATTTGAAAAGAACCTCTTTGGCAGTGGGCCTCTTAATTTCATAAAGATTCTCTAAAGGCAGAGCAGATTGGAAGTCTGGAAGAGAAATCGAATTGGCAGTGAATTGGCAGACAACTTCAGCTTGGTGTGAACAGGACAATCAATCTGTAGGTAAATCAATCAAAACAATCAATATATAAAATAATTACGCATGTCACTATACATTGAATTATCTCTTTTCTGATTGGCCGAAAGTGTACATTTTATTTTCGAAATCAGCGCCTATGACATCATTTTGCTGCAGATTATACAGTAATCATATGTCAAGGACACTCGGTGTTACCACAGAGTCATGCGTGCGTGGTTCTAGTATTGCGTGACGTAGCGGTGTCTCTGACCAAGGCGTAGCCCACAGATGACCGTGCTTGTTGTATAATAAACAATTATTAGATTTGGCTTTTTTGATATCCAGAATAATCAAGATCTTGGTAAGGGTTATTAGCCTCAGCCTTCGGCTTCGGCTGATAACCCCTACCTCGACCTTGATTATTCTGGATATCACAAAAAATCTCATCCAATAATTGTTTAAAAACACTCTCCTGACTAGTCTTCTGTATATCTTACCTGAATCAATACAACTTTTTATTACATTTTTAAAACATTTTTTTACATTAATAGTTATATTGAATAGCAATCAATTAATTTCAAATTAATTTATTTATTTTCTCTGAAGTTAAATATTTTTTTACAGTACTTTAAACACAGTTAAGTTTTGGTAGGTGCGTTGTATAAAACTGTTACCAAACAAAAAAAGAATAAAATACGACTATGACTGTCACAACCACATCATTTTTGGACAAAAGTAAAATACCTTTTAGAGAAAAAAAAAACTTGCAAAAGCAGATTTGCTCTGACCTGTGACTGCTGACTGAATCCCTTGGGTTAATGTATGTGAGTTTGCTGCTGTCTCAGCTGTGGATATGTTGCTTGTAGCTTTCTGGACTGTGCAGTCTGTGGATGTGTTCCTTGTAGCTGTGTAAGTGACAGCTGGGCGGAATGTGGATGTGTTAGTTGTCAGGTTGTCTGTGACAGCATGGTTTGCCATAGACCTCCAAGTATCTCCTTCACTTTCTATTTCCTGTGTCATTTTCATCAAGTGCAATAAGTATGAAAACTGACCCATTAATTACTACTGCTACATCAAGCTAATCTTTAACCCTTCAGATATTCAATTTATTTTATGAACTATATAATATGCAGCTCAGGAGGAAGGACTGTTCAAGTACTAATCAATCAAATAACAGAGTCCAGTGACTACCACAGTACAATTAACTGTAATCTAAAGCAGTAATTAAAATGTTTATACCTCTTCATAAGTAGGCAAATCGGCGTCACTTTCATCACTTTTGTGTGATTTCAGAAACCGGGCATCCAAAATAGATGTATTCTTTCAAAGGTTCCTCTATGTAGCGCTGTAGTGTAAACGGTTCCGTTCCCCTCGGAAGGCACTTCACTTCGGTTCTACCAAGATACAGCCACGCAAAACTGGTGGCACCATATAAGCTTAAATCGCTGTTGAACTTCACAGTCTTTTTGGTTCCTTTCCGAAGAAGCTCCTCAGCGCCAATCGATGGCAACTCTTTAAGCGGATTACTTTCAGCTCTTCGTCTTTTAACCTTATATGGCCGATATGTGTGGTGACTTCACTCTCGCTGTTTTCCTTTTTCGCTTTCTTCACAGACATACGAGTAACAAACATCAAGCTTGGTTCCTTTCCTTTTCTTTCTCTATATTCCTCAAAGGTGAGAGGAGCGCTTTGATGTCGATCGCTTTCTCTCTGAAGATTTCATTTCTAATTCAGCAACACACAAAGAATCATCATCTTTTACTCCTGTTGTTAACCCGCAACCATGACAAAACTTCGCCGCAGAGAATAATCGTGAGCCACAACCCGAGCAAAACATGGCGAACAGCAAAATTCGCGGGAAACCCGGGAAAAAGCTGACTTTCTTAAGCTCTGGAGAGTCTGGAGACGAATTTGCCCAGTCCCTTTAGCCGAGTCCGCGCGCATAATGTTATCTTTTTTATTTGCAGCGCTCGTTTTTTGTTTGCAGTGTACTTTTTTATTTGCTGCGTTCGCTTTTCAGTTTGCAGCGTTTCTTTTTTGTTTGCAGGGTTTCTTTTTTGTTTGCAGCGTGCCTTTTGTGGGCCATCGCAAAAGGTGAATATGTGTGCAAAGACATGGCGAGGGGCGGTTGGGGAGAATCACGAAATTCATCAATAGTTATGAGGAGGATCCCTTCAATAAAATAAACTTTTAAGTGGGGATCAGGTAAATGTTACTATCTCTAGCCCAAAAACCCCCCCCCCCCCCCCCCCCTACTCCACCCCAGCTCATAACTAATGAGAAACAGAAACTGCAAGGGACCGCATACGATAAACGCTGCCAACGTAGGATCTGCAAGAGATCTGATCAACCAATAATAGTAATCATAATAGCCAGTAATCTCTTACAGATCCTACGTTGGCAACGTTTATCCTATGCGGTCCCTTGCTGTTTCTGTTTCTCATCTATGTATTTTCGGACCGTAGGTCTTTTCAGATTTGATACGCTGCGTTTTTAAAGCATGGTACTGGCCATGCGGTTGAATGTTTAAATCTTTAGGCTGGCCTTCTCCAGCCACATTTATTTTTTGCTTTTCGAGACACCAATAGTGACACTTCGTCTCCTTGCGCCCCGAAACACGTGATGTGGCAACGCGAAATCTTGGGGTCGAGGAGCGCGGCCATTTTTTTGTCGCGTTTTTTTTCCCGCGTCACGCACGACGGACTAAGCGAAAGAGGGACTACTCGCAGTCTACAACTTTACGTCATCACTTATGTCATTAAAAAAATATTTAAACCAACATTTCCCCCACCCGGAGTAAAGTTGAGGTAAACCTGATATAAAGTTGACATATGATGAATTTTAAGCAGCAACTTTAAGTTCGCGTCGAGTCTCTTCAAAGAAGCTTTAAACGTGAGTTAATGAGTACGTTTATCTAGTCTTCAGCAAATTAGAAATTTAGGACAGCATTAAGCCAGCTTTACATAGCAGTAAAGTTAGGTTTTCATGCTGAGAGTAATTAGCAAGCATCCTGCATCGTAGACATCTTTAGGAAAAAGTTGTCTTATTAGGCTCCTCCCCCTGTTATTGCCTTGTTACTAACAGCTTCACCCATTGGCAAATTTACTAAATCAGACCAGTGAAATTTGAGTGGTAAACTGCTTGTTTGATTGATTGCAAGTATCATTTTACAAACAACAACACGTACGTGTGTTCGTGTGTCGAGAATGTCATCACAGATGACTTCTTCAAGGAAAGCTGCTAAAAGGGGAGAAAGCCGAAATCAAGCGGTACTTCCAATTTTGGCAGGATATGCGTTCTTTCGCTATTCGCTTGGGGAATCGTGGCAAGAGGTCTTGCAAATCTGCGAACAATTTATTCCGAAGACGTTACACGGTGTGGCATTTGTCAACTACAATGAGCGTGACACAATTGTTTAGCGGAGAATCTTCATTCTATAACATGTTTCGAAGTTTGCATCCAAAAAGTCCTCCGCTGTCTTCGGAAAACAAGCTTGTATTTCGCTTCTCCAATCAGCGGAAGCAATTCCTCCTTTGTTGAAACAACGATGGAGGGAATCCTAAGCTCTTTCATCCCTTATATTTGTCTGTTCAACATTCGCACGTTTGCATTTCTTTTGCCGTTGCGTAGGGTTGATATGTCAGACTTTCCTCAAAGCCGGTAGGCAAAATTGCAACAATTTCTTTAGACCGAGGAAGATGAACAACAGCCTCTATCTGTTCATCTTTGAGCGAAGAAATGTTGAAATTTCTCTTAACGGGATTCTACAGTAGTTTAAAAACAACCGCTCCATCATGAATCACAGCACGTGTCAGTGATGACAAGTGCTGCAAGCCGCAAAACGCGCCTGGACGCAATTATGATCAGCCATTGTCATGGTGATGACACTTTTTTTTCGCCTTTCAACCAATGGGAATTTTCCGTTCCTGGAGAAACGGGGAATTCACTTTTTCCCAAAGATATCTACAGCCCCTCTATTTTTATCAGTCCCCACCCCCTACCCAATCAAGTCTTCCGTTTTGTGCTGGCGTCCAGTTCTCTCGCGATTCTATCGGCGTGTTCAACGATCGAATAAAAACACGAGAAAATAGAGGGCTGTGAACAGTCTATGATACAGCACTGATCAAGAGAAAACAATCACTATTTCCGAGTTAAAACCACTGCAGGTATTATAAGTATCATATTTCAACAAAGTTTTTGATCCAAGTTGAACAATGTGTTAAATTCTAGGCTTTTCTCTTTACTTGGAAGCCTTTAGCTCATTGATCCTTTCTATTAAAGTGCACCTAACCCCCAAATTTTTTTTTTCGCTAAAACGAATCTAGACTTTACTCGAAGCATTTGGGCGAAGAAATTTGTGAATTTGGTTGAATCCTCGATTTTCTATGCCCTTTCAAACTCGCGCTTGAAGGTTTCACGACCGCGTTTTAGGGAGTCTGGGGCGGCGGTACCTGATGACGTCTACCCAGGAACCAAACACAATGGCGCCTCAGTCAACTCTCTGTATTTGCTCGAGAAAATG
>Ga0126339_10002254_pt1 | contig 13727 bp, 15 predicted proteins | sample OrbTmetagenome_2_FD_92532 | JGI IMG/M metagenome (GOLD analysis project Ga0126339, IMG submission 92532) | Coral microbial communities from Petempiche,Puerto Morelos, Mexico - Orbicella T R C metagenome | ecosystem: Host-associated > Invertebrates > Cnidaria > Coral | place: Petempiche,Puerto... | reverse complement strand
GTCATGGCGGTGAAGGTGGTGTTCACCAGGCAGGGCAGCTTGGAGGAGAGCCCTATGGCTCCATATACCGAGCAGTTCATCTTGGCAGTGGCGGGGGTAACGGACAAGGACGAGGTGGATCTGGTGGGGGTATGCTTCATTGGAGAATTGGTCAGGAGATTGAGCTAGATGGACTTGTCACCTTGCGAGGTGGCAACGGTTCTGGTGTAAACGCTGGTGGCGGTAGTGGTGGAAGCATTCTCATCGAGACAACAAATTTTACCGGTTATGGAGAAATTAATGTTATGGGAGGAGACGGCTCAAGTCCCAGTGGATCCGGTGGCTCAGGTGGTCGAATTTCTGCCCATGTTCGTTTTAGGCACAAGTACGCCGGTGTTTACAAGGCCTACGGAGGAGAAGGGAAAACTAATGCTGCAGCAGGCACAGTGTACGTTGAAGAAACTGCGCGAGGACCACAATATGCGGACTTGAAGTACGACAAGAGTACGAATACGACTTACGTCACTGCAACCCACAGGTACATGGAAGTTGACAATGAAGATCGCAAAACTGAGATGTCTTCAATGATGCTAGAGAGTGAACATTTGTTTTATGAATTAGATGAGTTGTTCCTCACTAGACACGCTAACCTGCAGGTCCAACATCCTCCAGGAAGTCCTAATGTCACTGTCATCATTCACCGCTTCCTCGGAGATGGCTCAGGAAGATTTCATGCAAGGGTGAACCAAACAATATACGTGGAAGTCGTTGAATCGGAGACCAATGAGACCACCGCACCGTGTAGTTACAAGATTGATCAAGGAGCTGAAGTTGTCTTCCCTGCTGTTGTCAACATTTATGGAACTAGGAGCATTATAGAAGGACGAATAACGGGAGTAGAACATCTGATCATCGCAAGTCAAGGGTTCGTGGAGTTCTCTTCCACTGCTCAAACTGCTAGAGTTGAGAATCGCCGATACGTAGAGATAGACGAGAAAGGTAACTTTTCATTTGCTACGGTAACTGTTGAAAGGAATTCAAAATTGACTTTCAGCCGTATTCTTAACTACACATTGAGCTTACGATGCTCCGAGTTCAGAATCAAATATGAAGGATTGATGACAATGAATCACGGATACATTTACTCGGCATTTGCGTGGATAGAAAGCGAAGGTATCTTGTCCCTGGATGGAACGGGATTTGGCCCGGAAGAGGGTGTTGGACATGGTACAACCCAAAACAATGTAGGATCTGGGGCTGGTCACGGTGGGGAAGGTGGAAAAACAGATCATGGAGAAGGTGGAATCCCTTATGATTCTGTTTACACTCCTCGGATGTATGGCAGTGGTGGAGGAAATGGCCAAGGAGTGGGTGGTTCTGGCGGAGGATCGATGTTCTGGATCGTTGGTCAAAGACTTCAGATCAACGGGCTGCTGTCTTCAAAGGGAACTGATGGAACAGGAACGAATGCCGGGGGAGGTAGTGGTGGCAGCATCTTAATAACGACTACGAACATGACTGGACACGGTGAAATCTCTGTCCCAGGAGGTTCTGGAACCGGTTCGGGAAGTGGAGGATCTGGTGGACGAGTCGGAATTCATTGCCGGTGGAGATACAAATACGGGGGTAAGTTTACAGACCATGGAGGTCAGCAGGGCCGATATGGGGGTCCTGCCGGTACAATTTATAAGGAAGAGAACTTTAGACCTCTTGAGTACCGTCATCTTAAATACATGAAAGAAACGAACACTACCATGTTAGCTGTCGATCACACGTACGTACACATCGACAACGATGGCCACGATGTACCCGGAGCAACTGTTTTGATGGAGGAAAACACGACATACTACGAATTTGACGAAATGGAGTTAACGGGTCACTCACGTCTTCTGGTCTACCATCCTGGAAATGTTACCGTCATTGCTGTGGTACATAAATTTATCGGTGATAAGAGTGGACAATTTCACATCCGTCGAGATCAAAAGATCTTTGTAGAGTATATAGAGTCAGAGACAAACAAAACCGAAGCGCCTTGCAGTTACAGGATCGACGTCGGAGGGGAGATCATTTTACCATCGGAATTTTCCATGCATGGCACTCGGTCAGTCTTTGAAGGAATGATCGTTGGCGTTCGGGATTTGTTTGTTTCGTTCGGTGCTACTGCTGATTTCTATTCAACGGTACAGACAGCCCTCATAGAAAACAACAACTACATTGCAATATCAGAGCCAGGAAATATTTCGTTTGCTGTCGTTATTGTTAAGAAAGGTGGGGATATCGAGTTCCGTAAAAACACAGGATTCTTGAGAATTAATGTTGATGAATTAAAAATAAAATATCAAGGGAAACTGAACATGAACCACGGTAAAGTATTTTCAACATTTGCTTGGTTGGACAGCCAAGGTCATTTCAACTTGGACGAAGGAGGCAATCCTGCCGAAAAGGGACCTGGTGCCGGAAGAAGTACTGCGATCGGCACTGGTGCTGGTCATGGAGGAAAAGGGGCTCGTGAAGGAGGACAAGCTTACGGTTCAGTTTATCGCCCCTTGGTTCTTGGTAGTGGAGGTGGTAATGGCGGGGGAACGGGTGGGAGTGGAGGAGGACAGCTTCTCTGGGAAGTTGGTAAGCGTCTTGAGTTGAACGGCCTTATTTCAGCCAAAGGTGGCAAAGGAGATCGAGGAAATGCGGGTGGTGGCAGTGGTGGCAGCATTCTTATCAAGACAACAAATATGACCGGACATGGGGAGATTGCTGTCACCGGCGGGTCTTCTTATAACCATGGAGCTGGAGGAGGGGGTTCTGGGGGACGAGTAGGAATACATTGCCGATGGAGGTATACTTACGGTGGCAAATTCACTGACCGTGGTGGATTTGGAACGCAGAACGACCATGGTGCACCCGCAGGAACAGTTTACAAGGAAGAAAATGTGCGTCCACTTGAGTACCGCATACTGAAGTATAGTAAAGAGACGAACACGACTTACCTAGCTGTGGATCACACATATTTACACGTAGATAACGAGGGACATGACGTACCTGAAGCCACTGTCCTGATGGAGGAAGGAACAACTCATTATGAGTTTGATGAGGTTGAGCTAACTGGACATTCACGACTCATCGTTTACCATCCAAATGAGACCCAAGTTACAGTGATAGCGCATAGGTTCATTGGAGACAAAACTGGACAATTCCACCTGAGAATTAACCAAACTATCTATGTGGAGGTTGTCGAATCTGAAACAAACAAAACTGAAGCGCCATGCAGTTATCGCATCGACAAGGGAGCTGAGATCGTTCTTCCTGCCGAATTCCATGTCCATGGGGTTCGGTCTGAGCTTTATGGCCTGATGACCGGAGTACACTTTCTTTTCCTCGAGGACGGAGCAACCCTGAAGATAGCATCATCAGCACAAACAGCAATAACGGAGAACCGAACCTACGTCGACATCACACGACCTGGCAACTGCTCCTTTGCGCATGTCATAATCAAACAAGGCGGTCTCTTGGACCTGGTGCGTGTGCAGGAGGTTCTTGTTTCCGTTACGTCATCTGTTTTCGAAGTGCTCCACAAAGGAACCGTGAAAGTGAACCACGGCATATTTTATTCCACCTTCGCTGAAGTGGAAACTAAAGGTGAAGTTCTGCTGGATGGTGCTGGGCACCAGGCAGCTACCGGTCCTGGTGCAGGCTCGACCTCTGTAAATAGCGCAGGATCTGGAGGTGGATTTGGTGGACGCGGAGGACAGTCGTACAATAATCATCACGGAGGTGGTGCTTACGGATCTGTTTATAGACCATTGTCTCTTGGTAGTGGGGGAGGACATGGGCAACTGAATGGTGGAGGCGCAGGTGAGTTCCATTTGGGTTTTCATTTTTCTAAACAGGTTTCTGATTTAAACGTTATTGATTGAATATAGGACTGATGCAATTCTCAGCTAGCCACATGAGAGAAACAACTGATGAATCACCTAAAGGAGACATTGCGAAAAAAATTAATTAGTTCTTAACTTGTAGATTACTTGGACAATGACTTTGTTTCTTTTTTGTCCAAACGTTTTTTCAGGCGGAGGATCGCTGTGGTGGCAAGTTGGTAAACTTATTCACCTTGACGGCCTCATATCATCGAAAGGGCAGAGTGCAACCAGTACCAGTGGGGGAGGTAGCGGAGGAAGTGTCCTTGTGGAGACAACCAACATCACTGGACATGGCGAAATCAACGTCAATGGGGGAGACGCGCAAAGTGATGGAGGAGGAGGATCAGGCGGAAGAATTGGAATTCATGTTGATTTCCAAAATAACTTTGGTGGTATGTGAATGCACGCCAATTTAAAAACACGTGGCTACAAAGTTGGTGATCTTACGCTTTTAGTACAAATTCACCGGTCACGAAAGTTTTGTTTAATTAAGTCTGGTTACTATATCCCTTTATGTCCCTAACGAATCGCTGAAGGTCCTTCAATTTGGTGTTTTAGACTGACGTATGCTCACCATGCATCACCGTTACGAGCAGTCATCTAGAAGACAGCTCTTCAGAAATGCATTGCACATTAAAGTATACCAAGTTTTCAAACGTGACCACGTATCGCACAACACTCTTAAAATGTTTTTTTGCGGTAGACTTACTCTGTTATTTTAGTATCCGGGGTTGAATTGGAATACTCTTCGCAGTTTAGTGAACAATCTAGTGATCGATAGTTTTTATACTTTTTAGGTAAATTCCGCTCCGTTGGCGGCCGCGTCTCTAGCTATCCCAATAACGCTGGAGCAGCTGGTACGGTTTACAAGTACGAAAGTCGTCGCGGTCCGCAATACCGTGAACTCAAGTACAACCCTGATGCGAACTTAACCTCCTTCAAACCCGAGCACGCCAAAGTGAAGGTAGACAACGAAGACAACAACGTAGCTACGCCGACCGTCATCATGCAAAATCAGACGGTCTTTTACGAGTTTGACGAGATGCAGGTCGAGGGTCATTCCACAGTGACCTTCTACCACCCGGAGAAAGCAAGGAATGTGACAGTCATCGCTCACGAAGTTACAGGAGATAAGACTGGAATCATCAAACTGGTGGCCAGACAGCGCTTGTTTGTATTTGTGGTAGAGTCTACACACACTTATATGGACGCCCCGTGTGGATTTTTCGTAGAGGAGTATGCCGAGGTTGTCTTTCCCACAGAGGTGATTCTACGTGGCGAAAGTTCGACCATAAGAGGACGATTAACTGGAGTAGAAAAGCTTGTTCTTGAGAGAAATGGCATGGTGGAGTTTGGAGGTACAGCACACACTGCTAAGTTACCTGAAGAGTCGCAGTGGCTGGCTGATAATCCATTTGATCCATTCACTCCCGGTCTCATCATTATTCCTCAGCTTATCATTAACAATGTGGGCGTGGTTAAAGTTACCATGACACCTGTCAGAGTTGTTCTTGATATTGCAGACACGAATGTGAAAAAAGGTGGGTGCATTCCATCTTATACTGCCAGTTTTGAGCTCAGTTGTTTGAGGGCAGGTTAGCGCGAATTCAATATTACAAGTTTAAGTGAAGAGTGTCTTTTACTATTTTCGTTGTTTATGTGGAGTGTTACATTTATCAAAGTCAAAACTGAATGGCATACGGTAAGATATAAAAAACGCGTACTAAAAAACTGGGAAAAAATCTGGTGTTGAAAGTCGCACCAAACTTACATCGGCCTAATCGTGTTTTGAACGACCGGACCTTGTTCTCATTCATTGCAGTAATAGCCCGTAGGCTTATTGAAGACAAAACGTGGAATGTGGTAGTAGCAACACAACAGCCACTGCCTTTAAACTGTAGATTCTACCCAAAAATGCCGGCATCCTTAACTGCATATTTACATTCCAAGCAGTCATTGTCAAATCTCAAGACTTGTTGACGAAGATGGGGGTTTTGTATGACGTGCGATATGTACCGTTCCAATAAAATTTGAGATTGCGAGAACTCAGCCTATGAAACCTTGACAACGACAACGCTGTTTTAACCCTGGTTAACGTAAAAGAAAGATCCCCTTACTAAATATTTTGATTCTTAAATTTCACCTTTTATCAGGCGGTCAACTTGTCCTTGCTACAAACCATGTGACTATCAACGCCGACTACGTCATTGTCGAACGTGGGGGCCTGATAGACTCGTCAGGTGCTGGTTACCCAGCCGGAAGTGGCCCTGGAAGTGGATCTGGACATACGGGTGGAAGTCATGCCTCACCAGGTGGTAGAGCAGCCTCCGGGAGTCAGTATGGCTCTGTTTACTGGCCCCAAGAACCCGGGAGTGGTGGTGGCTACGGTGCTGGTGGTGGATGGCTTTATATTCAGACCGGAGGTCATGTGATTGTGGAAGGAACAATCAGAGCCAATGGTGCTGGGGAGTCGTCAAGCTCGTCCGGTGGGGGAAGCGGTGGAGCCATCATTGTGAAGAGCTTATTCCTCAAAGGACATGGAACCATTGAGTGTCACGGAGGTCTGTATTAGGATGATTTTAGCGTATTTGTAAACGTCCACCAAGTAAGTGATCGAAGAATTCGTTCCGCCTCCATTCCTCACACCAACATCGGCAATTTATTTGAATTTCGCGAGAGGAAAAACACGGCAATTTAAAATATAATATGATTTATAATTACAGTTAGAAATTCTTTAGAGTTGCCACCAGTTAGAAATGGTATCCAGTTAGACTTTAAAATTTTGCTGGTTCTAGATTCTCTCGCTTAAATCATTGTTATCGTAGATTACTTTGGGCTCACATTTTGTGCCAAACGTGCTTTAAACCAATTGAAATAACTTTAGTAGGCAATAATTCAATTTTTGAACCAAAAGCGTAGCTGAACTCTCAGCCTTGTCTTACATTTGTTATGAACATGTTAATGTTAAGCGAAGCAATGATCCTCGCTTTTGTATTTGCAAATATATACAATTGTAACTAAACCTGAAAAAAAAATTGTTTGTACTTTAAGCATTTGCAAACAAAATTTTAAATTCACATGTGACTATTTCAGGTCCCAGTTATGAAGGAGCTGGTTCAGGGGGGCGTATTGCGGTGAACCTCACAGAGAGCTTCATCTTCGGAGGTGCCTTGACTGCCTTAGGTGGCAGCAGTGGCACCAACAGACATGGAAGTCCAGGAACAGTTTACATTGATGTAAATGTAGGAGAAGAGCCTTACCGCGTGATACAGATTGATAACAACAACAGGGACGATCTGTTGCTAGTGACACTGGCCGAAACGAACACTACATTTTATCGGTTTGAGAGAATTCACCTAGTCAGGCGAGGAGCACTCGCGATCAAAGAGGTGAGCTAAAAGGTCCAAAATTTATCATATAGGGACCATTCTTCACCCATTGCTGATCATGTGAAAACCGCACTGGTTACAACGTAAAATGGGATCATTTTGACATTTTAAAGTCCGGTAAACAGACTTTCATTGCAAAATTAAGGAGACTCTGTTCATTCAAGTGCTAAAGCCTTCCCTATATGTCAATGTCAGTAGTGAGAAGTTGTTGCTTTACTTGCTGTTTGTCGTCATGATGTCTAGACAGATTAACGTACTGCTGCAGATCATTTTTTTCTCAGTCTAGGTTCCACACCTCTAATATATACGATACATAGTTTTCAAAATTTGTAACGGTCACTTTTGAAAATTCTTGTTGACTATAGCGTACGAAACGTCAAGTTCTCAATTCAATGCGTCGGAATACAACGTTTATCACCGTGGTTTGTATTATATTCTTATTCAAGCTACGATGGCCTAAGAACAAGAGTTTATCTTGGTGTATTCTTTAGAACTCTCAAGAGATGTATCTCACATGATACTTCTGGCTGGATTCTTTTTCCACCAAACTTTTAGGTCAAGTCATTTTCTTTAGGACACTTTTTTATGATTACTAAAATGACTGAAAAATGAAGGAGGACGTTTCTGTACAGTTTATTAGTGCCCTGTAATCCTCGGGGAAATCCTAGGTTCGTTATTAAGGATCGTTGTTTACTTTCTTTAAGGTTTCTGGAATGGTTTCAGAACTGTACACCAGAAAAGCCACAGGTGACAAAACGGGCTTGTTACTTGCGTTACAAAATACCCGGATATACGTTGAGACGCACAGCATTCGTACCGAAGCGCCCGTCAACTACCAAGCGAATACAGGAGGTCAGATTGTACTTCCCGTTCGTACCACCCTACGAGGTACCAGGACGTCAGCTCTAACAGTCAACGGTGAAATCCACGGCATAGAGGAACTAAGATTGTCTTCCAATGTTGCCACCCTTGTAACAGAAAAAGGCCAGTCAGCTTGCCTGGAATGTAACACCACTTACACAACACCTACCATCGGCCATTACTGGTTCAGGAAGCTTAAAATCTCCCTTGGAGCGACCTTTGAAGTGCAGAGTTCGTCCCGGAACATCGCTACCCAATCGGTGCATCTCCATGTTCGTGAAACTGCGTTAGACTACACTGGATCACTCAAAGCCGATACTGTCAACGTACTCACGGATTATTTCAGCATTGAGTTTGACGCAACCACCGACGCGTCGTATTCTGGTTGGCCTTCCCAGCAGGGGCCTGGAAGCCTTGGAACCTGCTCAGGAGTATTTGGGGCTGGTCATGGTGGCGCAGGAGGTTCCGGATATTGGACTGGATGTGGGCATTGTCCAAGTAGTTCAACTGCAGGTACGAACATTTGTTCGTTTTGGTGGCCTAACGTGGCTGGGGCATCGTCTAAACGCAGAGGGTTAGCAGAGGGCAGACATTTCATCGGGTCTAAGTCCTTCAAACGAATAATTCGCATTTTTTAAGGATTTAGTTATTGCTTTTATCTTTGTAATTCGACTGTTAGGTTACAATGTTCTAGCAACTGATCATGTATTACTAAAAGCAACATTAATACATTGAAAATTACTATGCTGATTAACGTTCTTCATAGCCCCGAAGTTAGTCATTTCAAGGTGGTTTTTGTAGCCAGGGGCTGGAAATAATATAAGTATATCTATTTCACATGAACATTGTTCTGGTCAAATATATCTTATTACTGTTAGCTCCTTCACGTCATGATAATGAACGTGTAGACTAAGTGGTGTGTTTACGCCGAAGAATAAGCAGTGCCATTAGAGATGTTGTGTTTTATTTTCTTGTTTCATCTACATGTATTGTGAGACCCTCTTTATTTTGCAGGTGGCAGCCCTTACGAAAATGTATGTACCGCTGAACAGGCCGGAAGTGGTGGAGGGCGGAGCTCAGCTTCCGGTGGAGGAATCGCGTACGTAAGTGTTGAGAACCTCTTGGAGCTCGATGGTTCAATCAAGGCAGATGGAAGTGATGGAGACACTGGGAGAGGCGGGGCGAGCGGTGGAACTCTTTGGGTTGCTGGGAGACACTTTGAAGGACACGGCCACCTTACTGTCAAAGGAGGTATAGGGAGCTCTCATTCTGAATGTTGCAGTGGCAATCCTTGCCATACTTGGAGGTACCACTATGGTGGTGGGGGTGGCGGGGGACACCTTCGTCACTTCTCACCCGATCACATAAGGCGGGACGTTATTCGAAACAGGGATGTATCCGGTGGCGCCAAGGGTGGCGGGAGTGCTGGCAACGGATACAATGGACAAATTTGTTCAGACGGTCACCACTGCAGTGGACACGGAACATTTTCAGCTCAACAAAGAAATTGCACGTGCGATGCAGGATATTATGGCGTGAACTGTGGGTACCACTGCGATCCCTCAATCACGTGTCTTGGACACGGACGGTGCGCTGCGTTTGGCGGCTGCGACTGTGATCCCGGCTATGTTGGTTATCGATGTGAACATCACTGTAACGCAACACGTGACTGTCATGGAAATGGACGATGCAGCGTGACTGGAAAGTGTGTGTGTGATCCATGTTATACCGGCGAGGACTGTAGGTACGAATGTTCGGGTAATGGTAGTTGCATTGGCGGCAAGTGCAAATGCAATCCCTGCTTCATTGGAACGCATTGCCATTCTTTATGCTCAGGACACGGCTCGTGCAATAATGATACCTGTATCTGCGACAGTAAATGGAAGGGCGATTACTGCGAAGTTCCCAAGTGTCCAAACGACTGCTCTGGAAATGGCATATGTAACAGTGCCCTTCTCACGTGTTTCTGTAACCCGGGGTGGCGTGGCGAGGACTGCAGCCAACCCGACTGTCCAGGCGAGCCGGATTGTTATAATCGGGGGACATGTGCAATCATAAACGGCACCATTATGACGTGCATTAACTGCTCCATCGGGTGGATGGGCCCAGCCTGCGATGATCCTTGTGTTCATGGTGTTCAAGAACCAATGGACAGTGGATTTTGCAAATGCGAACCTTGCTGGGCTGGGAAAGGCTGTGACTCTCTTTGCATGGGTCGTGGTACGTGTTCGGAAAGCGGCATTTGCGACTGTGATCCTCTCAAAGGCTGGCGAGGTGACGTTTGCGAAGTGCCTGGATGTCCTGGCCTCGGTGAAGATTGTACTGGTAATGGTGACTGCAATAGCGCCAGTCACGAGTGCACGTGCTACCCCGGGTGGGCAGGTATCGGTTGCCACATTCCAGACTGCCCTGGCGCACCCAACTGCAATGACCGCGGGTACTGTAATGCTACTATGAGTCCTCCTCAATGTCAAAACTGCACTCCTGGCTGGATGGGACCTGCATGTGCTGACCCATGCAAGTTTGGAGAACAAGTTCCGATGGACAGTGGACAGTGCGTCTGTTGGCCAGGATACTCAGGTAAGAGAAAAGCTATCAGGTACTATCACTATGTAACTTTAAAACTACCGTAATTACGATACTTTTACTTTAGGTGTGATGTTTCGAAGATTATAGGTGTGATTTGATTGATATATAGATTTTCTATGGACTGACCTACCAAAATAAATAATTGCTATTTTGGTTTCTTTAAGGTGTTGGTTGTGATAGTGAATGTTCCGAGCACGGTAAGATAGTCAACAACAGCTGTATTTGTGATGTGGGATGGCGAGGAGACCTCTGTGATAACCCAGGCTGTCCTGGTATTGGATCTGACTGCACAGGCCACGGAATCTGCAATTCAGTCACCCACATTTGCACATGTAACGAAGGCTGGGCTGGCCAGGGGTGTGAAATCCCCAACTGTCCAGGATCCCCTAACTGCTTTGAACGAGGACTATGCAACGCCTCTGTAGATCCCCCTAAGTGTCAAAACTGCTCTAAGGGCTGGATGGGACCAGCATGCAATGATCCTTGTGTACACGGTCAACAGACTCCAATGGACAGCGGTAACTGCGTTTGTGAGCCAGGCTGGGTCGGTGTAGGGTGCGACAGTGAATGCTCAGAACATGGAACGATTGTGAATGACAAGTGCCAGTGTGATGTTGGATGGCGCGGAACGTTCTGCGAAAATCCCGGATGTCCAGGAGATGGTGAGGATTGTTCGGGTCATGGCGAGTGTAACAGTGCCCTTCATACATGTATCTGCCAGAATGGCTGGACAGGTGATGGATGTCACATCGCAGACTGTCCTGGAAATCCAGACTGTGCAAACAGAGGTAAAAGTATTCAACATAGTTGAAATTTAGTTTCATAGAGTGTTTTGTCCAGTATTGTATTTGAGAAACAGCCGCTTGCTTTGTACTTTGCAGTCAATTGGGTGAAATTACTTTAACTCAATAAGAAAGTTAGACTGTAACCATTAGATACAAAAAGGCCGTTACCATAGGGAAACTTTGAACGTTTCAATTATGTCGGAGACAATTATTGTTATTTTGTTGTTAGTAGTCTCATGTAAAAGTGAGCCTTGCGAGATAGCATAGCCTTTTACAGTCGGAATTTTTTTTTCTTCTGAAAGACAGACAGGAAGGCAGACCGACAGAGAGACACATACAGATAGGGTGTGGATTCACACAGCAGGTCTAACAATAGTGACTTCATCCTTTTGCATTCTCGTTCATTTTGTCTGTTTATTTTTTCAAGGTTTCTGCAACGAAAGCTCTAATCCTCCGACGTGTACCAACTGTATAGCTGGCTGGATGGGTCCTGCTTGTGAAGATCCTTGCACAAACGGAACACAGGTGCCAATGGACAGTGGAAATTGTGTCTGTGATCCCTGCTTCACAGGTCGCGGATGCAATGTGGAGTGCACAGGACACGGAATTTGTGTTGGAAATAAGTGCCAGTGTGATCAACTCACTGGTTGGCGAGGCTCCCTATGTGAAGTGCCTGGATGTCCAGGTTCTAACGGAAAAGACTGCAGTGGAAATGGAAAATGTGACAGTGCAAACCATCAATGCATCTGTCTACCAGGTAGGCAAAGGAGAACATTTGGTTGTGTTATTGCGGGAGGTCTTGTTTGGTAGGATAAAGCATTAACCGAAACCATGGGAGCCTTTCTTGCAGGCATAGAAACAGTCCTCGATGTAAAGCAGTTCAATATTTGACAGACAGTCAACTTCCAATTGGTTCTATGTCTGCATCTGATTTGGCGGGGAAGATTTCATTATCTTCTTACAAAGCTTGGAGAGTTTTCAGTTGATTATATTCATATAATTAAACCACGACAGTATTTTATATTCATATGATTAAGCCATGACAGTAGGAGTTTAATTTGTTCTTCGGTTACTATTCTTGACTGAATACAACTGCACCTAGTGTCCTCTTATAAGTTACAGTTAATTTGCAAATGTACCGTTTTTGTTGATCATGCATGACACTAGCACGAATCTTGTGGTTACTTTATGGCAGATTTTCTAGTTTGAACATATTTTAATCAGCCTGTGAGGAATGCAAATCTTACTACTTTATATCGTTAAATGTCTACTTTTCAGGGTGGACTGGTATTGGGTGTCACATCCCGGATTGTCCCGGTATTCCAAACTGTTTTGGTCGTGGTCACTGTAACACAACTAATCGCGTGACACCAGAATGCACAGACTGTATTCAAGGCTGGATGGGTCCAGCTTGCAACGATCCCTGCGTGCACGGTCACCCTAAAGATGGTATATGCGTCTGTGATCCCTGCTTCACTGGAAGTGGATGCCAAAGTGAGTGTTCCGGGTTTGGAGAATGCATCAAAAACAAATGTAATTGTGGCCAAGAGCCAGGAGCTGCTGCTATGGGGGAATACTGTGAGCTGCCGGGATGTCCAGGTCAATGTACGAGCCCTGATCATGGTTTTTGTGACACAAATTCTAAGAAATGTATATGCGCGCAAGGATGGGCCGGAGACGATTGTAGCACCCCAGACTGTCCAGGAAAACCGATCTGTTCTGGCCATGGAAGTTGTAGCAACTCAAATCCAAGAAGGTGCAACTGTGAGCCGCAGTGGGCTGGTGAGATGTGCCAACTGCCTTGCGTAAATGGAACAAACTACGGAAACTCTTCAGGCTGTATTTGCGACCCGTGTTTCTCTGGATCTGGTTGTGATCTTGAATGCTCGTTACATGGTAGCTGTGTAAATGACAAGTGTATATGCGATAAAGACACGGGATTCAAAGGTGACGTGTGTGAGATCGAAAGTTGTCCCGGATTCCCATTTGACTGTAGCAATCATGGAAGCTGTAACGGAGCGCTCAAGCAGTGCCAATGCGATCCTGCCTGGTCAGGTCGGGCATGCGATATTCCGGACTGCCCTGGTACCCCTGACTGTAATGCGCATGGCACGTGTATTGCACCCACAACAGACGATGAAACACCAAAGTGCAATTGCTCAAAAGGATGGATGGGCGTAGCTTGTGAAAAACCCTGCAAATTTGGGACT
>Ga0126339_10002253_pt1 | contig 13727 bp, 8 predicted proteins | sample OrbTmetagenome_2_FD_92532 | JGI IMG/M metagenome (GOLD analysis project Ga0126339, IMG submission 92532) | Coral microbial communities from Petempiche,Puerto Morelos, Mexico - Orbicella T R C metagenome | ecosystem: Host-associated > Invertebrates > Cnidaria > Coral | place: Petempiche,Puerto... | reverse complement strand
GGAAAGCCTTAGACGATTATTACTTGTAATTTCTATTGTATTTTTAACGGTTTTTAATATGTATCTTATTTTATATATCTTAATAATTCTTGTTTATTAGTTTTTAATTCTTAGCAGGACCCCATTGATAACAGTACTATGTACTGAAGGGTTATCCTAAGGAAATATTCGATTATTATTATTATTATTATTATTATTATTATTATTATTATTATTAACGCATAGCAGGTGGGAGGGAGTTGGGTTCGCCACCTCTGTGCTCGCTCCGTGTCCCCTACGTGCTACGCTTTCTTGCTTAACAACAAATGATTGATGGCGAATCGTATTATGTACAACTTTTTTGTTCAGGCGGATGCTTCATACGTTCACTCTTGTAGCCACCTCTCCACAGCGGCAACGGCCAGTAAAGTGCGTCTCGACTGCCAAAATAACCTTTTGACATCGGGCAGTTAATGAACGAGTGACGAAGGCTGTATACAAAACCCCGTTTTAACTGTTAAAGGTCACAAAACCTGATCCCTACCGCGCGCCGTTGGGCTATCTTTCTATTTGGTTTCCGTATTATTCATAAATTTTGATCGTGTTACGTACATGTATTATCTGCAAAATAAGCAGTTTTTGAGATAAAATTTCCCACCCCCGAAAAAAAAAAAACAGGTGTCATATTACACCCCTACCTCCCCATAACGGCCACCTGTCTTCAACGGCTACTTTCTTCTGTCCACAAGGTGCCCGTTGTGGAGAGTTTCGTCTGTAGTAATCTCTAGCTAAGTGTACACTCTATGTTAAGCAAATTCATCTTTTTAATGATTGTGAACCAGCTATTGACAAGACTAAAGCATGGTGGAGTCATGTTGAATGAGAACCGACTATCGAATGTGCTTTAGTGATGGAAACTTTTGTTTAATTTTTTTCAGAAACATTTCGATATTTGCCGACAGTTTCCTGTTCTGTGTACTAACAAGTGTGGTGTGAAAGATATTCCACGAGAAAAGGTTTGTTCTATAACCTTAGGTCAGAGCAGACTTAATCACCATGTGTGCCAATTTCACTAGTCAGGAGCAGTAAGATATCGCGTTTCAAAACAGAAGTATTTAGATTGTAAAGATCTCACGCTGCAAAAAGAAAACTATTTTGGTTTTCGCTTGTTTTACTGTGCAGGTAATAGGAAAGGCCTCTAGGTATTGATACATCTAGATTACAACATCGTGATATAAATGGTGCGCGTAATCAGTCGACCTCATCGCCTGAAGAAGACTAGCAGTAAGCATTCGAAACGTCGCGATCTACATCACAAGTGACTACATTGTGAGACAAACGATAATACACTCCATTATTGCATCTACCACGATGAACAATAACCACCTTTTCCTCAACAAATAACTGTGTTTAAATCCAGATAGCCTGTGATCAAGTTGCCATTTTGCAGGCTAAGTTGCAAATGGGGCTTCATTTTTGAGGAAGAATACGCATAATCATGTGTTCCGGCAAATTTTACTGTCCGCATAGGCCGAGAGGGGTGTCCATAGGGTGCGAGGCATACCACTGGACTAACTAAGGGCGAGAACTGGAAGGCCAGACGGCGAGCGGTTGCGAAATTAAAAGATCATTTACGACTAATGTCAGATTCTTTTGTGGTTGTTTTTGCTTCCAGCTTGAGGTTCATATTCGCGATGAATGTCCTGCAACCGAAGTTCAGTGTGAATACGAGAACTTAGGATGTGAAGCAGTGGTATGAACTTTTTTATATATTTAAAATACTTTTCAGTCATAACGCATCCTTCATTCACCGTTCATTCTTACCTTATGAATACGTTGAGAATACGGATTGCCTGGAGTTGTATAGAGATGACGAATAGTGGGAAAAGTATGAAGGACGTGTTCCTTCACTCCTTATGTCTTAGTCCAGCATAGGATGGGTGTTGGTTTTTATGAGAGGAGGAAACCCATAGCACCCTGAGCAAATTCGTCAGTGAACGTTAGCATAATAGAGACAAACATACACAAACATGGCGACAACGAAACCTAGAAGACTGGTATGAACAGCGTAGAGGAGAAACTGATTCAAGGGGGCGAAGGAAATCCGCCGAGAACTTGCGTCGGTAATGCAGCTGAATAATGAGCTCAAGAGTTGTTTATAATTTACTTCAAGCCTCCAGTACCTGCTTGCGTGTATCTGCCTTTTATAACAAAACCTGATTTTAAACTTCTCTAAATCGCATTATTTTCATGCGGGCCCTCTAATCGGGCCGAATTGGAATTTGGAAATATTGGTTTTTCAGGAGGGAGGAAAACCATAGCACCCAGAGAAAAGTCGTATCATAATTATGACGAGAATAAACAACACGTGTTAGTAGGCTGAAATGGAACCCGGACCACACTGGTGGGAGTAAAGCGGTCGCACCCTCAGTGGGGAGAAGGGGAGGGGAGGACTCCCATGGTAAACAGATCGGGGATGCTCGTCGAAAGATTTAGATTAAACCTCTAAAGGAGACCAATCTGGGAGTGGTTCGTGCTCTATTTGACCCCTAAAAGATACCACTCAAAAACGGACATGACAGCGTTTTTTCAGTTATTATTATTCTTTGAATCCAACCCAGAAAGATAACTTGATGGCTAAAAATAGTAGTAGCATTTCGTCCTGAAAACACGAAATGAGAACAAAATCCGTGATTGACACCCCTAAGCGAGACGACGAACATCCCCGACGTTTTTTAAAATGGGAGCTCTTCCTCCTACCCTTACCCCCGCGCTCTCGCCAATGCGTTATCTCAGCTCCCCACACAAAGCCTACTTTTTAATTTTTTGTAGCGGAACGGATTGATAAATGGCTAAATAAATGGCAACAAATTAATTTATACCGTTTTTTTTAGGGAATTCCACAACACTGCAGCTTGTAATAAATGTTTGGCCAAACTTTAATCAGCCGTCGTTTAGATTTTGAATGAACTTGTTTCTCTGTTTACAGCTTCCAAGATCAGACGCCAAATCTCACTCACAAACTCAAATTGAAATCCATTTGAACTTAGCCCTCCGCGGTCTAGAGGCCACTCAGCATCAAGTTCACGAGCTTGTCACTGTGGTTAAAGATCAGTCACAACAGATAGAGCGACAGTCACAACAGATAGAGCGACAGTCACAACAGATAGAGCGACAGTCACAACAGATAGAGCGACAGTCAGGACAGATACAACGACTGTCAGAAAAGATAGAGCGATTGATATCCAAGGATGAGGAGCAGCCACAGGATCAGCCGCCGCAGAGAGAGCGACGTGGGCCAATAAACCAAATTTTTCCGACCCCGTTCGAATGGAAAATACCCGGCATGAGAGCTGTTTGTCAACGATCAGTAACGTCACAACAAAGTTTATTAAGTGAACCATTTCCTTTGTTTGAGCGAGGTTATAAATATTTGTTGAGAATCTCAATACAGATAAAGCCATTCCGACATTTCCCGGGTACTTCAACTGGAAGAGATGATCTGTGCGTGTATATCAAAGTTGTTCCTGGAGAATTTGATGAGTTGTTGCCATGGCCTTGCAAGGAAAAGGTGCGTGTCACGTTGGTTCATCAGCGCCTGCAGCTGCTGAATAATCGGCGAAACAAATCAGATGTGATTGACTTTGGCGAGGTACCCTGCTCTCGGCCACTACTTGATGATCACCATGAATATCGCTTAATTCTCTCATTAAAAAGATTTCAGTCAACATCATTTTACATCAAGGATGACACCATTTTGATATGGGTCAACAGAGAATAGAACTTTAAGAAACGGAGCGGCAAAACTCCGGCATTTACCGCTTCAGTTTTTAATCTTCTACGTGAAAATTGGTATTTTGGCGTCAAGAAATTTGTTTCCAGTTGCTGAGGATCTATTTTAATACTTTAAGGAAGCAGAAACAAAGTTAAAATTGATCTTACATCTTGCCGCTTTATCTCTTAACATACTTAAAGAATGTCAGGAGCAATCAGGTCAAAAAATAATTGCTTACTCTAACTGACGGTTATCGTTTGGCGTTCAACCTACATGGTCCATGTTCTTATACTCTATCTCGTAACAAATGCTAAAGGAGAGGTTATCAGGCTTCACAACCAAACTCAGTATGGTACAACGAAAGGGATGGCATGAATAAAAACGATTCCCTGGCGATATCAAATTACTGGTGCCGCAGCACCCCTGAGATCCCACAGTATTCAAATATTTTTAGCGGCTCAGTTAAGGATGCGTGCCTGCGTCCTCTTGTTAGTTCGTACACAGCCCGTCAAGAAATATTTTTCTTCCTTATCTTGCACTTTGGTTATTGTATTGTTTTGATCAATTGTAATCGTGTGTAGCCCAATCAGCCGATAAAAAGCATTCTGAAAACCTGTAATTTTGCATATTTTAGGTAATTATGTAACACTAGTACCTGAGAAAAATAGTAATTGTACACAATTGTATGTGGACTTGTTTATCAGTTAAACAAATAAAATTCACCGGTAAAACTTATATTAACCTAGTTTGATTCTTGTAGGTTGAAGAAAAACTGTACTGTGGAAGGCCACTTTTAATAATGAAATATAGAGAAAGTGAAGTTGTTCAATAGATATATCTTATTAGATGTTCTGGTTTGTAGTGTCGCTGTATATTTTTACGAGTTGTGCCGTATTTTGACTCGCCCTACGGGCTCGTCAAAATACAAACAACAGGTAAAAATATAAAGCGATACTACACACCAAAACGTCTAATAAGAGATTTATTATACGACTGCTGTTAGTCAATAAATTTATCAGTGAAAGAGGGAGAGTGTGACAGTTCTGCGTGAGCGAGCTGACCTGTCCGGCAAACAGGTTTGCTACTGTACAAATAACTGTACAATGTTGCTGTATATTTGTACTGGTATTTGGACGGTATTCGCTGCAGTTGGATAATACAGCTGCATGTAAACGGCAGAGTCAGGGTGTTGTAAGCTTAAAGAAACAGAAGTCGCCTTGTCAAAGACTCGTTGCAACTAGAGGATAGGGGGTAGTCCCTATAATGGACTACACGAGGAGCCTCTACCTAAAGGGCTGCATTTTTTTAGGTTGGGATATTTTAAAAGGTGGGCATTATAATAACCCATATAGGAGGGAAAACTGCTATTTAGATACTTTTAAGACACTCAAAATGTCCTAACACCAAATTTATCCAAGATTTTAAGTAGCTACTCAGTCCAAAGGGCCGAACAAGAGATGCAGTGTGTGAAGTTTAGGTATCTGAAGGCGGTACAAAAATCTAGCCAGTCAAATTACGTGTCTCCAGGGGCACCTATATACCTCGTTCCAAGGCCCCGTCGGCTAACAGGGAGGACTTTGAGGACAAGAGTGACTCTCAGCACGTCTTATGATAAAGTATTTTTCAGTTTTCTCTTCCTTTATTTCACATCAGTTTCATTCTCTCACTTAGTGGCTGTTTCACATATGTACAGTTTATTGACACAGGCACGGAGTCAAGGAAACTTACAGCGTTTTACAGTAAAAATAATAAGTGGATTTCAGTCCTAGTATAGTGAGTAAGTGAAGCTACTATGCGGGCAAAGAGACTTGAGTTGACGATCTAATCATCTGAGCAAAGAAGATGGCCCGATTAAAAACCATATTCTCCAAGCGTGAATAAGATATTAAGGGTACTTTGATGCATTGGAACACCGCCTTACGGCCAGCCTAATTCATACGGCCCAGCTCGTTATCATGTATACGGCCATTTTATTCCGGCCTGAACAAAAGCTCAGTAAGTCATTTTCTTATTTAAAAAAATCACTTTTTTTAATACGGCCACCCCGTTTACACAGTCAGATTTTTGTAGTCCGTTGGTGTACGTGACTGGATTAACGGGGTTCCACTGTTCTGATTTCGGATTAAACGGGTCAGTGTGGATATATCACGTACTCACTTGATTAGAAACCTATTGATAAACTTTTTTTGGGTCTCCGGACTCTTACAAAACGGATCATATGTACAAGAGTCTCTTTCTCAGTCAATCAGCATTAAGCGCATGAACGCCGCGACTTTTCCCGCGATATCTTGTGACTTGTTTGTATCCGCTGCTTAGCTGAACGAACTCTTTATCACTTCAATCGGTTCAGTACGCTTTCAACAATAAATAGCAAGGCAAATTTAGTTTTCATGAAAACCAAGGCAGCACATGCCGTAATATTGAGTGCTACACGAAATTTTTCTCATGTTCTTTTACCTTCCGCACTTTATTTTAATGATGGCAGATATTCTCAGACACTGTTTGTCATGGTCGAATTCTGGATCTTACCTTGAAATGTTCTCATTCTGGATGCTCGTGGACTGGAGAGCTGCGTGCTGTGGAGGTATGTTCATTAGAGGTTGCAATCACTGCAGGATCAACGTAGCATTTAAACCTGAATAATTGCTGTCGGTTGTTATTGGAGCTAAACAAAGTTAAAACATGAATAAAGTGTTAATTTGAAATAGAATAGATACGTACATATAAACAAACAAACAGACAGGACAGTGCTGTAGACAGAGAAAAAATGATTAAATCTAACCGGATTGTGCTCATTGTCTTTCTTATTTTTATGTTTACTACTTTATATTTTAAGAAACACCGGTCAGAAGGCCTCTTCAAAGTGGTCAAGTGTCCAAACTCAGGTTGTTCAAAGATGCTCAGCAAGCGAGACATGAAAACTCATGAGACATTAGAATGTTCTTGGAGGAAAGTGAACTGTGAACATTGTCAAGAATCAGTCATCATGAATCAAAAACAGGTTTGAAACAGGTTTATACAGTCTATCTTTACAACCTGGCACTCGCTGATTTTGAATGCCCCGCTATCTCGATCTTAAATATAATCATCTTCCCTTGGATACGCTCTTTCAGCCATTTGCCATCATTCGGCTGTCTTTAGCCACCGTTAGTTTTTGGTTCCCCTGAGAGTTCTAGAATGTGGGGTTCGATTACTAAACTGTAGGTATGTCAAAAACACTTAACATTTTCTAAAGGCCCCCTCCACACTACGCCGGAGAAATTTGAAAATTACGTTTCGATCCCACTGTAAAAACACATCAAATGTTTTCTGTCCGCACTAGAAGCCAGGGATAAATGTTTTCGTTTTTCGGCAATTCAACAGTTTTCTCTTTTGTTTCAAAAACATGTAACATTTTTCCGTTTAAGTTGTTCCCCTTTCAAGAACGCGCAGCATCAGTTCTAATGTGTAAAACTGTGATAGTTCGCATAAACGGTACATTTTAAGGCATTTTTGAACATTTGTGACGCATTCGAATGGATCCCAACGTGTTTTGTCTGAAATTGAATTGCAGCTTGTAATTCCTCCAATCAAAAAGGAAATGTGCCATGTTGGCACCGCGGGCGCTCACATCAAACTGGAGGACGAGTGAAAGAGGCAACGCATATTTTGCTTCGTTCGCGGTCATTTGAGGACTGGAGTAGAAAACATTACGTGGTCTGCGAGGGCCCACAAAAAATTCTTGGGGCACTGATCCAATCGTGCACCGAGAATAGAAGAGTTCCGAGCGGTTTAGGAACATTTTTCGGTTTCAGACCTCGCACTAGATGACCGCATTTTAAAATTCACAATAGGCACCACACCAGAAGTAAGATAATCTTTCGTTCGTCCTTTTGATCCGATGTGAGGAATCGCTGTGTGGTGGGTGATCTACCCTTTGGTTAAATGGCCGTGTCCCAGTAGTACTGGGAACTACCAAATTCACCCATTTTATTAGCTAAAACCTGAATATTGACGGAGGTCTAAATCTCTCATCTTGACGAGCATCGCGACCAACTGTTACATTTGCCGTGAGAAGGTTACAAAAAATGCAAAATCGTTGGCTTACCTTCGCTAAGCGACACAAATGCAGCAAGCCTTTTGTACATGCATTTCCGATTGTTTCAAACATGTAGTAGTCTCACGCCACGGGAAACTATATACATGTACCTTTGCGAACGCGGGAGGAAGTTGGGTTCACCAGCTTCGTGCTCGCCACGTGCTTTGCTTTCTTGCTTAACAACACCAAATGATCGATGACGAATCTTACTACGTACAACTGTTTTGTCCAAGCGGAGGCTTCATACATTCACTCTTGTGGCCACCTCTCCACAGTGGTAACGGCCACTATAGCGCGTCTCGACTGCTAAAATAACTTCTTGGCAACGGGCAGTTAATGAACGAGTGACGAAGGCTGTATACAAAACCCTGTTTTTACTGTAAAAGGTCACAAAACTTGATCCGTACCGCGCGCCGTTGGTCTATCTTTCTATTTGGTTTCTGTATTATTCATAAATTTTGATTGTGTTACGTGCATGTACTATCTGCAAAATAAGCAGTTTTTAAGATAAAAATTTCACCCCCCCAGAAAAAAACAGGTGTCATATTACACCCTTACCTCCCAATAACGGCCACCTCCCTTCAACGGCCACTTTCTTCTGTCTCCAAGGTGGCCGTTGTGGAGAGGTTCGTCGGTAGTACTCTCTACTGGGTTAAGTGTTAACTCTATGTTGAGCAAATTCATCTTTTTAATGATTGTGAACCAGCTGTTGACAAGACTAAACCATGGTGGAGTCATGTGGGGTGGGAGCCGACTATCGAATGTACTTTATTGATGGAACTTTTGTTTAATTTTTTTCAGAAACATTTTGATATTTGCCGACAGTTTCCTGTTCTGTGTACTAACAAGTGTGGTGTGAAAGATATTCCACGAGAAAAGGTTTGTTCTATAACCTTAGGTCAGAGCAGACTTAATATCCTTGTGTGCCAATTTCACTAGGCAGGAGCAGTAAGATATCACGTTTCAAAACAGAAGTATTTAGATTGTAAAGATCTCACGCTGCAAAAAGAAAACTATTTTGGTTTTGCTTTTTTTACTGTGCAGGTAATAGGAAAGGCCTCTAGGTATTGATACATTTAGATTAGTATAGGTAATCATACGGTTTCGAGTTCAATTTGGAATTAATTTGCACGAGTGAGTTTTTCAAAAAGCTGAAATTGCACGAGCCGCTTCGGCTAGTGCAATTTCACCTTGTTGAAAAACTCGCAAGTGCAAATTAATTCCAAGTTGAAAGAGAAAAACCGTATGATTACTTATTAATAATATAAACATGAAAAAATTTGCGTAGAGGAAGTGCCGGAAGATCTTTCTTGAAGCCATGTTTTCTCATTCGAGAAAACTTTTTTCAAAGTTTCCGTACAACATTTTCGTCCTCATTTTACGTAATATCCATTGTCTTCGAAAATTTCCTATTGTCTTTCAGCGAATCATAATTCAGAATTACGATGTGTAGTTTGCACTGGTGTTACACTTTTGGCACTTTGTTACACTTGAACTGTACTGCTCTCAGCCTAGCAGAATCAAGCAATTTTTTCATGTATATTATTACAACAGGTTAGCTCATGTACGATCAAGTGATAGCTTTAGAGACTAAGTTACATAGTGGGCTGGAGTACGCATAATCATGTGTTTCGGTAAATGATATTGTCCGCATAGACGGAGAAGGGTGTCCATAGGGTGCAAGGCATACCACTGGACTAACTAAGGAGGCCAGACGCCGAGTTGTGGTGAAAATGAAAGAGTTTTTAAGGTTAATGTGAGATTCTTTTGTGGTTGTTTGTATTTTCAGCTTGAGATTCATGTTCGTGATGAATGTCCTGCAACCGAAGTTCAGTGTGAATACAAGAACTTGGGATGTGAAGAAGTGGTATGAACCTTTTTATATATTTAAAATACTTTTCAGATGAATATTCAGTGTGAATACTGGGATTTAGGATGTAACGCATCCTTCATTCACTGGTCATTTTAAACTTGTGAATATATTGGGAATATCATGGAGTTATATAGAGAGGACGAATTGTGTGAAAAGTATAAATCACGTGTTCTTTCGTTTCCCATGTCTTAGTCTAACATACTATGGTTGTTTGGATGTTCTTAGTAAACGTTAGCATAAGAGACAATACACAAACCTGGCGACAACGACTGGTATTAACAGCGTAGAGGAGAAGAAACTGATTCAACTGCGCAAAGGAAATCTGCCGCAAACGCAACCCTCAGTTTGCGTCAGTAATGCAGCTAAATAATAATAAGCTCGAGAGTTGATTAAAACTTACTTCACACCTCCAATGTGCTGTGTGTCGCTTGTATGGATCTTCTTTTTACTACAAATCACTATAATTAAGTTACTCTATATTACATTATCTCCATGCAGGCCGAATTTCAAAATGTAACGTTGGTTTTTAGGAGGGAGGAAAACCGTAGCACCCAGAGAAAAGTCGTATCACATATCATGACGAGAATAAACAACACATCGCACCAGGCCAAAATAGAAAGTAGCCTCCGAACAGGCTGCCAGCGAGGGCGGAAAAAAATGCGGCGAGCGAAGTGAGCCGTTAAGGGCGAAAAAGAGAATTCCGCCATTCCACTCTCAGCTCTCTCCGCTCGCCCCAGACCACACGGCTAGCTCACACTAAACCCATTAACGGTAACCGGGAGCCTGTTCGCAGGCTAAATCGAAAGCGGACCACTTTGGTAGGAGGGAAGCGGTCGCACCCTCGGGGGAGGGGGGACTATCAAGTGAAAGGGTCGAGGATAGTCGTCGAAAACTTTCGTTTAAACTTCTAAAGGAGATCAATCTGGGTGTGGCTTTAGCTTTATTTGGTCTCTAAAAGCTGACATGATAGCGCTTTTTATTATTCTTCGAATGCAACCCAGAAAGATGCCTTGATGGCTAAAAATAGTAGTGGTATTTCCTCCTCACTGAACGCCCTGAGTGAGAACAAACTCCGTGATTTATACCGCTAAGCGAGGCAAGCAGCATTCCCGACCAATTTTGCAGTCCAAGGAATTATTTCCAAATTGGACAGCATGAAGTCCTATCACATTGACAAATAAATGCTTGGGCTTAAATCAGCCGTCGTTGAGATTTTGAATGGACTTGTTTCTCTGTTTACAGTTTCCGAGATCAGACGCCAAATCTCACTCACAAACTCAAATTGAAAGCCATTTGAAGTTAGCTCTCCACGGTCTAGAGGCCACTCAGCATCAAGTTCAAGAGCTTGTCACTGTGGTTAAGGATCAGTCACGGCAGATAGAGCGACAGTCACAACAGATAGAGCGACAGTCAGGACAGATAAAGAGATTGATGTCCAAGGATAAGAAACGGTCAGAAAAGAAGGAGAGACGGATGTCTAGAGTTCAGGATCAACCACCGCAGAGAGAGCGACAGGAACCGATTAAGCGACCCCGAACGTTGTCGAGCAGTACGGATGAAAATGAAAAATACTAGATCACTTAAAGGAGAACGTCACTCCAAACATCTTACTTTTTGTCTTCGCCTATAGCAAGTAAACATGAAGTGCCTGCTAGCCTGATGAAATTCGTCTCGAAAGAAGCAACTTTGGAGGCCGCCATTTTGAAACTGGACTTGACCGCCAGGCCGTTCATGTGTGACCTCACTCCGTCCCACTCGAAATCGGGGGGAAAGAGAAAAACCTGCAACTGACTTTCATCCTTCACAAGGTCAGCAAAATGTATTTTTTCTAAGCGATTATCCACTTCACTATCTTCACTGCTATCATTTTCGGAATTTTGAGCAGGTTTGGCCCAAAATAATACGGCTCAAGAGCAGCCATAACCCAGAGTGGTAGTTAAAAGGCTTGTCGGAAGACATTTGAACAAAATCTCTTGGACAGAATGACGTCACCAAAATGCGGCCTGGCTGCTGAGTACTGTTCAAAATGGCGGCAACGACGTCGAATCTTGGGCTTTTTCGGAGACGAATTTCATTAGGAAAACCTGCACTTTAGAGGCCGAAACTATGGTGAGTGGCTAAACTTAGTGCGAGGTTTCTATTAGTGTTGACAAAAAAAATACGTTTCTTAAAGTGACCTTCTCCTTTAATCAATCATCATGCGAGATTTATCTCCCCTCGGACTGCTTATAGAACAGAGAATTAATAAAATTCTCAGTTCTTTACTAACAGCTCAATGCTTCATACCTGTATGCCTTCACGATTAGAGACTTAAGCTCAGCCTCCTTTTCCAGCCAATCAACATACATTGACCAAGGGAAGTCACCAGTGTACACCTTGTGCACGTGACCAGGACCAGGTCCTACCGCAGAGGGTCCTGGGAATCCCAGAACTTCCACCAGAACATAACAAGCACAAGTTAACTGTTTGTAGAGACTGGTCAGAGCTGAATCGCTGAGGATGCTTTGAGCAATGGCCTCGCTTTCGTTTCCAAAGCTTAAACATTGCACATGTCTAAACTAGAAATCCGGGAATTTTGATGACAAAGAGTCTAAATGATGTCTGTCCACTGGTGTGGAAGATTTCCACTGAGATGGCAAATCAAGTCTATGAGCGTGCTCTGATGTAAATGCGGCTGGCTTCACAGTATGGCCTGCACCTGATTTTGCATTGTTATTGGCAGCTCCTTTGTTCAGGATGTCGTACTTGGAATCACCCAAAACTGGACCAACGTTTTTATGAAATTTTCACTTGAAACCTGGTTTTTAGAAACCTTAGGGCGGCCAACATCCAGCGCTGGAAATTCACCAAGATTAAAAGATTCTTCTAAATCATCTATACCTTAGTCAGCTACAGGAAAAGCACCAAAGTTAACAGAATGCTTGTGTTTTCCAAGGCTCGTGAAGCTTTCTTCCAGTTTTAAACTTTCTTGAGACCAAACGCTGTCACTGAGACTGGGCAAAGAGCCACTTCGACGGCGTTTAGCCGAAGCAACCCTTGTGGGTTGTTCTTGATCTTGGGTAGTTGAAGTTTTCGGTAAGTTCTGTATCTGCACGTCATCGTGACTTAACAGCTTGTCAAATGAAGCCTCCTTGGGTGGTGTAGCGGATAAAGCTTCAATTGTCATCGCTACGTCTTGCTTCATAAGGTCAATTGTGACTGGCTGTGTGTGTTCTTTTGTACGATGAAACTTGCGGTCTTTGCAATAATTCAGCAAATCCCAAACGAGGGTCTTGAGGAAATTTTCTGAACTCTTTCGCAAATTTTCCGGTTGACCTATAACCCCAGTCAGCACATTTTTGGCGTGTGAGTAAGTGTTGAGTATCAATGAGTCGCATAGATGGAGAACGTTGCCTGCATGTCGGTTCAAAGCTGAGGCCATTTGCCTTCATGCACAAAAACATCCTGAAACACATCATCCACTCGTCTGGCTTCCACGGTGTGACATGAGGTCTCCTGCAGCTCAAGGCCCTTCATTAGCATGGTGCAAAACCAGACTCAGAGCAACACGTATAGCCAAATCAAGCAATCCTGAAAGCATACCAAGCAGTAAATTAAACACCCGGCGTAGGATAGCTTAGAAATAAAGCGCCGTCCAATGATATAGTATGTACATTTAGTTTAGAGGCTACCTGAAGTGTCACACAAGGTCGTGCAGGCTGGAGGCCGTGACTTAGCCGAGTCGAAACCTGGATACTGCTCCGTGTCCAACGCAGTAATTTTCGGTCCGCCATCTTGGGTTAATCCTGGAAACGAGGTTTCCTGTCTTTAGACTGTGAAAGCGAAAGTAATACTAGAATGGCGGAGGGCGGAAATGTACCCGAGCTAGGCGGGTATGATTACGAGTTTACAAGTAAAGTTCCCGAGTGTTGGGAATGCCTTGTTTGCCATTTAACATTGAAAGATCCTGTGCAGATTGAGAAATGTGGACACAGACTTTGCAAGATCTGTATGGAATCCCTGTTCAGGTAAACCAGTGTTGC
>Ga0126339_10002252_pt1 | contig 13730 bp, 12 predicted proteins | sample OrbTmetagenome_2_FD_92532 | JGI IMG/M metagenome (GOLD analysis project Ga0126339, IMG submission 92532) | Coral microbial communities from Petempiche,Puerto Morelos, Mexico - Orbicella T R C metagenome | ecosystem: Host-associated > Invertebrates > Cnidaria > Coral | place: Petempiche,Puerto... | reverse complement strand
TGGCTTCAGATGAGATGCACGTGAAATTCACCCACAAATCAGAACAGTCTTTGTTCTCAGTTGTGTTAGTTACCATGATAACATTATCAGGCTGATCTACAGAAAAGGATGATCTCATGTTACGTGTAAATGTCAGACGTAAGTGTTTCATTTCCAAAGTATAACAACTTTCAACGACAGAGAGGTCACCAGAATTATTTTGATTTTTGTCAATTTAAAATCATAAACAGCTGGGCCAGTGTTGTTCGTCCGTTTCCAAAGCCAAACAGAGACTTCTTTGAGCCTGCTGCTGAATGCAGTGGTTGATTAAAATCATGCTGGTGTTTGGATATCACTTAGCAGATACTTCTTTTCACAAGATGAAACAGTAAACATTTTTAGTCACATAGCATGTAGCCAAAACATAGTTAAAAGTGATTATGACAAGGAGTTAAAATTTCTGATGCGTGTAACTCAGCAGAATATAACAGGACACCATGACAACTTTAGCAAGTGAAACAATATATACAATCTTTTTCAAAAGATCTTGTGATATGTCATTGTTAGGGTTTTTCCCATTTCATTTGTTTTGTGTTACCGTTATATCATGTTATGTTGATATGTTTGTTTTTGAGCTTTCGCTTTCTATTTTGCTTTGGTTAACTAATGATGAAAGTGGAGTAACCTTAACTCTTAACTAACATAGCTAGCATGTAAAAGAAGAATAAAACCTTGCTGTACGTACCTTGTTCAGCAGTAGCAAAATCATGGACCCTTCTTAACCTCACTTAGTGCAAGTAAACCACTTTTAATGCAAATATTGTGTAAAAATCTTACTGTGCAAATCAATGCTTTTCTCTATGAGTTTTTCTCTTTTTTCGCAGAAAGCAAGGAAAACGAATCTCATCCTTACCTGAAAGGAGACTGCATGAGTAAATAGTAGTTATTTATTTCACCTATATGAAGTACATGCTTGTACTTACAAGTAACATTGACATAAAGCGAATGGTTGACTGGATTTCCAATTCCATTGTAAGCCGTACAGCGGTATGTTCCATTAGCAGCTCTGCTGATGTTTACAATAACCCAAGGGTTTCCAAAGAACACTAAATCCCCATCTGTACCATTCTTTAATACTCTGGTCCAAGTAACGTTTGGAGTTGGTTTACCAGTTGCGTCACAAAACAAAGTCAAATTTGAACCTTCATTGACAGTCTGGTCACCACTGGGACTGCCGGTAAAACTGGTTTCAGCTAAAAAGAATGCAATGAAGAGTAGATACGTTTTGAAAAGCACATAAATACACTAATGTTAATAATAGACTAAGTTAACATAAAAAAATTGCGAAAAAACGTTTCTTAAAAACGTTTAAGAAATTTTTAAAAACGGGTTAAAAAATAAACATCTTAAGGTCATTCCACTGAAATAGAACCTGCATTGAGATTTTTGTGAAACTTTGCCTATTGATTGTTTATATTATAGGAACTTAAATTTTGAAATAAAAATGAGGGGTCCCCATGTTCGTTTAGGAGCAATACCACCTTGTTTATACCCATATAAATCCTTATGATAGCACCATGATTGTAGTCACGATTGCTTGCTAAATTCACGTTTCCGACGGTTGCTTTTTGTTCTACACTGAGAATTGCTCCATATTTATTTTATGCAGAGAAATTTATTACTCAATTCAAAACAACAGAAAAAATGGTGGGTCACCACACTCGTTTGCGAGAAAATGACGATTTACCTCTATGGCGAGGTCCAGCTGTAAAGAAAAAGCCGCCAGTTTTTTAATGCGCGCGTGCTAATCACGCGTGAAATTATGCGCAGTAGGGATGCGCAATGCAATACTGGGGAATAACCTTAAATGTGTTTAAGAAGAGTTTTTTTTCGCACTTTTTTAAAACTAAATGTTTTAAAAAGTCGCTTCTTTTTAATAGACTAAGTGATGTGGAAAATAGATTCGAAAGACTATTCCCCTATTTTTGATCAAGAGAAGAAAAGATGTGAACTGAAACTAATTTACACCTAAAGTTTTTACCCACCCATGAGCATGACAAGGAAGAGCAAGCAGCTAAAACTCCCAAAAGGAAACATGCGATCTACAAACCGAATGACGCTGAAAGAGTTATAAATTACAGCTACGTGGGTAGATAACTTACTGTACTAGACCTAGATATTTTCCTCCGTTATCACACCCAAATTTGGTGAAGTTTTTTTTGTCCCTGAGAAGCCAAACGTTTAGGCACGTACATGATGTCTGCTGACCGTTCACATACGTATGACACAAGTAGCTCAGAGTGACTCAATAGTCTCGGTTAGACAAAGTTTATACCGAGGTCCAATTATCGGAGCAAACCCTCTAGTTATAAGAAAGAGACGGCAAGAACTTAGCAAAGCTATGAACTCTTAAAAGACCTCAGCATAGAAGGGACGACAAGAAACCTGTGATACATTTCAGAAGACCATGTGCTAAAAAAAGTTAGGTTAGATTCTCAATAATACGGTCGTGGAAGAACGTACTTCAACCCAAGCAGTAATAGATGCTGTGGTGGCGATATAAACTAAAAGTAAGTGAAAGGGTCGGGGGGAGGAGACATTTCCATGCGACTGCAGAAGCCAGTTAACACTTGCATTTGAGAAACAGCTAAGAAAATAGGAATAATTAAAATCAGTGCAGATGACATGGGTGCCCACGAGGACCATTATCAGCTGGATTACAAAAATATAAACAGTGTTGGTTCTCAACAACGTTTTTAACATATTGTGATCCTGACAAGTGAAATGTACGTGTTGTGTTTTAGTTATTTGAACTCGCGTGTAACATTTATTGTTCATCTAGCCTATGTAAGAATCATGCAATCGCTACTATAAATCAAGTGACATTGTAGTTACAATTCAATTTACACTCGGGTCTACTCTGAGTCTACTCTCGGATGGACATTTGGGTTTATCTCAAGAAGGGGAATAATGATACGTTAAAGTGAAGTTCTGTGTGAGTCCTTGGTCAGTCTGAATTCCAGTTGCCGCAGATCCTGGTATCCAGAAATTAGTGATGGATTTCTACCCTCAAGCTAGCCCAGAGAGAGGCTCAGAGTTAAGTTCCCCAAATTGTGCTCATTTGCCGTTGGCCGTTTCCGTTTACATTTTCCGTTTCTACGAAGGAAAAGTCAAGAGTCACACGATGTATAATTGCGATATCAACGGATAGCCTGTGTCACACGGGTGTGGGTAATCCTCAAAAGAATTGTTGTTCGCGGATAAAAAACTGACGGGACCTGGAAGGTGAGTATCAAGTAGAAATTTCGACTCGAGCTCCACTAACACTCGAAATCCAGACCCGTTTTCATGGTTCTCAATTTACCTCTAAAGGCTGGTTTTCCCTAGCGACGGAGTCGTAGTCGGAGTCTTAATCAGGAGCGTAGAGTAATACGATCTAGTGAAAATCAAACTGACGGAGTCGGAAGCAGAACACCGCATCCGCTGATGACTCCGTCGCTTACGATCCAGTGAAAACTAGATTGTCAGAGTCGGAAGTAGAAGCGGAAGAATAAACCAATCACAATGTTCATTTCCGGGCCTTGTGATTGGTTAGTTCTTCCGTTTCTGCTTCCGACTCCGACAATGTAGTTTTCACTGGATCATAAACGACGGAGTCGCAAATGGAATCGGAAGAAATGGAAACGTCCCGATTCTTCTGACTCCGATCCCTTCGAGCTTATGACTCCGCTTACGTCTCGGATGTTCGGTTTTCACTAGGTCATAAGCGCTCTTATGTCTCCGATTACGACTCCGACACCGACTCCGTCGCTAGTGAAAACCAGCCTTAAGAATTAAAGAATTTATAACATAGAGGGCAAAATTACTGAATTCACATTGACTGAGACAGAATACCATCGATACTATAAAAAAGAATAAAGAAGACCGCTACTTAAAGAAGCCTGACCTGAAGAGAAAATTTCTCACCAAGACACTAGCTAGAAAGACCGTGGTGAAAATTCTAAAACGTTCCGATGCGAAATAAAGTAAATCTCGGACCTCACGACTCGACCACTCAAACTCAACAAAGACGACGAGAACAACAAATGATTTCAAGAACATTTTGGTCGTCGAATTCCAAAATTAATCCAACAATTGTCTTGATTTACTTGTGCACACCAGTCATCGAAATTTTTTATAGCAATGATCACCAAGCGTCAGCGGAGCTATAAACTAAGCGTGCTTCATACAAACGCATCTTTCAGTCCGATTCCCAGCTCATTTCTTATGTCTTATACTAGTAGTAATCGTAGATTAAAGAGTGCGTTCGAGTTTTAGTAGGTTTGGTATGTTGAAAAAGCACAAATTCTAAAAACAGCATTTTGTGCCTGAGCTGTTAGGTAGACGTAAAATCGGCCTTCCTCCAGCAGGGGCGAAAACAAATGAATTAATCGAAAAGCACGTGCATACGAGAGGGTTTGTTTACATGTGTATTACGTAATATTAGTTACGACCGGTCAGTATAAAAAACGAACTGCAGTCGGTAGGCCACATTTAGTCCGCAGTCCGCGTTTTATACCTGAGTCCTCGTTTTATAACCACCTCAGTCCGTGCTTGGGGGACCAAATTGGTTTCCACAGAAGCTAAGATAAATACAGGAAAACTAGATTTTCCTCCATTACCCCATTAGAACTGCGTTCTGTCGAACGCAATAAAGAAGTATGTCAAACACGAAAGACTATGTTTGACCTCATTTACAAACACCGAAGAGAGAGTTGAAAATACGACGCGTAACGAAGTATTTTTGACGAGCTTCAAAGTGTTTGGAATTGTGGTCAAACCCTGTCTAGAATGTTTGACACTGATCTTCTCAATCGAAAAAAAGAAAGCTAAGCAGAAAAAGGAGAATTCAAATCGTAAAAATCTATGCTGATTAAGTGTCATTGTCAGAGAAAACCGGGCAGTACCAAAAGATTGAGGTCGGCCGTCTACCTTCATCTTTTTACAGTATAAAAGCTGTCCGAAAAGGCATGACATTTGCGGAAGTAGGCGTTCGTTTTTTCTTCGAGATATCACCATATCATGATTCTGGCCTCGCAAGCGGTCTAAAATGGCCGAAATTTTGGGCAACTTTAGGTGAGCCTAAAAGATACTTCGTACAAATTGCAGGAACTCTTATTTCCGTGCAATGATATTTGTCCCCTTTAATTAGAGGTCTTTCGCCTTAATTCTACGGTTTTCACGAGGTGCCAAATATCGCCGCCGAATCGTTAATGAACGTGACCCAAATTTTAGCCACCTTCAGCGGCTTGTTTTTCAAAAGTGCGGCAGTTTATTTCCACAGAAAGACATTTTTGTGATACATGACTTTGTAGTCTTTTGCACTGCTATCAATATACAGTTTGGTTAAAATTGGTATCTACAGGCATATCGGAGTAATTGGTCTCGCAAAGTCCAAAAAAATCATTAGTCAGCTACATTTTCCCGCGAAAATTCTATTTTTAACGTTACGCTGCATGGAAAAACAAAGTGGATCCTCAGTTCGCTGGTCTTTTTTGCTGTTTAGTAGAACAAACTGCAATTTAATAGTGAGCGAAGCTTTTCCCTGAATTTAATCTTTGGACTTCTGCAAACCCCTTGTTTACATCGGTTTCTCGTTTTCAGAAGGCGTGACGCGTTACAGATTCAAAGGTCAGACGATAGGATGGCTGAATGAGCAGGATAATCAGCGACTGAATCTTGATAACATCGAACTCCCTAACACCAAATGGGTGTTTGTAAAATTTTCCAACATTGCAGTAAATGTTGTGCTTGACAACCAACCAATGTTAGGCACAGGCCAGCTGCCAGACTGACTGCGCAACCTTGCGCGCAGCCGTGCAGGAGCAATGGTTGCGCTAGTTACTTTTAATGACAACTTGCGTCTCTGGCGCTGCATTGCTGTGTATAAGGGGGCACGTCCTCAGTGCAACGCCAAACGACATTTCAAGAACTTCGCTTGAAGAACTGGATAAGGTTGCGAGGCATCTCAATCAGGAGTGACAGCTTTCGGATCGGCTTGGTTTCAGAGTCTATGGGCCTGAGCGCCAGGAAAACGTAACGATCAAATTCGATGGCATCCCAGGAAGAATCCTTCGGACAAGTTGAAAAACACTATTACAATCGGAATTTATGGGGACATGCGTTTCTTATCAAAGATATCAATACACTGGCAAGAATTTATGTATGCACTGATTGTCAAGCACGCTTCACACAAGCTTGCCACCTTCAACGACACGCTAAAACATGTGCACAAGGAAAAGCAATCATCGATTGTCCAAACGAGTTGGTCAAAGTTCCGCAGACAGCTTATGAGAGAGCTTTCTACAACTACAACAAAGCCTAAACTTCAGCTTCATCGAACCGCTGGCTTTAGCGCACAAGCAAGCTGTTGAGAAAGCATATCCATCATACTTTTTGCGGCCACGGCGGTAAGCGACGGATTGTTGCGGCAATGGTGGACGGTTTTGACCCGACTACAAGGACTGTGTGCCAATGCCATGGCTGCAACTGACACGGGTGTCGTCGGTGTTTTCCAAGCGATCGGGATAAAATTGTTGTTGTTGTTGTTGTTGTTTATAGTGGTCAGTGCGCTTAGCTACACCTAACTAGTTCACAGACATACCACTTTTTAAATGAAGGAAAAAAATTATCAACCACAACCAAACTAGAGAAAATCGATTTCTTGCAACAGCGGAACGTAAAAGAGCGCTCCGAGCGGCTGGCTACTGCGTTATCGAGAAATGGGAGTGTGAAGACCAAAACACACAAGAAGCTTTGCCAAAAAAGGCAACGAGAACTTACCCGTACGCCATCTTCTATGATTTTGAATCGTACCATGACAAAACGAAGAAAAACGCGGTCAAAGCATCGATCACGAATAAAAACGCCCATGTCGCGATTTCGGTGAGCATTGGTGACACGCTTGAACGCGTGCCCAAGCATATCTGCGACGCGAACCCAAAAGAGCTGATCTGGAAACTCATGGAAGAGTTGGAGAGGCGCGGGAAAAACACTCGCGCCGTGGTCAGAGCGGAGTTCATATCAGGAGATATTAGCCTGCTTCCTAGAAAGCAGCGGAGAGTAATTGTGGAATGGGGTGACCAGGTGCCAGGAGCCTGTTCTCGGCTTCCGCTTTGTTGGCATTATTAACTATCTCAGACCGGGAACCAGCTACGAAAAATGGGTAAAAGCGTACGGCTGTTCTGCTCAGAAATCGGGGTTTCCTTACGAGTGGTTCGATAGCCCTGAAAAGCTGAATTATCCTAGGCTTCCAGATTACCTGGCATGGTATTCACGTTTGAGGGGTAAACACGTCCTCAGTCTTTCAGAATACCAAGAGTGCAAGAAAATCTTCAAAGAAAAGAAAATGCACACATTCGCGGACTGGCGGCGCTACTACAACGACCTCGATGTTGCGCCAAGGTTAGAAACCTTGGAAAAGATGAGGGCCTTCTACACTGATAAAGGCATCGACATCTTGAAAGATGCGGTCAGTCTCCCAGGGGTGAGTTTGCATTACGTATTAAGAGGCACGATAGAGCGAGGAACTGAGCTTTACAGCCCTTGGAAAGAGGCTTATGCAATGTTAAAAGAAGCTGTTGCGAGTGGGCAAAGCCTGGTGTTCAAACGCTAACACGAAGCTGGCGTGACGTGTTTAAGACCGCACCGGTTCAAAAATCCGAGAGTTTGTAAGCGAATTATCCGTTACGACCCCAATGCGCTCTATCTGTCAACAATGTTGAGAGAAATGCCTTGCGGTAAAAAAAAAGGTTGAGCATTACCAAAATCCAGAACGCGCAGCGCCTCAGTGCTTACAGAACGCCTAAACGCTGGGACTTGGTTTGGATTTTCAGAAGTGGACATGGAAATTCCTAAACCTATGTGGCTAAAGTTTGAGGAAATGCCCCCCTTCTTCTTCACCAAACAGATTCTAGACAAAGCCGTATCTCAACACATAAAGGAATACTTAGAGCGCATCGGCAGAAAAAGAGGTGTGGGGGAAAAGCTAGTAAGGGCGTTGTCAGTGCAAAAGCTGTTGCTGTATGCCCCGCTGTTGCGTTGGTATGTGGAACATGGGGCAGTCATCAAAGCTGTTCATCGCACGATCGACTATCAGGCGACGAAGATCTTCTCCTGGTTTGTGGGGCAGGCGACAGAGACCCGGCGCACCGGGGATGTGGACAAGAGCAAAGCTTTGCTTGCTGGAATGTTCAAACTGCTGGGAAACAGAGGTTACGGGAAACTCATTGAAGCGCTGGAGCACCAAGCGTGCGTCGTCTACACAATGGATGAGAAGGTGCTTCGTGAAGCCTGTATTTCTTGTGTTTTGGCTCTCGGGACTGGCTATTTGAGGAGATGAAGTTTCTTTTGCGTTGTTGTTTGCAATAATAACAGAAGCCTCGACTGTTACTTTTTTCTATGCTTCGTGGGCCAGCCTTGCTTTTTCAGCGACGGCCTTTCCCGCAACTACTCTTTTTGGGTTTTTTGCCGGTTTAGTGGTTGGAATTTTGAAGTCAGCTGTTGACTCCAAAAGTCGGCCTCAGATCGCGTGGTAGCAGGTTGCGTTGCGGCAGGTTGCGTTTCTACAGGTTGCCTAACTGAATCCGACATTGCGCCTCTTCGAAGAAAAAGTATATTTAGTGAACAAAAATACTTAGTTGAGATATTAGTCAGCACTGCTGACCGATTATTCAGCAGTTGCTTCGGCGGAATTAATTTGCCACACACGACTAAAATCGATATGTTTTGTTGTGATCAGCACCGGGTTGGCGAACGCGAGCAACCGCCCACATCTCAAAGCAAGACCGCTCACCACACCAGACAGCTCTTTGGTAATGATGCAATCATTTTTGAGCTCGTTCTGCAGAGCGTCAGCATCTTTAAACCACACAAACATTCTAACCGCTTTCGTGACCAACATCAGAAAGCTTTCAATCAAGATTTCAGTTGTCTTGGCGCCCACAAAAGTCTCGTACCTTTTGAAGTGCTTTTCAACATCTTTGTTGCTCAATCGCTTCTCCTGCTCGTGTGTCAGCTGCACGCCGATGGCTTCCTTCGATTTGCCCGTAAAAACTGCGGGAATTGCAAGCTCTTCACGGAGAGCGGAAATGTCAGGGGCTAGCGTCGTGACACTAGCTGGCACGCTAGATGGTTCAGATTCCGTCAGCTGCATTACCTCTTCCAGTTTTGTTTCATCTTCAAACAAATTATTAACGTCAGCCATAGTGTTCATATAGTGTAATTTGTTTTCTTTCAATTCAAAAACAATTCAATCCCCACTTCGAAAGAGGCAGCCGAAAGGGTAGCGAAGAGAGAACACAAGGTGGGAGAACTTGCGCTCTTTCAGCTCGGCAATCAGCTGTTTGAAGTCGCCTTGGGCGAGCTCGTCCGCGTGTTCTTCAAAGATGGCCTTCGTTGTCTTGGCCGATGGTGTGTAAAACAAAACGATCGCTGCCACATTCTCTCTGAAAGGCTTCGCGATGCTGGAAAGCTGCTGAGTCAGCCCCACACGCTCATGCCTGTGTGGTGAGCAGAAAAGTCGAGCTTGACAAGCTCACCAGTCCGCCCATTCACGTCTTTTGAGGTTGCATAGTCATCAAGGACAATGAGAGTGTTGGCGCCTTCAAAAAAATACTCACTACTTTCAATCGAAATTCTACTTTGTGCTGCTCGCAGATGATAGCAAACAACCGTGGATCTCTCTCAGTGAAGCGGTAAAGGGTCTTGTTGTAGGCAACTGTCGGGCATATGAGTATGACGTAATCAAACCTGCCAGAGATGGGCCGCAGAGCTGGTTCACGAGGAACTGCGTTTTTTCCCGAGTGGGTAAGCCCCACTCTGAGCGTGTTCAACGGAATATTGCCGGGGTCTATATTTAATACTGCACAGATTCTAGCTGTCTGTGTAGTATGTTGAACTGGGAGTCGGAGATCACGAATATATGACACATCACGTTTCCCCAGCCTTTGGCAGCTCGCTCAAATTCCACTGGGCTGGACCCCGTCCTTGGTCTTCACAAGTCGTGTGCTGCTGCCATGCATTGCCTGATCTGCCATGGAGCGCAGATCAATCAGAAGCCCGAACTTATCTTCGGTGTAGAACTTTTGCAGATTCATGTGCTGGGTTTTATTTTTTTTCTTCACAAAGGAGCGGCTGACTTCCTCCCAAATGTCCTTGCTTTCGAGCCCATTGTTGTACAGCATGTTGGGAGAGCTGTTGATCGTTACGCTTACTTTCGTCAGGTCTGGAAAGATGAGTTTTTCTGAATCCCTTGCGCCACTGGAATACGGTTCTATGAACAAGAGGAGGATGCCTTTCATAGGCCTTCTTTGAGAGTTGACTCTGATCTTTAGCATTGTGTCCGTGTCTGTTCTTTTAATTTAACCACTTCAGAACGAAACGCGTGGTCATATACAAACTCCTTGCCACTGGAGTCAACGCTGTGCGCCTCGTCTGCTAGCGTCTTGCTGCAGATCATTCGTATTCGAGCTGGATGTTGGTCAGCTTGTATTTCAGCTTTGTTGGATCAGAAACTTTGACCACTTGAAAAGCCTGTGCAAGGGTTATTTCGGATGCGAGGTCATTATAAAGGGCATGGGGTAAGAAAATGCGATGGTCTGCCAGGATATCATGGTCTAGCCAATTTTTTCAGTTCGTTCGGTTTGTTTTCAGCGACGAAGCCCGAGGTTTTCTTGTTCCCCGCGTTTGAGCGGATCTTGCATAGGTACTCGCTCTGAATCCCCTCGAGCAGCATGTTGTCTCGCTTTTCCTGAGAACGGAAAAGGTCCTCGAAGGTTTTGTAGATGTCGTAACCAACCGTGTCTTGCAGGATAGTGCCCGCAAACGTCACAACCAGCTTGTCAACAAGCGCCCGCGTGGCGTTCTTAACAAGAACGTTATTAGCATGCCCTCCAGAAAGGTGCGAGCCCGGCACAAGAACCTCGTTCTCGTTCAGCTTGGGCACTGACAGTCGACAGACTTATAGCAAGCATCGCTGCAAAAGAAAGTGAAAGAAACACCATGGAAGAAAGGCTGAACCGATGACCTGAAGATGACCTGACCATTGCATGACCTGAAAGAGCGAGAAAGCGAGCTGTAGCGCCAAAGCAAGGGATATCAGGCGATCATTCAAGATGAGAACACCTCGCCATCAGACAAAGAAGCCGCAGAGGTCAGGGTGGCAGAAAGAAACGAGGAGCTCGGGCGTTTGCAAACTCAGGTTGCGGAAAGAGAAAGGGCGCGGCCTCTCTCGGAAAGAGTCAAAGAGATCTTCAATAAATATAGCGTGATGGTGAATGGTATTTTTCTCGCTGCGGAAATTACAATCGAGGCTGTCGTTGGCGCTCTCACTAAGGCTTTGAAAGCCACCGGCAAGTCTTAGGGAAACGGTCTCAAGAATGCGGGTCTGAAAATTGGTTTTATGCTGCCCGGTCTGATTGGATTGATTGTGAGCTTCTTTTTCAAAACAGCCGGACGAGTGACAAGCTATCTTGCTGAGCACACCTGGCTCTTGATATTGGCGGCGGTATTATTCCTGTTTGAAAACTACATTAACAAGCGGCGCTAACGCCACGCAATAAACAGCAAAGCCGCGACTCCTATGGCGCCAACAACGACAGCTGTTTTGTTTATTTCGTGTGGCGAAGCAGTGAGCCCTATTTTTTGCCCCGTTGATTGTTCTTGTGTGGGTGCTTCGGGCTCGCACTTTGAGGGCGTCGCTTCTTTCGAAGCGTTTTTTGATTCGGCTTGCTTCGAAGAAGCGGTTGCCGCCTTGTAGATCGGTTTTGAAGGGTGGCTTTTTGGTAGGTTAATTTTTGAGGGCGTTCCCTTCATTGGTTTAAGGCCAGCTTTTTTGTGTCAGGATTCGCCTCATTGTTGACCCCAAGTTTTATTCTAGAAACTGCCTGTTTAAGTTTATTGTTGTAACCAACCGTGCTTTCTGTGTTTATTATCATTCTCGCAGGCATTAGCCACGCACCGAGGCACACAGCAAGATTAAGCCTAACCTTCGCTTGATCTACCGCTAGCTGGTAACGCTGCACGCTCTTGGCCAGGTCTGGCTGTCTTTACGGCAGAGTCAGACCGCTATCAAAGATTTCGCGAGAAACTCCACAACTCCCTGTCGCGCTGAAAACAGCAAAGTTGAGTTGTTGAGGCCAATATTTCATGTGTGGACCGCCCAACCACCATTTGGATGCTGCCGCAGCAGTTTGAGTGCGATTTTTAAACTCGTACTGCGCGAAGCGTAGAAACGTGTTTCTTGCGGGGACTCCAATATGCAAATGTGTCACTCACTCACTCAGGTGTAGACACTGTTCGTAATTAGTCGGCCCGAATGAGAACGCTCGAGGCCGACGCCATGTTAGAATAGTAACCTAGCCCGACGCCATATTGGAATAGTAACCGTGCAGTCAGCGCGAGCCTCGCTATCGTGTTTGCGCGGTTACTACTCAAAGGATGTATCGTACCAGCCCGAATTGATGATTTTGTAGCTTTTATACGACCATTAATGTTTCGCTAAATTGAAGTGGAGTTGAGTTCGAATGTTCGAATTAGTAGTATGGCCAACTTGAGCGCTGAATTTCATGTGCATTTGACTCTTCCAGGCGTTCAAAATGACCAGGAGATGAGCATTTGTTTGCTGGAAAGTGACCTACTAATGTGGTAAGCTTCGATGAAAATGTGTCTTATACGAGGACCTTAATGAACTTATACGAGCGAAACGACCACTTCTCAATGAACGAAACCAGGACAAACATCGAAACCATTATATAATATTGTAATTTCATTTTTATAATTAGTAACATCTAAACCTGAGGCCAGCCGAAATATTGTTTTGAATATACCTTGTGTCAGCCTTGCAGTAGTCTTTGACTTATCACTTTTCAAGTTTGGCTGATTAGATCTCCTGTGAGATCCAACGTTCAATCACTTGAGTAGTCCACGTTCAACCGACATCGAGTTAAGTTTAGATTAAAGTTGTTCTCTATACTTGTCTTGTTTATTTTAGTACATTGATCTGAACTCTGAGTGGGATGCGAAATGCACATAAACTTGGAAACAAATTCTCAAATACTTGATTTTGATAAGCTTAAATGATTTTTGCCTTGTCTTGTGTTTACACTTGTGCTTCCTGATTGAAAAGATAACAAAGGGAAAGAAACCCCTCTGTGAGCTCGTAGGAGCACATATTTATGGGTGGAGAGATTTTTTGGATCAGCACTGAAAATGCTTGCAAATGAGGCTACTTATTTTTATGTACTTTACATGCAATATATATAGAGAGACAAGCGGTTCTACATTGGAAAAGAAGTGCTGTCTCATAAGAAACCTTACCTAGAGCCTTGAGTGAAATGCAATGAAAAAGGTCTGTAAGCTCGTACGACTTGAATACTTGTAAATTTCCCCAACAGGTAGACAAACATCAACATCAAGATCTGGGTGTATGGGTGTGCGTGCGTGGGGGGAGAGGAGTACTCTATGATTTCTTTGGCACGAGTGTCCTCTGTGACCCAGGAACCCTTAGCCTTTACCACTCTCTGTTCAGCTGCAATTTTGCCACCCTAGCTATTTTGTGATATGTGTGCAACAAAAGCCAACGAAAAAAGCCTACGCTTTGTGAGATAAGTGCGACCTTGCGTGGTACGAACCCGGCTTGTTTTAACAGCCTTTAAAAATACACCAGTAATTGCAAGTTCACCAACATGTTTCATCTCTAGATTACTTAATCC
>Ga0126339_10002251_pt1 | contig 13731 bp, 5 predicted proteins | sample OrbTmetagenome_2_FD_92532 | JGI IMG/M metagenome (GOLD analysis project Ga0126339, IMG submission 92532) | Coral microbial communities from Petempiche,Puerto Morelos, Mexico - Orbicella T R C metagenome | ecosystem: Host-associated > Invertebrates > Cnidaria > Coral | place: Petempiche,Puerto... | reverse complement strand
GGGTAGGGGCCTGCTGTGCTCTTCCTAAAATATTCTTTATAGAAAACCAAGATGGTGGCGTTCGAACTCTTACTTATCAACGTCAAGCCTGAGGGGGGTGTGGTGTAGGCTACCCACTGTGAACTTGATTACGAGGTCTGTCCCCAATCCTGGGTAGGGATTTCAATTGTTCACGATGTCCCAGGATAGGGAATATGACATGGTCGCCATCTTGAAGGACCAAGAGTGTCTCAATGGGCCATCTGCCATCTTGTAAATATCCAGAAGTTACTGGGAGTTGGTGAGGTCTTTGTCCAGAAACCGATGGAAATCATGTCAGCTAGAAGTCACAATAAGAGATTAAGTGAATCTATTTTTGCATCCCTCCATACAGGCCATGCATTCTGTCAGTCTATACTTATGCATATTGATAGGAAATAGCTTTGGCTTCGTATATTTTTGGTGTCAATGATTTTCTCCATGCATTATATATTCAGGAGTTTTCTTTGCCCCAGCGTGGGAAGATATTTTCTACCAACCATGTTGTCCCGAGGTGGGGATTTTGGCATTTTTTGTCAGAAAATGTCAAAATCCCTACCCTTGAGTTAACAGGTTGCTGTAATTCATGTGACGCAAGTGGTGGGAAAGAAATGGAGCCTCTACTCATTGCGGTCAGTTTAATGAATTGTTCTTTACCCCCTCCCACATACCCAGCACCCCACCAATCAAAATTTCTTTTCATATTCCGAGCTGCTACCATGGCCTGTTTATTTTTATTTGTTTATCTTTCATTTATTTATTTATTTGTTTATTTATTTATTTATTTATTTTTACTTTGTTATCTGTTATTAGTTATTCCTTTATTTAATTTTATATATTTTTTTCATAACTATTACAATAATTTTTTTTTGATGTTCCGGAATGTTCTGGGATGTTCTGTGTTCCTGGTTTTATCGACGGCCTTTGAGAACTTCTTTTGTGCGAAAAAGTGAGTAGTGCCTTCCATAACTGTAAGACATATTAAGAAGAAAGCGATTAAAGCGCGCATAATTGGCGTGCGAATGGTGAAGTATCTAATTACTGGTATCCAATTGCGACTTGTTGAAATCGGATACCTGTTATTAGACACCCACATCATCGTGTGCCCATTACATGACAAATAGGTGAAAGGAGAACCAATCACGATCAAGAATTTTGTTACAGATATGATGATGATGATTACTTATTTATTTTCGTATGTTTATTATAATTGTATCTATAACAAATTTCTCGATCATGATTGGTTTTCCCTGCGCCTATTTGTCACGCAATCACGTGGATGTCCTTACAGGTATCCAATTTGAACTTTTTGTAATTGGAATTTGTTAATTGGATACATACGCCATTTGCATTTCGATTGCGCTTGCTTCAATGGCTTCATTCTCAATTTTTCCTACGAGTTTTAAAACTTGAAGAAAATTCAAATTCGACCCCGCATTTCACGCTCGTCCGATTTTGAAATTACTCACACGATTTAACTCCCTGAATTGTACTCCGTTTGGTCCAATTACCATTACTTATAATCCATCAAATATTTTTGCTCGCGCGCGATTGGTCTAAACGCGTCACATGACCGAATATTTCCCAGCTAAAACTGGAGAATATCCGAGAATATTCCCCAATTTTCAAAACTGCGCGCGTTGCGAAAAAGATTTGAAGAATAATAACAGAAGAAGAATAAGCTCACGGTTTTCCTCGAGCTACGCTCTCGGAAAACTGTTTGCTTCTCGGAACAGGTAATGTCCGCGGACAATTATCCTAACATATTTTCGCACCAAATGGAGGCTATTGTTTATTTATTCTGTATATTAAGTAGATATATTGATACCATATGTGTGTGTATTTTTCTATTACATGTGATATTTAAATTAGCATTATTTTATTATTCTGATGTTAAAGTTAACATGATAACTGTATATAGCGGTAGTTTCTGCTGACTCAATAAATGTAAATGTAATCGCGTAAACATAAAGTCATGAGAAGGATGTTGTCTTTATGATTGCAGAATGAACATGTTCACATAAATGTGACATGTTAGCAAGATAACAACATTAACACATCAACAGAAGGAAAAAAACTGATCTTTTTCCTCATGTTGCTATACCTAAAAATATTCTTGATCACCCAAGCTAAAAGCTCTTAGACAAGAGCGAAGAGCTTGCTTTGATGTGACTTGTTGGTCAGAGAAGGTTGCAGTCATATTTGTTACTCATAATTTTTATGTTCAGATGCAATGTACTAAGCTTTTGGCAAAATTATGCAAAACCAGGGGAAAGTGGTCCTAACAACAGAAGTTTTAAAATGTTAATTATAAATTTACGACACTTGGCAAAATGCTATACGATACCTATGTACATTGACATCTTTGTTAATATGTCGAATGTGTTTTCCAGAAACATTAGGAACTTAGCAGTAGAGAAGTTGAGCACTGAGGACTTTGCAGTCACAACTGAAGACATGTAAGTAAAATAATTAACAATCGTGATCTGAAATGACTTGTAGATTTGGATTTAAAAAGATATAAAACAAGATATATATTACTGCACAGTATTAATTGCTATGAAAATGAAAGTTGTACACATTTGTGAGGGTTTCTAAACATGCTGCAGTTGAAGCATTGCAGGTGAGTATTCTTGTGTAAGACATACGCAACTGCTCTCTGAGAGTGCCTCCTCCCGTCCAGGTGTAAAATGTGTAATCGGAAACCAAAGAAAACCTATCGCAAATGCTTGTGGAACACAATGTGCCTGGAAAAGGGTAGCCCTAGTGGAGGGTGAGGGGAGGCAGGTGCCTGGGGCAGACTCCCATAGTAAAAGAACGGGGGTGCTTGTTGTACCTTTTCGGGTTTAAAAACGCGGTTTTGTTACCTCTTAGGGTGTTCACCCTCGACAGGTCAACGGCTGATGCTTTTGCGCTGCCTTTCAGGGTATTGAGCCGAAAAGAAATGACCGGAGATAATTAATGTGTTGTTTTAGAATTGGTACCTCTTGGGTGTGAAAAAACATTTCAAGCTACACCCACAAAGCAGGATCTTGGCACTTCTTAGGGGTTCTTTTTAAAATTTCTGACGCGCACCCTTGTCCTGTTTATGTGGGAGTCCTCTCCGGGGGCAGGTGACATACCAGTCTAGACAGCTTTATTCAACGAGAAGCCGGGTTCTCTCCCAGGGTCCAAACTACTACTCTTTTATCTTGTATATACCACTTTTGACAGAAAAAGGTAACCCTCTGTTAATAGCAAATCGTATCCTTTTCATAGATGTGTACAGTAGCAACTCTGCATTTCTTTTCTATAAGCTTGGACTGAGTTACATATACATGTAACCCTACTAGCTAGTGAGAAATATCCTTGCCAATAACAAATAAACCAACAGCCTGAGGGAAGTATTGAAAATGCAGGAAAATAATATTATTGGAAAGTCTACTGTAAGAAAAGTACATTTGTATGTACAACATATTTTAAAAGGGCCTTTAAAAAAAATCTGAATGGTTGCCAGATGACTGCTAGAGTGTGGTGGTGGCATGGACTTTGTATATAATGTAAATAGCTGTGGCATAGCTACAATACAAAACAAAAATGTACTACTAACATCAATTGACCATTGTCTTCACTATTTTGTAGAACAATTTTCAACTCTGGCTTGGTTTATATCGATGCCTTAGCTTTTCACAACTTGACAAGTTTAAAGACATTGTAAGTATTAGTACTTGTAAGTGCAAGTTCCATATTATACTCAATGCAAGTTTAAAATGTAGGGCATACTAAGAGTAAAATGATTATTAATAATTATGATAATAAAGGAAGGCCAAGTGTTTGTTGCAGTTAATCAAAGCATTTTCTGTATATGTAGCTGAGTCCTCTTGAGAAAACTCCACCAAAAAGTTCAAAAATCTAGTCTAAACAGGATTAACAAACGTGTCTTTGGATGAGAACTATACATTGTGTCACTCCCACGTATAAATTTTAATATTCGCTCCACAGAAATTTGGCCAAAAATGCACTGACTGACTTTCCAGATATTTCAAAGAATGTTGCACTTGAAGAGCTGTAAGTAACTTCATCGTTTGGTAATGTCTAGTATTATTCTCGTGTAAGTGTACATGATGACCCAGTCTTATCACCACCCTCATTTTTCTTTTTTTTTTTCCTTGAAGCATCAGTATTCTTTATTTTCCCAAAAATGCAAATGTTCTAGTTTGTAATCAATGTTAAGGAAATTTTCTGATCCTCCTGTTGTAAAAAAAATCACAAAGAAAAGGTTTTTAGGTTTCCAAGAATATAGGGAATAATAGGTTTAAATTTGTATCTCCCATCAGTTCAGCAATGAAGTCTGTAGCTCTTTTAAAACTCTGCCAATAATTATGTCATCCGTGCATGAACCAAAGTTGGAGGGTATCACAAGTATATTTCAAGGTGCTTTCGTGAATTCAAACCTTTTAACTTATATTGTCTGCCAACCAATGACGGGAAGTAAATTCAGTTTAACAATAAATTGTTTTCTTTTGCATGTACAAGGTGTCAGAAGACGAAATTTGTTGAGACTAATTCATGAATGGTCTGCCTAGCGGTCTGTGTTCCAAAATTTGGAATACTGAGGCAATCAATTAATACTTATGGAACAGTTAAGCTGTCTTAGTAAAGTAGTAATATGAGTTGGGACTATGAATGGAATTCTCCCAGTTTAATATGCTAGTTAGTAAATTAATATAAACTGACTGGAAGAATTGTGAGTTACTGATCAGTTTAGAAAAGGCAAAGTTGTAAACCATGGAAGAAAACATTCGGGGAAATGTTTAGCACGAAATGGCATAATGATGAAATGGCACCAGGGTGAGCGTATTATAGCACTCAGGCTAGCCGAAAGGTCACTGACTTGACAGTAGTTAGCTTTCAATAATTGTAAGGGTAGGGTTAACTGTTATAGACCCCCATAACCCACAATGAGTGCCATTTTGTCATTTTGCGATTTCATGTTTAAAACACCGCCAAATTTTTGTTACATGTATACTTAGTCAAGCTATGTTTACACATGGACCTATTGTGTATCTCCCATTCAGTGACTTGTATGCAAATAAAATCCGACTGTTTATCCACAACTTCACCAACTTGCCGAAGGCCTTGGTTAGAATGTGAGTCCAATTTCTTTCAATTGTTGATTCCTTTGTTGCTAAGTATACTGCTGACTTAATTAATTTTCATGATTATATTAATTTCCTTAAATTGATACTAAAATATAACGTACCTGAGGGCTGGTTAAAAAGAATTCTGAAGTAAATTTCAGAAGCTGTAAGTTTTCTTGTGTTCCACATACATGTATGTACATGTGTTTGACCTTCCTAGAAATTTGCTGAAAAATTAACAGCTAGTTGATCAGTAATTCATCTTAAAAAAGTATGCTATTGAATGAGCAGCGAATTATCCTACTTAATTGGTGCATAAATGTGTTGTTAATAGATGCAGCTTGCACATGCACCAAACCGTGAAACAATCCCTTCAGATGAAACCACTTAGTCAATGGTCCTAAGTCACAGGACTCCAATGCACTACAGCCACTCAAATTAACTTAAAGACAGTACTGAATTAAATTGCACCTTACATGTGTGCCAACTCGGTACCATGCAACAGCTGAAAATAAACTTAAAGTTAAGTAGAGGATAATACAAGGGTGAGCGTAGATATGGAATTTTTCTTGGAGTGTCCAACTTGATATCTCATGAGTGAGCGCAGCTCACTCATGAGATATAAAGTTGAATACGAGAAGAGAAATTCCATATCTACAAGCAGCCATGAATTATTTTGTTTATTATATAAACATACTAATGAGGACTTTTTGACGATTTTCCAGAGATTTTCGTGCACTTTCCGAAGATTTCCGAAGATTCTTAAGACTCCTCGGAAGGTCAGACAAATGTTTCCGAAGATTTTCCAAAAATTTCCGGCGATTACCAAAGATTCCCGAAGATTCCCGAAGATAACCGAAGATTTCCGAGGAAGAACCGATGATGTTTCGATCATACAGCAACACATCTAAGTACCTTTTGAGGGATTATGTAACCATAGCAATGGCGATCTTTTACTTTGAAAATAACATGTTATTTTCATGTGTGAAATAACATGTTATTTTCACGAGTGAAGATATCATGTTTACACGCGAAAGCTCACCTGGTATTTCACTGGTGTTTATATAATAAATAATTTTATTATCTGCAGTATTCTGATTGAGAATGAGATTGACTGGATTCCAAATGAATGGTTTGATTTACCCAACCTAGAATACATGTAAGTATGAATAATGTAAGATAAACTCAAGGCTAGATCCATGTAGCTCTCCTTTGGTAAGACCAATGCATCTTTACCAACTTGTGTATTTAAACACTCAAATACTTTCAAGGGTACATCCCTACCTAGGAGGGGTTCATGAATCTGGCTCCAGCTTTCATGCTATTTCAGAATACAGTGGAGTCATTTAACATAACATTACTTTCATCCATTCCAACCTAACTGAATTCAGCAGTACTGTCTGAAAGTGAAGCATTTCATTGGCAGATTAATGGATGGAAGCAGGGCAAGTCGTCCCATGGGTTAAGTCAACTTTGAAAATGTGCCCCATATTTGCACTTTGGAGCACTTTTAAACAACTATGTTTAATTAACTTGATCAACAGAACATACAGTTTTACCCCATACTGGGCATGTCCTGGAGTGTATATGCGTGGCACTCAAGCTGAAAATAGTAAAATTTGGGCCAGCATTTAGTACAAATCTGATTTTTGAAACCTGAAGATCTGTGTTGAAGATGCTTAGCGTGTACTCAAAATGTCACATAAATGGACCTTTTTAACAACTTCACGAAATAGCAACAATTTTTCGCATTTTTCAAAGAAACAAAAAACAACCATCATAGTTTGAATTATTTATCACGCGGAATTTAGAAAATCTACAAAGTTTTAAAAGAATCCATTGCAAACTCATAAAAATATGGGACCCCAAACTAACATGCAAAAGTATTCCACAGGGTGTTCATTGTTCCACTGGCATACATCTCTTTGTAAAAAATGGCAAGTTAGGGTTCCCATTCCCATATATTTTTGATTTTGCAATGGATTCTAACCAAATACTTCGATAAATTGAGTGGTGCGGTATATTTTTTGTTTGAAAGGAAAAATTGGAAAAGCCTGACATCGGTAAAAAGGTCCGTTGTTTTGTACTTTGTTGTTGTGTTACTTTGTTACAGAGCCCTTAGCAGGAACAAATTAAAGAAGTTTCCTGGAGGATCTTTCAAAAATTGCCAGTCACTACGATATCTGTGAGTACAGTATGTAATACTTCTTTTAATACTGATTCGGCCATAAGTTAGCAGTTTCTCTAGTTAGTGTTAAGTAGCTCTTAATGTTTTGTATCAGTCATTGCAACAGAAATGTATTTTTTCGTCACTGATTAAGGATATACATGTATTAATTGCTGGTACTAGCCAATTGAAAGTAAGATATTAAATACAGCTAGTTCTAAAAGATGATTTTGAGTTGACGTAAATGACAATTAAGCTTTTAGCTTGCCATGGGTAAGTGTTGTGCCAATAATTCATATGGGTTAAATACATGTACCTATGTTATCTCTACAGCATCTAGGGATGACGTAGGTACATCACCTTCAACTCCACCTAATAACCCACAGACCATCTCTAGAGTCCTTACACTTTTAAACTCCTGTAAGAAGCAGTTGGCTTTGAAGAGTGAAACTATTAAAAGAGCCTGAGACCACAATTAGAAAAAACTAGTGATATAAAAAAAAAGTCTTTGGTGGAACTTGACCATTTCTAGCTGTTGTTTGAAAGAAACAATCCAACAAGATAACAAGTAATGATAACTGATAAAAAGTTTTCTTGCTTGTGGTTGGCAGGTCTGTGGATCAGAATGAGATTTACAGCCTCACTGTTCCTAACATGAGACCTTTCTTTGGAAATGACTCGCAGCTTGTTCACTTGTGAGTTTTCTTTTTTCTTGTTCAGTGGTATACTAAGTGCAGGTGCAGCTGTATAAAGCAACTACAGAGTAGACTCAAGGGTTTATTTCCTGAAACTGAGTGAACAGTGATATTCATAAACTATAGCATTGCTGATTAATGCTTTATCATCATCTTTATCATCTTTGATGTCACTGTCGTCATCATCATTATCATCATCAACAACAACAACAACATCCTGATCATCATTGTCAACAACAACAGTACAAACTGCATTTTAAAGTGTCGGTATACATGCAAAAAGATTCCTAACTAAAGCACTGTCCTCTTATAAGTGAAATTTATATATTTATATTTTATTTTATATTTTAGGAATGTAAGCAACAACCAAATCTCAACTATATCTACTGGAGTATTCTCCAACTTAATCCATCTTCAAGTTCTGTAAGTATATCAGCAAAGCAATTTCTTCTTTATTCAGTATAATTACTTTTCATGCTTTTTCTGTTACTTAATGCACAGTTCCACTTCTTAGCTACTTACCATGGTTTCCAGGTATGATTAATGGCAAAGCGTCAATACCAAATTCCTGACCAACGGGTCATCAATATTCGCATCCATCACGCTTAGAAATTTTCCGTTGCCTGTATTGCCAGGTAGCGGATTCGTCATATCGATCTTGTTTTTTGACCTACAATCTCTCATTTATCTGGAATTTAGAGTCATCAATTTTCAAGATTAGTCACTAATGAAGTAATGGTACAAATTTAGTCAGTTTAACATGGTGGTACTTGCATTAAGATGATTTCCGCAGAACAGTTGAGCAATAATGTCAAAAATTAAGTTACCAAAAAAACCTCATGCCATGGTATTGTTTTGAATACAGTTAAGAAAAGCTTATCACGACTTGAGATCTCAAGCTGATCCCGCGAGAGAATATTTAATTTGAAGTTATTCATATTTAACTTAAAACAGACGTTTCACTGTGGGTAAAAACACAATAGCACACGCTTTAAGCATTCTTAAGAGGTTTGACATTAACTATCTCGAGAATGCTGGAGTATTTAATCGCGGGGTCACTTAGAAAAATGAAATATTAAAAGTGAGTTGTTTGAGACATTACTCCAAACGTTACCTTGCTATGAGTAGATTTTTAGTAAATAATTTTTGCATTTATTGCTCGAACTTTGAGCGGAATCTGTCTTAAGTATCTGTATACCCCAAAATTGACCATTTTTTAAATAAATTGCTTTTCGCTTTTTAAGATAGATCTTATTACGATCTTTATTTAAATACAATTCTATGAAAAACGATTGATTCTATCCAAAGTTACAAACGAAAAACGTTTTTTGCATTAATTTTCTCTAATTGATAGCTGTCAACGGGTTGTCATGAGAAGTGCTTCCAGTAAAAGCTGCGTGACAAATTGCCGCATTTCCCGCTGGAGGCAACGAACTCTGTTATTAAAGTCAAATGGGCCTTAACTTAGTCGATCAACGCGTCATTATTTTCACACGTTTTTTGTGTAATTATCTCATTAAACGGGAAGAACCCCCCAAAGTATATTCTCCTTCGTATCTCGAAATGAAAATTTCAGTGAGTGAAACGCACAGTTTGAGTTCGTTTCCAACGAGTGTTCAACGTTTTTCGCTGAAATTTGAAGAGGACGTTGGCCGATAATCAGGAAAAAACCCCGTTTCGGGGAATTTAGTGAAAATAATGTGTGCTTTATCAAAACTCAAAGTTTAACTGCGTGTCAAAAACAAACCAGACAAGTAATCAAAATTCCCTGACACAATTTTTTGGAGGAGGCCTTTTTAGAGAAAGATGTCAAGAAGACAGCGACGTTGATCACGTCGTCCCGCCCAAATCCGACCGGAAACGAACTTGATTAGTGAACCGCTGTACTTTGGGAAATAGGACGCTATACTCGGAAAACCTTAACTTTTTTTAATTTTAATGAATATACCCTCGTACTGTACTCGTACTTTAGTGGGGTTTGTGTGAAACGTCCGACCGTAAAGCAGCGCGAACGAATTATGGTCATTTGGGGTATACTGATACCTTAAGCATAATATTGATGAAGCCAATTATGTTGCTTAAGATGAAAATTGGCACAGGGATTTCTCTTCCGGACCAGGTTATGATCATATTGCATCAAATGTGTTCATTATTTTTAGTAGATGGCGAGTTAACAGAAGTGTTCTGTCTAAGAACAAAAGTGGTGTATGGAAACTGGAAGTAGAAACTAAAAATTCACGATGAACTTGCAATTTGTTGGAAATTAATGGAGAATTTCTTTATGACTTTGCAGCGAATGTTGTCTATCATCCTGATGAGAAATCCTGTTTACTTAGTGTTAACAAATAGGCAATTTTAATTTATACTTTTTCTTCTTCTTCTTCTTTATCCAGTGAGTTACACATGAATCATTTGAAAACCATCGGTGCTTATGTGTTTTATGAAATACCAGAGCTGTTACATCTGTAAGTGTATCTCTTTGTAGTCACTTCTTAGTACACTTTTGAAAGTTTCTTTGGACTGGGTTCAATTGGTTGTGAACTCCTCATGTAGTAGAACTTTTCAACAATTTGGCATGCTATCAATCAAAATTTGTAAATAAATAAAAATGGGTGTCGCCAGGCATGCTTTTGAGGTATTAGCTCTTAAAGCCAATTTTAAGGGTGTTTTAACAGACTGTACTGTTTGCTATGGTAAGCTGTTAATAATGCCGAGAAAATGATAACTTGCGACCAGACAACCGTTGTTGGGAAATACTCCAAGAAATAGTATGATTGCAGGTTAATAAAATGACCAAACTTGTTCACCAATTATTGGGGGCATGTTTGATTCCGTCACTATAGCATCAACTGATTAAAAGTGGTGCTATTCATCCATCAAAGTAAAAGTGCTTGAAAGTTTTGGAAACTGTTACCAACTTCCTTCTTTAGTCGTATGAACCCAAGCCAATCGGAAATGGATCTGAAACTAAATCAAAGCATGCACTCCCCTTCCCCATACAGTCAAAATTGATACTCTCAGTCAAATTGTGCAGCATCACAACCTTGTTGTCCTGAATTTTTTAAATTACATTACATAGTTACTTGGATTGTTTGCACCTACAGTATTTGACAGCAGTAGTTTGTCTGTAATTTTAGGTTATATAACTTGATTTCTGTAGGGATCTCCGAGGGAACCATTTGCAAATCATTACAGCAGAATCGTTCAGTAGTCCATTTCAAAATCTTCCAAAGCTGAAAGTGTTGTAAGTAGAATTAAAACATGACTGATGGAGTTTTAATGTTAATATCTTCCTTGCTTTGATCTTTGTTACAGTTGTTTATTTCCACAGTATGAGTTGTCGACTATTCTCCAATTATTGGTTTATGAGAGTCTAATGGTACTCTATTGAAAGAAAAGAAAACCGTCACACGTGAAATCAGTCATCTCAGATGATTTAATTTGTCATTTTGTTATCACTGTCTGTGCAGTGGTTAGTTCATGGTAGCAGTGCTCAAAAAAGGTGCCATCCAGTTGTCTAGGACAAGAAGATTTTCCTGCTGGGCAAGTAACGTTTTATTCTCACTTGCTCTCACTGAGGGGGTAGGCAAGTTGACTGTCAGCTAAATCAGAACAAAGGTAAACTAATACTCGCCCAGGTCAAGCAAAATTTGAGAGCTGCTTGTCCTATGGGTTAGGTGGACCTGAAAAAAAAGTCAAGCACTGGGTAGGGTTGTTCAGGAGTAATTCTGCTATGTTTCCTTTTAGAATTTTAATGCAACAACAAAGTCCCTACCAGACAACATATGTGATGCACAATGCCTTCAAAAACCTGCCTGCGTTGAAAGATCTGTAAGTATACCAGCAGGGAAAAAAATACATTCCTGCCGTTTTATTAACATCGTGAAGAATACAGCCATGGTGGTTTCACTACTAACAGTTTGATGGTGTAGAATGTTCTTTCCACCCACAAGCAAAATTAACTGGCCATTGTAGATATAGAGACGATTCATAGAGAGGGGAGCAACAGTGATACAATTCTGTTTGTATGAGTCACCTAAAATATTTTGAACTGGCAATCTTGATTCTACATGTACATGTGTTTGTGTCATCTACAAGTTTTTAAATTGCAATTGTATCCTCTTAATGTTTTTGTTTTTTTTTCAGATGGTTGAATGACAATCTGTTGACAAATTTCCCTCATCCAGCTTTATCACAGTCATCTTCACCATTGCCATCTCTTTTATACCTGTGAGTGCTTGCCCTAACTACTGTATGTTTTACTAGTCAGAAAGTCTATCCATGTATTTGAGTTTCTTCGATACTTTCTCAAGAATCTTCGCTTGCCTCTCTGGCAAGTGAGTGAAGGAATCAACTGGCCTGATTGCAAAATCCATTAGCCCTGGGCTATTGGATGTGGCTTTGCCCACTGAATAGATAAGTGACATTAGACACTGAAAGGATCTGGTGAAAATGACACAATGCAGACCTTAATATCTCTTCTTTGATATACCGTGTGGCAACAAATTTTTGCGGGAGTTTATTTTTGCGAATCAAAGACTTTTTGTATTTTGCGGGAACTAATCTTTTGCGATTGTAAAGGTCTGTTTTTTTTTTGTTTTTGTTTTTGTTTTGTTTTTTTTGCCGGATATTAATTTTGCGATTTTCAGGAAGTCGCATTTAATTGAAATTAAAACATTTTTGCGTTTTTAGATTATACTCCTGACCATGCAATTGACAAGTAAAGCAACGTGTAGACATATAAAATACAGCAATCCAGTAACTGTTGTCACTCTATCACAATAACATTGTGCTATTGTTTCTACTTACATATTTGTATGAATAATTTATAATTTATCCAGTAGTGTAGAGTACCTTATGTCATTTTACATCTTACAAGGTAATGACATTTGTATTTTTTATGCTGGTAATCTGTTGCTTTTTTCAGGCATTTAGAAAATAATGCTATTACTTCGTTGTCAAGTTTCACCAGCTCAGAGTTCTCACCTTTACTTGAAGATCTTCACGCGTAAGTCATTTTATATTTATGATACATGTAAAACTTGAAGTAACCTCAGTATGTAGTAACAAATGAAAAGTATCAACTGTTAAAATATTATTTATCAGTTTTAAAACTGTTAATATTTTAACATTTCTTTTGGATTATTGGATTTGAGTCATAATGGATTCCACACTAGTTGTTTAGTGATAAGAGAACAAAGATGGTGCATTTTAAGCTCGGTAATGAAATGTGAAAGGGGAACTGATCAACATGACACGAGCGACACGAGTCATGTTGATCAGTTCACTTTTTAGTTGTTTAGTGTACGGTAAACTGCTCATATCTTCTTTAGGTGGAATTAATGGTAGGTAACAACTACAAAATACACTGCTCTACACCTATGTCTCACTCTTATGTTATCACAAGAATCTTTTGTTCAGTAGCATTAATTAAGTGTGTTGCACGGTTCCAGTGCACTCATTTAGCACTGTTACTTGTCGAAGCATAATTACTGCTTACTGCTTAATATGTATCTTTTTAATTTTCAGCACTCAGCAAAATGTTCATAAACCATTTGAAAGAATCACCGCCTTGCAAAGATTGTAAGACTTTTATTTTCTTGCCAATTGGTAATTTTCAAAACATATGTATGTACACTGTTATTATAGAAATTTAGTTGCTGAGATTGTCGGTACACGTACTTTAATTTAATTTACTCTCTGACTTTACGTGTAAATTCTTTGTTTACAG
>Ga0126339_10002250_pt1 | contig 13735 bp, 21 predicted proteins | sample OrbTmetagenome_2_FD_92532 | JGI IMG/M metagenome (GOLD analysis project Ga0126339, IMG submission 92532) | Coral microbial communities from Petempiche,Puerto Morelos, Mexico - Orbicella T R C metagenome | ecosystem: Host-associated > Invertebrates > Cnidaria > Coral | place: Petempiche,Puerto... | reverse complement strand
GGAGGTCAAAAGAGATGCGTACTGTCTAATTTCAAAGACAGGAAATGACAGACATTTTACTTAGCAGGTAAGGAAAGGTGGAAAAGTTAGTTTTTAATTTTGACCCTGAAAACGCGCCATAAAGATGTACTTTTTAAAATGTCACTTTTATATCAAGAGAAAACAAGATTTTTGTCAGCATTAAAAGAGTAATTTAAAAATTACTGTTTGCTTCAACCAAGAACATGTGGTGCGTGGTGCGTGATGCGTAACTGCAAAGGTGACAAGTTGTCAGTCCTAGAAATCAAAAGCAAGGCGTTCCGAAGATTTCCCGATTTTTGGTTTAAAATAAGTCTCATCGAGTTCTCCAAACGTTAAAAATCAATAAATCTAATCAGGTAACATAAAAACATTCGCTGACAAAAATTAAAACACATTTCAGTTCCGTCACAAGATTCGTCATTTCTTCACAAAATGTTGAATTTTTGGCTACTTGCTTGAATTTTTTGCGCTCCAAAACTTCGAGTGCCCACAACTTTTAATACAGATATTTGTAGCTTAGCCTTAGTACATTACACTGATAACAGTCATCATTCATGTAGAGGTCCCACTTTTGAAAAACAATCTGTTTGTTTGGAGAAAAAAAGGGGCTCTGGAAAAAAATCATAGCTTTACTTGTGTTTAAGATAAACGAGTAGTTTATTGTTCTGTGGAAAGAAAAAAGAATTATCTAGTAATTCTGAAAAAAATTAGGTCATTTTGTTAAATGTGCGAGTTTTTAGCTAGCAGCACGTAAACACCAAAATTTGGGGTGTCAATTTCCGGCTTTGTGCGGTTTTCGACTTGCCTATAAAAAAAATTCATCAAAAAATAAAGAAAGGGAATCTGGCAAAATAAAGGCCATTTTCGTTCATTACATATGTTGTTTGACTTGTGTAGAATAAATGAAGGCAATCCACTTTCCGCCAAAATTGAGTGGTTGGTTCTTACATGGACACGCTCTTAAATTTGTCCGTGAAGAAGGTGCTCGAACCCACGAAAAAGCTGGGTTACAAAATCCCTATCTTAAAAAAATTATGCTAAATTATTCAAATCTATGTGCGGAACATTTCTTCGTGATCTATACATTTCATTGATGCATATTTTAAATAATATCTTTTATATGTGATTGACTTAATGTATTGACAATATTGCTTGTGTGCATTTTTTAGCCCTTTTTCTCCTGAAAAAATTGCTATTTCACCCAATACCTTCCTGTTCTTTGCCACTTGAGGTGGTGCTTTGGAATTATTTGTAAACAGTCCTTTTGCTTGCATGGAAAGAAGGGCAAAAAGTCTCTTTGATCTGTATTTCAAAAAACATCCCGCAAATTTGCATTCAGGTAGTGTAGCAAAATGTATTGATCACAGGAGAATGTTATACACATAGATCTGAATATTTTAGCATAACTTTTTTGTATCGGGATTTTGTAACACAACTTTTTCATGGGTTCAAGTGCCTACTTCATGGATGAATTTAAACAAGTTCCAGTGTATCAATGCTAATGAAACTCTGGAATAAAATTGTTACCATTGCCAGGCATACATAGTTAACATTTTTGAAAAAATCTATCAAGCTGTTTTAAGCTTTTCAAAAAAGCGCTTAAAATCGAAAATTGTTCTAAATTTATTGTGGAAGTGATGTTGAGAAAAAGTCTCCTTCTCAAGATCAAGAAAATTAACTCAAAAAAATTAACTGAAAAAAAAACTCAAAACTCATCTTTTTAAGAAAACTTATTATTCTTAGCGATTTTTTCTTTTTATTACTTTCTTAAGTGCACATTTTTAATTATTAAGATTAGTACAGCTCATTTTGGCGAATTGTACAGCACCTAGAGTAGGCATGGATAGGCGCTATATAAATATTTATTTATTATTATTATTTATTAAAATACAAACCAACAAAACTTTCATGGCTTCAAAACAAAACTTCAAGACAATTAGTGTCTTTTGGAGCAATTTCATTAAAATAGCATTCTTCTTTAAGTCCATTTAATTTCATTAAACAAAAAGCATGTTTCAAATGTTTTCGTGGTTTATTTGAAATCAAACATACAGAATTTTTTTATTCTTGCATATTCCCCTTGCCATACATCGTAATTTCAGAAATAGGCATTAGGTTTTCTATAACAGATCTGGTTTGCACAAAATTCATGTTTTACAGATTTTGATATTTTTGGTTTATTGTTTCCATGGAAATATTGATTACCTTAACAAACACGTTCAACCCAACTTCAATTTTTTTCCAAAAACTGGTGTAATTTCCACATCGATCAGAGTAAGGGAAGATTGGTAAAACGCTAATTGAAAATGCTAGGTACGGTCCAGAAAAAACTGTATCAAGCCACCTTAAAACTAATTAATCAGAATTCCTTATACAGTGGAACCCCGTTAATCTGGTCACAAAAATTTGGCTGTATTAACATGGTGACCAGGGGTTCTTTAAATAAGAAACTGACTGACTGAGCATTTGTTCGGACCAGAATAAAGTGGCCATAATAAAGAGGTGGCCACATTAATGTGGTGGCCATAAGGCATGGTTCCATTGTAATAATATATTTAAGCAATAGACCACACTTTCTATGGGTTTAAGATTTTTGGTAAAAAGAATAAAAAGTTGACACTGGCTAAAACTATATACTGGACGTTTCGGCTACTACTGTTGACTTCTTCAGCAGAGATAAAAATGCAAATGTCTAATGGCGTCCTGCTTGGTATATGTATACAATATGTGACAAAAACAAATCACGCCTCGAAGGAGTGTAACAAGTCTTTAGGGTATTCTTAATGACTCTAAAAATTCTTAATGTTATTGTAAATGTTTGGTAGTGCCACATGTTTGTTTATAGCATTCCTATCCCGCAGGGAATGCCAAGCTTCAAGGATTAGTCTTTGTCACTACGCTGATGACCTGTCAAACACACATGGATAAGGGGGGTTCTGGATCAAGGGTAGGTTGCTTCTCATTTTGCGTCTCGCTTCGCTCTCCGCGATTAGAAGCAACCCGCCTTGAGTCCAGAACCCCCCTTATCCATGTGTATTAACTGCCTGCAATTGTTGATCTAGATTTATTTTTTAATTGAAGAAGAGGCATGTCTTAGTATAAAGCAATTATGGTCACGTCAAGCAGCAGCGTTAATAATTGCACCTCCAGTCATTAACCCAATGCTCAGCATTGTATATGTTGTAAAAATGTTTTTTCAATTATCGTATGGCGGTGAGGGTTTGTACAGAGAAGGCGTAGGGCATTTGTCCAGTAATGGAAAATGATCAGTACCGAGATCCTCAAAATCAGAGTCCTCGTAGTCGGAATCCACAACATCCAACCAAACAAAATTTATGGCATCAACGGTATAATAAGATATCATCATTGAAAAATATAATAACGCAACAGTTGAGAGGGCTTTGAGGAAAAAATAAGAACGGCCACATCCATGATCGTTGTAACAAGCTTGTTGTCTGACATCTTAAAATGTGCGTCTTTTTTATTTTCAAATATCAATCCATATACAGGAGCTGTCTTCTTTGGACCGGTTGAGGCAGCTGTGTATCAACAGGGGCTTGCATCTCGGCGGCTGGTTGAGGCGTAACAGGCTCTCGATTGAAAACCTTTTTTATCTCTTCGCGTTTGTAGTAAATTCCAATGACGGAAACCACGATGCTGATTATTCCAATCCACTGAGTTGTGTTGATAATTTTTTTCATGTCTTCCTTTGGCGCCTCGTCAACTTTTTTCGTGTCTTCCTTGGGCACCTCATCAATGTTTTTCGTGTCTTCCTTGGGCACCTCATCAGTCGAAGCAACAATGCTTTTGCTTTCACTTAAAGGAGGAATGAGACCTGCAGCCACGGCAACTTCAGCGGCCTTTTTTGGTTCTTTGTGCGCCTGTTTTGTTTTGGCAGCAACAGCTTTGCGTGAAGCCACCCGATACAGGTTTTTTGCAGGCCGCATGGTTGGTGTTTTTGAAGTAACTTGCCCCTGTGTCTCAGGCTCGACTTGAGTTGTTTCTGAATCTGCCATTATTTTAGTAGACAAAAAATATATAATTAAGGAATTGCTGGCAATGCTTACTAATTATTCAGCAGTTTGCTCAACAACTGCTTGTAAACACTCAGTAGTTTGCTCAGCAAGACTAAAATCGACATGTTTTGTTGTGATCAGTGCTGTGTTGAGTATCATGAGCAGCCGAAGTGGAAAAGCATCTTGTTATGGGTGAATGTCGGGCGGATGAGCGTGATGTAATCAAATTTGCTGTAAAAAGGGCCACAGAGCTGGTTTACGAGGAACTGCATTTTGCCTGAGTTGGTTGGGCCCACGATGAGCGCATTGAAAGGGATGTTGCCAGGGTCCATTTTATTTTTCAGAGTTTTGTCCAATCAATGTTGTACAGATTCGAGCTGTGTTCCCATGATGTTAAACTGGGAGTCAGAGATCAAGAAGATACGGCAATTCACTTCGCCTGTGCTGGTGGTCTTCCTCTCTATCTCCAGCAGGACGCCCTCATTGGGCTTCACAAGCCGCGTGCCACTGCCATGCATTGTTTGGTCTTTAATGGAGTGCAGGTCGTTTCTGAGGGTTGACCTTTATTTTCAGCTGCGAATCCGTGCCTTTTTTAAAGGGCAAGATTTTGTCATGCTTCACGTGGTCGTAAGCGCACTCTTTGCCGCTCTGATACACTCTGAGTGCCTCCACTCCAAGAAACTTGCTGCGTATCATTTCGTACTCGAGCTAGATGCTGGTCAGCTTGTATTTCAGCTTAGAGGGGTCTGAGCCTCTGACCACCTGTGAAGCAGAGGTGAGTGTCACTTTGAAAGTGAGGTCATTGTTCAGGCCCCGGGGGAAGGAAATGCCATGATCAGTCAAGATCTGGTGGTCGAGCCTGATGTAGTACTTGCTTCCAAATATCTTGTTCAGCTTTTTTTCGGCCTCAACACCCAACGTTTTCTTGTCCCCTGCGTTTGAGTGTACCTTGCACAAGTCTTCGCTCTGGATTCCCTCCTGCACTATGTTGTCATGTTTTTTGACTGGTAGGAACAAGTCTTCGAACGTTTTGTAGATGTTGTACCCCACTGTTTCTTCAAGTGTTTCCCCCGCAAACTTTATGACCTGCTGGTCAACCAGCGCACATGTAAGGTTCTGAACGAGGAAGTTGTTGGCGTGCCCGCCATCCAGCTCGATATCAAAGCGTAGAGCCAGCAAGCTGGGCACCAGCACCTCGTTTTTGTTCATCTTGGGCACCGAAACGTGCAGGGTCTCGCCGGGGCTGGCTTCGGAGTTATTGAAGGTGATGCGTTTGAAAGATCGCGGCACCTTCATGGCCCTCAAAGATTTCGCCATGTAAGTCGGGAGCAGCACGTCAGGGATTTCACCTGGATTTTTGTCGTCCATGGTATATTAATCCAAGATTATTTTCTAATTTTAAAATAACATACGTGGAATATATATTGCAATGGCAGAAGGCGGTTATGAAAATCCTGCTGATGACCCTTATGATGGCCCATGGGAGGATGATGATGATGATACGGGGCCAGCGGTATGGAAGAAAGGTTGAAAGCTTGAAGAGATAAAGAAATTGAAAGAAGGCTGAATGCTTTGAGAAACCCAAATACGGGGCTGCTAAATATGACCAACATTGAGCTTCAGAATGTCACTTTAAGCGAAGAAGATAAGCAAAAAGAAATCAAGAGTCAAAGATTTGATCGAAAAACATTACCGCAACGCCAAAGTTAATAAGACAATGATCAGATTCTACACGAAAAATCTGAATTAGATCGTGGTTGTGGGTCTGAAGGGCGGAGACACCAAAATAGCTTTAGATGATGGCAGCAGTTTGCAGCAAGACTTCTTAAACAAAACATGCATCAAAAAAGTTCTGGGGAATAGTGCTGAAACTATCATCTGTAAAAACAGTGCTGATATTCAAAAATGGCAAAAAGAACTAGATGAATCTCAAAAGCAAGAGTTAGAAGCAAAACAAAGTTTGAATGAACAAAATAAATTGGTAATGACTCTAAATGAGCTGTTAAATAAAGAGAACGTGAAGATTGAACAACTCAAAGACCAAGGGCCAGAATATCAAGAAGAAATTAAAAGGAAAAAACAACTAACAAAAAAATTTACAAAAAGATTTACAAGACGCGATAAAAGAAAGAAAAGAATGTGAAAAATAAGTAAAAACTCTGGCCAATGAAGATGAAAAACAAGCTCACCTTGAAGCAAGTATTTTGGAAGAGAGAAATAAAACATATGTGCTGGAAGAAAACCTTAACAAAACCAAAGCATTAGAAGAGCTGAAAGAGCAAGAAAGCGACGGTCATCAAAGATGAAAACACCTCGCCCTACGAAAGAGAATCCACAGAGGCCCAAGTGGCAGAAAGAAACGAAGAGCTCGCATGTTTGCAAACTCAAATCCAAGAACGTGAAAGAATCAAAGAAATTTTCAAAAAATATGGCGTGATGGATACTTCTGTCCTCTTGGCAGCTGGCATCATGATCGGGGCTGTTGTGGGTGTGGTTACCAATGCTTTGAAAGCCACTGGCAAAGCTTTGGGGGTCAGTCTTAAAGAAATAAGCGCGAAGCTGGGGTCCATGCTCCCCGGGCTGATCGGCCAGGTCGCGAGCTTTCTTTTCAAAATAGCCAGGCAGGTGGTTGGCTATCTTGCCGAGCACACCTGGCTTCTGATTTTGGCGGCCATTACCTTTATTTTCGAAAAATATATCAACAAATGGGCCTAACGCAAGGTGATTAAGATCAATGCCACGAGCCCTACGCCCCCTATTATCACAGCTGTTTTATTGATTTCGTGTTGGCTTGTGCCTGCTGTTGGTTGCAGGCCAGCTGTGGGCTCCTCTTGTGCTTGCTCCTCTTTTTTTGGCAGCGGCTTGCCTGTTTGGGCAGCCATGGCTACTTTGTGGATCGGGTTAGATGGGTGGCTGTTGGGCGGGTTGATTTTTATGGGCCGCCAGCCATGAGTTTGAGTGCGGCATTTTTTGTGCCTAGATCAACGCCATTGCTTATGCCCAGCTTCATCCCTGCAAAAGCCTGTTTTAGCTTGTCGCTGTACCCCACTATGTTTTCGATGTTGATGATCATTCTAGCAGGTAACAGCCATGTGCCCGGGCAGACCGCAAGGTTGAGCCTTACCTTGGCTTGGTCTAATGAATTTTGGTAATTTTGCACGCTCACAGCGAGGTTGGTCTGTGTGATTGCTTCTTCCACCATCGCCAGAAACTCTCTCAGGACTTTTTTCGCCCGGCTGCCTTGGCCAAGAATACTGCTGTGCAAATTGACCTGCGAGCCCATGATGCAGTACACATACGCTTCGATCGACTGGTTTATGCGCAATAGACCCACCTGTGTCAAACCAGTGCCTATGTTCAGGGCAAACCAGTCGTACTGCAGCATGCCCTCTGACTCGATGTAATAAATCAGGTTACCATTGATGCCTTTCCCGCCTTCATCACTGAATTTATAGTAGCCAGGGTACGTGGTTTTTGTTTTCATTCCAAGGCCTGACACATAAAAGTATATGTATCCCAGCCCGTGGCTTGCCCCATGTGTGAAACGAAAATCACTCGATGGATCTATGCCGAACTCAACGCAGATCTTTTTGTATGAAGCCACAACATAGTGGTTGTTTGATGTGTTGAAGGTTGGGTCGCCTGGCAAAGCGTTAACGCTCTGAATACCACCAAGCTAGTACAAAATATGTCTTACCGTGAAATACACGTGGAATTTATAAAACGCTCTTATTTGTGGCGACAGTGTCATGCCACTGTCAAAGATTTCTCATGAAATTCCGCAGCCTTGTGTTGCATAAAACACGGTGAAGTTGAGCTGCTGTGCCCAATATTGCATATGAGGACTGCCCAGCCACCACTTGGCTTCGGCTGCCGTGCTGTGCGTTACCATGGTTGGTTGAAAGATTTCCCTGAATTTTGTCACGAAGAAGGTGTCTGGCATCACATAGATTTTTATGGGTTTGTTGAAGATTTTCCCCAGGCTTGCGGGTGTTTCTTCGAAATTTACAGCAAGGATGGGCAGTGCTTTTTTGGTTTTCATCGGCGACAATTGATAAGTGAAGCCTGCCGTGCTTGCCAAACCAAGAGCAGATTTCATCTTTTGGCTCCAGTAACACCTGTCTGAACCAAACATACTTTGAAGGGAGCCTTTTCCTGCTTTGAAAAACATTTCTGCGGTAATGTTGCGTTGTTCATCGATGTTGATTTGTGCCACAAATTGGGCTTTATCAGCATTCGGGAACTGTTTTGTGAACGTGGCCCACGCGTTTGTCTGGGCCGTGGCTTCTTTGGCTTTCATGTGAGGCCTTTGAGCCCATTTTTGGAAGTCCTTGAACGCAGTGCTATCCACTTTGAATATGTTATATTTGTACAATATAATGGTTGTGCTTACGATTGTCGCACAAAACAACCGAGAAACTGTGTACTTTGAGAAGACACTCCCGAAGGTACATTTCATCAGACACCTCTCTTGCAGTTTGTACAATAGCTGGCACAATCTTGAAAGAGTGGGGTCAGTTGTCCAATAGTCAATATAAAAAATAGAATTATTAAAAATGTCCCTCCAGGTCATTACAATTTAAACGTTTTAGCGCAAAAGCTATCAGGTCTATTCAATGAACTAAAAACAGAAACAAATCAGCCTTCAGGGCAGCTTGTAATCAAAAAAGAGGGGTCATCCAATTTTTTAGTTGACGACTGCTTGTTTTCCTTGTTTGATGTTGATCCTAAGGTTATATCACCAACTTAAGCTTATACAACAACAATAGAAAAAATAAAATATAAAACGACATACTTCATACACTGCGATATTATTGACAAAACTAAAAACTTTTTCACTAAAAAAGTTAACGTTAAAAAGCAACGACGTTTCGACCGTTCGACAGTCATTTTCAAGTTGAAAAGTAAAAGTTAAATATATACAATCAATTGTAAGAATGTAATGAGACACTGACTAAAACTCTAAAATATTTACATAGAAACAATACAAGAAAATTGCGGCATGAGTAATAAAACGTCAAGGCAATAGAAACAATTTAAAAATAATATAATTAAAATAATTAAATAGCTTTGCGCGGATCGAGTCACTCTGTTTGTTCAATTTTGGTTGAAGTTCACGAATAAAAAGCTTTTCAAAAATCAAACAGTCGAGTTTACTCTGACATTTTTTCAAAATCCTGAAATTGCTTCCAATGGTCTCTGGATCCTTCCCGTGCTCATCCTTTACATGGTTGCCGATTGTTGATCGCTTAAGTTCCTCCACACATTGATGTAGGTGTCGACTCGTGAAGCCAACATAGTCTGCATCACACAGACCACACTTATAATGATAAACAATGTTTTGTTGATTCACAATTGGAGGTTTATGTTCCTTTGGTTTGAATTGTCCTTTGATCTTCTGACTTGTGTAAACAGGCTGGACAACAGCATCAATCTTTCAACTGAGATCACCGAGTTGGTGTCTTACCGCATTCGCCAATTTCTGGTCTTTGAACGGTAAGACAATTCTGATGGGAGCATCTTGTTCATTGGATACTTGTTGTTCAGAACACACATTCTCAGTAACTTTCATTTCAATAAAAAAACATTTCATTTAAAACATAAGCGATCAACAATTGGCAACCATGCTCACCATCGCCAAACGCGACACAGTCAACAGATTGTTATCCAAAGCTTTGAATAACAACGCCGTGTCTGCCCACGAGTTTGACATCATTCTTTCCGAGTTTCAGCAGTACAACGTTCTAAAAGAACAAGTCTGAGCCAAGCTGTTTCGCCAACCGTTGAGCGGAGAGATTGTAAATGCTGACAACCTAGAGAAAGAGATCTGCGACAAAGTTGAAGCTGAATTCCTAAAAAATAACCAACCCCGCTGCTTTGAACTGACATTTGAAAACACACGATGCCATTTGCATATTATAAAAACATGATCGTCTGTTTACACTTGATTGCGTTTCTTGTGAACAAATATTTCATGCCAGAGTGGCTAAAAAATGTGCGCGATATTACATGACAAGTTGTCGATGCCTTGTTTGAAGCAGCTAATTAAGACCCAGCAACAATTACGTCTGTGCATGTGCAGCGAATGACAGAGAAAGAGTACCACAAGTATGCAGAAAGCCTGACCAAGCCATATAAATATGTGATTTGCATAACCAGTCATTAGCAAAGCAAATGGCAGTGCTTTTGGATGTCAGGGTGGCCACCTGTGATTCCTAATACGGCACATGCAGGCGCTTTGTTAGGAGAGGTTAAATGGGAATGACAGCCGCCTTGTCAGCAGTGGGAGAAGTCCTAGCTGGGGCTAGGCAACAACAGCCACCGGGAACCCCCAATGAGGGTTTAGCCACCTTTGTTGGTCTCTCACACAACGTCACACGTGACAGTAACACCACTAGATCAAAAGAAAGCTGATTTCTCGAGGCATCTTTATATTTTTTTGACAAGAGAATATTGGCTGATTATTTCAAAAGTGCCTTGACCGCTTCTTGTGGGTCTAAACTTTGCATTAATTCAACCAACGATGTTTCCAGCAGATATACCTCCTGTTTGCAGCTTTTCTCTTTATGTTTTTACCAAGCCCCAGTAAGGCTCTTCTTTCCTTGCCTTTTTCAATATTTTGTTTTTCATGTGGCCTGCATTGAGAAAACCATTCCTGCCACGCCCCATTTTACCAAAGACTTGAAAATCTTTAATTACTTTTTTGTTTATCTTAATGTGAACTATGCTCAATATATTTCAATAACTTCCCAAACAAAGTTCCTCCCCCAAAGAAGGCAAAAAATACTGGTTTTCCTTTATCTTCCATCCCTTCCAAATACGTTGTCATAAAGGCGGCAAAACTTCTTGATAATCTGTCATCTTCAGAATATTTTAGACTTTCTTCAAAACTCTCTTTCCCTTAATCGGACAAAATTCTAAAAAGCTGGTCAAAAACCATATACTTTTTCGCAGCCGTTCTCAATAATTGGAGTTCTTCAAAACTAATCTCATCCTGCATTTCTTTGCCCACCTCGACCTGCGTTTTGTCGCTTTTAGATTCCTCTTCTGAAAGATTATTCATGTTTTCAGCTGAATGGTTGATAATATCTGCCATCGCTATACAAGGAACATGCAAACCTTCGATTAACTTTTTTCGGACAGCCATTTTCTTATGCCTGTAAACCGTCATTTTATGCAACATTTTAGAACATCATGGACGGCTTCCTTTTGGAATCCTTTCTGTTTCCAAATTTTTACAGCTATATTTTCTGTGCCTTTTAAGCGAGTTCAATTGAGTAAATCTCTTGCCATATGCGTCGCAACAATAATTTTTCTCTTTTTCTTACTGCGGTTCAGGTTCAAGTTCAACTTGTTGATTTTTTTTAATGTCGGGTCGATTTTTTTCGAGTTCTTGAAAACCCTCTTCCGTGGGTACGTTGTTTGCAAGCGCCATCTTTATTCAACATGAATACAAACCTTTGAATAATTCTTGAAAAACAAAGTGCAATTCTTCAGGTCTCATGCTCAAACAAAGCTTACAAAATTTATCGACTATTTTTGGAAGATACTGCTGAAAGAAATAACACAAAGTATTGTCTAAAGTCACGTTAAATTCCGGATCAGTAAGATCTGACGTTTCTTCTTTAAAAAATGAATTGATCAAAAGGTTTGTCAACTTTTTCTCAATTTCAGGTGTTTGTTCTTTGTGCGTTGCCGAAAAATTTTCTTTAAGAATATCAAAGAATTTTTCTTTAAATTCATTCATATAATCAAAAAGATTTTTTAACTGATCCACTGCCTCTTCTGAAAGATGGTTCATGTTTTTAGCTCCCACTTCCTTTTCTAAAAGTATGTTTATGTATTTATCTGCCACTTCCTCAACTGAAAGATTGTTCATGTTTTTAGCTGACGGGTTGATAATATCCACCATCACAATACAACAGACTTGCAAACCTTCAATTAACTTTTTTTTTAGCGTATGCAAGTTAGCCATTTTTTTTATGCTTGTAAATCGTCTCACCCCTGCATTCACACCTCCAGACGTTCCTCATCTTGATTGCTTTGAAAAAACTGAGTAACCCTTTCAATTCAGACAATGTCTTTTCGATTTGTTTTATATCAACAGCCATGTCTTGAAAAAGCTTGACGTCGATTGGGCGGTTTTCAATAGGCTTCTGCAGTAAATCACATCTGGTTTTGATGCGTTTTACCCGTTCCAATGCTGCATCCATATACAAAAATTCCAACAATGTTCAAAAGTAGGTGCAAAAACAGACAGCGTCCGTGGGCCCGGAAGCTTCTCGGTTTCTCTGTACCTGGCGGATGTGGCGCGCAGGGGCTTCTTCAATTAAAAAATAAATCTAGATCAACAATCACAGGCAGTTAACACACACGGATAAGGGGGGTTCTGGACTCAAGGTGGGTTGCTTCTAATCGCGGCAAGCGAAGCAAGACGTGAAATGAGCAGCAACCCACCCTTGATCCAGAACCCCCCTTATCCATGTGTGTGTCAACAATTTCAACACTGCAAATCTATTTGGTGAGTGTGAAGCATATGGTGTTTGGCCAACAAAGAGTTTTTATCCAATGTGGCTATGGCCTTTGCTTGTTCTCTTACTCATGTTTTTATCACGCATGATGTCTGACCAACGTAAACACAATCACAGTCTTTACATTTGATCTTGTACACGATTCCTCTGGAAACCTCTTTCTTGATCTTGTCTTTTGGCTTTTTAGGTATGCTCGAGATGGTGCGAATAGGCTTATGGGCGACCTTGATGTTGAAACCTCGGAGAATGTTTGCAACTCTCTCAGAGAACCCTTTGGCCTAGGGCAGGATAGACATTTGCATTTTTATCTTTGCTGAAGAAGGCACCAGTAGTAGCCAAAACGTCCAGTATATATTTTTAACCAGTGTCAACTTTTTATTCTTTTTACCAAAAATCTTGGACATGCCTAGCTACACACCGAATATTTCTATGGGTTTACAGTATTGTGCAAAAGTAATAAGAGCGTAATTGGACGAAATTCGCGAATTTTGGGGCTTTTCGACAAAAAATGGCGAAGTTTTGTTCACCTCAAAAGTGCGAAGAAAATTCAACTAATTTTCCTGCTGCCCATTCTTTTAGTCAACACGAATTTTCAAGCAGTAATTTGTGTCTGCTGATAATTTGGCCGATTTTTCGAGTGGAAATTCACTCTCCTTGAATTTTCCTTCCAACTTTCTAGCAAAAATTCGCTCTCTTCCTTAAGTTTCCCATCAATTCCCAGTAGTAAGATGAATTAAGCCAGAGCAAAACAAGAACATGCGCGATAAAAACGTTAATATCATCGTGAGTGATAGTAATATCTCAAAGCCTTTTCTCACAAACTTACCTTGCTTGTCCAGAGAAAGCCGGTTGTTACAATCTTAAAGCTCGCAAGCTCAAATGGTCTGTTTGCCAACATGTTTTCATTGAACAAGAAATGCTACTCACGAAAGTACTCGAGGTGCAGCCACAATGAACCCAGGCTCTGCGTGACCTTGCGATATTACCATCGAAGGTTTGAAGCTATCATCGAACTATTCAGGCCAGTCTCTTACAGTGGGAGTAAGGTACAGTAAACACCCGCGTATAAGAACCTAGAATTTTTGGGTTCAGGCTGAATGGGTTCTTATATTTTGGGGTAGTTTTTCCGAACTCAGGCTGATTAGGTTCTTAGTAGGTTCTTATTTG
>Ga0126339_10002249_pt1 | contig 13736 bp, 15 predicted proteins | sample OrbTmetagenome_2_FD_92532 | JGI IMG/M metagenome (GOLD analysis project Ga0126339, IMG submission 92532) | Coral microbial communities from Petempiche,Puerto Morelos, Mexico - Orbicella T R C metagenome | ecosystem: Host-associated > Invertebrates > Cnidaria > Coral | place: Petempiche,Puerto... | reverse complement strand
CCCTGGTTTTAGGCCCCCTCCCCCCAGATATAAACCCATCTAATGTATTTAAGTGTGTTCAATAAAATTTTGAATCAAAAGTTAGGCTGATAGGGTAATAGTTCTAAAGGTAATGGTATGTTAGCTTTAATTCGTTTCTCAGATACGTTTTTTCTCGCTCCGAAACATCTTTTTCATTCCGCTTATATGCCTCCCCAGATATAAGCTCCTTCTCCCGGTTTATAAGCCCTTGTGAAGTTATATAAGCCCAGGGCTTAGGGTTACACTATTTCGTATCACATTACCAGTGCAACTCGATCAGGCCTGACCTGGCCCATGCTGATATATCTACAGTGAGATGATGATCAAATCATACCAAGAGAAGATTAAGGTCCTTCCTATAGACGCCTTGTACCCAAGGTAATCCCTCTAAAGTTTTTAGCCATGGTCCCTCGTTATCCTTGGGTAAGTACTTCATATATGGTACCTTACCGTTTGTATACTCATCTTACTTAAAGGTAACGAAGGTTCTAGAAACGAAATTGGTTCTTCCGCGGTTTTATCCCTTGGATAGTCCTACATTCTTTGACCAACTGGTCTCAGGTTTATAGCAAAACTGACGTAAATTCAAACAGAACAAAACAACCAAGCCGCACGTGAGACTATTACAGGCTTTATTAATCTGACTAATGCAAAGTAAAGATTTGCTAGTTTACAAAATACATTACTCCCAAGAAATTAAAATAATTTACCATTCTTTTTTACATGAACCATCTGCAATGCAATCGAAAGCCATGCCGTCGAGAAGCTTTCTACTCTCCTGAAGAAATTCAAATCTAAAACGACTATTTCAGTACAATTATTCTTGCATAGGTCTGAAACTATAAAAAGCTTGCAGCAAATGAATTTTTCTACATACACATATCAGAGCGTTCAGTGTCACCCGTAAACTAATACAAGTCAAGGGAAAAACAACTCCAAGAATTTTTCAAAGAGAAACAGGGCAGAAGAAATGAGCCCCATCAACAGCCATTTATCAGCTGTCGAATATCATCATCATAACATTTATCTGGAGATGGCAGTCTCGTAGTGCCTGCGATTTGAAATCCTACTGCTTGGTGAAGTTTCAGTTACAGATAAGGCATACTCATGTGAACCCAATTACTGGTTGAAACGATGTTAGTTTTAAATATAATTAAGAGTAAATTATGCAACAGGATAACATGGATAATCAGGCATGCAAGGAGGCTGTTTCATTTCGAACACACTCTTCTAGTAAATTATGATTACTAGTTTTAACCCTTTCCCTCCTACACTTATCAAAGAAGATCTTTTTACCGGTTGGTGAAAAAAAGCAACCCAAATACTCTTAGTTGAATGGTAACACAGTAACGCTTCATTCACATCCTTGAAAGCTTGGACCACTTTGCTCACACGTTGTGGATTCATCCACAGACTCGAAAGCTGGAACCGATTACATGACAAAAGGTTTGTGTCTAAGATTTTGCTACGAGGAAAAGGGTTAAGATCAAGCAAACTGCATTTTGTAACTCTTTGGTATTGAAGTAACGACATAGATAGCCATCTGCCACCACGCAAGAGAAACAAAATGGAATTTGCTAGCGGCTAGTGGAAGGCATACCACAATGGCATAAATAATGAACTTAAAGTAATCTGAGTTAAAATATCTCACAACATTAAAAATTCATTAGGTATTTATATTTTATGAAGCTTCATTAACTACATTAACAGTCTAAAAAATCTATTTCTGACCTACGTACTCTCAGTCATCAGTTTAAGCCATACTGCGACCAGTGGTATTAAATTTATCTCGAAACCAAACAAAACATTTCATTTCGAAATCTCGAAGACGAATTCAAAACACAAAAATATCATGGAGTGTGTTTCCCGAAGCAGTCACAACATTGTGCATGTCAAACGTTTCGAAAGCACAAGAACGAAAAATGCCAAAACAATCTTTACATACAATACACCAGTAAAATGTTATCTGATTGTCAACAAAACTGTACATCTTGCACGTAATCTGATTAAAATGAATTTTAAATTAGTCATTGCTACAGGAGAACACCAAGATCAAAAATGAAATGAAGACAAACACAGCTGTGTACATGAAAAATACAGCCTGCATAAATTAACTAATAAAATGATGGAGATTGACAATTCATTTCATTTCTGACGAATGTATAAAAGTACAACTTACAATTAAGATAAAAACAAATATGCTTGCCCTGAATGTTCCCATGTGACGTCCTTCAGCCTGCTAATGGAAAAAAAAACCTGACATCTTTCTTCAGGAGCTTTATTCTTCACTCCAGCTGGGGCCCTTTTCTCGAAGGTCCTTAAAGGTTTTTGCACCCGGAAAGCCATGATAGCACAGTCTCAAACCTTATGATTGCAGAGCTGTCTTACTCGCATAATCTTAAAATGAATAGAGGTTCCCTTCATACAAGAGGTTGCAGGCGTATACACTTATCGTTTTTAAATACAGATGAAATAAAAATGGCTTTGCCGGCCCGAAAAGTTTTCGGGGCTTTCGAGAAACGGGCCCGATACCGACATTCGAGTTTCGAGCCGCGACATTCTGGCCATAGTGATGACGTGATGGGTTGTTGCTTAGTTACGATATTACGCGCGCGATTAACAGCCAATCACGGAGACATATCTGAAGAGCTACGTCATCACTATGTCTCTTGGGAGAGAGGTGGGTGAGGCATCTAGAACAGTTCTACTTCAAATAATGAAAAAAGGAAGTTTAAACGCCACTAATTTTTAATTTAAAATTCTGCTAACTTGTCGTGGTAACTGTTTTCTATTGCTTTACCACTCAATGTTCTCTTGCAAATTTCTTCAACTGTCGTTCATCTGTATCTTGGCTGTCAATCGATGTGAGTAGATACTTCATTTTGGAGATCGAATAAAGAAATATTTGCAGCATTGGTAGCCATTAATAACTGGACATTTTTACACATTCATGTTCTGCAGCTTTTCCACCCACACTTCGGCTTCACGGCGACTTTGACACATGAGATTGTAGACCCGCTTTGTTGTTCGAAGCTGCAAAATAATGCACAATAGCCTGAATGTGAGAACGCTAAAAAATTCCAAAAAGATAATAGCTCCTCTTCCCAAACTTATACCCTCATGATCTGCCACCACCACTACCCCACTGGATTTGGATTTTTAGTCATTATTATGTAATTTTTTCTACCTGATGTTTTTACCGATTAAAGATTAAAGACTGGTTTAGGCCCCGGGTACACTACGCCTGAGAAATTTGAAAACGCAGCTGTATTCCTATGGTTAGGCCTGCCGTCCACACTAATCCAGGCCGACAACGGAGCCTTAACGAAAACGCTCCTCAAACAGGAGGAATTTGAAAACGCCAGCTTTTTGTTTTTAGTGTGGACGGAAAACATTTTGAAAACGGAGCTTTTTGAAAATAATGACTTCGCGATCATAATGTGATTTCCGTCAGTGCCCGAGTTCTTTTAAAACACAATTCCAAAATGACCGGTAATTGTTGCGATTTTAAATTTCTCCGGTGCAGTGTGGACAGAAAACGTTTGATGCATTTTCAGAGTGAAACTTCCGCTTTCAAACTCCCCTGGCCCAGTGTGGACTTATGCCCCCCGCCCTGATCTCAGATGCCAAAAGCTCGCCACTGCCTTAACCACAAGACTTACCCCATTGGCTTATATTCAGAGATCAATCCTAAAGAACAATATTATAAGCACCCTTACTCTAGACATTGTTTCCATTTTGTATTATCTTCGAATGACTAAACGTTCTAAAACAGCAAAAAATCTGCCTGGTAAGAAGGACAAAATCTTACTAGAATTTTTTGCCAACAATAAGTGAAAAACCTGGTTCTTGAACTCACATCAAAAAATGCTCCTTTCTCTGAACCTTTAGGTGCACCTAAAATAAAATGGAGAGTTTATTATTCTTGTCAACATTTTATTCAAGAAAATGGCTGTAAGCAAAATCATAGCTTTGGTCTGGCTCCAGATAAGGGACACAAACAAGTTTGCTCTGAGTATATTTTCTTACCGGGCGGAACGTTGTTGAGAGCCTGAACTGCGATCATCTCTCCAAGGTCGACGTAGCCCTGCAAGTGTTCGTCATGTTCTCCATCATAGTACCGGAGCTAAATATGAAAATAAAATACGAATTTAATTATCATCTGCTTCGTCTAGAAATTGCTGAAGGGGTTCGGTGTCTTGAGCTATTTGCAATTTTATACTATGGTGAATACAAGGACAACTGCAAAACAGACTCGTACCCAGTCGCTATCTACAGGTCAGATTGGATTGTTTCAAAGAGAAAGCGGTCTGGATCAAGTGGAGCCCACAGGGAGTTCCCATGGCACCCTGCGTGCCTTAATCTACCCTAGTTTCCAATCTTTTCTCCTCAAAACACGTAAGTAGCGACTGGGTAAGAGTCTGGCTTCAAGACATGGCTTTTGCTCAGTTCTACCTTACAATGTTCAAGACAACAGATCAACCAGCCATTTGTAGCATACCTGCATATAAAGTTAAGGCATACAAGTCTGCGGATGAAACCATTGTGTGTGAACATACAAGAACAATCCTAAGCACCTGATTTCTTTGCGTGTCCAGAACAAACCATCTGGCCTTCCACTGACGTAAAAGATGCCCTCTCTTGTAAAGATGGCCACAATGGAGCTTCTTCGTGTGTCCAGCGTCAGTCTGCATTAAAAAAAGTTAAAATAACATTGCAGATAAGTAACTAAATAGCAGACCAATATTTTGTTAGTTCATGATTTACCTCATAAACAAGACAAAATGGCTGATAAAATAGTTATAAAGCAACTACTAACCTCGCTTGGCAGGCTCAAGGTACTCTTGGTTACACCAGATCCAGGCTGCTCAGGAAGTTCACGCTTCTTACACTGCCAAGGGACCTGGGGCTGGCATCGTTCATGGCAGTTGTAACCACACTCTGTGCACTTCGCGCCTGTAAATATGGACAAGAGTTGGACTTACATTACACTCATAAAGGTGTGGCAATCAAACAAATTATTCGTTGATTTATTAATAAGACTGAGAAGTCACCTCTGTTTAAAATCCCAATGATCATCTGATAACAATGGTCACAATTTGACGGAGGAACAAACAAGTGCGGGACAAAGTTGTGTGGCTGGGAGAAGCCTTGGGCTCCACGTTCCTCCACCTGAAGCTTGCCCTGAAACAAAAACAAAAAATATACATTGCTTTAATCATTTTAACTGTTGTTTGGTGATGAAAAACACCAAACAGTTACAACACGCAGAAGTGCACACTTTGATTTTCCACAGGCACACTGCAAGGACCAACAGGAAATAGACCTGAGTAGTACTTTGTGTCAGTGTGAGAGAAGAGTACCACAGTAAGGAAGAAGCTATTAGGAATTATACCTTAAGAATAACCTCCATTGTGCTTCTCTTGTGAAGCATCAGTCGCTGACTACTGAACCACCTGGTGTTGACAGGAAAATGCTACACAAAGGAAAAACAATTGACAAGGAAGCTTATTAATTCTTGTAAAATGCAAAAGCCATCACTACTGAACATTAGAGAACACCATATACGAAGTAGCCTCCTGCGCACACATTCTTTGGGCTCGTCACGCAATCTTCCTTTCCCATGTGGGAGGAAGATTGCATGACGAGCCCAAAGAGCGTCTGCATAGGAGGCCATATATGGAGTATTTTATTACTAAGATAGGAAAACACCATAGAGATAAAAATAAATCATAAAGAAACATGGAAGGTTAAGGATGGAGAAGATTAACACTGATTACAAACGACGAACTTGAAAAATTTAGGCTAAACTTTTTCACACGCGCACACCATGGCGATCTTCCCCTAAATTCTCAGGAAAGAAATGCATTTAAATCAGTAAGGAAAGTCAATATTTCTTACTGTTCTCTTTGTGGAGGGGTATGAGAGCTTGTGCCAGTGTTGTTCCCATTTCTTGGGTTTCTGATCAGCCTCCTCTTCCAATCTATACAGCTCTTGCAGGAGCCATGAGCACTCATCATTGTTAAACTGTGTCACATCACCATAGCAACCTGTCATGCAGCTTCCATAGGTTTCCTGTACATGAAATACAAGCAAAGGGCATCTAGGATTAGTCTTAAACTAAAAAATGCAGCGCTCATTTGTGGTTTTATAACTTGCAAGTCAGTGCAGCTTCGTCTGCTGGAACATACTGCTAGAATTTGTACACATACCAATATGACCCATTTTGGGTCTCCATTTTCATTTAGTCATGTTTAAACAGTCTAGGAGACAGTAAGACACCAGAAAATACACACAGAGCTGCCTACCTGTTTTCCATCAGCACTTTGCTCATTTTCGGTTGTTGTTGTGACATCATTGATAAGCTCAAGGTCATAAGTTGGGCCTGTTGACAGATTCTCTGTTGTAAAGTACTTCCACACTTTCAGATTGGGCACTTTGCAGAATGGCCTCAAAACCTACAAGCAAATGATGACTCTTTGAATTCAAAGTAATTGAAATGCTGTTGTGCCACACTGAATTGATTTTGGAGTGGCTCTGGACTCTGAAACATTTGAATTCCAAGATGACCTTCAGACAAGCAGCTCTAAAATTTTGCTGATCCTGGGCAAGTCTTAGTTTTCTCTACTGAGTTAGTATGCAAACAACATGCCAAGGCCCTTGCCCATCGAGCAAGTGAAAATGAAAAGGCTGGTTGCCTGGCAAGAAAATCTGCTTGTCCCGAAAAACTGGCTGGCACTTTTTTCGAGCCCTGGTGTAGTGTGATTCTCTTTCATTATCAATACCTGTGAGACTAGATGTTTTCAGGGGTGTCTGGCCAGGCTCACAACAGAGTGTCCAGTTAGGTGAGGTGCTTCTTTACAGAAGACGTCCTCTTACAATGTGTCCTCATGCTTAGTGGGGCTGCTGTGCATTCAGGGAAGGTGCCTACTTGGGGGAAGTGGCTACTTCATGGGAAGTGAATACTTAAATAAAGGGTTTGCTTACACTGAACATCAGGAATAAGGTGTTTGCATGATCAGCATCAAGACTGAACCCCTAGTAATGGGAGCTCCACTCCCCCTTGGAAAAAAATGTTATTCATCACTTTGCATACCTTGTGCTGGTTTGGTGAAAACAGGAAGTTATTGTAAAGAGGCGACTTGCTCTTCTGTAAATCCATGTAGTCCCACAGTGATTTTCCTCTTGGTTTGTGATCCTCCTCTGCCATCCAGCCAGACTCTGATCTTTCATGTTCTGAGTCCAACAGAAAAGTGCGAAACCTCATGGACACATGATGGTACGCGATGGTGCTCAGAAAGTGATCATTGAATTCAAAGGACAGGGGGAACTGGAGCATAATCTAAAAGAGAATTAAAAAAAACTTAATTTGAGCACAAAAGAAACAATCTAAATGACACTGTTTAAAAGGAAGCAGCTCTTTTGTTTTTAACACTACTCCAGTCAACTTTAGCCTGCACTGTAGACAGAAATTTCCCTGTAAATAATAGTAGGCCACGGTAGGTAGCATCTGCAATGGCTAGTCAACTTAGGTACACAAGAATACCATTTTAGAGAGTTGTATCACAATTACTTCCCTTTCAGAATATTTATATGCTATGTATGGCTGACACTCAGCCTCTCTTATAAGTGACCAATTCTAGGATTTGGAAAAGTGGGCAAACTGCATCTGATAACTTACAAGAATGAAATCTTGCTAGTTAATGCTCATTTATGTGACTGGTCACAAGAAGAGCTACAACTGTAGTTTGAAAAATAAAGATCTTTACAAACCTCCAATACACACAAAAAAAACACAACTTATACCTGATGTACACAGTCCAGAAACTGTAAGAAGATTGGCGTGAAACCGGCCTGTGCTGAAGCGATTTGACAGCCACGGTGTGTGAACCTGTGCCCAAAGGAGAGCCATTCCTTTTCAATCAACAGTTTGAAGCCATCAATGGTTCGGTAGTGAGGATCAAGCATGATCTCTGCTAGAGACAGCACCTGAGTGAATGAAAGACAACAGTGGGGATCAAAAATCTGTCAATGTCTTTGATGTCCAAAGCATTTTACACTGAGGAGGTTCAATAAATTACAATGTTTAGAAAGAGCACATCAGCCTTAGCTGGTTTTCATGTGGGTCCCTAGTTGAATTGGACTTTGGAGTGTTGGTTTTTGTGGAGGGAGGAAAACCGGAGAACCCGGAGAAAAACCCTCGGAGCAAGGCGAGAACCAACAACAAACTCAACCCACATATGGCACCGGGCTGGAATCAAACCCAGGCCACATTGGTGGGAGGTGAGCGCTCTCACCACTGTGCCGTCCCTGCTCCCTACCATAGAAATCAATTTTAGCTTAAGTTAGCCTCAGCACTGTATTATTGAAGAGCAGTTACCTGTGGTGTAGTGTCCCAGCCATCTTCAAAGCAGACCAGTACAGATGAGCCTTGAATATCAATAAGGTCAACCAAACAGTTTGCAACAGTCATGATCGCTGATAACTATGGATCACAATCAAATGTCACAGTCAATATTTAGCCTCCTTTTTCTTGCTTTTCATTCAATCCTACAGTCTTATTTTCAATGTGAGGATATTTAGGATCATTTTCAGTAAAATGTCTTCCTACAGCTGAGTTAAGGGAGGCTAGGTAAATTAGCTGTCAAGAAATTACAGTAAAAACCTGCATGTAAGAACCAAGTGGTTTCACAACCTGCTGGCAGTAATTTGCTATTTTAAAACCCAAAAATGTAAGAACCTGTTTAGGTACACATGAACAAGCAGGTTCTTATACATGGGCTACAGTTTCATTACAAACTCTTGTTATAGAGGCAACACTACATGTCATTCTGTAGTCACTTGTCTTACGCTTATCATAATACAGTTGTGAATAAATACTGTATATTTAAGAACCAAACCCAAGTTTATTTATTTTCCGGTAATCATCAACTATACCTCCTTCATAGAAATTGAGACCCTGTTAAGTACTGCTTAGCCTAAATTGCCAATAGCTACCCCAAAATACAAGAACCTATTTTGCCAGTCAGTTCTTAAATGCAAGTTTTACTGTACAGTGTATGAGTGAAGATGTACCTGTTGAAGCCACTCTGATTCTTCTACTTGCTGAATAAAGCTCAAGTTTGTCTCTGTACTGGGACAGGTGGCACGCTGAAACTTCTTGAAACTTGCTCTTACCGCTCGGATATCTGGAAGCTAAGGAGACACAGAATGGCAAAGACTCAACAAATCCAAATCAATGTTACCAATGGACAGCATACACACTCAAATATGCTACAGATGTAAAATTCAGGCACCAAATGTTTGCAGCTTCTCACCTCAATTGGAACAAACTCACATTTGGGGTACGCCTCCTGTTTAACATGCTATGTAAAAAAAAAAAAAACAGTCAAAGAGTGGATCAGCAAAAGCTTGGAAAAGATTAGCACTTTGACTATGTACAGTAGTTTTATTAATGCTTCACTCAAAAGAACATGAGTCAAGTGACAGGGGCAGATCCAGGATTTTTCTTAGGAGGGGGTAGACCACTAAGGAATGGCATAACTGACTGGTGAGGTAACCAAATTTTAAAAGCGAATACGAAGAAGAAAGCTTAATCTCACGGTGGGGGGAGGGCGGTGTGCACCCCCTGCACCCTCCCCCTAGATCTGTCCCTGAGTGATTACCTCACTCTAGATTTGCCACCAGTCAGTAAGTAACAGTCGTTTCAGTGCAATTTTAATTTTTAATTTCAACCCAATTTTAAGGACCCGCATTAAAAACAGAATAATTATGTATTAAAGAAAAAGTTTTATGTGTCACTATCAATATTAGGGTTTCAATCAGTTTATAAAGATGCTACATAATATTGTGGTTATATATTGGTGATCAGTTTAAAGGAGGAACAAATATCTAATGCAATCAGTATCCTTCCACTGTTGGCTTATAATTACACCAGAAACATACCCTTAATAAGGTCTTGTCACCAAAGATGTACAGTGCCGCCGGCTCCCAGCCTTTCTTCATGATAGTTCTGTCTACAAGCTGGCCAGAATCAACATCATCTGCAAAATAGCCATCTCTGAGTATCACCCCAAGATGCAGTGAGTTGGCACGTGCAATTTGCTTGTTTTTGCCTTGAGGTGTCGCTGCCACTAAAAATGGAATTTAAAAATAACATTTCAAAACGGTTATTTATGCTACACAGTAAACATTAAAGATACTGTACCTTGTTGGGTGAGTGGGCCATCATTAACATTGTAGAACAGTGTTAAAAATATGACAAAAAGCTATTAAGAAATTAAAATTGCTAATGACAGAAAGGATGAACATAGATTCTAACATGCATAAATTACATGAAACCATGACAGGGCAGATTTCACTGAGATTCTGTAAAATATTGGAATCTCTTCAAGAAATCTGGGCCAGGTTATTCAAAAGCCGGTCAACACTAACCTACACTGTAGGTTTAATCGTTTTTCACCTCTTATAATCGGTGTATTTTGAGATTACTCAAAGCAAGTTCGAAACTGAAGGACAAACAATACAAACAGAAAACCTCACCGAAATGTTACAAAATTGAGAATAAAATACTTGCTAATCCTGGGTTAGCCCAATCAGGCTTTAAACAACCTGGTTCTGTGCATTTATTATGGTTTCAAGGACAAATCAACATGTGTTAGATAACAGTATTTCTTCAACACAACATTTCTGTTTAACTCTAACCAACCTACCAACAGCAGCCAAGTATTTCTCCTGCTCAACAGATGCAGATGAAGAGATCGCATGACTTGCTACACTGGTGCCTCCTACTGTTTTGTGCTGTCGCATGATTGATCCAATTGTACTTCTTTCAATGCTGCCAGCCCTGAGCAGTGTCGCTTTGTTGCGCTGGTGCCTCCACACGGCCACAGGGAACCTTCCCTGGCGGTGATTTTTTGCTATTCTGAGAATGCTGTCATCTGAAATACTTTGTGGAACCACAACCACAGAAGGGTAACTGAGAGGTGTAAAAGGCATAGGAAGAATTGAATTCAGTAACAGAACTTATTACAAAACTTTACTTCAATTACGTTATTTGTCATGGCAATTGTGGCACAAGCAGTTAGGATGAGTATAACAGCACTTTAAACTGGCTATGTTGCAGTTGAAGAATCAAGCCTCTAAACCTCATACATAATATCCATGAAGTGAAAACAAAGGGAATCACGCCCTTGATGGTGTTTGGGTATCCGATCTTAATTAGCAAGGATTTTTAAAATTTAATTTCTCCATTTTCTCCATAGTTTTAGTTTCATTTGAGAAGATATATCAAACACTCAAGACTGTGTTTGACCACATATTGAAACATCCCGAAGTTCATCAAAAATACGCTGCTACATGTCGTATATTCAACTCTCTTCCTGGCTTTTGGAAATGTGGTCAAACATCGTCCTATGTATTTGATATTGTATTACTTTTAAAAGCAGTAATTACATCAGTTGACACAGAAAAGTGATATCCTATTCTCACCTTCGACATGCTGTGTATGTGACATTGACCATGCATATTCTCCATGGACCTATTGAAGAGTCCTTGGCAATGTTGCCGAGTTTGAGACGTGAATAGTCGCCACAGTAGGACAACTTGCTGAGCCTTTCTGCACCATGTACAACAACAGGCTCAACTTTAAGGGAAATGTCATTTATATCCTGAACAGAATCATCATCATCAGTGGTAAGTGAACCACTGGGTGATCTCTGCTGGTCTAAACTACTTGCATCTGATAAATTGTGCCGGTGCCTTCTTTTGCGAATTGATCCCCTGATGTGCGCAATGCTACTAGCCTTGTGCCTCGATGCAGATACAATTTTCTTCTTCGTTTTTTTGAGAGTTCCTTGTCTCTCCATGTGTTTTTGAATGACAAAAGTTGGTGTCCTTGCAATGCCTTTGCCACAAAAAGCAAAAGTACCAAATACTGTGTTTGGTGCATGTCTTTTCTGGAGTTTCTTTCGAAAAGTCTCAATGGATTCTTGGTCGACCTCCTCGTCAAAAACCAGTTTTAACATCTGTCAGAATGAGAACACCAATAAATTATTTTAACTATTTTACGCCTGATATAAAGCCGATTCTTGACACTTGACACAGAGTGGGATAAACAGATCCAAAAACGTTTTTGAATACCTATAACCTATTGGGTACCTTACAAGTATTTCAATCTCGTTGGCTGCAACAATAATGGAACCTTCAAGAAAATTCTTCAAGAACAACTTCATGTACATGTACACTGTAAGTCAACCACAGAAGGCACAAAGGTGCAACATGTGGCTTGACCACATTTAATGTACCTTTGATGCACTAAATAAAGCCTCTGGCACATTAACCTTAATTCAATGTATGTCTTGCCTACCTGGAAAGTACTTGATCGGAGCTGAATACATTCATGAAGCCACTGTTCCAGGTGCTGTAGATATTGAACTCCAATCTTCTTTTCTTTGATAAGTGATCCCACAGGGAAACTTCTTGTCACGATCATCTCTGATGCTGAACAAAAGAACATCAAAACAAAATGAAAAACATGCTCCAACTTAAAATGATTTCAGACACTACTATCTGACTTGAATGTTGAGGTGTTTTAATTTTAGTTTTACTCTTTAGAAAACTGCTCTAATTTACATTATACTCACCAAATGGATCTACAGGAGTGCCCTTGAAAATCACTCTGTAGTTCGTCAAGAACACAGCTCCATCTGCGGGTAGCAGGCAAGGTCCACCCTGATCCTCTCCTCCCCTCCCAAGCTCCCTGCCGTCAGGTATGAGGTAAGCACGCAGTCCATCACTGAGCATCTCTTCCCCCTGTAGCAGAGCTGGTCTCATGATCTTGGCCTGCGGTGAGTGACAAACAGGGACAGTCACAGCATGTAGGGGTGGGTAGCAGCAACTGTGACTGCTACACCCACTCAGTATTCCTGACCAATAAAATTAACGAAAAATAGTCACCCCGAAAAATGGTGGCTTCTTTGTTGTTGTTGTTTTGTTTTTTCTCCCATATCTGTTTGTGGCTTTTCTCACTCTGAACACACGGAAGGTGACTGTGATGACAAGACCTTAAATTGTCCTTTAAGGTCCTCACACATTTCTTACAGTACTACAAAGCTACACTGTAGAATTTTGTTATGTCCAGAGTACATGGTTACTTCCACTTTAAGGTGAATAATAGTGTGGAAGAAGGTCCAAAAGCAGTGGAGGATTTGGTAAAAGTGAACAGCAATGTGTGGGATACAATGAACGACTGATGAAAGTGTATACATTGTGTGTTTGTTTTCTGATAAAATCTAGACAACTGCATTTCTTTCTCTCTTTGCGGGAAATGGGTTTGTGAATTCTCAAAGCAACAACCACAATTATCTGGTGCCTAAATTTATACAATAATTAAGGCAAGGTAAGTTAAGATGTTGATATAAAATTCAGTTATATTAGTGATGAGTCCCATCCAAGCCTGTTTGTTGTTACCACAACGATTAAGGAAGTCAATCCCCTTTAGAAAACAGCCCAAAGAAATATGCATGCTAATTGGTTTAAAATTATGTTTTTATAACTTGATAGAAACACAGAACTAGCACGAGCTGTTAATGTAATACAGTAAATGGTTTGAACCCAGGAGTATCAGTAGTTCGTATAGTGTGATCGTCCGGGTGAGTGTAGTTCTGAAAAGAACTGTTGTTGGTGACTGACGTTTCGACAACCTGAGCGGAAGT
>Ga0126339_10002248_pt1 | contig 13736 bp, 7 predicted proteins | sample OrbTmetagenome_2_FD_92532 | JGI IMG/M metagenome (GOLD analysis project Ga0126339, IMG submission 92532) | Coral microbial communities from Petempiche,Puerto Morelos, Mexico - Orbicella T R C metagenome | ecosystem: Host-associated > Invertebrates > Cnidaria > Coral | place: Petempiche,Puerto... | reverse complement strand
CTTTTTTGGGTTAAAATAAAAAACATGTCTTTCTTTTTCTAATTAGTGGTCAAATTTAGGGCCACGACCGCGTACTCGATCCTGTCGTATAATTTACACCCCCTAATGTTTTCGGATGAATAGATTTAACGCCTATAATATTCGGATAAACATTTGTATTGCCTAGTATTTTCGCGAAATTTCGATAGGCACACGTATAACGAAAAACTTCCCCTAAAATTTTCTAGTGAAAATATGGTTTCTCAGTGTCCTCGAACTTTCGACAAGATCCATCAGGATAGCTAAAACTTTCGGATGACTCAAAAAAGGACCCTAGAATTTTCGAAACGACTAAAGTTCCCCTTAAATATCCGAACAGATAAATATTTTTTAGGGCATCTCCAAATTAACTAAAAAGGCTTCTAGAACACAGAGAAATCCATTTACGACACTTCTGACGTCTTTGGAAAGATTCGGTCGTTGGGTGCCCCTTACTTTCTCAGTCCCAGAGACACATTCAGTCTTATGACACGTTTTGTGGTCTGTACCTGTTTTGCGTGGGATGTAATAGTATTCCCAGCGAGAAAGTCTTTTTATTTAACCAGAGTGCATCCACCATGTTGACTCTTAGCTTTGTCAGTGCTGAAGAACCGTTTGCATTGGTTGTTTGAACTACGTTTAGCGAATGGTGTTCCGCTTGCATTTTTTATTTAGTGGCGTGCATATTCCCCGTGAACTCGTCAATTCGAATATTCGGAATTGAAAGGAGCTCAATCACGGTATTTTGAGTTACATGTATTTTGGCCACGTATAGAATTACCTTTAAATTGAAGGCAATTTGAACATATTAGTTTACTAAGATAAAGGAAAAAAAAGAAAAGAAAAAAAAAAACACTAAAGAGATAATAGTAAACCATAAAGAAACTGGGATAGATAAGAATGGGGAAGATTGACTCGGATTACGACCGACGAACTTGAAAAATTTAGGCCAAGCTTTTCAAGGTGCGCAACCCGTGACTGAGGTCCTTTAAGCTGTCAGTATACCGATGTCAGTTTGTACGGTTTGTTGAGAGTTAATCCCGCTAGCGGTTAGTTTTTTATTATTATGATTACTTTTTTTTTAAGTGAATGCTTTTCAACAAGCTTTATACTTTGCTGGTAAATTTACAAATCTGCAAAATCTATTCCTCTGATTCTTGCTTTCGATACTTGAAACACAGTCTTGACACAATTATGAAACGTCTTCGGGAGAGCCGAATTATACAAACAGACAATATCCAGTCAATGGTTTCTGGAGGTTATCTTTATTCTCCGATCTTTTTTTCTTGACTTTATATCAATTGGTTAAAGAGAGCGCCCATTTTCTTCAGGCTGGCTGCACAGCTGAAACATGATACCCCGCCATCTGATTCCTCAGCATGAGTATGAAAATCTGGCATTCTAGTCGCTAGAAACTGGACCCAGAATTCGGTCTGATAGCGTTTATGATAATAAAATGGCACATTAGATTTCCTACTCGTGTATAAAGTTGAAATGGGAATTAATATTGCAGCCTTTTGATCGTTGAACGTATTTGCTGAATATATTTTCATTGAATTTCGCCATTTTCGTGTTTATATTTATGTTCCTTTATCAACAGATCTGTTTCAACGCGGACAAAAGTCTTAGTTCCTTTGTTACTGCTCATTTCTGTCCATCAGTTTACAAGCTGTCATCTAATGCTGTTTTTAAGTTGACAAGGGTTATGTCATAATTTTAGTTTGCCATTGTGTTCCCTTCGTTTACCTAGCGACTGATGAAATGATATCCACGCTTTGAGCCTGCATGACAAGCATGTCTAATTGTCATTTCGCCATTTCAATCGATTCTTCTTTTTTCTTTCCTTTCGAATTTTGTCGTTTTTTAGTTCTAACGAAGGTTTTTTATTTCCCGTGGTTTTTATCGACAGCTGGCAATCGATATTGACCGGCCTCCGTCGAAAGGCAATACGCTATTTATAACCCGAAACCTACTGAAAAGAAATAATAGTTTCAGACAAACAAATTCAAATTTTTCGTGCGACAAAAGCTGTGGAAATCGTGAATATCAAGTTGATGCCAGATTCCCAAATTTATCAGGTAAGACTACGCAGTATTGTTAGAAATTAGTTTTTGCAAGTTTTGCCATAAAGATCAAACTGAATGATATTTAAAATTTTACATTTATTTCTTTTTCTTCTCATTTCTTACTTATGGTCTGAAAATCAAATGATACAGCAACCCGATTAAGACGAAAATATTGTCTCTTGACAGAATATTTGAGATAATCAACAGCATTGTGAATCGCAACACAAATAAGTAGCCAGTACAGTTTTTTGCGTGGTTTTATTTGAACGTAAACATTGTAAATTGTGAGCAATTGCACCGCGGCGATGAATTTTAATCACATAAAATCTTTATTTACTGACATCTTTTGTTATTATTTGCTAAAACTACAATAGAGCACCAGGTAGTCTTTGTAGTGGTTACACGATTAAATTTCGAAGAATACACTTCTGCAACGTTGAACTGGGCAATTGATATCTCAAACGTCTAGACTCCTTGTCAATTTTGCATTTTTTTTCACAGTCTAAATCTTCAAAATCTACTAACATGTCTGCGGATGGTGACATGTTGCGCCCAGTCTCCGCTCGTTCGCGCAGCACTCGCTCCCATTCCCTTAAACCACAAAGTCAACCCATGGTCCTATTCAAGCAACGTTCCAAACGCACCATGAGCCTGCCATCCAAGCCTGTATTATTACCATTGATCAATATTCAACGCTGCCATGACAACTGGGATAACCAGAGTGATGAAGATGAAAATGAGGTGGATACAAATGGGGGAGAAATGGGTACGAAAATGAGTGTTCTAAAATGATATCACTGATTAAACATATGGAAGTAGTTTCTCTCTCACAGACAACGCATGCGCATTGATTAGCTACGTCATATTAAGCTATCTAAATCCCCGTTGTTTATTAATCAGGTTAGCTCCCAGTAAAAACTTAGCATCTCATTTTATTTCAGCATGGTACACGCCACTTGTGGGATTATCTTGCAGTCTCGTGATTTATGTCTGGTCTTGTGTTCTGGCCTACTATTCCAAGAAATAACAGCTACTCAAAGATCAACCTTTGTCCCAGACTTCTGTTTAATGACTATGTCAAAGAATCTTGAATGTCATCTAGAAAAGCCAGCGGAAAACAGACAACACGTTACGAATGAATTAACATTGACTATGAACAAAAAGGACCGATGTGACTAAGTTAATAAATGACTACTACAGAGGATGCGCACAGGCCTTACTAACAAGTTAATCAATCTCTCGGGGGGGGGGAGGGGGAACTTGATCCCAGCGGGATCAAGGATCTCAGGGGGGTCTCAAGGGGGTCTGGAAATAGCCAATTCTCTGAGGTAGGATTTGCTGACGTGGACATCCCGCTTGGGATGTCCACGAGCGCATCTTCACCAACCCCCTCCCGAAAACCTGCACGCAGAGTACGTGGCAACAGTCAAACATTAAATATTACTTGTGGAAGAACTGGTACATTGGGTATCATGTCTAACTAACAATAACTTGAGAGAGATTATCTTTGTAATAAGGCCTAAACAGTAATATACCATTTTCGCATTCTCGGTACTGGACTGGAACTGGTTTATGTGCAGAGAACTGAGGTTATTGCGCGCAGTTTTTTCAAATGCAAATTATATTCATCTCCTTTAATGATATTTCCCCGCACGAGCCGCAAATGCAAGCTAGTTCCGTCCAACTACGAGAATACGAAAATGGTCTGTTAATTCTGATACCTTCCATCGTGTTTTAATGTGTTAAATTAAATTATTATTTCATTCTGTATTGCGCAACTCTTTTTTAAATGTAAATGGTGTCACTGGGAAATGTATGATGTCGTCAAAAGAAGGTGCCTCTGTCTGTCAAAACGAGTATTCGTGCGAAACCATTCATATGGAAATTTGTTATTTTTCATGCAAATCAAACTCATTTTCATATGAAAGGTTTTACACGAGGACTCGTTTTGACAGCTAATTTATGAATGCCTCCGCGGAGAACGCTGCCTAAAGATTGTGAACTGTTATGAGAAAACTAGATGATTACACATGATAAACTTATGGAGGTTTTATATTCATTCATTTCAAGCGAGTTAACCTCAGTAAGAAATTATCATGTCAACTTTATTATGTCTACTGTCAAAACTCCTCAGTAAACAGGTCTTCATGCAAAGAAGTCCACGTCACACTTAGTCGCTGTGTGTAAAGTGCTGGTAAGTTCCAATAAACATTCTATATGTGAAGCAAAAAACAGTAGAAGTGTTACAGAAATCTCATGTTTAATATTGCTCGGAGCTTTTGCACTTTGCCAATGACTTATTACAACCTTATGCCTACTAATAATATCAAGAACATGTAATTCTTTTCATTTTTCTCGGTAGCTAGGTTCATATCTTTTATCTCTCGTTTAGTGATCTATTTTCACTCCTGAGTGCAGTGAAGGTTTGCGTCAATGAATTTCGATTTCGGCACGACTCCATTTCCTGATAAACCATTTTTCATCTACTCGGGTTTATTTCTGGCATCCGTACCAAATCTGCGCTTTCACATCACACTGCATTCCCCTCTCTCTTTCCTGATCCTAAAATGGAAAATTCAAGACACAAAACAGAAATAAATATTTGAATTAGTCAAGTGGCTAACTTGACAACAGGAAAGGGTTTATTATGCTCTGGCGGTTTGATGGTTTAAGCCAATTTTGAGTGTCGGTTTGCGGGAACGTACCCTCACACTTATCTGGCGGTATACGCTCAGAAATTAACGCACGGTTGTGGGAAATCGTAAATTTAGCTCGGAGTTTTCGGTTTTTGCGTGTTTTGTGGCGGTCATGCAAACAGAGTTACGAGGCTCAGAAGACTGAGAGGTAAACTTTATATTCTTTATACAAAAGATTGCCTTTTACGGCTAGAAACACTTTAATTTGTTCTGTTCTTAAGATCTTGTGGTTTTCGCGCGGAGCAATACAGTTCTTGAGTTGAGATATCGTAAAGAATTTGTTGCGTACTGTTAAAAGATCGCTTTGCGTCCCACTAGTAAGCTGAACAAATTCCTCCACAAGTGTCTAAAGAGGCTGTTAAAGATATATTGACCGATGAGGGTTACCAACGAAGAAGCGTGGCGACGAGCTAGGACTTGCACCATCAATGAGCAGATTAGGAGACAGACGTGGCACTGGATATAGGGCATGTACTGGGTGTGGACCACCACAGAACCCAGGCATTGCCCTAACCTGGGTACCTGAGGGAAAAAGGAGCAGAGTTCGACCAAGGGAGACATGGAGGAGAACTGTAGAGGGAGAGAGGCTGGATATGGGTTTTGCCACTTGGAATGAAGCTGTCACCGTTGTGAAAGACAGACCAGATTGGAAGAGACAAGTCAATGGTCCAATGGGAACAGAAACATTACCCTTACAAAATCCACCACTTAAATATGGTTTACACAGAAATATACTTGGAACAATAAGGCAGATTCATATATATCTTTTTCTCCGCAGGTAAAAATATCAAAGCTTTCACAAAAATCGTCAAGCAAAGATCCATACCAGAACGTCACGTTGTAGAGTAATAGGCGAGTGCGCATGACCAGGCATATATCACAAGACTGCAGGATAATCCAACAACTGGCGTGTACCATGCTAAAAGATAAAAAATTTACAGTTTTCCGTTCAGTAACCTGGTCTTTGAATGGCAGCGAGGCTGCAGGTGACCTTATTTTGATGAAGACCCCGCTTCTTTAGTTGTGTATCAAGTTGCTCTTATGCTAACTAGTTGGCAGTGACTAGTATCTAGTTGCTGTAGTGTAACGCTACACGAACGGCACTTGAAGGCTGCAAGTTAATCAGTAGTTTTGACTACTAGCTGTCAAATACTGCCTCGGTCCATGTAAACTAAATCTTCACTCGCTGTACAACTTCTTGAAGTACTCTAAACACAGACTCAGGCCCAAAGCGGCATGTACACCCATGCATCCCCGGGTCCAAAACTTGTAACAGACAACCTTGTAATTTTTGTTCGAAGAAGTCCAAAACAAGTGACAAATTAAGGGTTGTTTACCAATTACTCGAAAATTCCGGAAATTTCGGCCAGAATTCAAATGGTAAGAATGGTAAGTGATTATGACTCGACCGATCAGAAAAGTTTAGAAATACATGGAACGTCTTGAAAGGTAGTCCAAAATTTCCAACCAAAATATCTGAGTAAAAAATGTGCTTACTATTTCAATTCTTCACCACCATCTTGGCGTTATGATCAGGTTTAACTCGTCCTAGTCTCTTTCGGTAAATTGTTCCTTGTTTTTAGTAAATGATAAATGGCCAATCTGAACGCAACTTGACACCAGGCACTTCATCTTATCATTTGCCCAACCGTTGACGAACCGCTTTCTTCATGTAACTGGTAAAAAATCAAGGAAAAAAAGATTTCAAAAAAACCTTTCTCTGTTCTCTTACCCATGCTGTCATTACTGCACTCACAACTTGGCTCTTCTTCTTCGCTATGACTGTCCTTGTTGTCATGGCAGCCTTGTATGGTAATGTGAGGTGGAATAACAGGTCTGGAGGGGAGACTGTAGAGTCGTTTAGTACGTGGTGTAAGAAGGTTAGGTTGACTCATCGACTTGAGTGAGTGGGACCGAGTGCTGCGCGGCCGTTCCTGGGGCGGAGCAACCAAGTGGGGTTCGTACATGACGTCGGCTGGTTCGTAAAGATCAAACTGCGAAGAAATAAATACAAGTAAAAATCTAGCTCAGATCTATGGAACTGTTGCACTGATTTGTATAACTCATATTTCTTCAGACCGAGTTTTTCTCTTTGATCTTTGGACCAAGCACGAAGTGCGCGGGCCACAAAAAGAGGATCTCAAAAGGATTAACCGTCAGCCTTCAAAAACGCAATATTTTTTTTCCGTCAACCGTCACACGAGCAAGCCAATATTAGCCGTCAAATGTCTCAGATATCCAATGAAGAACTAAACGTGGGACTTAACTGGGGTCAAGTTATGATGTTTATAAATGATCGTTTTAACGTAGCACACAAAAAAATAAGTTTATATATATAAAGTCCTCCTAGTTCCTTCTAACTTCTATTCTCGCGAGCAGGTGATTCTGAATACGTCCAGTGGTAACAAAGGGGAAGTGATAACGCTAATTAGGCACATATTTGGAGACCAAAAACCTAATTTTTAATGCAAAAATTATAAGGCTATTTGGATTACTAAAATATGGGCAAAATTGAATCGTTTTATGAAAATTACAGCCAAATTTGCGCTGTAGTTTCATTGTTTCAGGTAAGGTTACCTTACCATCCGGGACAACTCTGGCCCAAATAAAGTTGTCTCGTAGTCGAGTTGTCCCTGGCAAAGCGTTACGTAGGCGGGTTTGCCCTGGCGCTAGGGTAACCCTACCTTCGTTGTAAACATGTCTATGAAATGAGGGCGTCGCCAAGGTAACCCCAGCACTGGGTTACCCTACCCCTTGTAAACAGGGCCTTAAATATCTATAGTTTACATCACCAGCTGGTAATCTCGAACATAAACGTTTATCTAGAAATTCGACAGTGGTATTTTTTCTTTAGATTCACGACGAATAGATAATCCTAAACTATTAATTACAAGTGATCAAAAGCCTTATACGAAGCATGTGTACTTCAATTTACACTTATAGTACTCAATTCTGGAAAATCTGAAAGAACTATATTTAGCAAAAGAAATTTTGCTTATCGTATGGAAATCGAGCATAACAGTTTGTATTAGCATATTGTACAGACGTCGGGTCTTTAAAGACCTCTAGTATATATAATCTGGTCAGCGTCGGCTCATATTATGGCCGGCTATAACAATCTTATTTTTGCTTAAACAGTAGTGCATGTTACCGACCTTTGATTTCTTAATGATTTTGTTATCTACTGTATTAAGGCTCCTTTTTGCCAGTAACAGACTTCTTCCACTCCAACTGAAATTGGGTTATAACAAAGCAGTTTAAAATCACTAATACACCTGCCTGGAGCATTGCAACACCAATTAAAGAAACCTATGGGTCTACATCGCAAATTGTATCCCTGAAGAGATGCAGTGAATAATAAACACATGTATTTCATCTCATGCCAGTTTATACAGATATAAATTAAGTAGAGGGTTTTTTTTCTGACTAACCTTTTGGTTCAGCTGTCGTTCTCATACAGTTCAGCCCGGTGCAACAAAATATAAACCTCTTTTTTACGAAATGCAAACAAAAAACTCTTTGTATTTGCATCAATCGAGCAAATTTTTCTTCTTTAAACACCATTTAAAACTCGGCTAAGCCTTGCGAGTTTTCATGATTTCTGACTCAACTGGGGCTCGATAACAATACTCAGGTCATGAATCAAACACCGTGGCAATTAAATGGACAAAATAATGCTGTTGGCGGAGAAATTTAAGAAATTTTACGGTTCACATAGATTGAATGAATTAAGTTACCCGATGGAGCCTGACATTTGCCAAATTTAATTAAATAAGATGGCTATGAGAGCACAATATACTAACAACAGTTTCTAATAATAGCACTAAACTGCTTTTAGATTAGAGTAATTGGATTGCAACTGATTATCTTACGACATCTTCAAAACCTGACTCCCTGGACCTATTCAAAATTTCTTGTTTTTTCATGCAAATCATTCTTTAAAATCTTTTGAGAAATGGAATAGTAGGAGCCTGCATTTTAAGGCCAACAATTTTAGAGTAAAAACACAGTATTGAATGACTGATTGTTTTGAATGTCTCAGCTGTCAAATGTCTTATCACCCTGTTTTGAGATTTCTTTATGCCTTTGGGAGAAGTTTGAATTCTTTTTATAGAAAACATGTAGCGTCAGCCTTGTGAACCACAGATCAAGAGATAATGACGAATCTATTTCAGGAGCATTGTCTTAAATTAAATGATTAAAATGGTTTTTGTTTATGCTCAGTTCAGCCAAATAGAGATTCATTCGTTCCGACAGCCGTTGTTTGGAGATTATTTGTTCGTTCGTTTATAACTTCCCTCTTTCTTCCTATCATTCATTCCTTCATTCCTTTATTCGTCAATGCATCAGTTCAACTTTGCAACAAATCAATCGTTCGTGATCTTGTCCTCCTCAAGTTCATTTTTGCTATTCCTATTTCACAATGCCGGACCCACACAGAGCGGTCGGTAATTTAATCGAAATTGAGAAAGATTGAATTTTTTGCCGCTTATTCGAAAGTAATAAATACCCACGCTGTAAAGCATTAGCTGCAACTATTCGCTTTCGAAAGCCTACACGCACGAAACTCATTTCCGGCTCAACTTGATTTTAATTCGATTAAGAATGTATCAATGAAGAATTTGACGAGAATTTTAAAAGTTTATACTTACTTCTCTGATTGGAACCTCCAGTTTGACTTCAAATTCCACGTGAAGAAAAGCGGAAGTCTTTACTTAAATCGCATTATTTAAAACAGATTCATTTTACTGAAGCATTCGTTTTTAGATCTAAACCAGTCGACAAAAGCAAACTATATATTTGTGGTTTCCTTGGCGGTTCCTGTCGATTAACCTCAAAGCATCACTTTTTACTCCGCTATTCTTTCGTAAGTTACCCGTGAACACAAAGAGGTCTGTGGACCGTATCGATATCACGTTTGTACCAACTAACGTCACTAAAGTCGCAAAGGCCAAACTTTAGTTTTGTCGTTAAATCCATTCCAATGATTCCCTTTTTACCCCGTTATTTGACCAGAAAACTAGGCTATAAAATAAGCTCCGGTACTTCAGTCAAACGTCGCGTGATTTGCAACAAGTTTGTTTATCATAAGGAGTTTTTTAGTGTATACAATCATAATCAGGTTTGCGCGTTTCCGAAGATTGCAGAACAAGATGTTTGTTCAGGTGGATTGTGAAGGCCACCTCTCGCACAACTACAGGCTGTCATACGCTTCATTGCTGCAGCTGTAATAGAAAGAACCATAGAATATACAAGCCTACATAAAGTATAACTGCTACGCTGTATAAGCTCGCTGTGTCTATGATAATACCAATTGTTTCCAAGCTCTCATTACCTAGTTTCGTCGCTAAAACTTCGTCATGATAAAGCGAGAAGCAAAGATTCAGAAGATACCACTGCTTGTTATTACAATTTACTGTCATTCTCTGATCTTACCAAAGTGAATAACTTACCGGCTTTCCCCGTTCGGTTCTCTCCATTGGGATTAATGCGAGAGTGATGTCGTCGAGTTTAACAGCCTCTCGCGTATTCTGGCAATGCTTACAGCTTAGAAAAGAAGATTGAAGCAATTCTACCCCGTAGGTCGTTTTAATCAAGAACTCTACGATCTATTTACGCGTAGATATCCCTTCAATTTGAAAACAGGATGACGTTGATTTAATGCTAATAGTTCTGCAACGTGACTATCATATAACCATTCAGTTATCACTAAACATAACATCATCCATTCAGTCTGGAGCTCTTCCGTCCGTGGGTTAACCTTTGTGTCACATTCTTTGCTATGATAAGTGCTGGTGAAAATACAAGGGCATTAATGTTGGTAACAAATTTACCACACATGACAGAGAACACGTACACAGCGGAATTACATTCAGCGTTAGAACAGGAAAAAAAAAGTGATATTGTTTCTATACAAAAGATTCTTGAACTGCTCTTGACGTCATTTGTAATGTCTGCTCAGTAAATAATCTGAACTTTCGTTTTAATAACCTCGAGTTTTAAATTACTGGCTCATATCATATACAGTTGATATCAACTTAAAACAATAAAATAACGATTAAAAATATTGAATTTCCAGCTCTCTGGTTCCTTTTCAAGCCCATAAAAACATGTGAAACGAGAGCGAAAACTCCTGCGTTTTTTATGATTTAAGTGCTTCCGGTCCTTTAAGAAGGCACGCATATTGAGGCGGGCCAAGGGAATGTTACTCTCTCTCTGTGTTCTGATAAAGAATGATAACTTTTAACAATATTGGTGACTTATCTTTGACCTTGTTAAAGTGCGACTTCTAGAACCTAGCAAGAAGAAAACTAACGAATCAAAACGTAAACTTAGAACAATGAGCTACAATGGACTGGTAGCTTCTGGTGACGGCAAGTAGCGGTCTGTTTGACGTGAGAACATAATCACTATTGACTCCTCTGCGTCATGCACACTCTTAGAGATTCAGTCCTTGACGATGAATTATTATAATTATAGATCTCACTCGAAAAATTTAGCTTGAAAATTCATTTTGCGAGAACCAAATGTCATTCAATGTTGTTGGTTTATTTGAGAAAATGATCGCTATCTTTTGTTCTCAGGTAACGTTCTGATTGGTTAACTCCTTTCAAAGGGGCCCAATTCAGAGCAATCGCACTGTAAGGTTTCAGGTCTAATCAATAAATGTCAAAAAGAAACATGCATTCTAGATTAGAGAGGAATGACGTCTAGTAGAAAGCGGTTTGAAAGACTTTAAACAAGCTCGGGCCAAGCGAGAACAATTATACTTGATCATACCAATACAGACAAAGTAGGAGATCACTGACACATGTGTAACAGGTCAAGATTAATCAAACTCTAGACACTTATGTATGCTACAAATGTCTTTATTTTGTCATCTGCTGAAAAAGAACTTAACTTAGGTTGTTAATTTGAAGTACATATTGTTCACTTGCTGGTTTCATATAGTTTGGTGACCATCTTCATCCATTTTGATAATTATGGCTACTGTATTGCAATTACGAATGGCACTCATTAACGTTAAGAATGAGTAGGCGTTGACGTTAAGACAGGAGTGACACCAAAGATTACAACTAAATCCCTCTTGTTAAAGTACCCTCATCAAACGTAGTTAATAAAGGGAAAGGGTTAAGAGGACCGGTAAACAACAAAGAAGCAAACAAACAGGCCAAGAGTTATGTTGGAAGGCCCTTGACCCTGCACATCTTTTGTTTTATGCCCAAAGACTATGCATGAATTACATAATCGCAATGCTTCTATTGGTTAGTTGTATGAGCACACATAACCACTCTTTGTATGTTACCAGGTATTGTGTAGGGACAACCCCCAAAATAGTAAACAGAAACATATAACAAAGAAAATTTGCCAGGTTTCACAAACATTTCTCTCTATTATTAACTATGCATCAGGCTGTTTCTATTCTCACCCGTACATTGTTGGTCTGCTCGAGGGATGTCTAAGAATGGACCCAAACACACTCTATAATCGATGACATAACTTTACAGAAATTAGAGCGGTTTTCAGTTGAGTGTACTATAACCAAAACCAAAGTAGTCACCGCTTTGGCCAATCACAAAGGACACAGACAACACGGAGACCCAGCTCAAAACTTGAAGTAATTAATTACAGGTAGCTGACACAAGCGCGGGAAAACACATGCGAACGGGTTACGATTGGTTTTGGTTTCACTTCTGATTGGATGAAATATTGGCGCGAGTTTTTTTAAGCCAATCGTGTAGCGTAGTAATGCAAAACTAATTACATTTGGACGCTTAAATGAAAACTGCTCTAATGCTTAGCCTAGGAACGGTTCAGTAACACTTGGGAAGGAAAACTAAATCGCGAGCAATTGCCAATAACAAACCGCATGTGCAATTCTGTACAAATAACGGAAAGATGACGGACAAGAGGAAGAATTAAGGATGGCCTTTTCACACGAGCTCTGTAGAGAAATTTGCAACGAAATTGAATTGAATGAAATACAACTTACAGTTTAAGTCTTCTTATCTGTAACCTGCTTCATCCTAAATTTTACTAGAGCGGTGACAGATTAATGGTTCAGTTGTACCACAACGATTTAAGAGAGATTACCGTAGGAATAAGGCAAGAGACTAGGATCGTAGGCTTTTCTGATAAGGTCTATGTTAGATAGCCTGTAATGCAGGTGTTATTTTGAAACGGAACCACTCGATAGACCAGGTTCTCGAAGCCCCCATCTAGAGGGTTGGGTCAGAGTGTGGGGGGTAGGGGTGATGGTTGGGGGGGGGGCAGCCCTTCACAGTTACCAAATCCAAGATGGCGGCCAAATACGAAAATGTGCACTCTAGCGCCAAAAATACGCCTGTACTGCAGCAGGCTCCATGGGAGATTAACACTCTTAAGGGGGTATGGTACCCTAAAATATGGCGATGTTCATGAAAAATTCAATTTCTAGGAAATACTAGACTTAAGACCCTTGAGGACTTGTCAAAAACATTTTGAAACGATCATGCAGAATTTCCTTCCAGATGAGTGTGAAATTTAAGGAAAGTACACAGTGGTATAAGTTTTTTCACTTGGCAACGGCCATAGCAACGACTGTTTACTATAAGAACGTGACCAAAAATATAGATTATATTTAACTCATATGAACAAAACTATTTAGAAAAACCTTTTAAGACATGCACAACTCGATTGGTATAATTATTTGTGAAAAGCTTTGCCTCAAATTGCCATCACAGACTCATTCATTTCCCTTATGACGAGGAATATTTCCCACAACTGCGGTAACCTTTTACAAAATAGAACAACCATTGCACCCCCTCCCCCGAGATCCAATCTGCAACCCCCTCCCCACTATTTGTGGCTCATTAAATGCTTAATACTTCGTGTAAGAAACTTAAAGTGCATTTTTCTCAAAAGTTTACTTTTGTACCGACTGACTTCGCGCCAACATTTCTACTTTGCAAGGTTT
>Ga0126339_10002246_pt1 | contig 13744 bp, 8 predicted proteins | sample OrbTmetagenome_2_FD_92532 | JGI IMG/M metagenome (GOLD analysis project Ga0126339, IMG submission 92532) | Coral microbial communities from Petempiche,Puerto Morelos, Mexico - Orbicella T R C metagenome | ecosystem: Host-associated > Invertebrates > Cnidaria > Coral | place: Petempiche,Puerto... | reverse complement strand
GTACACCTTCAAAAAATCATCCTACGTTGTGTCGGTTTTTGCTTTTGCATTCTTTATTTTTGTTTAAAACAACAACTTGTACTCACGGATGTGGCCTTTATATTGAATCATTCACAGTACTGTATTGTAGCCTTATAACAATGCCGGATTTTAACCTCGAATGATTCTTATGTGAAGGGTGCTTCACTGGGAAATTTTAAGCAAACATGTTCTTAAATTTAAGGTTCTGAAACACGGGGTTTTACTATACTTGTGTCCCTGCCTGCTTCTTAGACTTGAATGTCTGATGTCTATTCTTTTCAATCTTACTGAGCAAGTACCTTGAGAGGCGTCTTGTCGACTGGTGAGAGAACCTTTTCAGAAGCTTCCATCATTGAGCACGCCATGTGAGCTACTCTCTCTGCATGATTGTCACATGGCTTTGGTAAACCACCCACTACCATGTAAGCGTCACCGATCGTCTCCACCTACGAAATGATGTTGAACATGAGCATTTGGATGTAAATTTCAAAAACCAGCTGAAGAATTTTGCTGTCAGGTTTGTAGCTGTCGCTTCTCTTGCAAGAGTAGACCGTTAAGTTTCATAACTCTAACCAAAGGTCTTAATTGACTTTTCTTTTTCAATTATCTCAAACTAATTATAGAAACCGAAACTAAAGGCCGAATTTTAGAGCGCCACCTTAACTGAACCACATTGCCCTTGCTCTTGCCGCTTAAGGCAATTACTGTCGTGATTATATAATATTAGAAAAGAAATTAACTTGCAGGAAAGGAAGAACTTGAAAATAAATTTTGCGGTTTGTTTTTCGGGTTTCAAATGTTTCTTTAAGAAACCAATTTTCTTTGCCACTCAGCAGTTGCTTTATTCACAGCTGTTAAACTTAGCAAAACAAGTACATATGATTTGCTCAGTTCAACAGTGAATAAAGCAACTGCTGTTGGTAATACAGATTCGTGACTGCTGACTGTGAAGTTTTCAGTTTTTCTACAGCACCTCTTAGTTGGGGGTAAAGCTTGGGCAACTTTGAATCTTCACGAATGCGCTATCAATTTTCGGAGTTTGGCATCAATTAAGCGTTTTGAAAACATATGTTATTATTTGCTCCAAATGTTGGGGAAAATTTTAAAAATATTATATACATTGTCGGAAATAAAATAAGGGAATTACATTGTCACTAACTGGAATCAAAATATGCAAATATAATTTACTCGAAATTTTAAACGGTTACCTGCCTCGTGAATTCGACTATGGTCTCATTTTTTCCAATCGGATAAATGATAATAGCTAATTGATAAACGCGAATTTTAAAATTTTGAATAACGGTCAGTGTTCTCAGGTAGACCAAAATCCAATACATTTACTAAAATTATTTTAGCGTTGTTTGCCTTCCAAACAAGATGGCGGCAGAAATCAGTAAGAAATCGTTTGATTGCTTGCATAAATTACAGATTATTCATAGTCGTATAAAAATGACTTCTCAAGTTGTAATCAGCTGTCTCAATTTTAAGTCTGGCGCCGGGGACACGGGAGTAGAATACCATAGAGACAGAGGCGGTTAATTGTCTTGCATGAATATTGTAATTTTCGTTCTGGTTAAATTTATCTCTAGTTTTCGCGTTTTGCGACTTCATGTTCCACGACGGAAGAGAGAGTATTCGCTTGCAGAGTACACTTCCTAAATTTGATAAACGACAAACGCTTCAAGTTATAAATAATCTATAACTTTTGCCAGTTCATTTGGAATTCATAGCTTAAACGACAAGATAACAAATAAATGGATCATATTAAAGAGAAATGAGGGAATTTCGATCTTTTTCTTATCTCTTACATGTTTAATTTCAAATTGTTTTTTTTTTTCTTTTTGAGTCAGTGCAAGAGTAAATTTACCGAAAGCAAATAAAAGACCCTTAGCAAATTGCGGCCCACTGCGATAACATAAAACATTACCTCCAAATAATTAGAGGTAGTAGGCAGTTGTTTGTTATCGCAATTTGTGATTAGGATGTCATATAACTCATTGGAAAAAAACAACTGTCAATTAAAAGGATTTTAATATTTTGGTTAGAGAAATAGCCAAAATAACTGATAACAAAAGTTATCGTGAAGGTTCAGTGTAAATGTCGTAGACATTTTTGACATCACAGAACACCAAGATAACCTATCAAAATTTTAAGACGATTACGCAAAAATTTATTTGACAAAATTTTTGCGGGCGATAAAGAAACTTTTTTTACCAGAAGATCACAAGTACAAATTTTTCACCAGCACGTATTAATTTCGCGAGAAGAGTAAGAGAAAAAAAAGAACATTTTATTTGTTGCCATTCAGGTATTATGCTAAAATTCAAAATTTCATCTAACCAACCCCCACAACATCCTGACAAGTTTTTGTTTTGTTTTCCATTTTAAGCTCTTAATCTTACTACTTTCCACTTTTGGTTAAATATGCTCTTGGCTAAGGCGAAAATATCCTGATAAAACCGAGACATAAACTGACAGAGTGCCAGTCGACAATCTGAACGAGAAAAACGCTACTTGGGGTCGGATGAGAAAAAGAAAATAAATAAAACCCTCTTATGCAGGAAGTCTGTAAAGCCTTTTTAAACAAATACGTCTGTCACATGCGTACAATAATCAAACATCGGAGGCAAAAATTTGCATAAAATGTTTGGAGTAGCTGTATAAATGATGAAGAAACAAAAATTGTGTTAATGAAAAAAGTGTCTCTAGAGGTGCCCACTTCTTATAAATGATTAACCCTGAAAGGCCAAGACAAAAATTGATTTCTCACGCAATAAGATTCTGATTATAAACTTGCAAAACTGAGTTTTTATTGTATTTTTTCGCTTATCTTGGAAAATAAGCGATTAAAATCTGACGGTATATTGAGATCAGCGAACCGCAACCGAATAATTTGATGGTCGCGTCTGTTTGCCTTCGTCGCGGAATTAATTCGCGGTTGATCCAAAATGTCATCGCTGATATAACACGCTATACATAGGCCGAGGTCTTTTCATGCACGGTAAAGTTGCAAACATTTGAAAAAGTCGCCGGCTTAGTAGTCCGGCGTTTAGGTAAACATTTGTCAATCACAGAAGACGGGTCCCCGTAAATGTCAATAGCCGAGTTAAAAGGCAAGAATGAAGATTATTTTAAGAGTATAAACCTACCTTGTAGACGTCGTTCATCCCGCTTAACATATCGAAGTAGGTGTAGAGTTTATTCAACATCCGTACAATGTCCATGGGTACAATTTTGTCGTCGGAACACAGCGCTGTAAAGCCGACAATGTCACTGAAAAGAATTGTGACAAGCTTGTAGTTTTCTGCTGGAACCGGCTGATTCAAACGCAGTTTAGCCGCGACTTCTTGGGGCAAAATAGAGTGCAGCAACTCGTCCGTTTGCTTCTTGTTTTCCGTGAGTTTGCTTTCAACTTTCCTTAGGTCGTTGCTAGTTTCTTCCAGCTTTTCCACCAATTCTCGCTCAGCTCTCCTTGCTTGCGACATGAAGATAAGATCGCGCGTAGCATCGTGGACGGGAATGTCACTGAAGTAAATACCCATTTGTTTAAAACTCTCTAGGTTGCTCGCCCGAGGGGAACACAGAAATAGCACACTATCGATCTTAGGTATATATATCATTTGACCCTTGAGGCGCAGTGTTGGATTGGCCACACTCATTCTCCGGCCGTCTGAAACATCGTTCTCGCTGGGCAACGGGTGGGTAAGTCTCAGAACGGACTGTTTTGCTGAGACAATAAAAACTGTGTTGATGTGCGACAACACGGTATCGAACGTAAATTCCATTCGCGGTCGGACCAATTCGAACGCGTCCTTGAAAGGAAAGGGGTGACCAGTGGTAAGCCGTTTGTTTAAGAGTCGCATCATTGCCACCCCTGTTTGCGTGATGTTCAGCTTTCTGTCGAACATCACGTGAAATGGAAACGCTTTGCAAAACGATAACAGATTTATACGTCCGCGCTGTTTCTTTGCAGTTTTGTGTTCACTATCCGACAGCTGTACAGCCTGTTGGCCCGGAAGGGTGTTTAAATCAAATGTTTGTAGGCCGAGTTTGGAATGGGTTGCATTTTTACAACCTGTCTCTCTTATTGAAAACACAACATGCCCGAGATCGTCTGAACGCGCTTGTTTTACCGTAACTTCAACCTCGGTATTCAGCATCTCCTTAGCAACAGCTTTCACGATTCCGATCACAATATGCTCTAAACCCTGTCTTCGTGAGTAGTAGTGGAGCAGTAACGTTCCGTCAGATGTCTCTGTACAGCGAAAGGAGGGTGCCTCCATTCCAGGATAGATCGTGGCTAGATGGTCATGCAGCGCATCCAGATTGCACAAAAAGTCTCGCAGATTTCTGCCCAGAACTTTCAGAATGCGATCATAGCCAGACTGTACACAGTAGTCCAAAAAGTGAGCGCCGAATGCCTCCAAAACATCGTTTAAAGCAAGACCTGAAATAGTTAATTGAAGATCGTAGTTTATGTTTTCAAGATTTCGAGTACCGTCGGCAATTTTACACTTTGACCTACTTAGCTATCATCACAAGTATTGCAAGAAGATTTATGGAATAATACCTCTTAATGTCTCATTTTCCAGAATACGTTCTTTAACAGTGCTACCCAAGTACCTTTCCGGTATATGGATAATTCTAAGAAAACTGAACAGGTTGCTGGTAAAATGCATACCTAAAGTTTCGCAGGCCGCACCAACTAGGCTCAATGTTTCCTCGTCGTCGTAAACTTTGTGAATAAGGTACGAGCCGCCGTCGAGCTCAACGCCAGCTTTCTCGCTAAAGAAAAGAAGAGAGGAAAACAAGAGGTCCTTGCGTTACAAAGTAATCGCTTTACGAATAAATCGTTTTCAATTCAAGCCGCTCGAATAACATTAAATGTCTTCTTACATGATCGATCGCCACACATCTTCGCCAAACTTGCTGATAACCAAGTCTGCAAGAGCGCAGTGTACAAAGCCATACTGCAACAGGAAAGGAAATACCGTTACAAACTTGCTAAACCAACGTTGTGGAAGATTTTGGTGGCACATGTGTGAAATCCTTACCATAATTTTGCCAAAAGTCCGCAATGTTGTTGGGCTGTTTTGTCAACCGACTTTCGGCTTGCTTCTAATGGTTTTCTTGATTGTTTGCGGTGTCAGTCACGTGTCACTCTATCTACCAAGGCATCTGGGCCGTAATTATTAGCGATAGCTCCAACTATCCAATCAGTATGTATTGCTTTTGTCAATAGGCCACCTTCACATTCTAAAGTGGCGCATCTGAAAAGCAACCGGCTTGTCAAAATTCGCTCTAAACACTGGCGCGTTCTAACCTACAGCAGAACATCTGATATTGCAATCGCGCTGTTTGAAACATCATCACTGTATCTGACAAGTTTCACTAGCTGCCTATCGCACATCCGTTGTTACCATCAATGCGCAGACCATTGCAATCATGACACAACAGAACTTAAGCACATAATTCCACATTGATTATTCACTTTACTTCGCGTTCTGTGTGCAATCAATGTGAAAGACAAACAAGCAATTCAGGTAGCTCGACGCTTGGTGTCAAAGACCTCTTTGTTGGGTGCAAAGTTTTCTTCTATCAGGTTATAATTATAAACGTTTCGTGTCTTCACGCTTCTTTTCGTAGTAAAACGATAACGTTGTTGTCAACACGGTCCCGTTCGATCGAATGCGGCGAGGTCAATTGTAATTTTATACTCTCGACGACAACAGAAAAATGTAATGCTCGACGGATTTTTTGATTGCTTTATCTCTGTATTTTGATAGAAAGATCGTGATTGAACAGCAACGTGACAGTCCATTGTTTGAGGTAATCGGACATTTACAAAAAACCTTTCCAAAACGTCTTTTGATTGCAATGGCCAGTGAAGCAATATTGTAATACCAAAACAACAGCGGGGGGTTTTGCACTCAAATCGTCGGATATCGTTTGCGCGGTGGAGTGTCGTAAAATATATCGGCTTAACTTTAAATGCACCAAAACAAAACTTAACCAAAGGAAACGCCTTAATATATAAGTCAACCAAAAGTATATGATAGTTTTAAATGCTGTTATTGCAAAACAGATCCCCTGGGTACAATCGAGGATTGAGCGCGCGGTCGCTGTTATCAGAAAGTCCTTTGACTTATTTATTGCTTTTGAACATATGATAATTTAGTAAAACATTCTCTTTACGGCTTTTGCCGTCTAGATGATAAGAAGTGATTTTTGCCCCATGGCATGCGTTTGATATTGATTGTTATTGAAGGAGTCTGTTCCTTCATTTTGGCTTCATTAAGGCAACCCAATATGACCAATTTACTCTATAGTTGATTCGTACTGATTTCCTTATCAGTTCGTTTTCTCGTTTCATTAAAAACCTTAGGTCGAACTTGTCCTAATGAAAAACAACACCAATAAGATTGCTGTTCTTAAATCGCTTCTTTTAGTTTTCGCGAGAGATGCTCGGAAAGCCATTTTGTTATGCCTGAACCGTCGGGAACACACAGAAACAAAGTTTGAATCGAAAATTACGGAAGCATCAATTACCGACTGGCCTTACCTGGTTTTTGACACTCTGAAAATCTGCGGATCCGATCAGATTAAAAGTCCGTGTGAGATTAGGAGCTTTCGCTAAACTGATCAGCGAATTATATTCGAGGGAAAAAAATTAGCGCGCACGATTAAATTCAATAGCCATAACACTATTTCAAAAATAACCGGCTTAGTTTGTGAGCATACGTAAAAAACGGATTTGTCGCCTAGCAGCGGCGAGATTTTAAAAGGTTTTAATTTTAATGTGCTCTGCCTTGATTCAAAAGATGTAAATTCACTAGCATGAACTGATCAAAGGAAGACCAATATTAAAACAAATTCCTAGAAATTCAATTTAAGGACCTTTTTTCCATCGCCCATCTAAACAAATTCAGACTACAAAGCTTGCCGAAAAACTGTTAGAAATCGATTTTAAAATATAATCACTGTATTGTAAAGTTTTTCGATTATAAAATGTTTCGTGGGGATGTAAAAGGTTTTGAAATACTCTTGCATTATTATGCAAAAATTGAAAAGCCGGGAAGCTGAACAACTGATGGCAACCTCTAGTTTAGCAAATGAAGTGAATCAAAAATTCTCGCAATAAATTTCTTTTTTCTTTGGCCGCGAATCCCCCCCTATTGTAACTTCCCGAGGTTTTCATCTATACATTTACGAAGTCTCTGGCACGACACTTCAAATGTTGTTTTTCTGACCTTTGTCTCTCAGGTGCCTAGCTCTGATTTCAAATAAATTTGTAGCACAGCTTGTTGAAAGGCATCGGCTGTTTTCCATTTCAAAACAATGTTTGAGTGAAAATGCGATAACAAAAGGAGAAATATGTAATAGCAAAGTTATTGAATCCAATTCACACAAAAACTAACTGATCAAATTTACAGTATTGGACTGCACAAAAGCTTTCCAAAAAAAATTACCCATTTCAGTAAATGTTATTTGGCAAGAATTTTCTACTTGTCACCTCAAAGATTGTACTCGCCTCTACAAGTCTTTTCATATTATAAAAAAAGTCTGTTAAATTAAGCTAATTTAAATCGGAAAAATTATGGAAAGGTGTCGAAAATTTTAAAAAAAACGATAGGAAAAAAATTAGAAAACATTGAGGCTACTCATGGTAGACTTAAACACAATGTACGTATGAAACATAACGTCGAATCATTGGAAAGAGGCAAATAACATCATCATACGGTAAGTTAATAATATTTTAGATAAACATGTCAACTCACCTTATTGCTGAGCATAATATAATTCGACACAATTTTTTATGGACTTTTCGGGCGACAACTTATTTATGCCAGCTTTTTCTATTCCTTCTGTACTCTACATCGACTTCAAATTAAAATCAGTAAAGAAAATTTCCTGTAACATATCTCACTGAGGACTTACCATTTTTAACCAAAAATTTTGTCGTTGTAGTTCAAAATTTCAGGTTCCGTGATTCGCGGGCAGCCAGATCAAAACATATTTCCATTAGCCAAGATTGAAAAAGAGCAAATATGAATTGTAATTTACAGCCATTATATATGTCCTATATTTGGGAATATCATTTCCAGTAATGTGTGGCAAATTGATAAGGCTCTATTCTAAATTTAATTTTACCGAGCCCAATCTGATGGGATCCAAATTGGATGTTAATTCACTGCATTGTCACACACAGAACATTCCAGTCGGTAACCCATTAAGATAAAGCTAACGCAACTTTTCGCTGCAAATTTCTTTAGTTAGAATGTACATAAACTCCAGCTGTTATTGTACCTTTTTATCAGATATGTGATTAAATTCAATGTCTTGTCTGGGCCGAGAACATTTCTCAGCCAGAATCGAACCGTCGCGAAGATCTTTAGAAGGTAATTTGTCATGAGGCGAGGCGGCGCTTATGATGAAATTCTTTCACGCGCTGAGGGATGTCATCTGCCACACGACTGTTTAAAGAATGTTCACAGATTTGGAAAGGCCAACAACCAGTGCTAATTAAATCAGTCAATCGTTGTATACAGAGTCAACCCTCTTGTCATTATGGTATATCCCCTTACATCAGAATGCTGTTTCAGCTGACTGATGCTAGAATGTTTCAGGTCAAGTAGTGCTGGAATTCATTCTCATAATTGATGAGATTCCACAACAGAAACCCACCAGATCGAAACTGTGTTCTTTATCTCTTCCACTTGAATCACCCTCGTTGGAGGCTATCTACGAAACGGCCCTTTTTTTCTAGTCTCTCGAGCGTGACGCGAAGAGCGACTGCTCGCCTTCCCGCGAGCGTCCATTCCTCTTCTCTCCCGTCCTTTCGCGACACGCGCGACAGACCAAGATCAGTGGAGGGAAGCTCGTGGTCTGTTTTCAACTTAACCATTTGGATAAGATGCCCGTGTGAAGAAAAGATTTGAAGGATGAATTGTATGTTGCCACAATGTAAAGAATGTTTGTCGTACTCCAAAAGTGCAAATTGGCTAATACTAGCAATAATCAAAGATTATTTTTAGGGTCTATTCGACGCCTTCATTAGCCAACACTCAACCTCTGTTTATTCCTAAATTCAACATTTTAATGGTAAAGTATCCTGCCACAATGTAAAGAATGTTTATTGTATACCAAAACAGCAACTTGGCAGTAATAATACATTTACTGTGGAAAGCATTACAAACCAATTTTGTCTAGACATACTTGAATAGTCATAGAACCACTTGACACGATTATCACAGAAAACATTTCTGTTAGGATACTTCTATGTTATCACGCAAATGCAACTGCGAATACGCCCTTAACTGTCTTAAAGGAGAAACCCTTATCAAATATATTTGGCCTCGTCTCTCTATGACCAAAATTAAATAGTTTCTATTAATCTCTGTACCCAAGAAACAGGGCGAGAGCAAATAGAGTTTTCTTCTTGTGAGCTAGTTTGGTGAGAGTGAGAAAAAGAGTTGGCTACCATCCACGCGTATTCCTGTGCCGACAAACAGATAGACAGAGTTATTTCAAGGTGTTGTTTTACAGTTAGAAAATCCGCGACCTCTTTAGATCTATCTGCTTAGATCATTTGACCTAAAACTTGGAGATTTTTATGATTACTTAATATTTTCTTTTATCTTTATCTGCATGTGCAACAGGCTGCACTACAGTTCAAGGTGAATGCTGGGTGTTCAAAGATGCCCAGAATGCGATGTCGAGCGAGAGATTAAAGCTATCTTGTTATGAATTCTTGGCAAGAGAAGGTGGATCATTTTCTGGCGTCAATAGATCACTGTAAAGGCTCATGAAACAGACTGTGTGGGTTGTACCGTGATCGATCATTCGTCATTTATCATGACAACTGAATGAGAGAAACATCTGAAGCTTTTGTAAACCCTCGCTGACGTGCCAGAGAGGTTTCCAAATGGCTTTTTCGATCTGAACTAGTCCTAGAAAGTTCACTTGTGTCCAGAAATGTACGCAGTAACGAAATTGGCAGATTTGAGGAAATTTCGTAAGACTGAGTGAATGCCTCATGGTTTTGACGATATTGGCGAATTCAAAGCAAAATTAGCTTAGCGAAATTGACGAAAGACGCACGAACGAAGAGTGGCAAGCGATGTTATCGATCAAGTTCGTATCTGATGAAGTCCGTGGGCTCGGACATTTTTCGACGGAATTCCACCAGAGTCACCAGAAGTATAAACGTGCTTGTTCAATGTCGACTAAACTGATACTCCAAGCAAGTTAAGATCCCATAAAAGGGTTTGCTACTATCATACCATTCAATTCTTTAGAGGACCAATGCAATTTTCCCCACCTAAGAAACGGCTAAATGGCTGTGAAACGATCATCTTCCTAAATCACAGCCGTAGGAAATTTATCCTTGCCCGTGTCGCTCGTGACAAGTAGCCTCTAATCACGAGCTAATTACGTGTATAACAACCAATCAGAAACCGAAAACAACCTGAATCAATCTGTAGCGCATGCTGTTTGAGAGAGTGAAACCGTGGTACTAACAATAATCAGAAAGCTTGCGTAGGCGCACAAGAGATCCCACGGAACAACACAACAGCGACAGTAAGAGACACAAAAATCTTGCTGTACAGAAGATTTCGAGCTTTTAATGTAAAACGTTGTCGTACACATCATATTAAAAAAAGGAATATTCAACAACAGTTTGCCAGTAATATTTACAATTGGAGGGAAAGACGGTGTCACATCGATCATATTACACATTGAAATAATAAAAAAATCACAATGACAGTTCCACATCTGGATTATCCAAACAAACAAACCTTTTGTGTCGCTAACCAGACGAATATTACAAACTACCTACAACCTAACCGGGGCCGTATCCAGAAAGAAAAACGCGACGAGGTAATGTTTATGGTTAAATTCTCTTCCTACGTATTTGCTAGTGTTTTACTCTCCCCCTTTAAAAGAGAAACAGCAAAAAACGAAAAAAAAAATGACTGAGGGAAGTGCCTCGGTTTGCCTCACACTGTCTACGGCCCTGCTAATGGTGCTGTTACACTTGTAAATATTACCACTTTGTCTATCTTTTCTGGGGTGTCCTTAAAACTAGACCCTGCCTATATTTTTCATCTCCAAATTACATAAATTGTTTAACAACTTGAGTACAAATTTACAATTCAGACAATCTTTTTAAATATTCACGCAGATAGCGTGTACCTTTTAGGTTACGTTTTAAGCAAATATCTCTTTCAATGTTACGCTCAAAGAGCTACAAAATTTCACCAATTACTGAGTTTTACAAGCTTATTAAATGTTTCCAGTCAATTCGTATAAAGCGTTATGTCTTCACTACACAAAGTCGAATGCTAATAAGGCAAAATGCGAGCAACGAAGTCAGCAAAGATTTCCCTATTCTTTCGGGGACAAAATGAGTTTTTTTTGTTAAGCAAATCTGCCTTTAAGCATGCAGCGTTTCCGATTTTTACTATCCAATTAAAAAGGGGCTAACAGTAAAAAATAGTCCGAAAATAATCACATGATAAGAATACGTCACGTTCCCTGCTTAGCAAAAGCTTTAAAAAAAACATCGCAGGCTCATTTAACTCCCACTACTTGTGTCTTTTTAGTTTAGATTGGAAAACCCATTTGTATTAGGTATCTCTGAAAAATAAATTACTCATTAATTGCTGTACTAGGAACCTTTCGGTGTAAATAATTGAATTACTGACAATTTTAAATTTTCACAAAAGTGAATTGGCCACACTCGGGTAATCTTTTGTTTCAAAAACCAAAAAGAGTCTTAATTTAAGCGTCAAAAGAAAAAGTCTTGGCATCAAATAAATAACGTAAACGAATTGTCATGATAAAGTACAAAGTAAGGAAAAACAAAAACAAAACAAAACAAAACTAAAGAGGTTACTCGTGATCTAATCATATTTGGATTCAGTTCTCATCTAATACCTTGTCAATCTAGAAAAACAATTGTCCTGCTGCGCTTGTTTCATAAACCTTTCCAAAACAGGGGAAAATCTGCTGGCAAAACAGTATTTGGGGAACCTCAAAATTACATTTTTTCCAGCCCATCATTGCAGTGGATTTCTTATGAATTGAAAATAAGATTGCCTAAAAATGCTTGAAACATCTCGTTACATGTGTAAAAATATCTTGCCGTAAGGCCTCTCAAAAGGAAAGGCCGTTTTCTGCTTGCATTTCTCAGCCCTTAAGGCAATGTGTCCTTCTAAGTACACGTTATCGTAGAGATCTCCGAGATACTCAGTCGTCCCAGGCCCTTGGATGAGCCCACGCAGGTTCTTGACAAACTCTCTCTTTGACATTTTGTTTTTCACATGTGGACTGCTGAGATCCACACTGAGAAGAATCAAAGAGTGGCATAGAATAAACACACTCTCTAAAAAGGAAAAGACAAGAACACAATGTTGTTACTCCTGCATGGTGCTTTAAAACTAATTAGCACCTAGTTTCTTGTCAAGGCTATCATTAAGTTTTAAGTCAACTGTAGCTTTGATTTTCATACCCATAACAAACTTGTTACCTTTTGGGTGAATTTTTTTCAACTACAGGCAATTTCTCAGGCAAGTTCACACCCAACATCAAGGGCCCATCGAACATACTCAGGTGTTGCAGGTGTTGTGGGTTACGGCCCTTATTGACCTTACAATATGTCAGAACATTGTCTAACAGACAGTCAGTGACAAGACAGACAGACAAACAAACAAACAAAAGCAGACACAGACAGTCTGTTACAAGCGTGACCGGTAAGTCACTCAGTTCATCAGAGAAATAGAAAGCCAGTGACAGGACAGACCGATACAGAAAGACAGATGTATGGACAGACAGACAGGCAGAGGCAGATAGCGAAACACACACTAGAATAGCACGAGGACATTTGAAATAAAAACAGACATTCCACGTTTAGGGGGAACAATGCAAATGATGACAAAAAGACTTACCTGGAGTAAAGGATGCAGAAGGATTTGTATCACAAAACCGAATCGAAAACTTGTTCAAAAGGGTGTCTAAGAATTCCCCTCTTTGTTCTGGGGGATAAACTCGCTCAAAAAACTGCCTGAAACGGACAGGAAAACATTTGTTTATGTAAGTTAAGGTAAATCAACCAGAGTAAATTTCAAGTAACCTGAGGTACATACGACTGTGAAGCAGTAATTTCATACAAATGTTATTGAGCAGTACCTTGCTTACTTGGTGCTATTTTTTATGTCCCAGAACAAAATACCAACTTTATGATAATTATAGAGTTTAGCAAAATAAACTGGCAAACAAAATAAGATGGAAAATGAAAATGAGTTGGAAGAATTACAATCTTTTAGAAAGAGTTGATTGGACTAACGCACAGCTCTTAATGCAGTCAGGATTCAGAGGAAACCAGACATAGACAAACCTGCAACAATTATTTCATACATGTATGTACACAAACCTTAGAGCCACAGGCAGAAACATTCCTTTATAATTCTGCATATTGACAATTTCCTGTAGAACATCTCTCCTACCAAGAAGGCAAATCAGATGAGATTATAAGATAATAACAATAGCAAGAAGCCCACTTCGTTATTACGGCCACTTTAGTCTGCCCCCCCCCCCCCCAAAAAAAAAACCCAGTCGTTTTTTTTTTTTTTTAACAAACCCCTTTTTTCGGCCCCCCCCCCTCATCCCGCGGGATTTTTTTGGCCATTTTGGGCCCTATTTAATGGGGGTCCTTGTATTT
>Ga0126339_10002245_pt1:0-12500 | contig 13745 bp, 10 predicted proteins | sample OrbTmetagenome_2_FD_92532 | JGI IMG/M metagenome (GOLD analysis project Ga0126339, IMG submission 92532) | Coral microbial communities from Petempiche,Puerto Morelos, Mexico - Orbicella T R C metagenome | ecosystem: Host-associated > Invertebrates > Cnidaria > Coral | place... | reverse complement strand
GAAGACAGGAAAGGTAAATATTATACTAAATATAAAAATTTGCGTAATTTCCCCCAATTTTTTACTGGTGAGTCCTCACTGAGTTCTTTTCTCTTTTTGAAATTTGAATTACATGTCAAATTCAGCTCTGGTATTTTTATTAATCTCTCTTTCTCTCTCTTTTTTTTTCCTTTTTTTTTTTTCATTAGTTTCAAGATGCTGCTCGGCTCTTTAAGAGGAAAGGACTTTACAAAGAAGCAAGCAAATGCTACGAATCCCAGAACAACTATGCTGACACAATCGAGACCTTTTGTCAAGCAGGCCTCTATGAAGATGCGCTCAGTGCCCTTGAACGCTTTAACATCCTTTCCAAAAGTGGCGAGGGAAGACAAGAAATCATTCCACCAAGATCTACTCGTACTGTTGAGCGGCTTCGTCACCAGCTAGCAGATCAGCATTTCAAGCGAGGGAAAACAAAAGAAATGGAAGAGGTCCTTCAACACCTCCCATCTATCACTGATCGCATTGCCTTTTTAAAGAAACGGGGATGTTTAATTGAGGCCGCCAGAGCTTTGGAGGATGACGGAAGACGGGACGAAGCTGCTCGTCTTTTAAGAGACGCAGGTAGACTGGAAGAAGCAGTTAAGTATTCTAACGATCCCAAGTTTGCCGCTGATTGTTTAATGGCACAAGCTCGTGCAACCAAGGAAACGGAAGACACTCCCGATATTCTTCAACGTGCTCTGGAAAAGTACCAGCATTGTGGCGACATTAATGGTCAGGCAGAGGCATCACTAATGCTTGGGAAACTAGAAAAAGATTCTCAAAAGCTTCAAGAGGCCGGTAGATTGTTTGACAAATGCAAAAATTGCTGCGGAGAAGCCGAGAGTGTGGCAGAATTGCTTGTGGCCACAACGTATGAACCTCCAAAGAACTACAAGCAGTGGATGACTGTACGAGCCCTAGAGAGGTTGCTACGACTGGTTACTCTGTTGTACAGGCCTGCCGCTAAGCTGACCATGGCCGAGCAAAATGAAACAACAAAATGTGAAGAGCACTTTGGACTTTTCAAAACTGACGTTACACACAAAAAGAGGTTCTTCTCCAAATGTGGGGGGAGGTTTGCCAACGTTGATCCAGAATTCATTAAAAGCAACGCTTCTAACACAGAAGCGATGATCGATACAGCCGAAGCACGCCAGAACATTGGACGGTTTCTAATTAACTTCTCTGTTAACCTGGTGACAAAGATTCGTAAGATGCTGGAGAATACCTTGTCGAGAAACTCTGTGTGCAGAAATGTGGCAGAGGGGACACCTTGCGACAATTCAAGTTGTGCATACCAGCACCAAGATTCAGGAGAGCACTTCAGCAACCGCTTCCACGCTTTGTTCCACCTCATGTACCTGGAATCAGTTGTCGAATCGTTCACCTTGGAGATGATTTCAAACCAGCAGAGGCAGGACGCTTGCCCCTTAGAATTAAAGGACTTTCATGAATTTCGTATGTGTGAACGTTTTTACAACTTCTTGTTTCCGTCCTCTGGTTATCGAGAGTTTCATCTCACATTACAGCATGTTCGAAACTTGAGGATTACGAAAGCAGTAAGCAAACGAATTTTGCAATTTGCCAACGTCTCGTGGAAGGAAATAGCGGAAGAGAAACGCCGCTCAGATACAGATAATTTCCTTAAAGTGTCATCTTGTCTACAACTGATTGATTCTGCTCCTCTTATGGTGAAGTGGATTTGTGAAGAGGAAAAAGAGTTCCAGAAGAAAGCAAGGAGGCCGACAAATGACCAGTTGGCGAAGAATGGAATGGTTGGTCCTGCAGAAAGTGGTCGTTACGAGAGCTATTTACAGTGGTGGGAAGACGGCAAGAAACGCTTGTACGTTTATGGTGATGTGGAAAATGCAGCTCATCTCATCATTAGACGTTTCCTCACTCTAACAGCAAAACGGAGTCGTATGATTTATCCATCAATCGCCAATACGGTCATGATTTTAGAGCATCAGCTTATCGCTTGCCTTGCACTGTACTCCCGGCTATGCACAGAGCATAGGTACCCAGTGTGTTTACCAGCGAGTTACCTCGCCATGGTCAGGTCTTGGGATAACTTCAGACCAGGAGTTGAAAAGGGCACCTATACCTTGTACGAAGCAGTTGAACGAAATTTCATTCAAGAATCCAACAAAGGAAGACTATCCAGAGCTGTTTGTTCACTTTTGAACTACATGGTAAACTTGACGTGCGGTGAGGTGGCTCCCTCGTTTGATGTTTTAGGAGATGCACTCAACTCAGGAGATACTCCATCGTGTTGCACTTCTGGGGAAGCAGAGAGAACCCTAGTGCTGTTCCTGACCATGCTCTGCAATTGTGGAAAAGGAATTTCAACTTCTTTGGATGAAACAATGTTGAGAAAGATCTTAAAAATTAACCCCAACCCTCATTTAGCAGACCGCATCAACAATGTTTTAGAGGAAATTCAAAAGGCAAAGGGTTGTTGTGATGTCGTATTAATTTTAAAAACGTTTCTGCAAAGTAGAGGGGAAAAGTTGTACGACTTCCGTTGGCAAAATGGAAAGCTTTGGCAAGATGGGCCATCTAATCCAGCCAGTTATCCTAAGAGTTTCCAAACCGACGTATCTTACATACGCCAAGAATTACAACGAGATCATCAACAAGATGTCGCCTCCAGAGACACAGAGACTGAAACTGCAGATGGAAAACAAAATGCTGACGATCTTGACGCTGCGGGAGAGAGTATGGATGTAGAACACACGGAAGAGGAGCTCAAAGAGAGAGAAAAAGCTCGCCTCGACATGACTGTCACTGCGATGCAAAAATTGTACAGAAGGAAGAAGTTCATCGAGAAAATCATTCTTTACGCTGGGGACTTGCGAGCAAGAAAATTAAGAAGACTGGAATCAATAGAAGAACAAACAAGGTCGTCATCTAATGTGGTAAAAGAACATTTCTCCCAGTTCAAAGTCGACCCATCTGGCTGTGGGATTTGTGGAACTAATTTCAAATTAGTCTTAACAGATGACAGTCTTCCCATGAGCCATGAGGATAATGAAGGTGACTCATACGATTTTTGTTTGTCTGTGTTGTCAAAAAGAGAAAACATTGCTCTCGTTAGATCGGTTCTCCACTGACTGCATGCGATGAGCTTTGCCCCCAAAAAAGGACAAAGTAAAAGTATAGTATGGTAAACTGAGTCAAAACTAGACGAATAAGCTATAGCTAGTTCAAGTACGGTTTTTGATGCAACGGCCTGATAGATGTAAATGACATCTTCATTTTACCTTAGAGAATGCTAAAACTGAAATTTTATGCTCACTGCGATGAATTCTCTCTTTTTATATTTTTTTTTTCATTTAGAAGAACGTCAAGAGAACAGTGCAGAAGAAGCACTACCAGATGAAGGAATCGAGACTGTAGAAGCTCATAAGAAAACTCATTCGCATTCCCAAAAACTCAGAGAATTCCACCAGTACCAGGAACTGTATTTGACAAAAGTTCTTCCCTGTTTGACGAAAGAAGAAGAACTGTGCAAAACGTTAGATGATCCTTTCTTGTCTGCTAAAAGGGCACAAGTTGCCCTGGATCTGGAACGTCTGGAGGGAATTCGTTCTTCAGTAAAAAGCGAAGTACAAATCATAGAATCTTCTCTGGACTGGACGAATTGCAGTTCACTTATCAATGAAATAAACAAGTTTCAACGTGCCCTGCAAGAGACTGAGAAAGTTGTGGAACAAGGTAAATCTTTGAATACCTGACAAGGTTAAAGCTAGCGTAGAACCAGTAGGTTATATATTCAATTCATAATCGTTAGTTGCAAAAAGGAGATCTTGAGGTAACCTTCGTTTTTCCGGGGTTTAAAATGGGTGTTTTAGTACCCTGTCAGTTCACCTTCATCGTCTTGATAAAAGTTAAGCTAGTGGCTATCTTCATTATTTTTTTCCTAGTCTCTAACAATATTATCCACTACCGTATATGTACATGATTTGAAAGTCGGCAAACGAAGCACATCTAAAGCATTCAATGTTTGTAAACTAAGGATTACAGGATTCCAGTTGGATAAATATTACTTGATATCAGATTCTCACTACTCTGCGAGCAGAGTCTTAGGATTCCAGTTGGATAAATATTACTTGACATCAGATTCTCACTACTCTGAGAGCAGAGTCTCCTTCTACACATAAACTAGATGTTGAAGTCGCGACATGTTTGTCCGACTCTCATGGTGATGGCCGCGACCATACAATCTTCCTGTCATCTCCAAGGGATCGAATGCTAGGTAAACCTAATGAATTACTTCATCTTTAGCTAAACAAGACTCGTTCAGCGATGAAAATGAAGAAGCAGAGCCAGATCTTGGGGATGAACAACTGCATGAAGACAACATAGAAGAAGGAAGAGGAGGAGAAGACGAAAGTTTGTCTATAGCGCCAATGCCGAGCGGAAAGAAAAAAGGAGGAAAATCAAAGCGACGCCATTCCAGGCGAAAAAAATGAACTCGTGAGTTGATAACGTAGCAGTTTAGTTTTGCACCAGTGCAGGTGGTAAATAAAAAAAAAGAGCCGGCATTTTGCTATGGCGGAGAGCATAAGAGCTTTCATGAGTAAATGTAGGTCGCTCTTTGAATGTACTATTCTTCTCCGTCTCAGGAGACAACAAAATTCGCTACGGAGGTTAGTGTTTTCTCTAACATTTTTTCATTCAGTTGTTTCATTTGAGTGAAAACGTAACCTAGTCTTTCTTCTTCGCAGAGGTGAGCGAGGTTCGTTATAGAAATCCGCTGAGAGAAGTGAGCGCAGAGCAAAACTCGAAAAGATCCCAGGCGGCGAGCCGCCGTCTCCCACGTTATTTTAATGCCTGCACTTGCATCGCTCAGCGAATTCATCCCACCCGTTAAAGCCACTTGAGCCTCTGATTTGGAGAGCGTGACCGACCGAGTAATGAACAACCAACCCGAAACTGCCGAGGCACTGCTTGACACTTCGGAATACTTCCGATCAAATTTGAGATTTTCTCTCGCGCGGGAGATGAATAAAGCACGCGGAGAGAAGTGAGCCTATATTGGGATTTTATGAAGAGTTTTTTTTCCTCCGGGGTTCAATGCTTGTTTGTAACGACAGTAAACCACACCAACAATGTTTCGGCCTCACGCTTTATGTAGATTCTTCATATACAGCAGAATTTAACCTAAAAGCATTTTTTTTTCTGGTACAATATTCTACCGTACCTAAAAACTGATTTGAATGGTTTCAAATACCGAGTAACACTTGTGATAGCCAAACTAATTACAGCGATTTTCATTTGACCGGTGTTTACGCCAGACTTCGTCTTGAGTTTGCCAAAAGTCTAATGTGTGAGTTGGTGGTTCTTTTGCCTTCCTTAATGTGAAAAATACATAGCTCGATAAAAAAAAAATTCCAAAAACCATTAACATATACAATTACCATGTCAATAATTGTGAGTCTTGCTTCTTTCCCTCCTTATATGACTGAAATTCTGACTGATAGCTGAAGCAGCGTCCACACTACGCCGGAGAAATTTGGAAACGCAGCTTTATTTCTACGGTTGAGCCTACCGTTCTTACTAATCCGTAACGAAAACGAAGATTTCAAAAACGCTCTTCAAACCGGAGGAATTTGACAACGACGGCTTTGCGTTTTCGTGTGCACAGATAACATGTTGAAAACGGAGCTTTACGGAAACCATGACATCACGATAATCACGTGATTTCATTCCCTCACCGTCGACAAACACAAATTAAAAATAAACGGTGATTGTTGCGTTTTTAAATTCCTCCGGCGTAGTGTGGACGGAAAACAAGTTTGATACGTTTTCAGAGTGAAACCTCTTTTTTCAAATTCCTCCGGCGTATTGTGAACGGGGTCTGAGAAACCGCACAAACATTTAACTGATAACTGATGGTTGTACCTTTCAAGGGTCACAAGCGTGGTTTGGTACTACTTAGTCTGTTAGGAACTTTCTCACGCGTAAGAATTTTTAACTGTTACTACGTTTTTTTTTTTTTTCATTGCACTTTTTTTTTACTTCTTATTTTACTATGTTGATATGTAGGTGACAATGAGCTCGTTCCCCCGTTCACTGATATAACACTCGGGCTCGTCATTTGATTGAATGATAGTTGAAATATACGATGAAACCCCGGGGGAACTCTAACATGAAAAGGTCGGAGATGCTCGCAGGAAAATTTGAATTAAACCCCCAAAGGAGACCAATCTGGGTGTCGCTCGAGCTTTGTTGGACCCCTAAAAGATACCACTTAAAATGGAGTAGGCTTGATTACCAGTCACTGTTCAGGAAAGGAGCCCGCGCTAGTAGACCGGCGGAAGTCGAGCCTAAAAACGGAAATAGGAGCGTTTTTTCATTATTATTTCTTCGAGTACACCCTAAAAGAAACTTTCACAGCTACAAATAGGGGCGTTTCGTCCTGAACACCCCAAGCGTGACCAGAATCCTTAATTTATACCCCTTCGAGAATCCCCGACTTTTCATATGGGAGTCCCCCCCAGGGGATGAAACATGATGAAACTGAACCAATCACTGAATCAGATTCGGTACTCGGTATTCGGTACTTTGAGTGTCTATCGACAGACTTTCAGGATGACGGTTTCTTGTTATTAATTATTACTCTCTTTATGTCTTTGTTATGGCTGGTATACATGCCTGCGGAAATTGATGCTCTTAAAAAATATTGACGGTGAGGAGGAGACCATGACCACAGGCTCCTGCAGTGAACGGGCTGCTCGAACTATATTCGACGGCTTTATGTCTTTGTTCAGAACATACAATTTCCAAAGGCACAAGTATTTGCTGATAGCTAGACAACGAACCTTACCTTGCACATGTCTACTAAAATATATAATTAAACAACTTGCCATCGTATTCTACGAAGTTAGTTAATTCGGCTGGCCTAGTAGCTCGAAGAAAATTGTTAATTATTTTATGCTTGGCAGGGTAGCTTTGTAGATAGGGTTAGGCCCAGATCAAACGTCAGACTTCACATAAGACGAACTAAATTGCAAGTTGAGTCGATCCAGACGAGAAAAGCTCGACCATTGGGTCAATCGTCGAACTTAACTCGAATTTAGCTAGACAAACACGTTTTTTCCGTCTGCTTCAGATCGATAGAACGTGTTGGTCGATCTAAATTCAGTCGGACGAACTCAGTTGAGTCAAACTTTGAACTTATCATGAACTTAATTCTCTCAGTTTAGTTCGCCTCAAGTGAAGTTTGACGTTGGACCTGGCCCTTACGGGATTAACCTGAAGGTTGTAGTCACATGTTGATTGTAATTAAAAGCCGAGCTTACTTGCTTTCTTCTACTCAGTGTATTTTCTATAAGCGAACGCTTCGCACATCATCATCACCTTTTTCATCATCATCATCATCATATTCATCGTCATCATCATCATCATTAGGCCTTTCTACAAATGTCCGGATATTTTGGGGAATATTTAGAAGTTTCCGAGATTTTAGTGTTTTTGTTGTTAAGATGTTTAAAAGGTTTAGTGATATTGAGAAGTATTCTCAACTTTTTTTGGCTAAGCCTTGTGTTTTCCTCGCTATTTCATGAAATAATTCTCAGTTCTGTTACCAGAAACAATCCGGTTCAGCGATTTCCCACTCGCAAAATATTTCCATCTAAATGGCGGATGCTGGGAACAGTTACTGAATCTTCTTCTCTTCTCCTTCCTCAATAAAAAAATGGCCTAAGTGATTCACAATCAGTGTATTTTTACGACAAAGCTGAAAAGATATTTAGAGGGTTTTTTGAGATATTTAGAAAATTTTATGTAATATTTAAAAGGTTTTCTGAGAATTTCCGGAAACTGATATTTAGAGCGATTTTACGTGATATTTGTGAAAAGGCCTAATCAGCCTCACTGATTTGTTTACACCCTTGCCGCAGCAAAAGGCATCCACCAGTTCCCTCCAACTTGTTCCAAGTCCTGTAGCATAAAATGCTTCCAGTTGTTCCTCGGCCGTCTCCTCAGTTCGCTTCCCAGCTGAGCGAGCTTGGTTGCCTGAGATTAGTTTCTCGCAGTACTGATAGCCAATCCTTGTCTTGAACTTTAGTGGAGCAAGTTGATCGGCGTTTGGCGGCCTAGTTGGCCGGTTTGACCCAAAGGCCGCTCTCTTTGTTCTTTCTCTCGAGGAACGCCTTGTCCCACTCTGTAAATCCGTACTGCACTGGTTTCGGTTTCTGTCGCGTCATGACTACTTTTTAAAGGAGATTTTATGAACAATCTTGCCAAATCGGGGACGAGACAAGAGTGTGCCATCCCTACACGCTCTTGTGGAAAATGCCCCCCGTCTCTATAAATCCCTGCCCAATTAACTGACTTTACAATGCAAAATTGCTAAGGTGGAGCGCTAACCGGAGTGCTATTCAGCCTAAACGAAAGCTATACAGGTTAATTGAGGTGGTATATTTGAGCTATAGGAGAATCTTTGCTGACGTCATTGTTTACACTTTTCCTCATTAACATACGACCTCGCGCAGAGAAGGTATCACGAGCCCTCTATCACGTTAGACACGATTTCACTTCAGCAATTTAAAGAGCTTGTAAAACTTAGTAATTGGTGAAATGTTTGGCTCTTTGAGTGTAATATTCGAGGAGAAATTGGCTTTCAAAGACTGCAAAATTTCTGGTGGCAAAAGCGCTAATGAGCTCATACATTCTTTGTAAAATTTTCAGTTTTTAAACCCGTGTCGCATAAAAAGTATTCAATACATCGGACTCAAATTCCCTGGGACAATTAACCGTACTGTCCCCTTTCAATATTCAGGACTAATGTTTTTGTAGCTCTATCAGAGACTGTATCGCTTATGCTAATGAGTTAAATATTGTAAACAAAGATTCTCCTAAAGCCGAAATATTATTTAATCTTATTTAGGCTGGCCGACGTGCTATTTTGGCTAACTGTAGCGCCATTTAACGTAATCGGAGTTCAATTTCACCAGCGTAATTCACTGACTGACGACAACTGACGATATGAGTCACAGACTTTTCTGTCTGGCGAACAGGTGACCTGTTCCATCGCGGAAATTTTATTATCCCCTCGCGATATGCAAGTGGAGCCTCCTACAGGTCGGAAGTACTGCGCGCAAATAATCATCTGTAGACATCAAACGTATAGAGAATCAACCAATATTTTTGAGAAAATCTTTAGCGCTTTCCGCGTATGATCATTTAAAGGAAATTTATTGTTTCTTTTCACGATCTGCGAAAAAGAAATCGCATAGAATTGAAATATTCCGTCAACAAAATTTTAAAATTTGTTTTTCCTCCTCGTGTTTTGTGAATCGCAAAATAAGTTCTGGGCTTGTACGTACTGGGGCGAAAACAAAATCCTCAATCCCAGAAATAACCGCCACAAAGTTTCTCTCTGACGCTCCTGCCAGATAAGGGGTTTCAATGTACTTGGAAAACCTGGGGGAATTTCATTCTTCAGTAACAAGTGAAGTGCAAACCATAGAATCGTCTCTGGACTATACCAATAGCATTTCGCTTATCACTGCAATAAACAAGTTTCAACACACAATTCAAGAGACAGAGAGAATTGTGGAACAACGTAAAGTTTGTAGATACAAGGTCAAAGCTGTTGTAGTACGAGTAGCATGTGGTTCAAATCATAAACGTGAGTAACAAAAAGGTGATCTTGGTAGTAAACCCCGCCTTTCAGAGGGTTAAAATTGGCGTTTAGGAACCCTTTCAGTTCACCTTCACCATCTTGATTCGTCGCGCCAGTAGGCGCATAAGGCCTTATCGGTACCCCTTTAGAGGGTTTAATTGCTAACGTGCACAAGCAGTACAGCTAAAAGGGTGTTTGAATTAAACATAAACAAAGCTACTGGAAACGTCAGTAGCACAACTTATCAGTCCATACAAACACTGAAACACACTTGTAGCCAAAAGTACCAAACGCAATTAGAAGACCTTCGAAAACTAGATGTACACAAAATTATCTTCGGTAGGGTAACGCAAAGAGTCCTTGAAGGGCGAGGTGTTATGGGAAATTCGTAAAGACAGCAAAGGTGTTAAGGAAAACATTTCACGTATCTAATTTTCGAGGGTGGATAAAAATTTAAATTGTAATAAACAAAACCATAAATATCAGGCTTCAAGGGCAGGTTTATTTTGCCTTTTTTGCGTGACCCTGTTAATTATCTTCAAAACCCGTTCAAGAATATAGCAGTTGATCGAAGAAGACCTCTCCAATTTGCTCGGGCCAATTTGTAAGAACGTATCCACGACTTCCTCATAGTTCTTCTTTGATTTTCTCTGGCGTCACCGTGTAATGTACAACGACTCCAACCACAAGTTATATCTAACAATATCATATCAGGATCACTTTACGAACTGTTCGAACTGTTGGTTTCGCGGAAATGGTACTCGGTTTCTTAGAAAAACCTGCCGTGACATGAATCAAGCCAGGAATTTCGTCATAACAATGGATGTTTAAGTCTGGCACGAAATCTATTGGCTGACAAGATAGATAGATATGTCACGGTTGCTTGCGGTTGTTAAAACATAAAAAAAAAACACAATCGTTTCTCTACCGGAGTGATGAGAGGATAAGAGACTTCGCTCTGTTTCCTGTGCGAAAGCAAAGGAAAATACTAATGTAATATAAACTGGGGTCTTCCTAAGTTCAGGTGAGTTTTCATAACTTATTATAAAGCACCGTTTGCCATGAGAGAATTGCTATATAAATGGGTTTCAGAATGGGTTTCAACAACCCCAGCGACCACACCGTGACAGTTTCAGCGAATGCAGTTCCATCATGCTTGCCTTACTAGTAGTAATCACAGATTATTATTATAGTTCTTTTATGCCATAATTATGTATAACCTATTATAGGCTCTGAAGTCCGGGTCTATCCGTTGTTCAAAGGCCGATAGTCTGGCTATAACGATCGATTGTTGACTCGCGATCGATCGACGCGATCGACGCGGTTTCGATTTTATATGCACTTCGATTTATGTACTTGAAATACGTGAAACAGATAATTATCAGCATTGTCCACAGGAAAAAAAAAAGAAAAATTGTGGTAGGTAAAGTTTGGAACGGCGAGAGAATCCACTGATGTCAAATACCCGTTAAAAGCTGTAACGAGATCATGCGAGATCGGCGAGATCATGGTCTGTTGACTATTGAAAATGGAAACACTAATCTGCAACCGAAGTTGCGAACTCATACCAGGAATTTACCTTTAAAATTCCCCTTGTTGGCCATGAAATCTCACAGAAAATATACCATTTTCATCGCTTTTGGAAAATGGAAAGAGTGTCAGTTCCACAGTTAAACGGTCTTTCTGTTTCAGCCGTTTACATTACATGTCAAAAGATGGCACGTCGAAAGATGATCGAAAGATGTCGACTAATGCACGTAACACTGAAAGCGGGTGTAAATTTGAGAAAAATATTACTCTGCCGGTCATTTAATGTTTTGAAAACCTTGACCGACTGGCGGTCATTTAGCCGCCGCGTTGTTTTTCACATTGGTAAAGCTGGGTACAGCGACCAGGACGACCTTTCAAGCAAGTGAAACCTTTAGTTGCGGTTGAATTTCCGATAAGATTTTCGGTATGTGTCAGCAGTGTAATTTCCTTCAAATTTACAGTAGAGTATTCTTATATTCACAATAAAACATCATAATCTGCTAAGTAAAATGTCGTAACATAAACCGGGTATCTACGGGTTCGAACGGGTGATATAAACAGTCCACGATACAGTCGTTTAAAACTTTTCGTTTTTTCTTGATCGAAAAATAATCGATGCGACTGGAAACTGCACCTCAAGATTGGTGTTTTGGCCAAGTTTTAGAGTGAAATCTTGGATAGAAGCGAAGCGACTGTCGATTGAATACCCATTGAAGAACACTCGATTTCCATAGATTTCCCTTGTTGTTGCCGCGTTTTGCCAACCAGGGTCGTGACGTCACTGATATACTTTGGTCCCATGAGATGTCAACAAACGAACGTCGCTTTGTTTAGTTTGGCCAGAATTCACTTTCTGATTCGAGATTAGATCCGCGGAGGTAAGTTAATGCCAGCCGGCCTGGTTCGTCTCGCAGTGGCGATTCTTGAAAGTAAACGCTAGAAACAATGGTTCGAGTCTGGTTATCGATGTGGCAATATTATATCAAGTGAAAACTTCTAGTTACCGGTTTGATTGACACCGATATTATAACATTTATAATCCTTCAAATTGCTAAATGGAAATTGGCATTTTTGTCTTTTTATATACAACACCACCGCTGAGCACGAAATTGTGGGAGAGACGGTATGCTCGTGACAGACTTTTGTGAATCCTAATGCTAAACAACTTTCGAGTGACTGTTCGCTTATCCCTAAGAATAAAATATTCTAATCCTCGTGTTTCATGCTGGACTACACCCCCCCCCTCCCAACCCCGCACCACCAATCGAACACACCAGAACCAACAAAACCCCGACCGACGACAACCCGCTCA
>Ga0126339_10002244_pt1 | contig 13746 bp, 8 predicted proteins | sample OrbTmetagenome_2_FD_92532 | JGI IMG/M metagenome (GOLD analysis project Ga0126339, IMG submission 92532) | Coral microbial communities from Petempiche,Puerto Morelos, Mexico - Orbicella T R C metagenome | ecosystem: Host-associated > Invertebrates > Cnidaria > Coral | place: Petempiche,Puerto... | reverse complement strand
CAGATGTACTGACTGGCTTTCACCAGCGCGTGTTCTGGCACATAACTTTTGCACTGTACGCTTGAATTATTTTTTTATTTTTTTGCTCTTTTTAAATTTTAAATTTAGGATTGAATTCATTTAGCAATCAACAATTTTTGTTAAAGTGGTTGAAGGCAGAAATGTACTTTTCACTTCTGAAGGAAAGAAAAACAATAATTGAGTCGGTCGATAGTTTTCAGTTCCGTATGAAACTCTACGGATTACGTTAAAATTTGAAAAGTGTGCTTGAGCTATTGGCTAGGTGTGCTTGCAATAATATGAAATCGTATGTCGGGGAGTGTTTCGGAAGAGATTGTACGTGCACTAGAGAGTCACAGAATGCGGTTGCACTACCTCCCCCGGTACGATCACAAATAATAATTCAACGGTCAAGTTTGTTACTAGGAATGACAAGAGGTTTCTAAGTTTTAGTCATTCGTTTCAGTTAACGCGTTTAGTCTCCAGGTAAAAATTCAAATTATCAGTAACTATTTTTGTATATAAGCTTTAAAGTAAGTTTTAAAATGTGACTATACTCAACATAATATATATCCTTGATTGAAAGTTGTTACTCACCCAGATTCCGCTCCTGTTTACTAAACGGTGTATCGATATTAGTTCAAGAGTTGACAATTCAACTAGCTTTACTTTACTTACGGAATTTTTGTTTTTTCAGACTTTTTCATTGTGTGAGGGACTTGAGTCAATGATCTTTGGGCGAGCGTTGTTGACACTCTTCATTAATCGTTGTCTTTCTTTTTTTTTTGATGTACAGGCTATGGTTAGCGTTTGGAAGGGGGTCTGATAAGTTGTGAATATTTATCTCTTAAATCTTAACTGAGTTTTCTACTAACACACACAAAGTTTTAAGTTCACCATTCAAAGGTGGTATTCATTAATTTAGCACTTAAAGTTTAACTGATCAATATAGTGATCTACTCATATGTACTTGTTTTGTTTTCCCGCAGCGCAAAAAGCAGAACAACGTGATAGCGATGTTTTCAATATTGCCAGCTTGCTTCCTATTGGCTGCAACTGCCTACTCGATGACGTCAGCAGCCGTAATTACTGCTACTGATGGTAAGAGTGAATAGTATCAGGGGCAAGAGAGTTATCTCCCCCCTCCCCCCTGTGCGCGCGCCTGCGCTCCATATAGACTATAGGGAGTTTAAGTAAGCACGACGGCGACGCCAAGGACAACGTCGATTAAAAAATGACTTTATATTTTACCTACGAATCTCGCGATACTCTAAAGTCATTTACTTTGTTTATCACTGACAAAACTTTCACGAAACTGAATCTAGGACATAGCGATAAACTTGAAATAAAATTTTAAAAAATTAGCCGTCGTGGTTCACGTTCTCCAGACAACGCAGAATTTGGTCATTTCACGTTGTTGTTTTGCCGAGGACGGTAAAGAAATGTACCAAGAATTATAACGCACGTGCACAGCCATTGTTTTCCTAATTAAATCTTTTGTTTAGCGACGTTCCCGTTGCCGCTGCCGTCGTGGTTTTCTTAAACTCCCTAATATTCTCAAGGTAATCCTTCATAAGTTATTTTTAGATGTGGTACCCAGTCCTCCAGCAGATAAATAGATCACTCGAGTTTCGTGGAAATGCTTTCCACGCGTGTAAAGTCGCTAGGACTCTCCAACTGAGCAAAGCTCTTGTCACACAAGAAAGAGAGAGAGGTTACCCTAAGAATAAGACTTGTATTGGGTCGTAATTATATTATTCCTCATCCTCTCGTATCATAAAATCTTATTCCATAGAAGAGAGGAGGAATCTTGGTCCATTTTAAAGCAAAAGGCAAGTGACACTTGAAGCCAGTAGTACTTCAACTATTGGCATAAGGTCAGGCTGGGTTACACATCTATAGCATAACATCGGCCTTTCTCGTTATCAAAGTATAACGAGAAGGGTATAGATAAACTGTGTATTCAGCCGTTAATTCGTAGGCAAAAACGATAATAATATTTGACAAGGACAAAGGCTGGATATTACTTCCCAACAAACACATTGGTTTTCGAACAATAGCAAACTATTGGTAACCGCAATGCATCTGGGTCGAGTGAGTTAGACTTTTCACAGTGCGCTCCCAAAAAGGAGCCGTTTCAACTCTGTGTCTCCAAGTTTGAAGAATCAGTTCGATTTAACTATTATGGACAACGGAATCCTGTCTTGTTATTTAATTAAAGGAGCTCAATCACTGTATTTTGAGTTATTTTGACTAGGTATAAAATTACCTTTGAATTGAAGGAAACCTGAAAATAGTAGTTTACTAAGACAGAAAACCACCAAAAAGATAACAATAAACGATAAAGGAACAAGGATGGTTAAGAATGGAGAAGATTGACATGGATTACAAACGACGAACTTGAAAAAGTTAGGCTAAACTTTTCAAGATGTGCATACCATTACATAGCTCCTTTAACTAAACAGGTTTTACTTGGCAGGTTTCTGTGTGCATGAGGGTGAAAAATTCCACCCAGGAGCACAGGTGGTCCTTCAGGATTGTCAGTACAAATGCAAATGCGTGGCAAGTGAAGGTTATTCGTTCTTCATGTGTGAGCCTTTATGTGAAGAGTATTATGATTTTACTTGCGCTGATGGACAGGAGCCAATCATGGAGCTGGAGGAGACTTCAGTCAACGAGTGCAAGTGTGTCAAATACTACTGCCCGAAGAGACTCTCCGTGGCCAACTTTATAGAGTAAGTGCTGTCCCACGAGAGTTTTCTTTTAGTTTTTTCACCAAGTAGCGTTTATTAGTGGAGTTTCCTGATTGTCTTTGGCAGAGAACTAAAGAAAGACAACACACTGCAGCTTCTTTTTAACTGCTTTTTTTTTTTTCTTCATTCCAGTTTTGGAATAGACGAAGATGGATTCTTTGTGCCAGAATTGTACGAGGAAGGTGATACTCAATACATTGAGTAAACTGTCACGAATTGTCCCCGAGCACCGTTGAGCATTTTATGTAAGTAGGAGCTGGTTTCTGTTCCATTATGCACCATGTTGCTCTTCGTTTTAACGGAGGAAATAGTGTTATAATCGTGGGCTGACAAAACAGAAGAGGTTTCCACAAAGGGAGAACAAGAAGCTCAGAAAAGCAAAACATAGCCGAATCATCGATTAATAATTTTACTCTATATACATCATTAATCATTTCAAAGTAGGAGAGGGATCGAAAAATACTATTTGTAAAACCTTGTATCAAGCTCTCAAAAGATGCCCCGTTTTAATTTGGAAATCATACAGTTACCAGTTTAACTTAACTGACTAAAATTTCTTACTTGTTTTATTTCAGACGAAGGATATGCAGCTAGGGGACGTGCTATCTCCTCACAGAAAATTGGAATGAATCTCATATTTTATTAATACGGCCAATATATGCCCACCGTTCGTGTCTGACACGAGTCTATCACTGCTGTTGTTTTCCTTGTTGTTGTTTCTGCTGCTGAAGGTTATTAAATGTAAACATTAAAAGTCCTGTAGGACGTGAAGAGCCTAATAATGTCTTGTCTCTTGTCAGCTGTGAAATAAAGAAAAATCCTCTTTAGGCCGGCTTACACACTTCTCCCACTAACTTACTCGTACTTGCATAAAAATCAAGAGAAAAGATGTACTTCTATCCCTCTGCGAAGGGAGGGGCTAGAAGGACCACAGAGAATAAGGATGATGGAAAAACGAGAAAGATTTTGGGGAAACTAAATTGTTCCCAAAAAAAATGGGCAAAGGGTTTGTATTCTAAATAGTAGTTTTCTTGGTTTAACTTCATCTGGTCTCCATTCAAAACCACTAGTACTAGGTTGAGTACTTGTGGGAAAGGTTTACCGTAAACTTCCGATAGTAACGATCGCCCGATAGTAGCGACTCCCCGAAAGTAACGTCAAAAAATCGTTGCCTCTAGTACTGTAAATCCCGAAAGTAGCCACCCCTCGAAAGAGGCGACCCCTCCGAAAGTAGCGAGCCCAGCCCCACGCCAACTCCTACAACCCGCCAAAAACACGAGACCAAGGTTTAATACAACAATAAAGTTATTTCTCCAATCAATAGTCAAGTGAACAGGAAAATGAACTTTTCTTCTAATTAAAATTTAAAACTCTTCATGTCATTTTCAACAGGAACGTAGGTAATAACGGAACCGTTTCAGCTTAAAAAAAAAAAAAATGAAAAATCGGCTGATTCCCCCACGCGGTAGTCCGGTCAAAGCAGAAGTGCGCCTGAGGGTGTATGGGTGAAAGGAGCTTAAGGAGGAGGAATACACCTTATTCCAAAATGGCGGCTAATTTATTATTCTTTTGTCTGCGTAATAATTAGCCACCTTTGCCTCATTTTCACTTCAAAATTCTTTTGTATTTTGTACATGTTGACGAGGCAAAGAGGGCTAATTACCATGTAAACAAAAGAATAATAAACTGGCTGCCATTTTGGAACTGAAGGTGTATAGAGATTCCATGTTTCTATGACGCCAGTGTGAAAAAAGAAGGTGATTGAAGGGCTGAAAAAAGAACCCCAGGAAAACTTGCACAACTTGTGGCCTACAACAGACAACACGACGTAGACATGTAGAGGCCACCCATATGTTAGTAACATGAAACTGGAACGATGACGAATTTTTACCGCGTTTTCAGAACATTTTTTGTTATGAATTGCTAACTTTTATGTCGTAAAAAAGGTCAGTTGTATCAACTTTGCATAACGTTTTTGTTGCCCGAAAGTAACGAACCCTCGAAAGTAGCGACCCTTCGAAAGTAGCGAACCCCAAAGGCTGCTAATTCCGAAAGTAACGAGGGTCGCTTCTATCGGAAGTTTACGGTTTATCCAGTAGTCTTCATTTAGTCATTTTTATGTAATCCATAGAAGCCCTAGCAAAACAGACTCGTAAGTGGTCGCTAGTAGCTACAACTTGCGTAGAGACTGGCGTTGGGTGGCCAAACGAACTCGCAAGTTTCCTCGCAAGTACACGCAAGTTGCAAAAAAAAAAAGACATTTCAAGGCTACGATACGGGCTTACTCCCGCGCGGCCAAAATGTAACCATCACACAAACATATCTTGTATTTCATTGGCTAATAGGTTACTATAACAACGAATGGATGTCACTCAACTTGTGTTGATTTGGTTTGGATGGCCAAACGGTCAAAACTTGCGTCGACTTGCGTGCAAATTTGATCTCGACCAAAGTGAGCGCAAGTCATTGTACGTCACTGAAGTCAACGCAAGGCCTGTCCAACTGGAGTTGCAAGTAGACCCAGGTTTTCAACTTGCGACTACTTGCAAGTCTTTTTGGCCAGGGCTATAAATTACGCGTCCTTATTCTCACGTCACCGATTGTGTTTGTTTTTTTGTTTTTTTTTTCCTTTATATGTACCCTGCTGTCTTCGATGGAATTTACATCAGAGCGAACCACATGTAACAATGTCAGCCTCGTGCCTTCGCTCCAGATCACAACTTTCAACAACTAAAACTATCAAGTCTTTATCTAGCTCAACCAAACAAATCTGCGAAGCGAAAAACTCTATGCTATTCTACAGCCAACCGTATACTCTTCGCATTGGTACTGTGATAATGATCTAAAATATCCTCTGTTGTTCTTACTTGTGCGTCTAAATTAATTCAAACATGCATGAATCAAGGTCTAAGAACCAATTAGGCAGCGTCCACTCTACGCCGGAGAAATTTGAAAACGCAGCTTTATTTGTACGGTTAGGCCTACCGTCCACAATAATCCGTCGCAAAACAGAGCTTTTCGAAAACGCACTTCAAATCGGAGGAATTTGAAAAGGCAGCTTTTAGTTTTCGTGTGGATGGGAAACAATTTGAAAACGGGGTTTTTTGAAAACGATGACGTCACGATAATCATGTGACTTCCCTGACCGAGTTTTCCTCAAACACAAATCCAAAATGGCCGGTGATTGTTGGGTTTTTAAATTTCTCCGGCGTAATGTGGATGGAAAACATTTCAATACGTTTTCATAGTGAAACTCCATTTTCAATTCCCTCCGGCGCAGTGTGGACGGAGTCTTAGAGACACTTCACACAGATCTCGACACTTTCCTTTCTTATTCCATGACCAGTTGTCTATATCGGGCCCTCGATTTCTACATACCCTCTCTCTAATTATGCACCGCGGACTTCTGCCCTGTTGTATTTATATTTAAATTGCTAATATTGTTAGCATTATCTTTGGGGTTGAGGAAAATAATCCAAACAAGAATCAAATACTGTGTGATGTGGTGCAGTGTTGGGTGGAGAGATTGGTGAGTCAAAATTTTCAACGAAGATTGCAAAAAGTACGAGTGGAATGGATATTATTCACCTGCTTCAAAATGAATGATAAAATACGTTGCTTTAAGGAATGCTGCACTTTATCTTAAAGCTGTTAAGTAGAACCATTAAGAAAGGTTAACCCAGTTCTTTTCGTGTTTGATCATCCTCGAAATAATTATTAATTCACAAAGTTTATACAAACGAAATTATGATCGTCACGATGTTTGGATATCTGATCTTAATTAACATAGATTTTTACGATTTTATTTCTCCATTTTCTCTTCAGACTCCTTAGTTTTAGTTTCGATTGAGAGGATATATCAAACACGTAACACCGTGTCTGGCCACATTTTCAACACTTCGAATACTCCGCCACGCGTGGTATTTTCAACTTATCTTCTCTGTGTTTGGAAATGTGGTCAAACAGGGTCTTTCGTGTTTCATACATTACAAGAAACTCCCCTTCAGGCCCATCAGGAAATAAATGGGAGGGCGGAGCAGTTCCGATGATCAGCTCTGCTTAGTAAACGAAGAGGATTAAGAAACAAAATAATTTGATATATTGAGAACTAATGAAAATGACTACTACATGCTTAGAAATACTTATAAGAACAAACTTTACCATGTATACATTTCTAAACTTCACGGCTAACAATGATGACGAAAAGGTCCTTGGAAGTTTTAACCTTTGCATTGAAACTGATGATTGCTAAATGGCTTTGGTTTATTGTTTTTAGCTTGCGTTGTCCATGGCAAAAAGTGTTTAAGAGATAATATTTTATTAAAATTAACCATTAAAGATTTAAATTGATTTAAATTTTGTGTATATACAACATTTGTCAAGCCTCCCCATGAGGTCATCGACGAATAAATATTGCTGATATCCTCTTTACAACCTGGGTGATAAGTTTGAATGAAATGTAATATAAACTTCCAGCTGTTGTTGTTCCTTGTCATAGCTTGAGGTACAAAGCAAGCAGTGAGATCGTTTATCCTTGACACGATCATGAAATATCACGCAATATTAAAATGAAAACTCCGAACACCAAAATGCCGAAAAGAAGACGAAAAACTAGATGTTTGTACGCTGCAAACAGCCAAATGTTTGCATCGGCTTTCAAACAGGCTTTTTTTTTTTTCAGTGTTAAGATATCCAAAATAAAATCCTTATGATCAAAATCAAATTTTAATTTAAAATTATTAGCAGCACGCTGAACTCGCGCGTTTTGAGTTCTAACTGGAACTCTCCAGAAGACAAACGATGAATAAGGAAAACCCTCAATGAATCTTCACAATTAACGTATTTCCTTGACAGGAAAGTGTCAAAAACGATATAAGAAATTAGGTGAAGCATATTTGTCTCATAAAATAGCGCTAAAAAAGCAGATAAACGCTAATGGTGAATCAAAACACCAGCGTCAATGTTTCAATCTTCGCTTAACACGATATTACTACTCACGGTGCTCCACTGCGGGGAATGACGGAGGTGTTTGGTAAAAACCTATTTAATGCTAGCCTGCAGAGACAATGCTCTCTTGCTTCATGTTCACAGCCAAAGAAGGGGGATATTTTATCAGGTAAGTACAGTACTTGATTTGAATATTTACAATTTTACTTACTATAAATGTTAAGAGGAAAATCTACACGATATAAACAAAAGTCAAGTCAACAACGCAAGGCGCTAGTCAAGAGAACATTGCAATAACTGACACAAACCGAATAAGACAATTATAAATGCTGCCGGCCTTCCATCGTCGCGTACCACGTAACATTCTTTGAAGAAAGCAAACGAAGATAAAAAGGAGTAAATTGCCACAATTTTGGAATACTAAATTGGAACATCAAAATAAGTTAATATGTAAACTGACCCGTGTACAGCGTACTGGAACCCGCACTAGAAACACCAGGAAAGAGCATTTGGTCAGTGGTCAAATAGCGAGTGGCATAAAAGAAAGAACCATCGCCGCCGCAAGGTGCAAGCATTATTTCTATCCACGGTCTTCAACTTCGCGCTGATTTTTTTATTCTGACTCTGAATACCGTGAGTGTTCTTTTGCCTGGTTTTGTCCGTGAGCCGAGAAGCACTGGGTGACTGAGATATCTCAAACTGGTTAATAATTAATCGAGTTTAAGAAGACGGTGTTATGATATCTGACCTTAATCGTAACAATTTCCTCAGATGTGATTGGTGCATAAACTGGTGTACTTTACTCTAATTAATCTGCAAAGTTGTAATCGGACAGTGTAATCGGATAGTTGGCTGTAATTGGACACCTATGATCGGACAGTTACTTGAGCCAATCATTTTAAGTCCTCTCCACTAAATCCACAACATTGATTACAGTCACTACAGTAACCAATTCAAGAGACTGACTATTTTTCAAACTGTAGGAAATTGTAATGGTTATGATTTATTGGTAACAGGACATCGTGTCGTCCAATTCAGTCTGTAATCATACTCGTGATTGACAAATCGGACTCCCGCTTCGCGGTCGTCCGATTTTGGTAATCACTCGTATCCTTACAGATCGTATTGGACTCCACGCAGTGCTGTTATCATTATTTATTAGCACAGCTTCTTATCATTTTATTTCTCTGTTTTCTCCTGAGTCTTGTTTTCGATTAAAAAGATATATCAAACACTCAAAACAGTGTTTGGCCACATTTCCAAACACCTCGAAGGTCGTCAAAAATACTCCCCTGCGCGTCGTATTTTCAACTCTCTTTTCGGTGTTCGGAAAATTATGTGGTCAAACACGGTCTTTCGTGCTTGATATATTACATCTCGTTCGTCAAGCTTGTTCGTTATGCAAAATACCACAAGACTACAGAACCCACGTGTTCGGCACCCTCACAAGGGGTTTTGGAGAACAAGGGAAAATGATAGTTTATACATACATAATTGTACATACACACATTAGTATTTGCTTTATCAGTTCAAGACACAAACTTAGGAATAACCTACAAAAGTAAACAAAGTCTCGAGGTTAGCCTTATGTAAAAGACTTCCTGAAAAGTTCGAGAAAGGTGGAAAAATAAATGTTGAACTATGTATCACTGTAATTAGATTAAACTTCAGATTTTGAGAGTGCGATTGAAGACGGGTTTGGATACGTTAAAGCTTTCGGCTTCCACTACATCTCTTGGCAGTTTGTTCCGTAGGTTGACTACACTAGTGAAAAAGAAATATTCTCCGACGCTATTGTTTTGCGCAAGAAACACTACTGAAGCAACAGAGGCTAGGAGATTTTTTCGGTGTTCTAAACAATAGGAGGGGGGTTGGAGAATTCAAGGAAGTTATGCAAACCCGAGACGCAGTCGAGGGTTTGCATAACTGTCGAGAATTCTCCCAATATCCTTAAATAAACATTTCTCTAACATGCATGTAAATTGAAATATTAATTACATGTCCTTATAAAAGTAAAGCGGGAAACCGGGATAAGTTCCGGGAGTACAATACAAATATAAATACAATAGGGTAATTTGAGCCAACCAGCCGGCTTTTTCATTACTCTTTACCTATATTACGAGCCATCTCGATTCTTAGGCGTGAAAACAACTGACCTTATGACCATCTTTTTGTTTCCGTTCTTGATTCAGATTGGCTGACATTATTACGGGAGAATGAAGTTTGTTAGTCTGATCGCGGTTTTTACCCTTGCGGTAGCAGTTATGGGAAATCCAACAGCAGAAAATGAGGTTGGAGCTGATCCAACGACAGAAAGTGAGATGGGAACGGGTCCAACCACAGCAGGTAAGGAATCGGGCTACTTGTAGACTGCTGCCAGTCTGTTTTTTTCTTGAAATGAGGCGGAGATTATGAGACGACACACTTCAGACCAGAAGCGATTGAGTTTGGTCTATACCGCCCTTACGCGCTCATGTTCACCGGATATACAGTGACACTCTTAGAGAAAACTGAAACCAGCTGCCAGCACTCTAGGCCACTTGAAACAAAGTTAACTAATAAGAAAGTTAATTAAAAACAAAGGTTGGTGGCCTCTTCCTTAAATGAACCAATTAAGCTTGAAGAATACAAATAAAAGGTCTTCGGCAAAATCTTAAAACCCAGTAAAGTTAAAGAAACCCATGGACCTCCAAGAAACTTGTCATCCCAACGTTCAGATTGGGAAAATTCGTCCCAACATGCAACAGGCCAGTTACGAGTAGTCACAATGTAACTGTCCAGTAACTGTTTAGTTTTGTATAGTTATAACTATGTTATCTGATAACTGTGTGGGAGGCGCGGTGGCCTCATAGCTAGTTCGCTTGTCTCCGGTTCGAGCGGTCCGCGCTCGAGCCCTGGCCGAGGACATTGCCTTGTGTTCTTGAGAAAACACTTCATTCTCACAGTACCTCTCTCTACTCAGGTACATAAATGGGTACCGGCGAATTTAATGCTGAGAGTAACCCTGCGGTGGACTAGCATCCCATCCAGGGAAGAGTAGAATTATTCCTAGTCGTTTCATGCCACTGAAACCGGGATAAGCTCCGGCCTGATGGGCCACTTGGCTCATGCAGACTTTACATTTACTTATCTGACAACTTAAGGTTCTATGTCATTAAAGATGTGTACATTATTCATCGTGGTGTAAGACAGGATAGATGAATGATGTAAGGTTCTAACCTATTATTAAAACTAACCCAAAGTTAAACCCTGTATATCCTCTAGACGACAAACTATTTTTTTGGTTTTTACTCACTATCTGTAGAATGTGATATGGCGTGTCCAGCAACGTATTGTGACCCGGACTATTACACATCAACATGGGTTCCTTCTACCGTCTCTTCACAGTGCAGCTGTTTGCAGTGCGTGGAAATAACCGAGGAATCTTGGTAAATGAGAGAAATACAGGACAGAGTGAATTCCAATTGGACTGTAATCATACGAGAGATTAGACAACTCAGAAGCTATAGCTTGCTTAGCTGACTAGGTTTCACGTTTCAGGGCGGCGTATCTTACCTCAGGGAGAACTCCCATATAATAGAAAGGACGGGGGTGCTCGTCGGAAATTTTGAAAAGAACCCCTAAGAGGTACCAAGATCCTGTTTTATGGGCGTGGCTTGGAAGGTTTTTCACCCCTAAGAGGTACCAAATTTAAAACAACACATTATCTCCTGTCATATTTTTTCTCAGCTCAATACTAGGAGACCACCCCTTCAGCTCTAGAAGACCACCCTTATTAACTTAGTGTAGATATTTTTTTTATTATTATTATCATTATCATTATCATTATCATTGTCGTTGTCGTTGTCGTTGTCACTGTCACTGTCGTTGTCATTGTTATTATTACTATCATTATCATTATCATTATCATTATTATTATTACTATTATTATTATTATTATTACTATTATTACACCCTAAAAGGTACTGCAAAAGCTCCCGCTGTGGACCTTTTGAGGCTGAACACCCTAAGAGCTACCAAAACTGCTTTTTTAACCCCTGAAAGGTACGACGAGCATCCCCGTCCTTTTTACCTGGGAGCCCCCCTTGGGATCTTAGAAGAGCGGCGAAACCGCGCGAAGAATATCGAGTAACCAGACTTCCCTGTGGCTCCTTGGCTGGAACAAAGCACCCCACAAAAATTTCAATCAGTGAACTGTAAAATAACCCAAGGCATGACGTGTTAAATGTGTAATAAATGCTCAAATAGGGCCTGCTAATAGCCAATCAGATTCAAGAATTATTCATAGTTAGTCCACGCTACCCTTCGCTTCGTCCTTCAGTCTCATCAAAATCATATCCTCAAAGAAACGAACATCCACGTCTGTAGTCCGACGTTTTGTTTCATTACTTCCTGTAGGAATGGAAATGTCTTCTTTTGAACGCCTCACATTCTCCTTACATACCTTATTTCTTACTTCTTTGCTAGAAATACAAATAGACCATATTCTTATTTATTCTCGGTATTGGTCTGGAACTTGCTTGTAACTGAGTCTAATGCGGAGAGTCTTTCCAAATGCAAATGACATATTCTCTTTTAATGATCAGTTCCTCCGCATGAGCCTCCATTCCAAGCTAGTTCCAGTCTAACACCGAGAACACGAATATGGCCTATTACTATTGATCTTTTGAAGTTTGAATGTAAAAGCTAAGAACTGATGAAGCCTTTGAGTTTTTAAAAGTGCGTTCAGCCAACCATTTACTGAACGGACGCTGAGCCTGAATACACCGCGTTGCTTGTACACTGTGTCATAAACATTCATTACAGCTGATTTAATTGAAAATATAATTACTGTAGCCAGTAAAGTTGTAATGTCAATTTTTAATCAATTCTATAATTTTCTCAGTCACATAATGAAGTGGTGAATGAACAATAGAGACAATAGAGCGTTTATGTCTTGAGCCTACGGGTTAATAGTTACCCTTAGAAATTTCATGCTCTTTAAACCTACACATAGATCTAGGGCTAATATTTATCTTTTTTTTTTTTTGAAAAAAGAAAATCTCCACGGGCATCTATCAGTCTCTGGGCCGTCGCTCGAGAGGAAACTCCATTGTTTATGTTGAAATCTTATGACCTAGTTGTTAAATAGAAGTACATTGTACAGCTTTCAGCATAGCCTGTCCGTAGATCCTCTATTCTGTCTGGAATTGGTCGAGATCGCAGGTAAAATGTGGGGATGTGAACAGACCAAAATACACGGGGGTGGGACTGGGGAAGACAAAAATAGAAGGAAACATTATTTTTCACCCGCTTCGTAATCGTAACTCGCAGAAAAAAAACCTCCGTGGACAGACTTCTTTCAGCACGAGTTTTCTTACAGGCTTTTTTCTAATACTTTTTTTGTTGTGTTATGTTTTGAACAGGTTTGATTCGTTACCTTTCTGGAAATAATCTGATCTTATTAAGTACGCAGGCAAGTTAGTTTTTCGTCCTTGGTTTTCGAAGTAATTCAGTAGTCCAGCCTCTGCTGACCAAATAGTTTTTCGTCTGCTTTTGTAATGACCTTAATTTTAAAAAGTAGACCACGATTTTCACGACTTTACAACTAACTCTTTTTGTTTCTTTTTTTATTACTTCAGGAAACAGTTATTGTCGTCTCAAATGTATCTGCTGGATGTCAAACCAAAAATGGTCTCGACCTGAATTTTTATTTCAGTTCAGTGTGTAGAATGGATTCATTATTAAAAGCACAAGAATAAAAAAAAATTGCAGTGGGCTATCGTTGCTCTTTGGTTGAAGACGTCTATGTTTAGATTAAACCTTTCCCCCTTCCCCCTTCATCCTTCCTCCTTCATCCTTCCCCCTTCATCCTGCCCCCGTCATCCTTCCCCCTTCATCCTTCCCCCTTCATCCTTCCCCCTTCATCCTTCCCCTTCCGCCTTCCCTCTTTCCCCATTCCCCATTTCCCATTCCGCCTTCCCCCTTCCGCCTTCTCCCTTCCCCCTTCCTCCTTCCCCTTTCCCCCTTTCCCCCTTTCCCTCTTTCCCCTCCCCCCTTCCCCCTT
>Ga0126339_10002243_pt1 | contig 13746 bp, 10 predicted proteins | sample OrbTmetagenome_2_FD_92532 | JGI IMG/M metagenome (GOLD analysis project Ga0126339, IMG submission 92532) | Coral microbial communities from Petempiche,Puerto Morelos, Mexico - Orbicella T R C metagenome | ecosystem: Host-associated > Invertebrates > Cnidaria > Coral | place: Petempiche,Puerto... | reverse complement strand
TGACTTCATACACTATAAACAGTCTGCCTGTTTGCTGTTCAACAAATAAACTCCTAAAGACATGGCTAGGAAAAGCCAAGTATTTTTGCATACGTTATAACTCGAAAACAAAGCAAAAACCAGCGACAAAAATACAGGGCCGCGTTTTTCTATTACATTGAAGACCACATGCAAAAATTCAAGCCCTTTCGCGAAAAAATTTTTTTTTCACCCAAATCGTCACTTAGCATGGTTTTGCACTCACCCCTTCAATTATTTTCCTAGGAAGAGCTTTCCAGGTTATATTTTGAGATGTAGGTGATTACAGGTGTGGGTTAGAAAATTTCTGGAAGCTACATTAGGTTAACTTGAACAAAGAGGGAAGGAATGGCAGAATGTGTGAGGTGACAGGTAAGAGGTTAGCACATAAGATGAAAAGCTTCAAAAACTGAACTACATGTAAGGTACATGTAGGCAAACAGTCAAATATGTCAACTACATGTATGCTTGTTAGCCATTTAAGTTTCAACAGACATTGCAAGATGAGCTCAGCAAAGAGATGCAAAAATTAAGGGAGAAGAGCCTGCCTGTGAAGGAATTACTTAAAGACGATATCACTCTCCTGATTACTGTACATGTACATTGCAATTAGTGTTTGGAAAGAAGGTTCCCTACGCACGTATATGGTCAGAAAAACAAAAGTCAGGGCCACAAAGAGGTCATCTTTGGAGATCACAAATGTATCCAAGGGTCAGCTCCCAGCTCCCAGCTCCCAGCTCCCCTCACTACAGCTGAATAAGAATTAAATCTCAGCACGCTTCAAGTGTATGAGAGGGCTAGAATAGGGTCTTAATTGTTGATAGGCTATAGCTGTGCATGTACGTGTAACTTGCTTTTGCCTACAGTGTACGCTTCATTTGTTCCCTCCAGTAGACAAATAATTTTTCCCTGAAGCTACAAGTAAAGAGAGCCAACTTGAAAATAGTCTGACTTTCAGTTCTTTAACTGCATAAGTTATCATAAGGTAAAAAAAGAAATACCAATTACCATTGACAGAAACTGTAACATTCTTGTCGCTTGTGCCTACAGTGTTGTTGGCCACACATCTGTAGGTGAAGTTTCCTTGAGCTGACATTGTCCTCTTCCATACTCCTTTGGTGTCACTATCAGGCACTTGTATATCATTCTCAAACAGTTGATAAGTATGAACCAAAGGTTTACCATCAGCTGAGCAGTTGATACTGATGATATCACCCTCACAGATGTTTGAATCATTTACCATCAACATGACATTCTCTGGTTTATCTACAACAAAAGGGGAAAGGTTTAAAACTTAACATCAATTGATCAGTCATCATAACTACATGTAGTATGTATAATCACTTGTAATTCTGACAGATCTTTACTACATACATGTACATCAGTGTTTCAGCCAGAAAATTTTACTTGAGGGCCAAAGTGGCCAATTTTTTAGGAAAGGGGCCAATAAATTGAAAGCTACAGAAGGAAAAAATGCATCAGAGTACCAGGGAAAATAAAGCAGTTTATTACGATCCATGATACAATTTAATAGTAAGTGCTTTTTGAAATGTTTCTACTCAATAAAGATTCTTTTCACGGAATCAGATACTAGTATGAAGGATCCGTTCATTACAAGGAAACAATCCTTATGTATACATGACGTAGTCAAAGATCAAGGGTTTGCAATACATTATAGCCTGGTGATTTCAAACACAGTCAGCCATTTGGAAGTTTTCCGATGTGAGAAAATCAATACAGCAAAGCAAAAGGACGGATTGACTTCTTTTCTTATGTTGAATGTCTTAGAAACAAAGATCTTTCAATATGATTTTCTAGAAGGACATAACGTGTGACAAAATAACAGTTATTGATCGTCAACACAGAGAAATATAGTCGCTATTATGCCGTATTATGGCGACTAAACCAGAATTTTTGGTCGCCAAGGATGAAATACTTGTTGCACTGGCAACTGTATTGATTACAATTTCGAGCCCTGGGATGGCTTTTAAAATTATTATGCCTGTGTTAAGCCCGTAGTCTTCTAAAAGGAAAAGGCCAAATTGGCCCTTTTTTTGTTTTTCTGAGGGCCATCTCTGATTGTAACATGGAATTCCCGCAATGGCACGCTCTGGCGGAAACACTGTACTGTACATGTACGTCACAAAAAGTAACAGGAATTTTTTAAAACGCTGCCAGTTACTGTAAATGTATAATTATGTAACTCTAGACCACTCTCAATCTGAACACCAAACTAAATAACAATAGAAATTTCAGTTTATACTTGTGCAACATTTGTAACCCCAACGTGTGTTAAAACTATGCTATTGGTCAGGATTAAATTCTCAATCCAGGCACCATTCACAAAGGTTATATCACAGGCAAAATACAGTTACTGCAGTTATATTTATTAAAAAGAAAAAACACTAAACATAATGTTCTGAACAAAGGACTGACCAAGATATTCACCACTGTTCAATTGCAGGGAAATAGAAGTGTTAATAAAATTAATTCAACCAGTTCATGAACATTTTCATCTTGTACAAATTAACAAAAATGATAATAGAGAGTGTTACATGTGAGTAACAAGCACTGCATGATATTTGGATTAATTGAAAGCAACATAGTTCTGTAATAGTCAGACACAGTTTGCATAACACATAAAAAATATGACTCTACGCATCACACAGTCCTCACACATGTACATCCATACTGCTGATCTATACTAAAAAGTATACTTAAAAATATTAATTGCTTACAAGTAACATCCACAACAATGGTGCGGTTGGGTGCAGTTCCTATCCCATTGTCTGCAGTACAGCGATATGTCCCAGTGGAACTTCTGTTGTTGTCAAGTACAAACTGTTCCCCAGTAAACAGCACATTGCTATCACTGCCATTATCAAGCACTCTGGTCCAGGTGATGTTTGGAGGAGGTTCACCAATTGCAATACACTCTAATGTAATACTGGGGTCACCTTCGAATTCAACAACATCTTGATCATCACTGACACTGGTGAATTCTGGTGGATCTGTACAAAAGGAAAATCATATGGTTATGTTATACATGTAAGACATACTGTATTTAGCACACTGTAGGACATACAAGTATGCTCTGACTCCAGGGAGTGTAGAACCCTGATCACTAACAAGGGCCCAACGGTGCATTTTTAAACCCTAGTTTGATACGTAATAGCAGTTAGACTGAGTGGAGTACAGTTCAAATGAGAGTGCAGTTCAAAGCTGATGATGGGTGTTCAATTGCAAGTATCCAATTGCAAAAAGAAAATCTCCAACGGCATACTATTTTCTTAGCTACAACCCTATACACATACACATGCGTGTAACCCAATAAAGGCTCTCTGGGTATAAACCAAACGTGAAAATTGAGTATTTTTTAAGGGGAGGGAGGACTAGAAATGGGCCGGAATACATGTAGTTCTAGTAGATGAAAAATGTATTCAGGGATGGACAATTAATTTTACATAAACAAGACCATTATTGTCACCAGTTACCCATTCAAGTTTCCAACAAGCTGAGCACATGTTGCCTAAAGTTTTTCTTTAACACATTCTTACAGAGTAAATGTAATTATTAATACTATCATAACAATACCCCAAAAGGAAAAAAACTAACAAGACACCATTTTTACATTTATTAAATATTCTCTCTCAGGTCTTGATATTGAAGGTTTGTAATGTTTATAATGTAAGGACTGTGTGTACAACTATCTAGACCTGGTAGAAGAAATATATTATGGAAATTAGTAAGCATGATTGTGCAGAAATATAAAAGTTTTCAGATAAATGTATACTTAAATATTAGACTTCGCAAAACAAGATGAGTGAATTGTAAGGACTATATAACAACAGGTGTAAGCAATCTTTTTGATTTCAAACATCACAATTCCTTGGTTACGATCCCAGAATATGAATCCTACATGTTTAGGAGACACCAAAATTAAACAGAATGAGACCTTTCTTTAATTGAGCCCTTCACTGTTCAAATCTTGAGACCTTTGGTGGCAAGACTGTCTTTTTAAGCAACAGCCAGAAACATACATGTATTTGGCATTCTTAACTTTGTTTTCAAAATAAGGCCTAATTTGCCTCTGGCAAACAAGTGTTTGTGTGAAAGCTCAAGAATTTAATTACTACACGTATGCCTTAAAGCCAATACCAGTTAACATTCTTTTAATGGAATTTTGGTGAGAGTTTAGTTTATCTTTTGTTGTGGCCAGTGAATTGTCAGATTTTAAAACCCAAAACAACAGGCAAATTCAAGGATGCCACACTTTTCTCATTTTTTTAACTGAAACAAATCATAAGCCTAACCGATCAGATGCCACCAAGCTCAGTTATGTTGTTTTCTTTGTGTTAGAAGTGACAGCTGCTTTAGACACTGCTAAAATTTCTTCCTCTGTTATGGTTAAGGAAACCGCTTGAAGAAGCCAAATATTTTGTTTCTGACTTCCGCAAGCTTGGAATAGCAAAACACTATTCCAAGTTTGAGTAGCCAATCAGAATGTGTGAGAAGCACTATCCACTGGTTTGGTATATACATGTACTTAGTTAATGATAACTATAATTTTATGCCAAGTTTGAATTTCATTGAAATGCTGTAAGAATAGCTTCTTTTGCCAATTTGGTGAGCCACAAAGACTTGTACAGACAAAGAAGCTTGTCAGCGAAATCTGATTTTTACTACATTAAGCAGTTATCTTGCTCACCATCAACAGTAACAGTAACACTTTCACTTCGTCCTGTTCCTACAGTGTTATTAGCTACACACTTGTAGATGAACACTCCACCAGTTGACATTGTTCCGTTCCACATTCCATGACTGTTACTACCATCAGTCACCAGTGTATCATTCTCAAACAGTTGATAAGTATGTACTGGAGGGCTACCATCAGCAGAGCAGGTAAAGTTGATCACTTTATCCCGACAGACTTCTGTCTCACTTGCTGCAAACTGCAAATTCTCTGGCTTGTCTAAAACCGTAACAAACAAAGAACATTAAGCATTGCCAGTATTAATCATTACAATTCTTATCAAGAAGCCTTAGGTTTTTTATCCGTCATGCGCACATGTACATCAGTTTGCTGAAGGATGGCCAGTGCAAGTAGCTGATTACAATTATTGTTATGAAACGACAGCAGTGTGATTTTGACATGAGTTCAACAATACAACTAGTTGCCCTGCATGGACAAGTACTGTAGACTTCTTACCGCATATACATGTATTTTTAACACTTAGTGGTGGGTGATTTAGTGACACATAAGTCATCACATAACAGATAAGCATTGTTCCTCTGTTTACTGCAGGTTCATGAACTGACATACCATGTACTTCATTTTTGCATGACAATTATTTTGTACACCCATGTAGTATGCTTGCAACCATAGCTGAGTCAAGAACTTCAAGAATGATATAAATGAATGTTTTGTCTTCTAGCTGTAGTCTGTGCTGAGATAACATCATCAGCTGCAGCCTGTCTCATTTTTTAAATGCACACGTTTCTACTTCTGAGGGCAAAGAAAACCAATGCTTGTGTTTGCACTTCAGTGAAGCGTTGACTACCATGTCACAGTCCAAAAGTCATTCTCACTAGCATGATTAATTAATTTAAAATTAAACTTACAGTGTATATGTATGCTGTACAATAACATCACCTCTACAGTACTTCTGAAATTGGAATTTGCTCAACAATTCTCTCAACAAACATCACTTGCCTGACAGGCAAGCAAGTGATAGAATCCAGTAGCCATTACAGCCAAACTCATTAGCCCCATGTTATCGGACACAACTTTCCCTGCATGTTGGTACTTACACAACCACAGTCTCTTTCGATGTACCTCTTCAAATACAACTTGTTGAAAATTATATTGTGTCCAGAACATTGATTGAAACAGGGCTCGAAATTGCGACTCACTGGTCGCCAATGCAACCAAAAATTGAGCACTGGCGACTAAATTTTCAGAACTGGTCGCCAGCTGGTGACTCGCGTTTCGTCCGATAACTAAAGAAAACCACGACTCAACTTTTGTCTTTAAATCTCTATATTAGGAAATCAATCGGGCATGGTAGCTAGTATACAACTCACTTTTCCGTCCCCAGTAAAAGAATGTCTGAATATTACAAGATAATCGAGAAAATTGAATGTATTTCCACACGTTGATACTGCGTTCACGGCGCGCCATATTGTTTCAGCGGCTTCTTCCGAAACTGGGATCGCAGGTGCACTTCAACACCATATGCTTTTCATTGGCCGCGAAAATAGCAGCAGATACCAATCAGTTGAAGGAATTACGCGAGTTTTTACGTGCGGGGAATGAAGATTCAGCCAAAAGGTTAATCCAAACTTTGAATCCTTCATCAGTTGTTGATGTAGGGAAAGTGGATTTCAACAGACTGCCGAAGGCTATCCTAGGAACTAGCTTAACGGCATTTCGAATGGCATTTCGAAGAAGTAGCGAAGGGAAAATATGCAAGGACCCATGTTTGTCTCACAATGAACACCACGGACTTTAAAAGTTTTATGCTTCGCTTCATTTCAAATGACTATGGAGACGACCATCACCTTCGGACCAGAGGCATATCACCTGAGAAAGTGTTACTCGTGTTGTTTCTAATTGTTTTCGCTCTTCAATTGTGACTTTTCTTGCATGCAAAGTAACGTATAAAATCGTGTTCTTGAGTAAGTTATATATAAAATAAGTTGGCGACCAAAATTTATGATCTGGCGACCAAAATTTTTCCGTTAGTCGCCAGCTGGCTCCCGAACGAAAAAGTTAATTTCGAGCCCTGTGAAATAATTACATCTATTAAAACAATCTTATGCAACCCAAACTGGAAAAACAAAATGTTTGACTTGAGCCAAATTGGCACAATGCGTTGTCAGCCAAACAGCAGGTGATTTGCTTGATTGTACTGGAAAAACTAATGCTACTGAAAAACAAAAATAGATTTGCATGTGAATACTTAATTGGCTTTTTTTATGATGTTAGGCAAGTGAATACTTAATTAGCCTACCTAACTGAGAAACATGTATACATGTCTAATCTTACAAGAAACGGTCAGAATAAAGCTCAAAAATACTGTCACTCACACTGCACAATGACAAATGTGCTTTTGGTATCATTTCCACAAGAGGTGCTTGCTTCACACTTGTATTCCCCAGACTCATTCCTGTTGATATGTGTAAGCTCACGTGTGACTCCCATTGTACAGACTCCAGTCCTCACCTCTGTCCATGTTACAGACGGTGTAGGACTCCCAGAAACGTTACATGTTAAAGTCCTGTTTTCACCTTCTGTAACAGTGATGTTCTCCAGTGAATAAACAACTGCTGGGACGGTATAAAACAAATTAAAATTGTAACAAATAACTGTAATTAAACTACAGCTGAAGTTATTATTTTTTAGACTGTCCAGGCTACTGGCAGCTGTAGCTTGGCTCATGCACTGAGTTGGCAATTATTTTCCCAGGAAGAGCTTTCCAGGTTATATCTTGAGATGTAGGTGATTACAGGTGCGGGTTGGAAAATTTCTGGAAGCTACAAGTAGGTTGACTCGAACAAAGAGGGAGGGAATGGTGGAATGTGTGAGATGAGAGGTGAGAGTTTAGCCTAAAAGCTTCAAGGAATGAGCTACATGTACCTCAGACACTAATCTTTACAACTCATCTGTACGCAAACAGTTTAAATTTGTCAACTATGCTTGTTAGCCGTTAAAGGTCCAACAAGCATTGCAAGATGAGCCCAGCCAAGAGATACATGTACTAAAATAGGGAAAAGAGCCTGCCTGTGAAGAAATTACTTTTAAAAGAAAATACATTTTTTGTATCACTCTCCTTATTACCGTAAATCACAATTAGTGTTTGGATAGAAAGATTTTGTGTCACATAAATTATGTGTGTTACCTGTACATGTACATGTATATGGTCAGAGATACAAATTAAGGTCAGGGCCACAAAGAGGTTATCTTTGGAAATCAGGGACGTATCTAAGGGTCAGCTCCCAGCTCCCCTCACTATGTACAGCTTAAAGAGAATTAAATCTCAGCAGACTTCACTTGTATGAGAGGGCTAGAATAGGGTCTTAATCATTGATAGGCTGTACAGGTACATGTACCATGTAAGTTGGTTTTGCCTACACTGTATGCTTCATTTGTTCCCTCCTGTAGACAAATAATTTTTCCTTGAAGCTACATGTAAAGAGAGTCGACTTGAAAATAGTCTATCATTTTTCTAACTGTATGAAACAATTAAGTAAAAAAGGAAATACCAATTACCATTGACGGTAACTGTAACATTCTTGTCACTTGTGCCTACAGTGTTGTTGGCCACACATCTGTAGGTGAAGTTTCCTTCAGCTGACATTGTTCTCTTCCATACTCCAGCTGTGTCACTCTCAGGCACTGGTATATCATTCTCAAACAGTTGATAAGTATGAACGCTAGGTTTACCATCAGCTGAGCAGGTGATTTTGATGATATCACCCTTACAGATGTTTGAGTCATTTACGATTAACATGACATTCTCTGGTTTGTCTAAAACAAAAGGGGAAAAGGTTTACAACTTAGATTGCAACATTAATTGATCAATCATCACAACTAGTATGCATTTATAAACACTTGGACTTGTGACATAGAGGATGTTACATGGCCGCCTGGAGATACAAAATTTCTCTTTGAGTGCTGAAAAATATACAGTACCGCTCAAAAGTAAGTTACCACCTCTCGTCTCGTTTCTTGCGAGACGAGAGTCTCGTCTCACGAGACCAGAGTCTCACCTTGCGAGACCAGAGTCTCCTCTTGCCAGAACCACTGAAGCGTATATTTTGGAATAAATTACAAGCAATTAGCTTGCGAGAAGACGATTAACTTCTCGCTACGCGGTGAAGTTTACCCCATGAGAACATCTGGTTTTGCGGGCTCTTGTTTTACACGCCGCTTCAAGGGAGCCAACTTTAACTTACAAGTGAAAAACTTAAACGAAAGTGATGAAAAACGAACGTCAAAGACGTTCGCCAAAATTCTCGTTCGGTGGTCGCTTTAATTATTTCATTGCAGCGTGTTGACTTTGCATAAATATGAACGACAGCTTTTAAGTGGAAACTTGCTTCGCAAGAACCAATACTATCATCGCAAATGAAGAAACTGAAAGGAAACATTGTTTTTTATTCTCAAATCAAGACGTTGGTGAAAGTGCTTGAGTAATGTATGAGTAAAGTGTCAACAGTTTCCGGATTATGTTTAGTCTGTAATGCACTGAATTGGCATAAATGTATGCGTGATCTTTGAACTCGCTTAATGGTTTTGAATCGTAAAACTGTTGTTTTCATCAATAAAATTGAATGTAAACAATCTTAAAAATTGAAATATTAACCACCGGAAAGAGAACTTCGGTACGTCTGTACATGTTTCGTCTGACAGCGAGAAAGGAAGTGAATTTTTTTGATTACATAACAAATCGAAAACGTGACACGTACTTTGCTAAAATAACATACGCACGAGGCAGAAGTGTCCAAAGAATTGGAACGTGAAATGGAGCGCAGAAGACGTCAGTTTGAATACTGAAAGTTATGTTGATCTTAATTTCCTTGTTAAACGTGCTTACCAAGAGAGTCAAAGTCTGTTGAGCGATTGATGGAAAGATTGCGCTCTTTTGGTCAAATTAGTTGTGTTGATGTTGAACTTGCCTACATGTACATCGATCGATAAAAAGGCTTTCGGAGAACCCTACAAACAAAGAGAAGCGTTTCAAAAACGAAATGGCTTTAAAGGAGTTTTTAATAGCAAATGCTGCAAGATAAGTTGTGTCACAGAACTCGCTAACTGCAAAGTTAGTAACGCGCGTCGATCAGCGATCGAAACATGGTTATGAAAATTGTGAACCGCTCGAAGGCCAAGAACGGTCCTGAACGGTCCGTGTTTGCTTTTAAACATGACACTGTTAACCTTTCTTTCATGTATACAGCACCTTTCTACTGAAGTGGAGTTATTGACTTCATTAATCACAGTGTTCGCTTGGCGAAAGAAGCAACCTCGTTCCCAGGGGCGGTAAGATGAGAGACCCTGGGAACGAGGTTGCGAAAGAAGCTGCTGGGATCGATCAGCAAAAGAAGCAATTTCAGCGTACAGGTCTGGACACCGTGGAAGTCATGAACGATATGTTTTCAAATTGAAAAGCTGAAAAATTTGCAGCGTATATATACACAGATACCATTCTCAAGCCATGTGGGTTGAAAATTTCTGGCGTTACATCTTTTATGAATGTGGTAAACATCGGAAATCCGGCGCCGGCGCTCCCAAGCGAAGCTTTGTCAGATCGCGCTAAGTTTTGTTGCGTTGTTGCTACATTGTTTGCTTTTCAATAGGCTATTAAAATCTCGCGAGAAGTTCAGGCAGCCGTACTTACAGAATGGGAATGGGAACGCGTGTGGAATGGAAACAGAACGCGTTCTGTCAAGCGTTCCCTGTTAGGTTTCTTCTGATCGGTACTATATATCACAAGCGAAATAGTCATATTTATTTAGAAAAAAAAAAAACTAAACATAGTTTCATTTTTTTTGCATGTTAGATCTGAACAAAGGACTGACCAAGATAACACCACTGTTGAATTGCTGGGACAAAAAAGTATTAATTGTTAAGTAATAAAATTAATTCACCCAATCCATGAACATTTTCATCGTGAACAAATTAACAAATTACCGTAAAATGACAATAGAGAGTGTTGCATGTGAGTAACATGTACTGCACAATATTACGACTCCGCACATTCACACCATCATGTACATCCATACTGCTGATCAATGCGTCTAGTTAACAGACGGTATACTTAAAAATATAAATTACTTACAATTAACATCCACAGCAATAGAGCGGCTGGGTGCAGTTCCTATCCCATTGAATGCAGTACAGCGATATGTCGCAATTGAACTTCTGTTGTTGTCAAGTACAAACTGCTCCCCAGTAAACAGCACATTGCTGTCACTGCCATTATTAAGCACTCTGGTCCAGGTGATGTTTGGCGGAGGTTCACCAATTGCAATACATTCTAATGTAATACTGAAGACACCTTCAACAACATCTTGATCATCACTGACACTGGTGAATTCTGGTGGATCTGTACAAAAGGAAAATCATATGGTAATGTTATAAGACATATTTAGCACACTGTAGGACATGGACATGAACATGCAGTGCTCTAACTCCAGGGAGTATAGAGCCCTGATCACTAACATGACCTCCACACTGTATGCTAGTTGAGGCATTCTTTTTGCAACTGGATACTTGTAATGGAACACCCATCATCAGCTTCGAACTGCACTCTCATTTGCAAGGCTCGAAATTGTGACTCACTGGTGGCCAATGCGACCAAAAATTGAGCACTGGCGACTAAATTTTCAGAACTGGTCGCCAGCTAGCGACTCGCGTTTTGTCCGATAGCTAAAGAAAACCACGACGCAACTTTTGTTTTTAAATCTCTATATTAGGAAATCAATCGGATATGGTAGCTAGCATACAGCTCACCTTTCCATCCTCAGTAAAATAATGCCTGAATGTTATCAGATAATCGAAAAAAATTGAATGTATTTCGACACGTCGATACAGCGTTCACGGCGCGCCATTTTGTTTCAGCGGCTTATTCCGAAACTGAGATCGCAGGCGCACTTCAACACCATGTGCTTTTTACTTGCCGCGAAAATGGCGGCAAATACCAATCAGTTGAAGGAAAGGCGTCGAGGAAAGCAAGTCGAAAATGAAGAACGGCATTTCGAAGAAGCAGCAAAGGGAAAATACGCAAGGACCCGTGTTTGTGTCACAATGAAAACCACGGACTTAAAACGTTTTATGCTTCGCTTCATTTAAAATGACTATGGAGACAACCATCACCTTCGGACCAGAGACATATCACCTCGCGTTGTTTCTCATTGTTTTTGCTCTTCAATTGTGACTTTTCTTACATCCAAAGCAACGTATAAAATCGTGCTCCTGTGTACTTTATATATAAAATTAGTTGGCGACCAAACTTTACGATCTGGCGACCAAAATTTTTCCGTTACTCGCCAGCTGGCTCCCGAGCACAAAAGTTAATTGCGAGCCCTGATACTATTTTCTTAGTTACAACCCTATACACATCACATGCATGTAACCAGGAGCCATAATCGGGGACGGAGACCGCAAGTCTCGGGATTCGCGCGCACCTATGATATGGGACAATTTTTCTATTTTTAGAACAAATTGCACCATCCTGACCTCATATATCCGCGCGGATTCACGCACATGTCAGGGGCTCTCGCGTGGATGTTGTCACGTTGCGTGATCAAATGGAGAGAGTTGAGAGATTCTCTTGCGTATTTTTCACAGCGATAACACGGAATAAGGCAGGGAATACGAACCAGGACGCTTATATGTAGTTTTATGCTCTGAACTAACGGAAAAGGTGGGTTTTTCAGGGTCGAAAACAAGACTTCAATCTCGCGCTGGGAATGAATAATAAGATCTGCTCACGCTAGTTGTAAGCTTACGCGTATGCTTAAGAATATTGCAAGAAAACTCTCTTCTCTGGTATCGAGTTAATTTGTGAGTTTCTCAGACAATGTTTAAACATAACCAAAACCTGTTTTGATGGTTTCTTATTGTCTCGGCTTGTTTGGTGAGTTTGCAAAAGTTTTTGAAAGGAAAGTATGACGCGTACAATTAGCTCATTTGCATAGCGCATGCAGCTCGTGCACTTTCAAGTCCGAGTCGGTGTTTTCAATTGTCAAGAAATCTTGAAAAAGATTTCTTTCGTTATCTTTTGTGCTAAGATGCTGCAATAAATTTCACGAATGCAAAAAAGGCTACTAACTTCATGTGTGTTTCTTCAACATAAGCATAGTGAAGTTTTACACTGCGAAAATGAAAATAGACAAGGAGTTTTGATAACTCGATCGTCTAAATCGAAATCGTTATTCCAAGTTGATTAAAGAAGCGTCATCGTAACTTTGCTGATTGTTTCTGCTTTATTCACATATTTTCAGCTTAGCTTTTAATATGTTCTCAAGCATTTATCAATCTTAAACATATTAAGCCTTGATGAAACATCAAGCGTTGCTTACAATTCACGCGAAGCTCAAACTAGCAATTATTTTGTTTTACTTTTCGGTCGCGATAGACTGACAAATTCCTCGCAAGCGTGTGGCCAGAGGAGCTAGGAAATTATGAAGTCCTGAAGCTCTGCTATATCGAAATATATCCAGCTAGTCTTTTGCTGTGTAATGGAAAAGCTGTTAATCTTCAACAGTATGTGAAATTTAAAGTGAAGTAATGTACAGCTCATGTAAAAGAAGCATCAGTCGTAACACAACTTGGTCAGCGATATATATAAGCTTACAGCGGAACATACCTAAATTCGACACTGTCTTACTTCACTCAAACTGGAGCAGCTTACGACGACAATACTTAAGCAAAATTCCAACAGACGTAAACGCGTTGAGTTGTGGGGCAAAAACATGAAACATTTCGGGAATTTCGGACGCCATTTCACCCACGCGACATCCGCAAAAATCCTCGCAGCATGTACGCACGTGTGCCGCAGGTGATGGCGCAATTTGTTCTAAAAATAGAATTATTTAACGAATAAAGAAGCCCCGACTGTGCTCTGTTCTGTTGTAAAGCACGCAGGAAGCGGTAGAGCACGAAAGAAGTGTAGGGGAAAACACGAGACGTAGTCGAGTGTTTTTCCCTACTTCTTGAGTGCT
>Ga0126339_10002242_pt1 | contig 13750 bp, 4 predicted proteins | sample OrbTmetagenome_2_FD_92532 | JGI IMG/M metagenome (GOLD analysis project Ga0126339, IMG submission 92532) | Coral microbial communities from Petempiche,Puerto Morelos, Mexico - Orbicella T R C metagenome | ecosystem: Host-associated > Invertebrates > Cnidaria > Coral | place: Petempiche,Puerto... | reverse complement strand
TGTTGTTGTTGTTGTTGTTACCCTTGCATTTACGTGGAGTGTTGACTCAAGCTCTGTTCTTTGCGATTGATTGAGTAAATGCATTTGTAATTCAAGTTCATTATTTCATGTTAGGCGGTTTTCAATTGAGTGTCGTAAGTAATCAGGCAATTACTTCGGTTTTGGTTTTACTTTTACTACGGGTTGAAATTGGTGGAGTCGTGTGTAATTGTTAAGTAATTGGTTTGGTTTTGATGTACGGCACCGTACCGTGAAGAGTCTGCTATCGATTTAGGTCACAAGTTTTTTAATATCATGTATATCAAAAGTAGAATTGGAGTTAGTGAAAACATTAGCAAAAAAATCCCTTATGCGATATTCGGTCCTCTCATAAAGCTTCAGCAACTTAAACATGGAAATTCGGATTACCTCGTATGATTTTCTTGAAATATTCTTTGGCAACCTTCGATTGTAATAAATCTTCGAATTATTTTGAGTATACTTCGGCAATCTATGGAAAACTCGACCTCGATTAGTCTTCAGAAAGCTTCCAGAATCCTCGGAAACATTCTGGTGGCTTTCATTTCTCTTTGCATGGAAGACCTAGATTTCGTGTATGTTAGGGAGTTTTGGAAAGGCTGCAAATGATCTTCAGTGATCCAACCAGGAAACCAGATATTGATTTTATTCACGGCCTTTATCTTACTTGTATCCACAATAAATATATACAATAAAATGCTATGCCAGTGGCAACTCATAGCTTGGCCTTCTTGTCGACGACATCTGGTCGTAGGAATAACACGTGCGCAGGTACCTACGGTCGCAACGTTAATTTCAAATAGGGAAGGTCTGTTAATTTCAATTATGCGAGGATCTGGTGTGAACAGACCAGATCGGTGATCTTGCTTGTTTGGTTTTGATGAGTAATAGTTACGAATAACTCCCGTACGGGTTTTAACTGAATCATAAGGCAAATTTAATTTTATAGAAAAAGAACTGAAGTGGCAAACGTCTTGCGAAGTTCCCGGCAAAATTAATGAAAATTGTTCCTTGATTTTCAGTCTCATTAAACAGGAACTACTTGCCATGGAGAAAGTGGAGAAAATAATTGAAGCCTTAAAACTCTACAAGGAAACCGGGCACAAAGAGGCAGAGGGGAACTCTTACATCGACCTCGGGAGCCTCTACCATGATCTAGGTCAACAAGAGAAATCCATCGAGTATTTTGAAAAATCGCTCTCGGTTTTTAGCGAAATCGGAAACAAAGCTGGAGAATTGAGTACATGCAGCAAGCTTGGAGGCGCCTATGATTCTCTTGGCAGGCATAACAAATCCATCGAGTATTTCGAAAAAGCGCTCTCATTAAGCAAAGAAGTTGAAGACAGAAGAGAAGAAGGGGAAACGCACAGAAATCTTGCTGGCGCATTCTATGCTCTCAGTTTGCACGGTAAATCGATTGAGCATATTGAAAATGCACTTATGATAAGTGTAGAAATTGGCAACAAAAGTCTACAAGGAGATTCGTACAGCGAGCTCGGTCAAGTGTATTACTCTACTGGTCACTATGACAAGGCCAGATCTAACTTCGAGAAAGAGCTGAAAATAAGACAAGTACTAGAAGACAAACGCGGCGAGGGGCGATGTTGCAATCTTCTTGGTAATGTTTACCATGCTCTCAGTCAGTATGAGAAATCCATCGATTGCCAAAAGAACGCTCTGAAGATAAGCGAAGAAACCGAAGACAGGAAAGGAGAAGGGAATGCTTACAACAGCCTCGGCGAAGTGCACCGTGCTCTTGGCGAGTATGATACATCGCTCAGATACTTGCAGCAAGGTCTTGAAATAAGCAAGGAATCGCGCAATAAACCCGGAGAAGGTATGTTCTACAGCAGTCTTGCCACAGTTTTTCTTGCCCTCGGTGAATATGAGAAAGCGATGGATAACTCTACCAAAAGTCTTGAAATTTGTACAGAGATAGGAAACACACGCGGGAAAGGCAAATCTTACAGCAACATGGCTGCAGCATATAAAGCCCTTGGTCAATCCCAAAGATGTCTGGAGTATTATGAAAAAAGCCTCGAGATCGCCCAATCTCTGGGAGACAAACATGGAGAAGGAACGACGTACAATAATCTTGGTACGATGTTTTATGCTCTTAGTCAATACGAGAAATCGTTAAACTACTACCAGAAAGGCATTGAGGTCTTCAAAGAAATAGGAGACAGACATGGACAAGGAAGAGCCTACCTAAACCTCGGTAACGTACATGAAGCTCTTGCTAATTATCAAAAGTCGCTGGACTCACTACAGGAATCTCTAGAAATCAGTCAAGAAATCGGGGACAAAGAGGCCGAAGGGGTGACTTACAGCAGCATTGGTGACGTATATAGCTCTCTTGGCCAGTTTGAGAAGTCCATTGAATGTCAGGCGAAAGCCCTTGAAATCTACGAAACAACTGGGGGAAAGGAAAGGATGGGAGAATCGTATAACAAGCTAGGCAGCGTTTACAGTGATCTCGAACGGTACCAAGAGGCATTGGTCTATTACGAGAAAGGTCTTGAGATAAGAAAAGCGATCGGTAGTAAGCAAGGACAAGCAGCATCATACAACAACTTTGGCAGCGTCTACTACGAGCTCGGCCAGTATGAGAAGTCAATCCAGAATCACGAGGAGGCGCTGGCTATCAGGAAAGAAATTGGCGACAGACGAGGGGAAGGGACATCTTACAACAACCTCGGTAGTGTATACAGCAAATTACAGCAGTATGACAAAGCAGTTGATTATTTCAAGAAAAGCCTCGAAATCAGTGAAGAGATTGGCAATAAGCTGGGTGAGATAGCATCCCAAGGTCATCTGTGTCTCTTGTGGTACGCTCGTGGGCAATATGGAAAGGCGATTGAGAGTGAGGAAAGGGCACTTGCTGTAAAAGAAGCCATTGACGACAAACGTGGAGTGGTTACCTCGTGCGTCAATCTTGCAAGTATTTACCACGAACATAGCCAATATGAAAAATGTATCGGGCAGTTTAAGAAAGCTATTCAAGTCAGCGAATCCATGTGTGACAAGCAACAACTACTACAACTGTACACCAATCTTGGTGATGTGTATAAAGCTCTGGGCCAGTATAAAGAAGCGATTGAGTGCCACATGGAAGTCCTCGACATCTGCGAAACACTGTGTGACAAAAAGGAAGAAGAAGCATCATGTAGCAAGCTCAGTATTCTGTATAAAGCTCTTGGCCAATACGATAAATCTGTCAAATACAGAGAGAAAGCCCTGGAAATCTGCAAAACTCTACCGGGATATAAACCAGCAGAAGGAAGATCCTACGAGCTTCTTGGTATCTTGTACCATGCTGTCGGTCAATTTGAGAAGTCAGTTGAGTGCGCAGAGAAGGCAATCGAGATTTTTAGAACGACTGGTTTCAGAGGGGCTGAAGGAAGATCATACAGCCAACTTGGAAATCTTTATTATGATATCGGCCAGTATCAAAAGGCTGTTGAAAATCATGAGAAGAGTCTCGAAATCCGGAAAGCCATTGGTGACAAGAAAGGAGAAGGAACCTCCCACAATAATCTAGGCTCCGCGTACTGTGCACTCAATGAGATCAAGAAGTCTATCGTATCCTGTAACAGAAGTCTTGAAATCAGAAAAGAAATTGGGGACAAAGAAGGGGAAATAACGTCCTACAATAACCTCGGTCTTGTCTACCTACTACTTGGGCACCATGAAAAGTCAATTGAATGTCAAGAGAAGGCGCTTGAAATCAGCAAGGAAATTAAGGACAAACAAGGAGAAGGAACGTCATACACCAACCTTGGTGTTGTGTATCACTCTAAATGGGAATATGAGAAGTCACTCTGTTACGAAGGGAAGGCACTCGCGATCTATAAAGAAGTTGGCGATAAAGTACGAGAAGGAATTTCTTACAACAACCTTGGCATATTATATTACATTTTTGGTCAACATCAGAACTCTGTTGACTGTTTTGAAAGGGCTCTTAACATCAAGAAAGAATTCGGAGACAAAGCAGGGCAGGAATCGTGTCACAGCAGCCTTAGCCTTTTGTATATCACCACCGGCGACTATGAGAAGTCTATCGAGAATCTAGAGGAAGCCCTTCAAATTTGCTCAGCCGTCGGCAATAGAGAAGGTGAAATACGCTCCCACGATGCGCTCGGTACAGCAAATTATTTTTCTCGCCGTTTAGAAAAATCAATCCAACACCAAGAGAAAGTGCTTGAATTCAGTAAGGCAGCTGGAGACAGGAAAAGAGAAGGAACGTCTTACAGCAATTTAGGCACAATCTATCATGTTCAAAAGCAATTTGAGAAATCAGTTGAGTATCAAGAGATGGCGCTTAGCATCTTTAAGGAGATCGGAGACAAACATGGAGAAGCAGCGTCGTGCAGCAACCTTGGCAGTACGTTTTGCGCCCTTAGTCAGTACGAGGAGTCCCTGTTGCATCATGAAAAAGCGTTAGGGATCTGTAAAGAGATTTATGCCACAAGAGGAGAGTTGAGATCTTACAAAGACCTTGGCAGTGCTTATCATCTTCAGGGCCAACTGGAAAAGTCTATCTCGTGTTACACAAAATGTCTGGAGATCAGCAAAGAAATTGGGGACAAGCAAGAAGAAGTTGCATCCTACCAGAATCTATACACTTTATGCAATGCACTTGGCGAACACGAGGAAGCTTCCATTTACCTAGAGAAAGCGCAGGCGATTAAGCACGACTCTGGAGAGAGACAACAGGAAGGTCAATCTGACGAGCGACCTGTTCAGTGTGTGTACTACATTTGTGATCTTTACGAAAAATCTATTGAGCGTGAAAAATTCTCATGTGGAATCATCGATGCAGTCCGAGGAGTCGATCCCATTCCGAGAGAATCTGGGGTGAAAATTGAGATGTCGATCAAATATCACGAGAGAGAAGTGGAAATCAGGAGAGCAACCGCTGACAGACATGGAGAGGGAAGATCCTACCGCGCTCTTGGATACGAATACATCACTCTTGGCCAATATAAGACGTCTCTTGACTATTTCGAGAAAGCAGTTGAAATAAGCGAAGTGATTGGCAGCAGGAAAGCCAAATCACACTCTTACAGTGGCCTTGGTACTGTGTATCTTGCTCTTGGCCAGTACGACAAAGCTCTGAAGTATCAAAAGGAGTCATTGAAAATTGATGAAGAGATCGAAGACAAGGATGGAGAAGGAGCATCCTACACGAACCTGTCAGTCATATACCGTGCCTTCGGCCAATATGAAAAAGCAATCGAGTATCAAAACAAGGCACTCGAGATCTGCATTGAAATACAAGACAGGAAAGGCGAGGCTGCATCATACAACAACCTCGGCAGTATATACAATGCTCTTGGCCAATATGATGCCTCAATACATTTTCAGGAGAAGGCTCTTAAAATCAGAAAAGATTTAGGCGACAGAGAAGGAGAAGGAATTTCTTACGTCAACCTAGGCAATGTTCAGTATGCTCTTGGCCAGCATGAGAAGGCCATCGAGTACTTAGAAAGAGGACTTGAAATCGTCAAAGAGACTGGATTGAAAGGAAGAGAACACCTGGTTTTATGCGGCTTAGCCATGAGTCATTTTCAGGAGAAAAGTTTCTCCAAAGCATCCGACTATTTCTTTGGGAGCATTGAAGGCCACGAAAATGTAAGAAAGTCTCTTAAAGATGAAGACAAGCTCTCATTAGATGATCAAAACATTTCATTTTACAAGGGACTGACAGAGACGTTGATTTTCCTTGGTAAGGTAGATGATGCCCTCTGTACAGCGGAACGGGGACGGGCTCGTGCTCTCTTAGATTTGCTATACTCGAATTTTGGAATCCAGGAGGTTAATAAAACAAGTGAATTCACTCTGAGTTCGTTGGCAAGCCTCTTGGAAAAGCAGCGGGGTGATTTTCTTTTCATGAGCATCATAACGGAGCAAATCTATCTCTGGGTCATGGAAAAGGGTGGCAAAATAAACTTCAAGATTGGAACAGAGCTATCAGCAAATGAGAAAGAAAAGTCTTTGCGAGATCTTGTAGCGATCACTTTGAAATCCTTGCCAACAGACGACAGAGAAGAATACGATGACAGATCCTTGTCAGCATTCTATGAAGACGAATCATCAACAGCAGAAGAACAAAGTGAAGCAACCAGTCAGCACCATCTCCGAGGTAACGAAGAAGAAGAAAGAGAAGCCAATCTAAAAAGGTTGTACCAAATGATCATTGCGCCCATTGCTGATCTTATCCAAGGTCCAGAGATTGTCATTGTCCCAGAAGGAGGACTGTTCTTGGTCCCATTTGCAGCCTTGCAAGATTCCGATGGAAATTACTTGTCACAAACATATCGAATCCGCCTCACTCCCTCTTTGACATCACTTCAGGTCATTCAAAGTTTCCCAGAAAATTACCAGTCTCAAACTGGGGCATTGATTGTGGGCGATCCGACGGTTGGCCTTGTGGAATTTGATGGAAAAGTCGGGGTTTTGAAACCTCTACCAAATGCCAGAACTGAAGCAGATATGGTCTCCCGGTATGTTCCAGCACCATATTTCAAGCTTATTGGAGAGCAAGCCACTAAGGCTGAAGTATTGAAAAGAATCCAGGAAGTAGGGCTAGTGCATATTGCAGCCCATGGTGATGCAGAGAGAGGAGAAATTGCCCTTGCGCCAAAGGACCGTACCGCTGAAATCGTCAAAAAGGGAGATTTCATGCTGACAATGGAGGACGTAGCAAAAGTCGGCATAAAGGCCAAGCTGGTAGTACTCAGCTGCTGTAATAGTGGTCGTGGTAAGATCATGACAGCCGAGGGAGTTGTCGGAATAGCTCGGGCGTTTCTTGGATCTGGTGCTCGCTCCGTTTTGATGTCGCTATGGCCTGTTAACGATGCAGCTACCAAAGTCTTCATGAACGTGTTCTACAGGAGTTTAATGCGGGACCAAAAGAGTGCAAGCGAGGCTCTTCACCTCTCTGTAAAGAAATTAAGAGAGTCAGCAATATACAAGCACTTCAGGCACTGGGCTGCTTTTGTCCTCCTTGGAGACGATGTTACATTTGATTGACGAATGACTGGTGTGAGTATCAGTAGTATTAGGACTAATTTTTACCCTGTAATCTATCGTAATTTTCCTTCTGGTGTAACACCATCCTGCTGGAAATGCCTTCATATGTGGCAAGTCAACTGGACATACATGAGTAGCGTGTGTGTTACTTTCTCAACAATTTGGTTTTCGGTTCATAATGGTGAGTTTAAATCCGCGGAGAAAGCTGCAGTGAGGCAGTTCGCATATGGGTTAACTCGGGTCGCATTTATTTTAGGAAGAAATGTCAAAAGCTTTCACTGACAGTATATCAATAGCACTTTCTCACTTTTGCTCGTACTGAACAGTTCTGTCGACGGAATAGCTCATTCTCTTTCACTGGACGATTATTTTCGCGGATGTAGCTAGGATCGCCATTCTTAAAATTAAAAGGACTTCTTGGCTATAAGGTAGGTAGCTATTCATTTCTATGTGCATATTCTTAATCCACTTGAGAACTTGAGAATTGGTTTGGTTTATTGATGACAACTCATTAGTTTCCCGGCAACGGCTCGTTTAAAAATTATCTTCAAAACAGAGATAGCATTTGTCCCCGCCGTTGTTGTATCTTTATAGCGCTCCCAACACCTCTAATTTGTCTTATCTTGAATTCTTTTGCAGATGAAAACACAGCAAATGGTCCCTTTTATTTCAGCCAGCAAAGATGAATTTGTACGCTATGGTGATTGCTGCGTGGAGCACAAAGAAAACAGGGTTTCGAGTGTTGTAGACATTAACAAAAATCTGCCAACAATTCCTTAGTCTTTTCTCTGCTAGAATCCTCGCGAACCCTTTAATGGTCTTTCATTGATGATCTCTAATTTCACGAGGCATAGTTTGCTTTTGTGTATAGCAAATATATAAATAATTTCAAGTTGTTCTTACCAAAATGATCCATAAATCAATTCACACTAACATGCATACTGCCTTAAGACCTGGTATGACTCAATAGTAAAAAGGTTGTACCGTTACCAAAAGTAATGGTTTGATCAGCTGGAAACAAATTTTCGACTTTGCATTGGCTCCCCCAGCTAGTCAATGCTGATTTCAGCCGTGATTGGCTTTGACACAGTGCTTATTTTACTTATTCTGTACGAAAAAGTTAAGTTTCTCTGTAGGCTGAGACAGAGAATTTATAATTTATATTAGTGTAAACATTTCAGTCAGAGCCAGTATCGTTTGCATGGAGTCACTATTGCGTTGTCGCTTTCGAGTTCCATGGGAAGGAACTTTGTAGGATAGGCATTTGTTTAAAACTCATTCAGTTATTTTTTCAGTCAGTTATTTCATTTGTTATTAGATAACAATTGCTGATCAAAGTTATAATATATACTTGCTAATGAGTTCGATCATAGACTTCTTACAATGCATATAGCATAATGATTTCTGAGAGCATTACTTGAATATGTGATGATTGTAGAAGCCGAATATTCTGTCTGCTTTATCCTGTTTTCATGACGTGTAAGTTAAGCTCAAGGAAATAAATTGAAATTATCATACCTTAACATAACCTTTCATCAGCTTTGCAAAACATGGTCCGTTTCGAATTTATGCAAATTACTCGACTGAAGGTTACACTTGGAAATGTTGATATATTTTTTCAATTCAGTTTTTCTTTAGGGGAGATTTAGACGGTTCAACTTTGTGTCATACGACTAATTCGTCTCTAGTTTAAATTCGGTCAGTTTTTGGCATGAGTAGAGATAACAGAATGGACGCAAATATTAGGAGAACAACGGATTTTATTGGTCATCACACTTGCTAGCGAAATTTCTCAGCACAAAACACATCTTTTTCATCTAGGACAGTCGCTAGTTGCATTCATCGCGACACTCAACATCTGTCTTCCCGTTCTCTAAGCACTCGTCAACACAATTTTCCACAATGTTGTATGCACTCGGATCATTGATTACATCTCTGTAGTATTCTTCAGCCGTGTCTTCAGAAAGGTCTGCGGTGTCTGAGAAATGAAAAGTCATAGTTAAGTGACATTAAGTGGGCATCAAAATTGCATCCGCTGTTTCCAAGCAAGCATTATTAAGATGCACACATCTGAAAATCGGCTTTTTAATGTTGTTTTTTACAGCCCAGCATTGCCGTAACAGCAGACCTTAGCCTTATTTTACTGCCACTTTCCTTTCATAGAAATTAAAGCATATGGCCTCCTGCTTCTGAGAATTTATTTCGTGGAAAGATAATTGTCTCGTTTCAAACTCTCCTGGCAAGTTCAACACGATAGCTTCGTAAACACACTGTGACGTCACTGACGAAATTATAAGAGCGAAAAGGATCACTAAGTAAGCAGTCTTCATGCTTGAACTACTAGCAAAGAAATATTGAACAATCTGAAACATGTAAATTGATAAAACAAAAACAAACACAAACAAAGGAGAATGATTTTACTCTCTTACACTGCTGGGACCCTAAAAATTATTTAGAGAGGAAGTCACATTAGCCTTAGTTGGTTTTCATGCGGGTCCTCCGTCCTGGGGCGAATTGGAATTTGGAGTTTTGGTTTTTGTGGAGGGAAGAAAACCGGAGAACTCAGAGAAAAATCCTCGAAACGAGGCGAAAACAAACAACAAACTCAACCCACATGTGGTACCGGGCCGGAATCAAACCTAGGCCACATTGGTGGGAGACGAGCGCTCTCGCCACTGCTTACCCAAAACAGGCCATTAGAATATATCACCAAGAGGTACATTGACCTTTTCTTGATGTTACATAATACGTATGAGATCACCTGTGACACCGAATTCCTTATGCTGTTGAAGCAACCTTTGGGGAAATTAGCTGGCAACACCAACACACTCTTCGAATTTCCAAAACTCACTGTTTCTCTTAGGGCTAGCCATCAAGCGCTTATTGTTCCCCTCACCCTTAGAAGTTACCACGTAAAAATGAGTAAGCGGTAATTTACTCCAAAGTAAGGTGAAACTGTCGTCGAAGCTGTCTTTAAAGCCCTGCTTTAGTTCTTTTGTTCAGTCATTAGGTGTCTTCTTGAGAGAGCTATGGATTTGGCAAATACACAACTCGAAAGCGTATAGATAACGAGAAGAATAGATAGTTCAAAATATCAGTAGTTTCTATTTTTCTTTTCCTCGTTATTATTTTGCAGTTCCAAATATCATTGTCATGACTTAAGTCAAAGGCATCGTATGAAGCTGAGCTAACTAATATAAAAATCTCCAGCAATGAAAGAGATTGTTGGTGAAGTAGACATAACAGAATGTACTCAAATATTAGAAAAACAGCGGATTTTAATCTTCATCACACTTAACAGCGATTTCTCTCAGCACAGAATACATCTTTTTCATGGATAATCGCATTCTGCATTACACTCGTCATCTGTTTTCCCGCTATCTTCGCACTCGTGAAAACAAGTTTCATTCCCATTGCAAGGACGCGGATCATTGATTACATCACTGTAGTATTCTCCAAGAAAGTCTGCGGTGTCTGAAACAGCTGAAAAGTCAGTTTAAGGACCTTAACGGAGCTCAGTCACGATATTGTAAGTTATTTTGGTGGTGTGCAGTGTTGACTTTCAATTGATCATGAAGGAAATCTGAAAATAGCAGTTTGCTAAGGTTAAAAACACCAAAGAGATTAAAAACCACAAAGGAACAAGGATGGTTGAGGATGAAGAAGATTGACATGTAAAGATTACCTGAAACGACGAACTTGAAAAATTTAGGCTAAACTTTTCAAGATGCGCGAGCCATGACGTAGCTCCTTTAAGTGGGCGTAGAGGCGGATCCAGGGAAGGAGTTGAAAGGGTTGCAACCCCCACCCCCTTTAAACAGCAGTTCTTTTGTTATTTGTTTGACTCATCATAAAAGTAATAGAATAAAATAGTTTTATGCGTAGTTTGTTTCACTTCCATCAGTTGACTGAATGTCAAGTTGGGAAAAGACAATGTTCGTTTCGCGACAGTATTATTAGTTTTGATTTTCTGGTTTATAAAAAGGAAACTCCAGATTTTACATCATGTCTTACACACGTTACAAACTTTTTCAAGTGTCAGAAACGCTGTAAATGGTTTTTTATAGGGTAAAATCGGAAACATTCTGCGGGGAGGATGGCCCCGGAGAAGCTCGCGTCTGCGGTGCTCGCCATCAACGCCTGATTAGGGCGAAAGTTGTTAAGGTGTACAACCACCCCTTTCGGGGCCTCCTGGATCCACCCTGAAGCGTCAATGCTCCATCCACTTTTTCCAAGTAAATACAGTATTCATAAAATTGTATCATGACATCCACACATCTGAAAATTGACTTATTAATTTATTTTAGCCTTTTGAAGCACAGCATTGAACGCCAATACATCGATCATTTTATTTTACTGCTGTGCCAGTTTACTTTCTTTGTTTCATAGAAATGAATAAAACATATAGCTCTCCTGCTTCTTAGGATTTAATTCGTGGAAAAATAATTGTCTCGTTTCAAACTCTTCTGGCAAGATCAAAACGATAGCTGAGAGAGATACGAATCCTACGTAGGAAAAAAAATGGTGGTTGTACATACTACCACAATACAAATGTACCATGCAAACTTGCGATGGACTAGCGTCCCATCCAGGGCGGAGTAGAAATATTCCTAGACGCTTTGGGATAAGCTTCGGCCTGATGGGCCATTTGCCTCGTATGCAGACTTTATCATTAATGTTTTCGTGCGCTAAAAATCCTGGGTAAATGTACCAATCACCATCTTTTTTCCTATGGGAAGATTGAGCTTTAGTTGCTTTCTGCTTACCTTCGTAAACAGACCGTGACGTTACCGACAAAATCATAAGAGCCAAAAGGATTATCAAGTAAACAGTCTTCATGATTAAACTACAGCTGGACAAAGAGATATTCAAATTCAAATCAATCCCTCTCGCAAACTAATTAAGACAAAAGGGAATGATTTTACTCTCTTGGCAAAGCAAAAACGATTACTTTATTTGATGGCTTCAAATAAAAGCACATAGACAAATCAAAACTTGAAACATTCAACTCAAGTATACACTATCGTCAAATCCTTAAGGATATAGTATTTCCCAAAGATTTTCGCTAATTCTTGCCTAATGTAGAACAAAGCCATATATGATACCGCAACGCGGACTATACCAAGAACGAGTCCTCGCAACTCACCTAATTTGAAAATGGCAGTGCTAGAAATAAACTTAACCTTTATCTACCTTTTTCGAAAATTCTTATAATAGATTAGTAGAATAGAAGTCTGCTGTAATCAATGTGTACGTGCCTTTTCAAAGTGCGCGGAGATCGGGTCAGAAAGCCTTAACATTTTGGGCTTTTGAATAAACGTGTTTTTCGAAGGTTCTGTCCACTGTTAAAAACGAACAAATTAGTTAGGAAAGTAGTGACTCCGGAAAAAAAATCAGCGAATATCTCACCTGTGGCCGGGGTCTGAATTTAAAGAAGCGGGTTAAAGCCGTTCAATCTACGTCAAGATGCAGAGATCATTAGTTCACGGAAAATCACGCCGACGCCTTTTATTACGCTTATGCTAAGTGATAACACAGTTAATCCCTCTTTATTATGTGTGTGCATTGGCTTAGTATATTCTTCAGACGCAATTAAGTTCTTTAACCCCCTATTTTCAAAACTGCCCAAGTTTTGTACACAGCATAACTATGTTCCTGTACGGCATTTAAATAACACCAGTAATTTCGTAATAACAGCCGATGGAAAGATTCAGTGAAGTCTTACCTGATACGCCCGGCCTGCGACCTAATGGAGTCGAAGATTACAGAAGATCAAAGTACATCGACAGGAGTTGATTTATGGAAAATTCTCCATTGTCGATCCTTCTCAGTTTAACACTGCAGTACGTTAATCCCTCATTGTGCTGTCAACAAAATGCTAGCTTTTTTATGAAAGTAGAAGTTAATTAGTTTTTCCCCAAGAATTTTCTTATTACTGAAAAAATCTCCAAATAGCAAGGTCGGCTGCCAAAACGAATCACGGACCCCTCACCAGGGCAGATTAAACAAGGACAAAGTTTATTAAGGTTCTCAAGGGATCACTAATCTATGAGAACATGCATTGGTCTTTGCTGACTTTTCAATAGCACTGTAATTACATTGTTACCAAGTTGTTTGCAAGTTTAAGAGCAAGGATTATTTCAACAAGAAATAAAACCATTTTAAATCAAAGAGTTTTTGTCTGAGATTTTTCCTAATCGATGATTTGTTATATATTTACAATGAACAACGCCTTGAGAATAGTCCGCTCTTATTAAGCCAAAGTCCCGCCATATTCTTGGAATTTCTGATTGACGTTCTCGTACTAGAAGAGCACGCACACATTAAGGGAAGACTTTTGTGTTTTCAGAAAGTTGTTCCCTCAGTAGTTGGTAAATTAAAGTCAACAAAGCTCATTTCGAGATACCCATTGCCAGTTCAACAACGTTTAACCCTAGCAGGAATGATTGTTTGATCAGCTGTCCGGCATCTATTGTAGGCCTAGGTATTTTTGCAGAATTTTCAAGGAACATGACTTTTGTCCAGCAAGTATGATAATTTTCTCTATTTTAAGTTAAAAGCACTGTCATACAATAACAATGTAATTACAGTGCTATTGAAAAGTCAGCGAAGACCAATGCATGTTCTCATAGATTAGTGATCCCTTGAGAACCTTAATAAACATAGGCACGCAAGGCGTGCAAGAGTTATTTTTTTT